>Ga0335085_10001037_pt1 | contig 65609 bp, 66 predicted proteins | sample Lox_Sample_45_FD_206712 | JGI IMG/M metagenome (GOLD analysis project Ga0335085, IMG submission 206712) | Soil microbial communities from Loxahatchee National Wildlife Refuge, Florida, United States - Lox_Sample_4.5 | ecosystem: Environmental > Terrestrial > Soil > Wetlands | place: USA... | reverse complement strand
GCAGCCGCTCCCGCCGATACTTGCTTCGAGTGATTTCAGTCCACATCTTGTGCCTCCATCGTCTCTCGCAACTACGACGGAATCACAAATACATCACTCAACTTATTTTTCGGTCAGCCTCTTAGCACAAAGTTGCAACAGATTTATCTGGACGGTTAGGCGGGATGTCGACCGTCTCGAGACACAGCGGACCGCGCGGCCTGAGCATCATATTATGGATAGCGGAGACCACGTCGGCCACCGAAATATTCCTCATGCATTGCCGGTCAAAGTCGCAGGAGTTCCATCGCCAGCAGGGGGCACAGGGAACTGGCGAATATAGATTTTGATTGCAGATGTAGCCGGACTGCCATGGAGCCTCGCGCCCGCCGAAGATGATCACGCTCGGGCACTCGACGGCCCGCGCTAGGTGCATCAAGAACCCCACCGTGCCAACGTACAAGCGAGCATGATGAAGGATCGCGGCGGATTCCCGAATACTGGTTGCGCCGCGCAAATCATCGGCGTGGCGGAGTGGGGGGTCAGCCGCAGATCCGAGCTGGATGAACTTGAATTCTCCGCTCAATTCTTCGACGACAGCCTGAAAATGTTCCTCAGGCCACTGTTTATTGAGAATCGGCTGACGCCCGCCCATGCCGCTGCTCTGGATGACGATCTGCCCATGGGCCCAGGCGGCTGCTGCTTTCTCCGCTTCGTTCAGGAAGAGATAGGGCTTAATGGAAACCTGCCCGCGAATGCCGGTCTCAGCGCATAGCTCAGCAATGATATGGCGCGAGGGTGGCCGGCTTCGGTCCCCACCCTCAAGCCGCGCGTAATGGGGTCGCTTGAATTCGCCACCTAATAGGCTGGTGAAACGGCGGCAAACTCGGACAGTCGAACCATCCGAATAGTATCGCCGCCACAATGGTCGGACGGCCGCGTCCATGTTGCCAGAAAATAATTCGCTGTGGTTTGAAATCATCAGCAGTCTGTCTCGGCCGCGAAGGCGCAGTTCCCGCAGGACCGCTGTAAGAAGCAGATCGTCACCGGGGGCAAAGCCAAAATACAACAGCAGTTGCGGGCGAGACGTCCGGCTTGCGATGATCCGAAATGCGAATAAAAAAGTGTCGAGCCAATCTCGGATGTCTTCCCACATCTCCCTTAGAGCACGACGGAAAGACGTCGGCAAAATGCGCTTGAGAATGACACGCAGGGAACTCGACGCCAACCGCAACTTTGGTCCCAGCCTCCAGCCGCGCGAATTGGCATTATCTCTCCAACGCTCGGAAAGGGGATCTTGGCCTTTGCGCCGGAGGCGGGAGCCACTATGGCTTCCAGCGTCGCTGCCTTCGGATGTCCGTTCGAATTGAGGACGCGTTTGAACCAAGATCGGATGCCCGTGTTGCAGTTGGATAAGCTCTTCAGAGCCTTAATGCGGGAACGTTGACGCGCCGTCCGTTCCGACCGGACCGATGATCTATACGGACACGCGCGTTATCTGTGGAGGGTGTCGCCAGGATTACTGAAACACGGATCCGCGTGCTCATGGGAACACTTAACCCAGTGAAATTTAGAAATTACAAATATCATCAACAACCATGGATCAGCATGTGTTGAGTCGGGCTCCGAAGAAACTCTCACGGCTGTAAGACGCGACTTGGAGGCATCGGCATGCCAAGTGCACAGCGTACGGCCAAGTATGGTGCCGACGGATCATACCCAACCGGGAATCGTCCTTCGACATCAGGGTTAATATCATAGAAGCAATCTTGACCGAATGTCGTATTTGATATAAATTTGGATCATGCATCCATCGGTTAGTATTATTTAATTAATGGCCGACATCATTATCATTGAGGCCGGCCGCCAGGAGCGTAATTATTGGAAGGATCTTTGGCGCTACCGCGAGCTGTTCTATGTGCTCGCGTGGCGAGACGTCGCCGTACGCTACAAACAAACCGTCATCGGGGCGGCCTGGGCGATCATCCGGCCGTTTCTGACGATGGTGGTCTTCACCGTCATCTTTGGCCGCATCGCCAAACTTCCCTCCGACGGCAGCGCACCCTATCCGCTTATGGTGTTCGCCGGCATGCTGCCATGGACGTTCTTCTCGACCGGCCTCAGCGAGGCGTCGGGCAGCCTGATCGGCAACGCCAACCTGATCAGCAAGGTCTATTTCCCGCGCCTCATCGTGCCGACGGCATCGGTCGTGGTTGCCTTCGCCGACTTTCTCATCACGTTTACGATCCTTGTCGGCATGATGGTCTGGTACGCGTTTGCGCCGGGCTGGCAAATCCTCCTGCTGCCGGCTTTTGTGCTGCTCGCTTTTATGGCCAGCATCGGTCCGGCGCTGTGGATCACCGCGCTCAACGTCAAGTACCGTGACTTCCGCTATGTCGTGCCGTTCGCGGTTCAGCTAGGGCTCTACGTGTCGCCGGTCGGCTTTAGCTCGCAAATCATACCGGAGCAGTGGCGGCTGCTCTACTCGCTCAACCCGATGGTCGGGGTCATCGACGGCTTTCGCTGGTGCATCCTCGGCGGGCAGAGCGAGCTTTACCTGCCGGGTCTTGCCGCGAGCGTTGCCGTCACGGCATTCTTCCTGTGGTTCGGCGTCCGCCGTTTCCGCAGGACCGAAAAAAGCTTTGCCGATCTGATCTGAGGCGATACAGCTCCAACCCGATGTCGGCACCGATCATTTCCGTCGAAAACCTGTCGAAGCGCTACCTGGTCGGCCACCGCGCCGAGCGCGCCGGCGCCTATAACTACACGGCCTTGCGCGATGTCCTCGGGCGCGAGTTGCGCAATTTCGGGCGCAGGGCGCTCGACGTCATGCGCGGCCGGCAAGTCGTCCAGGGCGACACGGTCGAGGAGTATTGGGCGCTCAAGGATGTCAGCTTTGAGGTGCGTGAGGGCGAGGTGCTCGGCATCATCGGTCGCAACGGCGCCGGCAAATCGACGCTGCTCAAGATCCTCAGCCGCATTGGGACCGTTGTCGGCTGCCACGCGGATGTTATCGAGGATGGCGTCACAGGATTCTTAGCCGACGCGCCTACCTCCGCTAGCATCGCCGATGCGTTGGAACGTTTCTGGCAACGGCGCGCCCACGCGGAAGAAATCGGCAAAGCAGGCGCTCGTCGAATACGTCAGCTCGTTCCGGCAGATCCCGTTCGGATATTCGCTGACAAGCTCCTTGAATTGGTGGAATCCGCAACATCAAGCGGCTACAGGCCGCCAAGCGAAGACTGATGTCGGCCGAGAAAAACGGTGCCGCATCGTTTCGCTTCGCTGCGAAGAGCGTTGGCGCAAACATGATTATGGCCGCATTGGCTGCCCTCGGTTCGGTCTCGCCGGTCGTCGCACGGAACGGCGTTGCTGACGGCGTTGCGATCGACAAGTTGCCGCCGAACCGCGAATTAGCTTGGTCTGTTCACGGCCGCATCGAGTTTTAAGCTTTTAAGCTTCTGCTCCGCCTACTGTTTTCATGTAAAGAATTGCTTCAATTCCATCGCGCGGTGATCTATCGGAAGGGTTGGCACCGTGTGGTGCTGTGATTGCCTGTCGGGACAAGGATGATCATCGACGCCCGCTCCGTTACCTCCGGGACGACCATCGAGACGGAACTCTGCATCATCGGCGCCGGTGCCGCCGGCATCACGCTTGCGCGTGAATGCATCGACGCCCCGTTTCGGGTCGTCCTCCTCGAGAGCGGAGGTTTGGACTTCGACTCCGAGACCCAGGACCTCTATGCGGGCCAGAGCGTCGGCGATCCGTTCCAAGACCCTACGGCGTCTCGCCTGAGATACTTAGGCGGCACGACAAACCATTGGGGCGGTTGGTGCCTGCCGCTCGACGCGATCGATTTCGAGCCGCGCGGCGATGAGTTTCCCCATCACGGCTGGCCCTTTTCAAGAACGCAGCTCGATCCTTGTTACGCCCGCGCGCAGCAGGTCTGCCAGCTCGGGCCCTACGATTATCGGCCGTCGCGCTGGGGTGTGCCGCCTGACCCGGTTCCGCCGCCCTTTGCCGGGCCTGATTTTGACGTCAAAATCATGCAGGAAAATGCACTGCGTTTCGGTCCGGTTTACGCGCCGGAACTCCGCCGAGCACCGCGCGTCACGGTCTATCTCCATGCCAACGCCGTTCGCCTCGAATCCGACGGGGCCGAGGTCCGGACGCTCGCCGTCAAGACCCTTTCCGGGAACACGCTGACTGTCCAGGCGCGCTTTTATGTCCCTGCGGCCGGCGGCATCGAAAACGCCAGGCTGCTGCTGGTATCGGGTCAGGAAGAGGGTAAAGGCCTCGGCAATACGCACGATCTTGTCGGCCGATTCTTCATGACCCACCTGGCCTTTTCCTGTGGGACGATCGTTCCTGCTGATCCGCACCTAAATTTCGATTTTGCGACCAATGACCCCTACATTCCCGGCAAGTATCGCGTCCATCGCATTCTCGGCCTCTCGTCCGAGGCGATGCGCCGGCGCCATCTGCCGAACCTGATTTTCGGCTGGGCGTATAAATTTGCTCCCGTCCGTGAAGCCATCGGCGCGCTGGGGCGCGTGGCGCACGGCGAGGGACCAGGTGGAAGCACGCTCTCCGACCTTGGCGAGGTGGTTGCAAATCTGGATCGCCTGACCGACTTCCTCGCGCGTAAGACGCTTTTTGGAGAAGGGGTGCCGATTGAGGCCCTCCAGCTCTGGTGCGCCGGCGAGCAGCAGCCAAACCGGAACAGTCGTGTTTCGCTTGGGACAGAACGCGATCCGTTGGGCATGCGAGAGGTCGTCATCGATTGGCGCGTGTTGCCGGAAGATAGGCGCAAAATCGTTGCAATACTTCACCTTCTCGCAACCGAGGTCGGACACGCGGGGTTCGGGCGCTCCCGCGTCGCGTGGAGCGATGCCGATACGTGGCCGGCCGAGCTCGTCGGAAACGAGCATCACATGGGGACGACACGGATGCACGACGATCCGTCGCTGGGTGTCGTCGATGCGAATTGTCGCGTGCATGACCTTGCAAACCTTTATGTTGCTGGGAGCTCCGTTTTCCCGACCGGGGGGGCGGCCAACCCAACCCTGACGATCGTCGCGTTAGCGTTGCGTCTCGCCGACCATTTAAAGGAAAAACTGGCGTGATGGACCGACTGTCCAGGCGTGGGCTGATAAGGACCGTGGCCGCGGTCTGCGCCGTGCGCATTGGTGCACTTGTGCCTTCCAGCAGCGCTGCTGGCGGCCTTGCCGACGGCGATGTGCTCCTTGCCGCCTGTTCGGACCTCAAATGTCCGGAGGTGATCGGCATGGCGTGTCTCCGCGCCTTGCCGGCCGCCGAATCCTCGCGAGACGTCCTGGCGTCGCTGATCATCCAACAGACAGCGTCTCGAACCGGCGACTTGAATTCGAATGCCGAGGTTCGTCGGTTGGTTCGAGCCCAGATCCGGCAAGACTTTCACACCGGCGCGGTGAAAAGCGTGGACGGTTGGATCCTCTCTTTAACCGAGACCCGCGTCTACGCGCTCTCGGCGCTGCTCGCGCGTGAGAGAACACCAATGGCTTTTACGCTATGAACGCTACAATACGAGCGCCTCGGGCGATACGTTGTTCTGCACTGAATGGGACTAAATTAAGCTCTCCGTGCTCGCGTCGCAACGACGGCTGTCGGGTACCTTCAGCGGTGCCAACCGCTCACGCATGCAGCGCAGTCTCATAGGAACACGAGATGGGGAAGACGTTCCGATCGGTTGCATTCTGGGCTGCATCAATAGTTGCAACAGCCTTTCTATTTCTTGTTATCGTTGCGGCGGGTTGGGCGTATTTCTACGCTCGCTCTCAGCCCTCGGCGCAAGGAGAAGAGCATATCATCTCCTTGGTAATGACGTATGGCGTGCTGCTGATCGTCGCCGGTTTCGTGTTTTCTTGCGTCTTTCTCGGGTGGGGCCGCGACCGGCGTGAGGTTGACCTGCTACGTCGACAAATTATAGATCTTAATGTCAAGCTCGGGGAGCTTGAGCCGTCTGACCACGCATTTAAGCGTCACTGAAGGTAACCCCACGACCGATCCGGGCCCACCGTGCCGTCTGCGCTATTACGTCATTACGCAATAAGACTGCGAATGTGCTATGGCCGATGTCGTATTAAACGCACGTCCGACGAACGCGTCAGGAAAAAGTAATACTGCTCGACAATGTTGATCTTGAGAGGGCACCAAAGACCCGCAATACAATGTGAGGGGCCTTCTCGGCGTCAAAATCGCGCGAATATGTGATTTCCTTACTATAGTGTGATTACGTCAGTTTTTGTTGTATAATTGCGCAGGAACGTTATCGTGGTCTCTAGAGTAACCGGTTCTGATCCAGGCAGAAAGCACGTGCGAGCCAAGGGTTCCGTGGCGCCATTTACGCGACAATTATTGCCACTGTCGCAATCGTGGCAGCCGACATTGGTCGTCGTGATCGATACAGAAGAAGAGTTCGATTGGAGCGCTCCATTCGATCCGGCGAACAATTCGGTATCCAATATCGAATTTCAAGCTTTCGCCCAGGATATATTTGATGCTCACGGTGTCGTGCCCAATTATGTCGTCGATTATCCGGTTGCCAATACGCCAGCGTCTGTCGCCGTTCTTGCGACATTCGCGGCTGAGGGACGGTGCGAGATCGGTGCGCATCTCCACCCTTGGGTGAATCCGCCAGATCCAAGCCCGATTGATTCGTACCACTCCTACCCTGGTAACTTGCCGGCGGCTATAGAGCGGCAGAAATTGGCTGCACTAACAGACGCAATTGAAGCGAACTTTGATGTCCGCCCGACGGTATATAAGGCTGGCCGTTATGGTATCGGCACCGCGACGCCGACCATCTTGCGGGAGCTTAATTATACAATAGACGTCAGCGTTGTGCCGTATACCGATTTCTCTAGCGACGGTGGCCCTGATTTTTCGGGGATTCCCGGAACTCCATTTTTAATTGAAAACGACTTGTGCGAATTACCGCTTTCTGTTGATTTCGTGGGATATCTAGCGCCATTAGGATCGAAGATTTTCCCGTTTTTGATGGGACAGGCTGGACGCTCTCTGCGGTTGGCCGGTGTTTGTGGGCGGCTTCGGCTGTTGGAGCGGCTTCGGCTTAGCCCAGAAGGGCATACGCTTAAGGATCTCATGCGACAAACACGCGCCGCACTGGCGCGCGGAACGCGATTGTTCATGCTGACATACCATAGCTCCTCACTGCTTCCCGGCGCGACCATTTATGTACGCACTATGACCGAACGCGCAGCCTTTCTGGCGACGATCGATAGCTATTTGCAATTCTTTCTAGGTGAGGTGGGTGGACGTGTGGATACTGTAACCCAGGTAGCGGCCGCACTAATGCAGGCAAACAAGTAATTCGAGAGGGGTGATGCGTTTCGCGGTCCGATTTGCGACACCAGGCGATGCACGCTTGCGGGGCCACATTCGAAAAGGTGGTTGGGGGCGTGTCCGACGGTAAGGTTCTCGTTCTTGGCGATGATACCCGCAGTTTTCTGGCAGTGGTCCGCTCGCTGGGGCGTCGGGGTATTGCCGTGCACGCCGCGCCTGCGAACTTTCGCTCGGCTGCATTGCGATCGCGTTTTGTCGCAAAAATACATGATCTGCCGCCTTGGATCGGGGACGGGTCGGAGTGGCTAGCCGCGATCGAGGTGTTGTTGCGTGCTGAACGCTTTGATCTTGTTATTCCTTGCGACGAAACCACCCTGCTGCCGCTCCAGCATTACCGAAATCGACTCACGACTTGGGCACGCCTAGCGATCCCCGATGACGAAGCGATTAATGTACTGTTCGATAAGCATCACACCCGTGAACTTGCCAGACAAGTCGGCGTGCCCGTGGCGCCTGGGCGCCTGCTGCGGTCGGATGATACAGCAGAGGCAGTATTAGCTGAGCTTGGCTCGCCGGTTGTCGTCAAGTCACGCTGCTCCTATTCTTTGGAAACGCTTACCTTGCGCAGTAAGGTCGAACTCCTCGGAGATCCGGCGCTTTTGCAGCGGACGTTGTCCGAACGTGTTCCCGACGAAACCGTGATCGAGCAGTTCTTCGAAGGGCAAGGCGTTGGCGTGTCGTTGCTCGCAAGTGGCGGCCGGGTCCTGCAAGCATTCCAACACCATCGGGTTCATGAGCTAGGGGGAGCGAGCTTCTATCGCGTTTCAGCCCCATTGGGTTCGGATCTGCTCGCTGCTTGCACGGCGATTGTTGCGAACATTCAATATACCGGGCTCGCGATGTTCGAATTCAAGCTCAACAAAAATAGCACATGGATCCTACTGGAAATCAACGCACGTCCGTGGGGGTCTATGCCACTACCCATCGCGCTCGGTGTGGATTTTCCTTATCGGTGGTACAGGCTGTTGACAGCGGGGGAGGAGATCCCTGCGGTTTCTTATCGTGTCGGAGTTTTTGGACGCAATCTTGTGCCGGATCTTCGTGCGGCCGTGGCGGAGGCACGGCAATTGTCGCCGCCCGCGAGGATCCGGTTTGCTATGTGGCGGGCGGCAGAGCTGTTGCGGCCGCTGACGCGGCGAGAAGTCCATGATTTGTTGGTGTCCGACGATCCGCGCCCAGGTCTAGCCGAACTGGCGGAGTCGGCTATGAAGGCATGGCGGAGAACAGTTCACCTCCTACCTGGTACCCTTACGTGGAAACGTAATATTGCGCGAAAACGGGTGCGTGAGATGCTCCGTGGCGACGCGCAAAAACCGAGAATCCTGTTTGTCTGTCAAGGGAACATTTGCCGCAGTCCGTTTGCCGAGGCGGTGGCCCGGTCCCGGCTGGGCAATAAAATCATCGTTAGTTCCGCGGGTATGATTCCCCAGCCTGGCCGACGAACACCCGATCTCGGTCTTAAGGCCGCGGCTGCGTATGGAATTGATCTTTCCCTTCACCGCTCCGCGTGGTTAACGCACGAAATGCTCGATGCCGCCGCGCTGGTGATAGTGTTTGATCAGACAAATTGTACGGCGCTATTTAATCGGTATCCGCACGCCAAAGTCCCGGTGATCGCCCTCGGCCAATTCATCGGACTGGCTAATATTTCCGACCCAATCGACGGCGACCTAACGGCATTCCAGCTCGTTTATGAACAGGTTGCATCGGGTGTCGACGAGCTTGCGACAATGTTATGAGCCTTTAAAGTGAATTGATTCCTTAATCTACGAGCGGTATTTCGGAACATCAAACTGTCGATAGATCTAACGATAACTTCTACATCCCGCTCGTCAAGGTAATGGCGATGTCGTCGTCTCAAGTTCCACGCGTCAGCGTTTTAATGACAACTTACAACGGTGCTCGGACGATTAGTGACAGCGTGATGAGCATCGCAACGCAGGAGATGACCGATTTTGAGCTGATCGTTTTAGACGATGCCTCGTCTGACGCCACACCGGCGATTCTGCGCAATTTTACTGATCCACGTCTCATAATCGTCCGCAGCGAGCGGCGACTCGGAATCGCTGGTGCCCGGAATCGCGGCATTTTACATTGTCGGGCGCCATATATCGCAGCTATCGACCACGACGATCTTAGTGATCCGGATCGCCTTGGCTTGCAGGCGGCTTATCTCGATGCGCATTCTGATGTCGTAGCCGTCGGCACCAGTGTTCGCGAGCTGCGCAACGGTGCAATGACGCCCGAGGATCAGCCCGCACGGACCTCCCCTGCGCTCCTTCGATTTTTGCTGCATTTCGACAATCCGCTCGCATGGTCTTCGGTAATGCTGCGCGCCAACGTGATTCGCAAACTTGTTCCTCCGCCACTGCGCCCAGCCTTCGAACCGGCAGACGATTTTGACCTTTATCATCGTCTTTTGGCGTGCGGCGAAATTGCTCGGATCGACGCTCCACTGACCACATATCGCTGGCATGCGGCCAATGCCTCACATGCCGCTGCATTGCGGATAGCCGACAATGCGGCTCGCGTGTTGGCGCAATCTTATTCGGCTTGGCTCGGGGCGGAAGCTGCTGCCGCTGCGGCCCTAGTGGTTCGTCACGGCAACGAACGCGTCGCCGTCGGGGATAGGGCGACGATGACGCGACTGCGTAGCATCGTCCATCGCGTAGCCGAGGGTTTGGCTGCAGCGCATCCCGATGATCGGCCACAAATCATCGCCGGCGCTCGGCAGGTATTGTGGCGGTTCACGCGCGCTAGTGTTCGTTCTGGTCACCCGTCACTTTTCCGGCCTCCCGCACCAACAGTCGACGGAGCGATTTCGCTTGCGATTGGGGCGATGCGCGCGACGTTTCGCCAGCAGAGGTCTTGCTGAAAGTCCGCGTAAGGGATTGCCGCGAGATCGCTGAGAGCCGCGCGGAAGGCGGTGGACTAAGAAGCGATTGAGGTTTACCGAAGAGCAGATCACTGAAGATTGCAGACTATATCACTCGGTTCGTTGCCTTTGCCGCTATCCAATGCCAAGCAGCACGCGCTCCGAATAAGCAATATCGCCGAGTTCAGGTCGTTTTGGACCCTTGAAGTATTTCGGGGTCGCTTTTTGATATTTGCCGATCAACCCAGGAACAGGTCCATTGGCATCAACCATGACCAAAAAGATCGCTCTTTTCGCTAAAAAATATCCGATTGGCGCTGCCAAATCGGTAAAGCTCTGGAAGTTACGACAGTAGATAAGTTCAGCAAAACGCACTAACCGATATTTACTGCGAATCTGGAACACGAAGGGATAGCGAGCGCCCGCGATCGTCGCGGTAATGCTGAGGAATCCGAAGGCCATATGATCGATAAGGAGGTCGACCTCGTAGCGACTCAAGTCCAGGCCGGGCTCAATTGGCGCTTTGACTTTTTCGATATGAACCCCGGTCTGTACTCGACTCAACGACGGGATCGCAACGAATCGACCACTGCAATACTTCGTGTATCCTTGGGCGTCTAATGTGTCTAATGTGTGTCGCAGGGGTGATATATTGAAATAAGTCACGTCGTTGCGAGATAGTGCATATTTTACCAAGAGAGATGCATAAACTCTAAATGCCGGCCAGACGAACCAGCTCGAAACGTTACATCTTATTGTCTTATCATCGGAATTTGACATATAAATTAAAAGAAGAACACCAACGGGGACGTTATTGACTTCGAGGAGAACACCATATTTGGGGCACCCAACTGGCGTTGGGTGGTTAGCCAGCCTATCGAAGCGCGCGAGCCACAGTTCCTTTGACCCGCCAAAGCCACTTTTCGTCAACAAGAGGGCGACGGTCTCGGCGTCGGCATTTTCTATTTGCCGGCAGCGGATACGTGGAGATTGGCGCACGGGTTTTCTGCCAACCTTAGAGGCGGTATTTAGGCGCTACGGATAAGTCCGACGCATTGCGACCGGCAATTCCGAGCTTGCGGGCGCAATCCATCAACAGATGCCCCCCAACGTGGCGAGAAGCTATGATCGAACCTTTTACCGTGCGCGGATTAAATATCAATAATCCAGCCCGTTCGCGGCAACATTTAAGCCATTGTCTTGTATAAGGATCGCTTCTTCGGTCGAAATCTATTTCTTCTATTTGATCATTCTCAATGACGTGGCGAAACATTTCGTAAGTTAGAACAGTCTCGACTTCCAACTCGGCGAACTTCTCCGCATAATGAACTCTTAATATTGTTGCCTTGCCGCCGTTCACGATCCATATCTGGGCCGCCGCTGGTTCATTGTCGATATAGAATAGACCGAGCCGCAACACGCCAGCGCGCGCAGCCGAATGCACGATTTGCGGAATAAAAAAGGGATAAGGTTCGGGAGGTTTCCAACTCTGAAGATCGACAAGTTCATAGTTGGTGAGGGCTGCTGGTAACCCGGCGCCTCCGGTGATCAATTGAAATCGCCCCCGTCCGGACTCTTCAATGCACCCAACATGGCGGCTAATGAGATCGCGCGTCTCAGGCGACCGGCTGGAGCGATATTCTTCGACGGACAGGCCGCTTACATTCTCGAACCAGTTACGAAAGTTGAAAAAGGGCTGAACGATCATCCCGGCCGACCGAAATACCGTCACCATAAGGTCAAAAGCCGGTGCGCGACGCTCAAGACTGTCGAAGCGGAGGACATCAAAAGACGGCCTTGTCCGCGCGATCGTGAGCAGAATCTCTCGTAAACCCTCGGCGCCCCCGTCGTCATGAAGAATCGGTCCGTAGAGGGATGTGTACGTCCCTTGCGATAAACCCAAGAGCATGTGCGAACGCAGCGCGCCGGCTTCGTTGCGCTGCTTTGCTACCAAAATAGCGGTGGGATGTTCGGAGGTCTCGGCCACAAAAATGCAGAGCTGATCCCCGGATGGGCTTGCTTTTTCTAGTAAGGCTTGGAACCAGGAAATGCTGAAAAAAAAATTGCGCCGCCCGGCGGAGGTCAGACAATCGCGCGTCGCCCCAGGAAGATTCTCAAAGCTAGAATACTGACGGACGCGCATGTCGCGATCGCTAAGCTGCCTTGGCTGCGATCAAGCGTCGGACGGATTTTCGCGCGAGGTGCAAAGCCAGCCTCGGTGGCGCCATCCGCAGCCAATGGGCACGTGACTTCAGGACGACGGTGCTAAGACGGGTTGCCCAACGGCGATAGGCGTTTAGTTCCGGAGCCATCGCTCGCGGAACGACCAGATCCATGAGTCGCTGAACCGGAACTTGCGGGGCCCCGACGGCAGCTTCCCGCAGGATCGCTGCTGGTACGGGGGTGTCCAGGATCTTCGTCGCATAACGAAGCGCATAAAACAGCGGACGTTCCAGACCCAGTTGCCGGGCGCGCGGCACCAGTTGCCGCCATAAGTCAGGATCCTGGCCAAGCCATCGCAATAGCGCATCGATATCTACGAGGTCTCGGAAGGCGTCGCGGATCTCGCCGTCATGAAAAAGATGCACAACGCAATGCAATAACATATCAACCGGCGCGAGTACCCGAGTGCCGCGCTCGTCGACCGTCACCGCCGCGGCGTGGAGAAGGGACATATCTGGTCTTAAGCGCGACGTCCGCGGCACGATTGCATGATGAAGATCGAGTTCCGTATCACGGACGGAATGCCGCAACGGCGGCAATTCGTGCATCCAGCGGCGATAGTATTGCTGATCGTAGCCGTCATCGATGACATGCTCCCAGCCGTGGCGCAGAAGGACTTCTTCAGCCGCAAGGATCGATTCCTGCGCTACCAATACGTCGATATCGCCGGCGGGACGCCCGTAGGCAAGATCGAGGCCGGCGGCGGCGTACGCGCCGCCCTTCAGCAAGATGAATGAGATACCGGTCCCATGAAACGCATGATGAAGCCGATCCGTCTCCCATAATAATGTACGGCGATAATAGTCGGCTTCGACAAAGGCGGCGTGCAGCCGCCGCGCCACCGGATCAGGCACCGCTGCCAGAATTCCAGCGCGGCTAAATTGATGCCAGACGCGCCCCAAAAGTCGCGTTGCCCGCCCTTGCCGCAGAAGTGTTTCCCATTCGGTAACCGAAAAGCCAATCGCCTCTGCAGGCGTCCGGAGAGCGCGCAAGAGCGGACTGAGGCCCATTGTTTGCGCCGTCGTCACGTCCTCTCCGACCTTGTCGCGAGCTGGTCAAGCGTTCGAACCATTGTGTCGATATCGTTGAAAGCGACTTCGAAGCACGCGCAGCGATCGATGATTCTTGACAAGGCCGAAAAGCCGTCGACCCCTAATGCGCGGTAGTTGAAGCAACTCTCCGAAGCTAGGGCAAAGGCGCTCGCTTTGGCTAGCGGCTCGAGTTTGTTATCGGCGTCGCGTGAGTATGTTGGAAATATCAGCCAGTGCGGCATCGCCGGTTCATCAGCCGACGCTACCGCCCTCGACGGTGGGCGCAAATGGGCTACTGTTCCTTTCCGCGTATCAGTGAATGTCGGCCCGACATCGGCATCGGAAGCGAATGCTCGGATCACTCCAATAGATTGCTCTTTCAAACCAACAGGGCGCGGCAATGGGAAAAGCGCGCCGCTGGCAATATCAAAAAGCGCAAACTCGTCGGAAAGCAACCGCCACCCACGAAAGGCGAGAGCGGCGCAAAGCGTGCTTTTGCCCGATCCCGGAGGACCCGGCAGGATCAACGCTTTTCCGTCCCGCGCCAGTACCGCGGCATGCATCACGAGAAACTCGTATACGTGTTCGTAGATGCACCAATTGAAACCCCATTCAAAAAACGGTAGCGCCAGGGCCGATGTGAATGGTTCGAAGGGGGTCGCATCGTCGAGAAAAAACAACACCTGTCGACGGAACCAGCGCCGGATACCTGGAGGATAAACTAACCCGATCCGAAATTCGACGGGCACGTCATCTTCGAGCAGTGGAAAATCCTGATAGAGGAAGTGAAAGGCAGGCCAAAAACTTGGCTGGTCACTCGCGACACTGATCGAAAATGGCCCAACACGGAGTCGAATTTCATGCTGCGTTAGCCGCGTACGAACCTCCTCCGACGAGAGCTCACCAAGTCTCACGGGGCCACCGGCGCGATCAATCCGACTTCATCAAACTCGTGGAGCAGATCCGGTATTTGCCGCAGTGCATCTTCGTTGGCGCCGGCGGGGAGCGCCTGCCGAATTGCGGCAGAAAGCGCGGCGGCGCTTGCTGCTTCGGTTTCGAGGTATTGCAACACCAAGCCCGCCGTCAAATTGAGACAATGGGTCTCTCCGGAATAGCAATTGAAGACGACGAATTCTGTGTTTTCGGCCTCACCCCAAGACTGCCAACGCAGTTGAAGATAGTCGGGAACGCGCCAAATTTGGTGTTTGTTAACCATCAGCCCGCAGCCATACCGACGATCGATCAGCTCTCACGACAACGAGCCGAGGCGCTCAACACGACGACTGCCAACCAATCAAAAAGCTGCCGCCAGCGGCATCAAATCAAACCCGCATGCGAAGAGTTGAACGATAGCCGCCATTCGTCATGTTATGCGGCACTCTACAAAGATTGAGTTAATTTCTACTCAGCGAACCCGGCTCAGCCCTTATTACCTGAGCAGTACGCTTGAGAATCGTTGCACTGCAACGAGTTTCACAATGAATACATCGCTGTTGTTTAATCTATTTTTTACTCGACCGCTTCTTGATCGACGCCAATTGGGATGCCGTTCCCTGGGAGCCCTTTTTCTTTTTTTTCTTCTTTGAGTTTTGCGTCATCGTTTGATTCGCCAGTTGGCTATGGGCCGCTCGACCCAATGTCAAAAGCGTCGGCGCCGCGAGGCTCGCCGACACGAGGAGGCGCCGTCCGAGCCAGGGCGCTGTCCGTTCCGCACCATCTTGGCCTGACCCGCTCTTCTTTCTATCGGGTGCAGAGTCATTCTGGGGTTCGTTCATCATGAGGGTATTTATACCAGTTGATGATGCGAAAGACTACTGTGAATCGAGGGAAATAGCCCATGGTTCGACATAGATTGCTTCTCCGCGCCGGTAAAAAGCTGCGTATTCGGACCAAGTGCGTTGTATAACAGGGCCCGCCACTGCTTGGGGCGATATCAACAAAAAATTCTCGGCTGTGCTGGAAAATCCCCGATTGAGATTAAATTTTGATTTCTGAGCCACGCGAGGGACTATCCGACTTGTCAATCGAGATGGTGACTGAATTTTAGCAATTTATGGCAGATGTAGTCGCTCCACGTCTGAGACAGGCGGCGGCTCTCGAAATAACACAAGGACGCCCAATTATGGCCAGACCATGAAGCCGTCCTGCCTATGCCCCCAACGAGAAGCAGTGTGGCGGCCGAGCGCATTGGTCTTGACCGCCATTGCCGGTATTTTTGTGCTCTCTTAGAGAAATGACAGCTTTGAACATGATGAAATCTCTATTTTACGCGCGACACTTTGGGTATTGGACGCGATTTGGTATCGCAATAATGACAATCGGCCTAGTGCTGAGCGGCTGCGACAAGTCTAAGTCGGTGAATGCACTGTTAGAGAAGGCGCGGCTCGATCGCGAGGCAGGAAATGATCCGGCCGCCGTTATTGAACTAAAGAATGTATTAGCGCAGGACCCCAAAAACCAAGCGGCTCGGCTCTTCATTGCCCAGGTCTATATTGATATTGCCAACGGAAATGGCGCTTTGGGGGAGCTCAAGCAGGCCGCACAAAATGGCGCGGACGAGATTCACCTCGCCAAACTTCGCGCTGAAGCGGAGCTGCTGTCCGGGCGGTACGAAGATGTCGTTCGGGATACGGCAAATCCGCCTATCGGCGCGGCAGACGATCTGAAGGCGAGCTTACTTGGCTATCGGGGCGCGGCGTTGATGGCGCTCGGAAAGCGCGCGGCGGCACGGGTCGCTTTCGACGAAGGCTTGGTGCTCGATCCGCACTCGGCCGATCTGCTGGTGGCGCTGACACGGATGCACCTGTCTTCCGGCAATCTGTCCGAGGCACGCCACTCGTATAATGAGGCGGCGAAGCAAGCGCCGAATGATCCTCGTGTCGTCCAGCTTGAGGGCGATATCGCTTATGCGGCTCGCGACTACGCGGCGGCTAATCGTATCTATCAGAAAATTGTCGAGAAGGAGCCGTGGAACAATCCCGTCCGCGCCAATCTCGCCGCGACACAACTTGCGCTCGGAAAAATTCCTGAAGCAATCGATATTGTGAACGTCGTCCTCGATGATCCCGATCAAGGCGATGCCCCGCAGGATCCGATATTACTCTACGTACGTGCTTTGGCCGCGTACATGCAAAAGGATTATCCGACTGCCCAGGAATATTCAGAAAATGTCGTCAAAGCTGCGCCCGGCTTTGGCCCTTCGCGGTTGATTGCAGGCGCGTCGAGCTACGCTTTGCACGAATACGAACGGGCCAACTACTACCTCGGCCGGTATGTGTTCGACACGCCAGACAACAAGCTCGCCCGAAAACTTCTCGCGGCTATTCAACTTCAGCTGGGCCGCGCGAAGCAATCGGTTGAGACACTGTCGCCGTTGCTCGAAAAGGACGCAAATGATCCTGAATTGCTGGCCCTCATTGGCGCCGCATCTGCGCGCAGCGGTGATTTGCGGGGCGCGCGGCAATATCTTTCCCAAGCCGTGGATCAGCAACCCGATAACGCGAACCTGCGCGTTGAGCTCGGCCGCACCGACATCGCGCTTGGTGACCCAAAAGCCGGTATCGATGAATTCAAAAAGGCGGCGGCATCGGATCCGGCGACGGCGATCCCGGAAGTCCCGCTGTTTCTCGCCTATCTACACACCAACGAGCGCGACAAAGCGCGTTCTGTGGCGGAGCACCTCGCGCAAACGGAGCCGAAGAACCCGCTCGGCCTCGACATGATAGGAACTGTGGACATCGTATCGGGGGATATCGCGGCCGGCCGCGCGGCGTTCCTCCAGGCCCAGCAGATCTCGCCGGGCGATATCAATGCCAACCGCGCCCTCGCGCAACTTGCGCTCGCTGACGGTAAAATCGATGACGCCAGGCGCTTTTATCAAAATGCATTGAAAGAGCATCCTGATGACTCTCGTACTTCCATTGATTTGGCCGATCTCGAAGTCCGTGCCGGGCGTCCCCAGGAGGCGAAGGCGGTTCTCGCCAACGCGGCAAAAGCAAAACCGGATGACCAAGCGCCGTTGATCGTGTTGGCGCGCTTCCAGTTGGTGCAAGGGAACACGCAACAATCCCTGAAGACGGCGCAGCAAGCGCTGAAAGCATTTCCTCAAGACCCGGCATTGCTGGAAATCGTTGGCCGCGCGCAACTGCTGCTCGGCCACCTTGACGACGCGCTGTTTGCGTTCAAAAGTCTCGTCAATCTCCGGCCGGACTCCTCCTGGGCGCATCTGGAGCTGGCCGAGGCCTATCTGGCGCGGCGTACTCCGGGACATCCGCAATGGTCGGCGATTTCTGAGGCCGATCAAGCGGTAAAGCTGGACCCGCAAAACGACGGCGCCAAAGTGGTGCTGGCGCGCGCGCAGATTTCCCACAATCGTTTCGTCGAAGCACAAGAGACGGTTGCCGCCCTCAAAAAGAATCGTCCAGACGATCCCGTGGTAAGTGAACTGGTGGGTATGATTGCAGCCGGACAAGGCCGGCATGCCGATGCCGCCGCCGCATTTTCCCAGGCGATCGCGCTGCGCGATAGCGGCCTCGATCGTAGGCGATTGGCGGAGGCCCAGCAACGGCTCGGCAAACCGGATGAGGCAGCGGCGACTTTGACGGCCTGGCTTCAAATTCATCCCGAGGATACCGAAACGCGGAAGGTGTTGGCGGTGATCCTGGTGAATTCAAGCAAATTCGACGCGGCCAAGGTGCAACTCGTCCAGATCGTCCAGCAAGATCCCAAGGACGCGATCATGCAGAATAACCTTGCCTGGACATTGTCTCGGCTGGGGCAGCGCGAGGAGGCGCTCGTTCACGCCAAGCAGGCTGTCGCACTCGATCCGCATTCGGCCGACAGCCTGGACACGCTCGGTACTATTCTCTTGGAGAACGGCGCCTCGCAAGAAGCAATTGACAATCTGCAACAGGCCCACCGCATGGCCCCCGGCCGACCCGAGATCGGCCTGCACCTGTCGCAAGCCCTGATCGCGACCGGAAACACGACGGGCGCGCGGGACGTTTTGACAAAGCTGCTTGCGACAAAGCCGTCGTTCAAGGACCGTGCCGAGGCGGAAAAGCTGCTGCAGCAAGTCGGCGGATAGCGGCGCGGGGAACCGGTTTGCGGTTACGCCCGGCGGCGGTAACGCATCGCTCCCAGCCCCAGCATCGCGGCAGCGAGGAGCGCAAGGCTCGAAGGTTCGGGCGCCGCGATGGCGGCGTAGAGCAACGCCTTGTTATCCTGCGTTATAATCCAACTCGGAGACGACGAAGTGCCGGAATTCAGGAACGCGACGATGTAAGACGCTGGCGGCAGACTGGAGCCATTGGAGCTAAAGTTCAGGAGCGGTGTAACGTTTGGGTATGAATCGTCCGCCAGCCAAAGCGATCCAAGATCCGCTTGATATACGTTGAAGCCTGTCAAACCAGAATCGTAATACTTGGCGCATACGCCAGCGGTCGAACAGTCAAAATCGCTGAACTTATTCCCTGTTGGAGTCCCTTTAAGGTTTACAAACTTGCCGAGATCACCGCCCGTGCTCGTCCACTCTCCCTTGGATGCGGTTGTTGCTGATATTGATATTTGGTTGAAGGATTGATTATAGGCCGAACCGGTGATCGTATAGCTCGCACCCGGCGTGGCTTCGTTATTGGGAACCAGGATATCGATGATCAAATCGCCGTATGTCGGTCCGCTCGGGTACACGGTAAAACCGAAATTTGTCGGGTAACTGGACGTCGTCCCGCTGTAGGCGTTGGTATTGCTGTTGTTGTAATTGCAACTCGAGCAATAGCCGTACAGCGGGTCATCCGCGACCGTCGTATCGGTCGTTGTTGTGTCGGCGGTTGCCGTGTCCGTCGTCGCCGTTGTATCGGTCGTGGTGGTTGTATCGACAAAATCAGCAAACGCGGGAGAAGCGAGACCGGCACATCCGGCGAGAATGGCCAGACCCATCAGCCACGACAACCGGCCCGGACGGCGTTGAGGCTTTATCATCGCGGGATCGTTCCCTTCCGTTCCTGAAATAACGTGCATCGCCAACACCGCCAATATGCGCTGGTAGCACTAGCCGCAAGAATCGTACCACGGATCTGGTTGGGCGAATAAAACAAAATCAAAAATTAAGATCAATACGTTGCGGGGACGCTCTCACCTTCGCGGCTCGGCGGTATCGGATCAAATCGTCGGATTTTTTTACAGTGCTGGAAACCGCTTCACATTCCCGATTAGAACGCTCGATCGATCACGCCCGACGCGAGCGGGATCAACGTGCTGATCCGGCTCTCGGCCTTCATTCTGTTATGCATCGGCATCCAGATCATCTGGAGCGGGTACGGCGCGCTTACCGCCATGCCGCACGGTTAAGCCGGCCTCTATATCTCGGCGACGACGACGATGGCCTGCATCTTTGCGTCCACCGTGCCGTCACCGAATTTCGCGGCAATTGCAGCGGCGGCGGCTTCGGTGACCTCGGTGAGCCGACCCGGTGCGCCCGTCTCGATCTCGCCGCGCATCGGGGTCCCCTGGCAAAATCCGATGGCCGGATCGTGGGGCGACGGGGCGCGGCTTCGCTTTGTCACAGTCTCGACGGCGACACGGGTGAACCCGGCGTCGCGCAAGTCGCTGTCTATAACGCCGACATCGTGATGGCCATGCGGTATCCGCGCGAGGAAGGGCGGCGCATCCGCGGAAACCGACGCGGCGACGATGTCGGTCACGACCGCGGCCAAGTCATTTTCCGAAATGCGGTCCCAGACGCTGAGCAGAAACCGCCCGCTGGGCTTCAGGACGCGCCGCGCCTCGCGATACGCCATTCCCTTGTCCGGGAAAAACATCGCGCCGAACTGACAGACCACAACCTCGAACGAGCCGTCGTCAAACGGCAGGTTCTGCGCATCGGCGTGCCGCCAGATAACGCGTTCGGCCCCGCCCTTGGCGGCCGCGAGATCGAGCATCGGCTGGTTCAGGTCGGTTGCGGTGATCGCCGCTTCAGGGAGCGCCCGCGCCAGAGCATGAGTGAGGATGCCGGTACCGGCGGCAGTTTCGAGAATGGATCGCGGCGCACCGGCGGCCACACGCGCGGCCAAGTCGGCGGCATACGGTTCAAAGATCAGCGGGCCGAGGTAGTGGTCATAGAGAACGGGAACCGAACCTGCGAAGACCCTGTCGGTTTGCGGCATCCGCTCCTCCTGCAATGCTTGACAGTCAGCGGGTGCCGATGATCCCGTCGGCCTTCAGGCCGGCAATCTCCTCGGGCGAATAGCCAGCCTCGGCGAGGATTTCGGCACTGTGCTCGCCCAGTGACGGCGCGCCGCGGCGCAGGCTTGCCGGCGTCCCCTCAAAGCGCGCGGCGTTGCGCATCTGACGCAGCCGGCCCGCCCGGGGGTGGTCGAACTCGACGACCGAACCGAGCGCCTCGACCTGCGGCGCCTTGATCACCTGAAAACGCGTCAACACTGGCGCGCAAGGCACCCCGGCCTTGGTAAGCTTTGCCAGCCAATGCTCCGATGCCCCGGCTTTTAGCACCTCCTGCGTCAACGCAAGCCGGGCCGCGACATTGACCTGGCGCAGTGCGGGGGTCTTGAAGCGCGGGTCTTCCAGCCATTCCTGTCGGTCGAGCGCCTCGGTCAGCGCGACCCATTGCGCGTTGGTCTGCACCGCGACCGTGATCCAGCCGTCATTCGTCTCGTAGACGAGGTCGGTGGCGCTGGCCTTTTCCTGGGTGGCCGGCTCGTCGCCGATAAAGGTCTGGTCGCCCATGTCGGAGGGCCAGAGAAACGCCAGCACCGCATCGAGCATCGCCAGCCGGACATGCTGCCCCTCGCCGGTGCGGGCACGCGCCAAGAGCGCGGCGGTGATCGCCTGCGACGCGGTGATGGCGGTCAGCTTGTCGGGAAGGATCGTGCGCAGCATGCGCGGGCGCACATCGTCAGCTCCCGCCTGCACCGTGGCGAGACCCGAATACGCCTGGATGATCGGATCGTAGACCGGTTTTTGCGCGTAGGGACCGACTTCACCAAAGCCGCTGATCGAGACATAGACGATGTCGGGTTTGACCGCGCGCACCGCGACCTCGTCGATGCCGAGCCTCTCGACAACCCCGGGGCGGAAATTCTGCACAAAGGCGTCGGCCTTTTCGCAGAGCCGGAACAGCGCGCGCCGCCCGGCGGCCGCCTTGAGGTCGAGCGCGATCGACCGCTTGTTGCGGTTGTTGTTGAGAAACGAGGTCGAGAACCCCGCCCGCCTTTGCGCCGAGGAGCGAGTGGCGTCGCCGCCTTCCAGCGGCTCCACCTTGATCACATCGGCGCCCTGGTCGCCGAGGATCATCGTCGCCAGTGGGCCGGCGACGTTCTGCGTCAGGTCGACGATGCGGATTCCGTCAAGCGGTCCGGGCATGGCTACTCCGCGGCGACGGCGCGCGGTGCATCATCGGCCGTCGCGAAGTAGCGCCGGCCGGTGGTGCGCTGGTTCTCATAGATCGAGCCCTGGTTCGCCGCGGGCGGCAGCGGCATGCGCACCGGCACCGGGGTCAGGCGCGGCGCGAGGCTCGGCTCGCCGACAAGCAACTGCTCGTTGAACTTTGCGATCCCCTCCTTGAGACCGAGCAGCGGCCAGGCATCGGCCGCCCGATATTGGAAGAGCAGGAAGCGTCGGTCGGCACCCGAAAAATTCGTCGCCGAGCCGTGCACCGCGCGGACATGGTGGATCGTGATCGACCCGGCTTTGCCGAGACACGGCAGCGCCTTCGCCAGATCAAGCTTCGAGGCTTCGGGATCGATCGCGCCACAGAAGCAGCCATCCGGACCGTGATGGTCGTAGATCGGCCCGCGATGGCTGCCGGGTATCACCAGCATCGGCCCGTTTGCCATCGTGAAATCGTCGAGCATGATGCCGACCGCCGCGAGGTCGTCATTGGTGTGCGGGTAAAAGGCCCAATCCTGGTGCCACTCGATCGGCGCGCCGTAGCCGGCTGATTTGAGGTTCAGCTTGCCGGTGTCGTAGCGCACGCTGCCCCACAGCTCTTCGAGGATCGCCACCACCGCCGGGTTGCGGCTGGCGCGGAAATATGCGTCGTGATGCGCGTGCGGCGTCTTGATCCGGCGCACCCGCGGGTCGGCGGCGGAATGCGTGTCTTCGAGGTCGTAGATCTCGTCGTTCGCGGCGACCGTCGCCGATTTCCGCACGAATTCCTCGGTCACCGCGCGCAGCTCGGCGATCTCCGCGGCGGAAAACACATCGGGGACGACGATAAAGCCGTCATTCTCATAGGCGGCGCGTTGTGCTTCGGTCAGCAGCATAGTCACCCTCTTTCTGAAGATTTGGATTTTGCTCGTCGCCTACTTGGATCAGCAACCGTAGCTTGCAGCGGCGGAACGGACAATATCCTTCGACATTCGTTTATGTCTCCAAGAACTGTCTGCAGCATGGAATCGCTAAACAGGTCGGCCACCATCGAGGACGATATGCTGGTTTCTTTTTTTATTCTCTCTTCAAATTGTTCCACTTTATTCGCCTCCTCAAAAATTTTTCGCAAATTGTCCTCAGAGATGGCCCCTTCATTTCTGAAAAATCTAAATAGGGCGTTGTCTCGCAAAGCTGCTATCTTCTGAAATTCGTCCAATCTGCTTGATTCAGTTTCAATTACCCGCCTCGACTCCTCTGGAGATGAGGATGTCATCACGCTTTCGAGATATGTTTTGAGTGTCTTATTGACCTCAGCCAGTTCGGCCACTTTAGACGATAACGATGCTATTTGCTGTGACTGAGCCATTCTTTTCAACAACTCACGGAAGAAACCAGCCCATTGCTCCCGCAGCCAATCTTCTGCTTCGTGATGCTATCGTACCGTTCGAAAAAACTTCGCGGTAGCTCAGATCGACTTTCGCTCCGTTCTGAGCCATATCGTCCACCAATAATGAGCACAAGTATGTCTGCTCCAGCCGCCTCTCTGTAACAAGATTCGTCTAACGGAATATCCGGCGTATAAGCAATATCCCCCTTCTCCGACAAAATGGGTTCATACCCCAAAGATAGAACGAAGGTCTCCAGCGATGCTCTCACATGGCGGAGATCATAATACGTAGAGCTGATAAAAATCCGCGGCTTTGCCATATTACATTATTTCAGCGTATTCTAACTTTTTCTTGTCAATTTTTACAGTCCGGCGCGGCGGGCGAGCAGCGCATGCACCGCGGCAACATCCTGCTCGGCGTAGCCGGCCGCTTCGGCCTCGCCGTAAAGCGGGGCGGCGGCATCGAGCGTCGGCGTATCGACCCCGAGCGAGCGGGCAAAATCGCGAATGATGCCACTGTCTTTTTCCAGCACATGCATCGTCGCGGTGGGCGGCGTGTAGATTCCCGCCGCCATCATCGGCCCACGCAGTTCGAAAATGCGCGAATTGCCGGCACCGCTCGAAATCACTTCGAGGATGCGCGCCGGGTCGAGCCCCGCTTTGGTGCCGAGCACGATCGCCTCGGCCGCGGCGGCGTTATGAACCGCGACCAGCAGGTTGGCGACAAATTTCATCCGGCTGCCGTTGCCGAACGCGCCGAGATAATGCGTCGCCCGCGCGAAGCCGTCGAACATCGCGCGGCAGCGGCCGAAAGCCGCCTCATCGCCGCTGGCATAGACCGCGAGATCCTTGGTGACCGCCTGCGCGCCGGTGCCCGACAGCGGGCAATCGAGCAGCGTCATGCCGGCGGCGGCAAGCCGGTCACGCGCGGCTTCCTTGGCCGTGATCGGAAAGGTGCTGATTTCGACGACGACAAGCCCCGGCTGCGGCGCGGCGACAAGTTCCGCAACCGTCGCGTCGAGCGCCTCGACACTTGGCAGCGAGGTCAGTGCGACGGCCGCGCCGCCGACCGCCCCGGCGGCGGAATTAGCCCGGCGCACACCGTGGCGCGTCAGCGCCTCCATCTTGCCGGCATCGACATCATAGCCGGTCACCGCAAACCCGGCCGCCGCAAGATTGCGCGCGATCGCCCCGCCCATGATGCCGAGGCCGATCATCGCGACGTTTTGCGGCCCAGGCATTGGCCGGCTCAGTTCTGCAAGATCGGTTCGCCGCGCATGTACTTGCCGCGGCAGAACATCAGCGTCGGCCGGTCGGTATACGCGAAACGCTCAACATGCCCGATAAAGATGATGTGGTCGCCGCCGTAATGGCGGAATTCGTTGCGGCACTCGAAATGCGCCGCGGCGCCAATGATCACCGGCGCGCCGCTTTCCGAGACGACGTGGTCGGTGTCGATGAATTTGTCGTCGCTCTGCTTGGCGAATTTGTTCGACAGCGGAATCTGGTCGTAGGCCAGGATGTTGACGACGAAATGGCTGCCTTCCTGAAAGGCGGGGAGGCTTTGCGCGAAAAGCGAACTGCTCCACAACACCAGCGGCGGCGTCAGCGATACCGAGCTGAACGAATTCGCGGTCATGCCGTGCAATTTGCCGGCGCGGTCGCGCGTCGTGATGATCGTGACGCCGGTCGCGAAGGAGCCGAGCGCGTTGCGCAGCTCGCGCGAGTTGAAGCCTTCGGCCGAAGTGCTGTGCACCGTTGCGCTGTGGCTTCCGGGAAGTTCGGTCGACACCGCCAATTCCTCGATCTTGCGCTCAGAGCGTGGCATCGGGCGGCAGGCCCAGCGCCACGCGCCCATACATGGCGCCGTTGATGTCCCAGTTGAGCACATAATGCGCGTTCGCGGCGTGGACGTCGCGGAACGCGCGTTGCAGCGGGTTCCTCGCATAAATCGCGCCGCCGCCGGTCGCGGTGAACAAAAGGTCGACCGCCTTGGTGCAGAGCATCGCCGCGAAGGCGCCATCGCGGCGGTAACGCGCGCGATGCATGAGATCGGGCATGCGGCCTTCGGAAACGCTGCGCGTCGCCTCGTCGCAATCGCCGAGCACGATCGCGCGCGCTGCGTCGGCGAGCGCCGCCGCCTCGGCGACATGGACCTGCACGGTGTTGAAATCGGCGACGTTGCGGCCGCTGTAGCTCGACAGCCGCGTGCGCGTGGTCTGGGTGAAATGCTCGATCGCCGCCTGCGCGAGGCCGAGCGAAACGCCCGCGATGCAGAACGCGAAGAGGCTGATTGCCGGCAGCTGGTAGAGCACCGACGGGTTGACCGCGCTGCCGGGGTTGGGGCCGCCGGCGATCTGATCGACGGAGAGGGTGCGGTATTCCGGAACAAACACATCCTCGACCACGACATCCTTGCTGCCGGTCGCGGCGAGGCCGATCACCTGCCAGGTGTCGATGACGGTGTAGTCGCTCACCGGCAGCAGGAAGATGCGCGGACCGACCGTACCGCTCTCCTCGTCCTGCGCGATCGCGCCGACAAGGTTCCAGGCGGCGGCGTCGACGCCGCTCGAAAATGGCCAGCGGCCACTGAGCTTGTAGCCGCCATCGACTTTTTGCGCCCGGCCGCGCGGGAAGATCAGCGCCGAGCCGATCAGATCGTCGGGCGCCTTGCTCCATACTTCGTCCTGAGCCTGTTTCGGCCACATCCCGAACAGCCAGTGATGCGCCGCGAGATTGGCCAGCACCCAGGCAGTCGAACCGCAGCCACGGCCGATCACCGCCACCAGCTCGACCAGCGCGCGGAACGGCAGCTCGCTGCCGCCGACGCGCTTGGGCTGGAGCACGCGAAAGAGGCCGCTCTCGTGCAGATCGGCGATCGTCTCGTCGGGCAGGCGGCGCAATTCCTCGGCCCGCGCGGCGCGCTCGCGCAGCACCGGCACGAGCGCCTCGGCGCGCGCCAGCAGCTCCTCGAAATGCGGCGGGCTGCCGCTGCGCCCTGTCTTTGCGTCGGGCATCGCGCGTTCCTTTCCCTAGGACCTTCCTCCCGGAGGCCAGTCTACTCGCTGCGGCGGCGGATGACAAAACAGCGTCACCGCACATCTGATCGACGCGCTAAGCGCAGCCGCCTTCGTCATCGCGGGAAGCGACCCGGCCATTCTCATTGCGAGGAGCAAAGCGACGAAGCAATCTCGGGCCAAGGCTGACGGAGATTGCCGCGCTGCCCAGCGGCGGCTCGCAATGACAGGCGAAAGGTAGGCACCACCATGATCTATATGGTCGAGATGGATATGCGGCTCGATGACCGCGAGGCGGAATGGCACGCCTGGTATCTGGCGCATATCAAGACGCTGCTGACCGTGCCGGGTTTTCGCGCGTCGCAGCGATTTCACGCGATCCTGCCTTGTCCTGCACCCTATTTGGCGCTGCACCAGGTCGATTCCGGCGCGATCTTCGACAGCCCGGAGTACCGTTCCCGCGGCGGGCCGGGCTCGACCGGCGATTGGCGCGAGCGCCACTCCAATTGGCGGCGCAACCTGCTCGACGGCCTCGCCGAGACACCGGATGTACCCCCGAGCGCATACCTGCTGCGGCTCGAAAGCGCGCGGGATGTCGTACTGCCGACAGGGATTACGGTGACCTGGACCAAGGTCGTCGGCCTCGACGGCGACGCGCGGGAATTCGCCCTCGCGGTGATCGACGATCCCGCCCCGCTCATGGACTTGGCCCGCAGCGATACAAGGGTGCGCCTCTATCGCCCGATCAGCGAGAAGCTGCGGGAAGAGCATTGACCGTCAACGGGTGTCGGGTCATATGGTAGAATGCGATATCCGGATGGTAGAATGAGTTATCACACGAGCCTCAACCTGAAGAGCGACGAGGCCTACAAGCTTGCTCGCGAGCTTGCCGACCGTACCGGCGAGAGCATGACCGCAGCGGTGATACAGGCATTGCGGGAACGGCTGGAGCGGTTGACGCAAGAGTCGAAGGAGGATTTTGTCGAGCGAATTCTGGCGATCGGGCGAGACTGTGCGGCCCACATGACGGAGGAGGAGCGTTCCCGCCATCCCGACGATTTGCTCTACGACGAGCGGGGTTTGCCGCGTGATTGTTGATAGCTCCGCGCTGATCGCGATCCTTTACGGCGAGCCAGAAGCGCAAGCCTATGTCGCAGCCATGTACGCGCTGCCGTGCCGTATATCGGCCGCGAATTTTCTTGAAACGGCAATTGTAATCGACAGCACACGCAGCCCGGTGCCCGGTCACCGACTGGATGATCTAACGGCGCAAATCCGCATGGTCATTGAGCCGGTAACGGAAGAACACGCCCATATTGCGCGTCGCGCGTATCGGGATTACGGGCGGGGCAGCGGTCACCCGGCGCGCCTCAATTTCGGCGATTGCTTTGCTTACGCGCTGGCGCGCGCAACCGGGGAGAAGCTGCTCTTCAAGGGCGACGATTTCCGCCACACCGACATCACCCCGGCCCTGGCGTGACGGGATGATCGTCCCGCGGTTGATGCTTGCCGGGCTGATCGGCCTCATCGCCGGAACCGCTCACGCCGTCGCCGATACGCCGGTGCCGCCGCCCGTCGCGGCGGTGAGTGAGGATCGTCTGGCGATTGGCGACGCGCAGCTTCCGGTCTTCGCTTCGCAGGATTGGTCGCGGCCGCTGCCGGCGGTGCGGCGCGCCGTCATCGTCGTGCACGGCTACGACCGCAATGCGGCGGATTACCTGCGTCATGTGATGGACGCGCGGCCGCCGGCCGACACCATCGTGATCGCGCCGCAATTCCTCGCGGTCGAGGACATCGCCGCGCATCACCTGCCCGCGTCGGTGCTGCGCTGGAAGCGCGAGCGATGGTCCGGCGGCGAGCCTGCCGAGGGGCCGGCGGCGCTTTCCGCGTTCGATGCGCTCGACGCCCTCATTGCCAGGCTCGACGATCGCGCCCGCTTTCCGAACCTCAACCACATTATTCTCGCCGGGTTTTCCGCTGGCGGGCAATTGGTGCAACGCTACGCCGCCGTCGGTCGCGGCCCCGCTAGCGTGGCCTTGAGCTATGTCGTCGGCAGCCCGTCCTCCTTCGCCTATTTTGGCGACCAGCGCCCGCTGCCCGTCGAGGATTGCCCCGCATTCAACCGCTGGAAATATGGCTTTGCCGGTGGACTGCCGCCCTATGTTCTTGGCGCGGTGGGGCAAGGCATCCCGGCGCTCGAACAACGCTATGTCGCCCGCCCGGTGACCTATCTCGTCGGTGCTGCCGACAATAATCCGGAGCACCGCTTTCTCGACAAAACCTGCGGCGCCGAGGCGCAGGGCGCTAGCCGTCTAGCGCGCACGATCGGATTCTTCACGATCCTGCACCAACGCGACGGCGATAATCTCAAGCAGGGGATGCACGTCATCGGCGGCGTGGCGCATAACGCGGCAAAGATTTTTGCCTCGCCTTGCGGCCGCGCCGCGCTGTTTGGCGAGGGCGAGTGCCGTGACACGGAGGACCAAAAATGATCATCGACGCCCACGCCCATGTCGGTGGCCGAGTTCGACAAGAATTTCGACAGTTCGCTCGGCACACTCACAGGGTGAGAAATGTCGGGTGAAAACAATCACTCATCTGTTCGGTGCCTCTTGTTATGCTGTTCTGTGTCGTCTCGGTACCACATCTTGCACTAGAATATTGTGATGCAACGTAAGCTCGAAAATGCCGACAAATCACGAGGCCAACGCTTTACCGACGCCTCGCGCGGGGCCGGCGTGAGCGAGGATGAGGTCGAGTTTGATAAGAACCTGCGCCGACTGACGAGCGCAAAGCCAGATCAGATGCGGCCTGTAGGCTGGTACGTCCGAGTCACCACAAACGAGATGTATGACGGCGTTTACAACACCGTGCTCTACATCGCGGGCTATTCCACACCCGCAGAGGCGGAAGAAGCAGTTAGAAACGAGCGATCAACGCCCGGAGAAACATACGAGGTATTGCCAGGCGCAATACCGCCAGATCGCGGCCCGCAACCGTCGCCTGGAGAGGTTCGTTTATTGGTCGGCGCAGTTTGAGCGTGGCCGCTCCCTCGTGTTTGGCAAATGCATAATCGCCTTGATATCGGAACATATCATAAACATATGAGTGGCGAGCCGAAGCCGGTCGTGCCATGTCCACCGTTTGTTGTCCGACGCTGCAATCCGTCGATCGTCCGCTGACCTGGCGCTGTTTTTCTCGCTGTTTCGCCGCTGTTTTCCCGCTGTTATTGTGGCTGTTCCAGCGCTGGATGCGGGTAAATAAACCTCGCGAATTCAATGTCTTGTGCCGGAATCTGGTTTCACGGAACAACGGAGTTGCCATGATCATCGACACCCATGCCCATGTCGTGCCGGCGACCTTGCTGGATGCGATGCGCAGCGAAAAACGGCTGTTTCCGTCGGTGAAGCTGCATGACGCCGCGGCACCCCGCATGGAATTCGGTGCCGGCGGTCTTGGGCGGCCGATCCAGCCGCGGCTGCATGATCTGGCGCAGCGCAAGGAGTGGCTGGAAAAGGCGCGGGTCGATCACCAGCTGGTCGGCGGCTGGACCGATGTCTACGGCTACGACCTCCCGCCCGAGGAAGGCGCTGACTGGGCGCGCTTCTATAACGAGCACATGGCGAGGGACGCCACCGCGCTGCCACAGCTTTCGGCGCTCGCCACGGTGCCGCTGCAGGACGGCAAGCTCGCGGCGAAAGTGCTCGAAGAAGCCCTCGACGCCGGTTTTGCCGGGGCAATGATCGCGACCCAGCCAAAAGGCGTCGGCGGCAATCTCGACGACCCCTCGCTCGACCCGTTCTGGGAGGTCGCCTCGGCGCGCGGCGCCGGTATCTTCCTTCACCCGCACTACATCTGCAGCGACGACCGGCTCGATGGCTACGATCTGATCAACGCGGTCGGCCGCCTCGCCGATACAACGATCGCCGCCGCCCGGCTGCTGTTTGCCGGCCATCTGACGCGCTTTCCCGGCGTCAGTCTGCTGCTGTCGCATGCCGGTGGCGCGCTGCCCTACGCGTTGGGGCGGCTGAAGCGGAACAAGGCGATTCATCCCGACTACGCCGACCCGGAGGAGAATTTCCGCCGGCTTTATTTCGACACGGTGCTGTTCGAGCCGCTGGCGCTGCGCTTCCTCGTCGATCTCGTCGGCGCCGAACGGGTGATGCTCGGCTCCGACTACCCGTTTGGTATCGGCGACCTCGAACCGCGCGGCGTCGTTGACCGCACCGCGCTCACCAAGGCCGAGCGTACCGCGATCCTCGGCGGCAATGCGGCGCGCATCTTCCATGTCGAGTGCGATTGCGGCGCGCCGGGTTCGCATCAGCACTAGCGATCGAGCCACCAATCCTCCATCCGCCATCCGTTGTATTGGCTGTTGACCATCAGCGTGACGCCTTTCAGCTGAGGCTGCCAGCAGGTGGCAGCGCGCAGATGGTAGATAATCGGGCGGCCCAGCCCTCGCTGCAGCTTGTAGTCCGCGTCCTGCGCGAGCTGCTTGCGCTTTGCCGGGTCGGTTTCCTGTGAGGTCGCGTCGACCAGCTTGTCGAATTCCGGGTCGTTGTAGCCGGCATAATTGCGGTTCGAGCCGCTGACGTAGTTCTGGTAAAACGTGACATCGGGGTCGTCGACCGCGTTTCCCAGCACGTTGAGGCCCATGATGAAATCCTTGCGGATCAGCTTGGGGACCCAATTCGCGGTCTCGATCGTCTCCAGCTCGCCATCGATCCAGATTTCCTTGAGCTGGTCGAGCAGGATGGCGCCCGGGTCGCGATAGACCGCGAGGTTGCGCACCGACAATTTGACCTGAAGATGCTTGTCGGGGCCGTAACCGGCCTTCTGCATCAGCGCGCGGGCCTTCTCGCGGTTCGCCTTGACGTCGCCGCCATAGCCGGGAAGCGTCATCAGCCGCTCGGTCGGCATACCCCAAACGCCTTCCGGCGGCGGCAGCAGGGCGCCGCCAATGTCGCCCTCGCCCTGGCCGAGGATGTCGATAAAGCTCTTGCGATCAAGCGTCAGCGCCACCGCTTCGCGCACGTCGGCATTGTCGAACGGCGGTTTGGTGCGGTTCATCAGCACCCCGATCGACTCGGTCGCTGGCCCCGTGTGACAGACCGCGTTGGGCATCTGGGTCTGGATATCCTTCAACAGGGGAAAGGTGACCTCATAAGGGAAGGTCATATCGAACTGCCCGGCGATAAAGGCGAGGATCGCCGTCGAGCGATTGGGGATGATCTGGTACTCGACACCATCGAGATAGGGGCGGTCCGGTTTCCAGTAATCGGGGTTTTTCGCCAGCTTGATGTCCTGGTTCGGCTTGTATTCGACGAACTTGAACGGCCCGGTGCCGATTGGATGCTGGCGCATCTGCGCCGGCGGCACGTGGCACGGGTAGATCGGCGTGTACCCCGACGCCAGCATCGCCAATATCGCCGGCTGCGGCTTCTTCAGGTGCAGGGTCGCGCTGAAGTCGCCGTCCGTGGTCGTGGACTGGACATTGACCCACCAGCTCTTGCGATAATTGAGGCGGAGCTTGTCCTTGCCCTGGTCGGTGAGGAGATCGAATGTGCATTTGACATCGGCGGCGGTAAACGGCTTGCCGTCATGCCATTTGACGTTCTCACGCAGCTTAAAGGTGATTGCCGTGTAATCGGCGTTCCATTGCCAACCGGTCGCCAGGTCGGGGGCGATCGAGGCCGTGCTGTTCTGCGGCACGTTCTGGTCGAAAACCACGAGATTGTTGAACACGCCCATCATCGGCAGAATGACGCCGATCGTGCCCTCCTCGTGGATCGACATGCTCGCGGGGCTATCGCGGTGGTAGATTTTGAGAATGCCGCCCGGCTTTTGGGCTGCCGCCCAACCCGATCCGAAAGACAACAACAGCGCGCCGACCAAGGCGCTCGTCAGAGCGTCACGCATCCTTCGTTTCCTTCCCTCGCAACGTGCTTGCGATACTCCCTAGCACGGTTTTGGTCTGGGGTTGGCCCTGGACGTGCTAGGATGCTGGTATGTCCGCGCGGCGCGGATGGAATTTCCTGCGAGAGGGAGATGTCGGATGAGCCTTCAGGGTATGAACCACTTCACCGTGCTGAGCGACGACCTGGAAGAGACCAAGAAGTTCTACTGCGACCTGCTTGGGTTCGAGGTCGGGCCGCGCCCGAATTTCCAGTTTCCCGGCTGGTGGCTCTATGTCGGCGATCAGCCGATCCTGCATGTGATTCATCGCAGCCAGCTGCAGGAGCAGCGCGCCGGTATTATCGATCACATGGCGTTCACCGCGACCGATCTGCCGGGCACCGTCGCCAAGCTCGACAAGGCCGGTGTGGCGTGGGAACTGCGCCGCCTGCCGCTGGAAAGCACCCGCGGCGGCCTGTGGCAGCTGTTCTTTGACGACCCGCACGGCGCCAAGGTCGAGTTCGACTTCGACAAATCCGAGACGGCGCCGACCGGCTACGCCGCCTAGTTCCCGGCCATCGGTCCGGCACCTCGCTTGCCGGGTGTTGGGGGCGATCCCCGACACCCGCGAGGTGCCCACGACCCCGGGAGCAAGGGGCAAAGCCCGAAGCGAGTTCAAAAATCTGGGGCCGGGAGCGGGCGGCTCGGCATTTTGAGCGTCAGCGGCGGCGGGATGTCGTCGGTTTCGGCGCTCCAGCCCCAGTCGAGCAGAGGTCGCGCCGCAAGCGTGAACGCGACGATGCGGCCGATGAGGTCGGCGGATTGCATCTCCGCATCGCTGACGGCGGCATCGACCAAGAAATTCTTCCAGCAGACATAATCGGCGATGGGCGTGCCCTTTGCCGCCTCGAAACCGCGCGGCAGTCTGGTTACGCGCTCGTTCTCGCAGGAGACGGAGCAACCCTGCGCCGTCAAGCGCTCAATCATCGAGAGAAACTCACCGGGGTCATCGACGACCGCTCGGCGCAGCCGGGTCAAGAGCGCGGGCTCCGGATGCCAGAAGCCGGCGCCGATCATCGATTTGCCGGGCTCGAAATGCACGTAGAGCAGCCCGGGGTCACCCTTGCCGCCCGAGCGCGTCAGCACCGCACCCTGATGCGTCTTGTAGAGCTGTTTGTTGGCGGAGAAGCGGACATCGCGATAAATGCGGAAAATGCCCCGGCTCGAATCGCCGACCAACGGGATGCCGGCCATCTCCAACGCGGTGGTGAGCGCGGTGAGCAGCGCGCGGAACGGCTGCAGCACTTCTGTATCGTAGACCGCCTTGCGCGGTTTGAACCACAGCGGGTCGTTGTTGGCGACGAGGCCCCGTAAGAACTCGAATGCCGCCGGTCGGAAGCCCGTGAAGCTAGTCGTTGTTGCCATGTGCTGTTTCCTACCTCGAAAGCGGCGACAACCACACTCGATCCAAGGTCAACATCGCCACCTAGCGGTCCGGTTTCAGCGCATTTACAATACGGTTGAAAACGCCGGAAGGGGGGCCTGCCGGTGGTGGAACATCGAAAGGGGTGTCCGGTGCAATTCGCAGTCGTCGGGGCGGGTTTGATCGCGGTTGCGACCTGGGTTTACCTGCTGGTGTTTCGTGGCGCGTTCTGGCGCATCGAACGAGAGGAAGGCGTCCCGGCAGCGGGGGCGCCGTGCCGCGTTGTCGCGGTCATCCCGGCGCGCGACGAGGCCGATGTCATCGGCGACGCGGTGGCCTCGCTGCTGGCGCAGGATTACGCCGGGCGGCTCGACATCGTTATCGTCGACGACCATAGCAGCGACGGCACGGGCGCTGTTGCCCGCGCCGTGGCCGCAGCGGCCGGAGCCGTCGATCGTGTCACCGTGCTTGAGGCCGCACCGGTCCCCGCGGGCTGGACCGGAAAACTATGGGCGGTACGCCAGGGGACCGCGGCGGCTGTCGAAATCGAACCCGATTTTCTGCTGCTGACCGACGCGGATATCGTCCACGATCGCGACAATCTGCGCCGGCTGGTCGCCCGTGCGGAGGCGGGGCAGTACGACCTCGTGTCGCTGATGGTGCGTCTGCATTGCCGCGGGTTGTGGGAGCGGCTGCTGGTGCCCGCTTTCGTCTTCTTCTTCTTTAAGCTCTACCCGCCGCGCTGGGTGGCCGATTCGGCGCACCGCATCGCTGCCGCGGCTGGCGGCTGTATGTTGTTGCGCGGTGACATGCTGGCGCGGATCGGCGGAGTCGACAGTATCCGTCACGAGATCATCGACGACTGCGCGCTGGCGCGCCGGGTCAAAGCCTTGGGGCGGGTGTGGCTCGGTATCGCCGACGACACGCGCAGCGTGCGGCCCTATGGCTCCTGGCGACCGCTGTGGGACATGATCAGCCGCTGCGCTTTCGCCCAGCTCAACTTTTCGCTCGGGATTCTCTTGGCGTTGATGGTTGGGATGGGGGTGACATATTTGGCGCCGCCGCTGCTGGTGCTGTTGTCGGGAAGCCGGCTGGGGATGGCGCTAGGCGCCGCCGCTTGGCTGGCGATGGCGGTCTCGTTTCTGCCGATGCTCAAGATGTATCGCTGCTCGCCACTGGTCGCACCGCTGCTGCCGCTGATCGCCGCCTTTTACATGGCGGCGACGCTGGGCTCGGCGGTGCAGTTCTGGCGCGGCCGCGGCGGTGCCTGGAAGGGCCGCTTCCAGGCCGCCGCAGCGCGCTGAGCCCACCCGTCTAATGCGCCGTTGCCTCGCCTGGTCCGGATGACGGGCTGGCGGCAATTGTTGCGTGTTGCTTCGCCAGCCGTTCCGTCACCAATCGCGGCAACCGCGAGATTTCCAGCGCGGCAAGCCCACTGAGATTGAGAATCAGCAGATAGGCGGCGATGATCATCAGCACCGGGTTGACCCAAGCCGCCACCTGATCGAGGCGGCGGAACACCGCACGCCATCGATCCCCCAGTGGCGGCAAGAGCCGCATCGCCGGCTCGGCGGATCAAGCCATTTCCGGCACCAACTCGCTGACGGTCTCCAGTTGCCCGACCGTCTCCTTGCCGAAGGCCAGCGGGATAAAGGCGCCGACCGCCACGATAACAAAGATCGTGCCGAAAAAGATCGGTGCCGATCCGGTATGCGGCTCCATCAGAAACGGCGCCAGGCCCCCCGCGAACAAGCGGCCGAACGACTCGCCGAAAATATGCCCGCGGCCGCGCAATTCGGTGGGGAATTGCTCGGACAGGTAGACGCGGGTGGCGGTGAACGCCGACAGTACGGTAAAGCCGATGATCAGCCCGCCCGCGACCATCGTCACACCGGCATACTCGCCCATGCGATGCGCCAGCAGCATCAGCAGAAGGCCCGGCAGTGAGCCGGCCAGCGCATAGGCGATCGTCCAGCGCCGGCCGATGATCTCCATCAGGAAACCGGTAAAGCCCTTGCCGAAAAAGCTCGCCGCATAGACGACCGAGGTCAGCCCCAAGCTCGCGCTGACCGCGAAACCCTGGTCGTGCAACGCCTTGGGAAGCAGCACGGAAATCAGGAAATAGGCGGTGCCGGCACAGACGCCCGAGAGGATGCCCACGGTGGTCCAGCGCAATTGGCCCTTGGCGAACAGAGCCCAATAAGAGGGGAGCTGCTCCTGCGCCGCGGCGTGGGTGTCGCCCAGCCCGGCGACCGTCAGGGGCGGCACCCGGCTGCCGGCGCGGGCGATGATGCGATTGACGATGTCGACCGCCGCTTCGGGCTGGCCCTTGCGCAGGTGCCAGCGCGGGCTTTCGGGCAGCACGTAATAGATCAGCACCGGCACGACGGTGACCGCCAGCCCGCCCGGCAGCGCCAGAATGCGAAACGCGTATTGGTCGCCCGCGAGCAGACCGCCGATAAACGGCACGACGGTGAACGACGCGGCGAGCGCCATTTCATAGATCGCGCCATAGGTCCGGCGATGCTGTGCCGGCATCAGCTCGGCGGCGATCGGAAAGGCGGCGGACACCGCGCCGCCGGCGCCGATGCCGGTCAACAGGCGCACGATGATCAGCTGCTCGGCGGTTTGCACGAAGGGGATGAGCAGCGTGAAGAAGGTGGTCGCGGTCACGCCGATCAACATGATCGTCTTGCGGCTCCAGTGGTCGGAGACGGCAGACGACAAAAAACCGCCGACGCACAACATGAAGGTCGGAGCGACTGCCAGCCAGCGAATGTCGGTATCGGTCAGGTGCAAGGGCGCCTTAGCGAGCACCAGCAGCGACCCGGTCATCACAAGGTCGTAGCCCTCGATAAATCCGACGAGCGCGAGCACCGCGATGATCAAGATGTGGTAGCTGCTGAAGGGAATGCTGTCGAGTTTCTGCCCGAGCACAAAGCCGGGGGTGTGCGCCCGCCGCCCGGCTGAAAGCACGTCTGCCATCGTGACCTCCCAGTTCGGTCGAACCGGAGGGCCTGCGGCAATGCGGCGAGGCCTAGCTCGTTCTAAAGTGCGTAAGTCTTGTAATGCTTATTGAATCCCGGATTGACGCCTCGCAAGCTTCGCGACCGCAGGAAACTGCCGCCGGACGACGTTGTTGCTCCTGTTCAAATCGGCTGTTCTTCGCCTGCAGGGCCTCTCACGAGGCCTAGACCGATCCTAGCGCGGCCGCCACGACATGTCACGCGCCCGCCATACGGGCACCGCCGAGCTATTCCGCTGGGAAAGCGGCGACGAAACTGGGGCGGCGGCGATCGACGAGATGGCCGAGCGCAGCGCCCAGCCGGCGAAACCCCTCCCATTGGTGACGTAGATAGCCGCACCGCACCCGCGGCCCGGTAAGCGAGGCCACGCCGGTATCGGGATAGGCGTCGTCGGTCTGCCGCCAGGTGCCGAAGATGACGTCCCAGACTGGCAGGATCACCGCGAAATTGCAGCCGCGCGAACGGTCGAATGGCGCCGCGGCGTGCTCGATCGAGTGATGCACGCGGTGATAATGCGGGCCGACCAACAGGATCGAACCAAATCGGCCAAAGCTGAGCCGCGAATTGGTGTGCGACAGGCTTTCAATCAGCCGAAAGCCGATCAGCACAAGCGGGTATTCGCCCGGTGGCACGCCGATCAGCATCGCCAAGGTGCCACCCCAGGCCAGCGCCAGCACGTCGTCGAGGATGTGGTTGCGGTCGTCGCTCCACAGCGTCATCTGACGCTGGTCGTGATGGAGGCTGTGTAGCGCCCACCACCACGGCAGACGATGCTGCAGCCGGTGCCGCCAGTATTCGCCAAAGTCGAGCACCACCATGTAGACGAGGAAGGTGACGAAAGGCTGGTTGTAGAGCGGCGTCACCAGCTGCTCGATCTCCGGCGGGATGTAGCCTGCAAAGCGCGAATACGAGTCGACCATCACGCCGATTGGCGCCAGTACGAGAAAGAGGATCGCCGGAACGACGCCCAACCGGTGCACGAGCGTGTAGACGATATCGGTGCGCACGCCGCGCCGATCGGTCCAACGCTCGACCGGCCGCCACAATTCGAGCGGGCGGCACAACAGATAGGCGATGACGACGGCGAGCGCCCCGTAGAGCGCGAACGCGACACCGTCAAAAACGTCCTCCGACCAATCCATCAGCCCAAGTTGAAAGAGCACGGGTTGCAGCGACGTCTCGAAAACGATGCCTTGGACTTGTTCGATCGTTCGTTGGGCGGCGTCGAACATCTCTCGTCCGGCCCTAATACACGAAAATCCCGTGCGGCGAGCGGCCGACCGGGACGCTCGTCTTCAGTGAGCCCGAGGCCAGCTCGATCACATCGACCCAAGCGCGCCAGCGCCCCGTCACCCAAAGCTCCTGACCGTTCGGCGACATCGCCATGTCATCGGGTCCGCCTGGTGCCTGTATTGTGGACCTGATCGCCAGCGTGTCGGCGTCGAGCGCGGAGATCGTACCGGCGACGCGATTGGTAACGTAGAGCGTCTTGCCGTCGGGCGCGGCGAGGAAATTATGCGCGCCGTTACCGGTCGTGATCTTGCGGGTGACGTCGCCGCTGGCCGGGTCCATTTCGGCGACGTAATTGGACCCCATCACGCCGACCAACAGCGTCCCGCCCGGCCGGGTGACGATGCCCGCCGGCGTCGGGCCGACCGGTTTTGTCCAGTTGACCTTACCCGAGACAAGGTCGATCGAGACGACGCTGCCCGTGCCCTGCAGGGTTACGAAGACCGTGCTGCTGTCGCGCGAATACGCGATATGGCTCGGCATCGTCGACGCCGGCAGGCGGTGGACGAGCTGATAGGTCTTGCCGTCGTAGATGTCGATGCGGTCGAGACGGAGCGAGGCCGCGACAAGCCATTTCCCGTCGGGGCTGAAGCCGATCTGATAGGGGTCGCTCGCCGCGATGCGCTTTGTCTCGATACCGGTGACGCGGTCGATCAGCACCAGTTCGTTGCTGCCCGACATCGCGATGACCAAGGTGCGGCCGTCGGGTGTCTGCACCAGGTGATGCGGGCCGCGGCCGATATGGGTGCGCGAAACTTCCTTGTAGGTCGTGCTGTCGATGACGCTGAGCGCGTCGTCGTCGGAATCGAGCACCACTGCCGTGGTCGCCCGGGCGGCGTCGGCGACACCCAGCATCGCGGCGATGGCGAGGGCGAATACCCGGATCGGGGAACAGCGGAATGGAGGCACGTCTGCTACCGGCAATCTTCAGTCGCGCGGCGGAGGTGCCAATGCGCGCGGCATTCATATCCCTAGCGACGCGGCGAGAAAAGCGTTGCGAGATCGAATCTACGTCGCGAGTGACACACGGTCGCGCAACGCTCGCAATGTCTGGCTGGCGGCGCGGTTAGCGCAGCCGCTGCGGCAAGGTGACGATGGCTTCGTCGATCAGCATTCCACCGCGCCGTTCGTCCATCTGGGCGGTGATCACATCGCGGGCGGCGGATATCGCCACATCGATCGCCACGGCGCGGACCTCGTCCAGCGCTTTCGCCTCTGCCTGGGCGATGCGTTCCTCGGCGGTGCGCTGGCGCCGTTCCAGCGCCGCTTCCAGGTCGCGCGCCGATTGGGCGGCGATGCGCTCGGCCTCGGCCTCGGCGTGCGCGACGATGGCTTGCGCTTCGGTGGCCGCCTGCTGCTGCTTGGCGCGATATTCGGCCACAAGCTTCTCGGCTTCCTCGCGCAGTCGACGAGCCTCGTCGAGTTCGCCGCGAATGCGCGCCGCGCGCGCGTCGAGCCCACCGGTGACCGCACCGGCGACCTTGCGCCCGACCAACGCGACAAAGACGATAGCCGCGACCAAGACCCAAAATTCGGCGTCGTGGAGGATTTCCATGATCCGCTATCCGCTACGCGGCGTGACCGTTGAGCGCGCGGCCGACAGCGCCGGTCATCGCGGCGGTATCCGGCGCCGCGCCGGTGAGCTTTTCGACGACGGCACCGCCCACCTCCGCCGCGATGCCGCGAATATCGGCGAGCGCCTGCTCCTTGCCGGCGGCGATGCGCGCTTCGGCGGCCGTGATCTGTTCGGCGAGCGCCGCCGAGAGCTGGTGCTGGCGTTCGGCCGCTTCCGCCGCGAGCTTCTCGCCGGTGTGCCGCAGCGTATCCTGTGCGGCAGCGCGTGCATCGGCCAGCGTCTTCTGATAGGCGGCGAGCGCGGTCTCCGCCTCTTCCTTCAGCGCGGCGGCACGCCGGAGATCACCATCGATGTGGTGCCGGCGCCCCTCGATCGCGCCCCTGACCTTGGGCAAGGCCAGTGTCGACATCAGGATGTAGAGCACGACAAAACTGATCGCCAGCCACACGATCTGCGGGACAAACGTATGATAGTCGAGCTGTGGCATCGGCCTCGGCCCAGATCCCCGAACCCGTGCGCGACTAGAACACGAACAGGATCAGGAACGCGATCGCCAGCCCGAACAGGCCGGTCGCCTCGGCAAGCGCGAAACCGAGAAACGCGAAAGGCTGCACCTGCGGCTGCGCCGCTGGATTGCGCGCGACCGCGCTGATCAGCGACGAGAACACATTACCGATGCCGATGCCGGCGCCGACGAGCGCGATGCAGGCCAAGCCGGCACCGATCATTTTTGCGGAAGCGAGATCCATCTTCAGGGTCCTCTAGCGTTGAAAGGCGGTTAGTCGAATACCGTGGTCCGTCGGCTCAGTGCATGTGCAGTGCGTCGCGCAGATACAGCGCGGCCAGGATCGCGAAAACATAGGCCTGCAGCGCCGCGACCAACACTTCCAGCGCGTAGATCGCGACATCGATCGCGACCGGGAAAATCGCCAGCAGCCCGACGCTCGCGGCAAAACCGCCAAAGATCGCCAGCATCGTATGCCCCGCGAGCATGTTGGCGAACAAGCGAACCGACAACGTGAACGGGCGGATGCAGTAGGACAGGATTTCGATCGGCACCAGGACGACGAGAAGCAGCAGCGGCACGCCCTCCGGCACGAAGAACCGCAGGAAATGCAAGCCGTGCTTGGCGAAACCGACAATCGTCACGCCCATGAAAATAAAGATAGCCAGCGCAAAGGTGACGATGATCTGGCTCGTCACTGTATAGCTGTACGGGATCAGGCCGAGCGCGTTGGCGAACAACACGAACATGAACAGCGTGAAGATGAATGGAAAATAGGGTTCGGCGCCGTGCCCCGAATTGGTATCGACCATGTCGGCGACAAATTCGTAGCTCATCTCCCCGATCGATTGCCATCGCCCCGGCACCAGCGCGCCGCGCTTGGTGCCGAGCACGAGCAACGCGGTGACCAGCACCACGATGATCGTCATGAACAACGCGGCGTTGGTGTACGAGACGTCGAGCCCGCCGATATGCAACGGGATCAGCGGCTCGATCTTGAACTGTTCGAGAGGGTGCAGCTCCAGCGCCACGTCAGTCGTTCCTGCTCACTTCCGTTCGTTTTCCCCGGAGCGTCGACCAAAGCCAACCGCCGTGCGCTGGCCGGTAATCGCGCGATAGACGTTCAGCATACCGGTCGCGACCCCGAGAAAGAACATCACGATCATCACAAACGGCTTGCTGCCGAGCGCGCGATCCAATGCCCAACCCAACCCCGTCGCGACAACGATCGCGACAACAAACTCGATCCCGATGCGGAAGCCAATGCCGAGAGCCTGCTGTTGCCCGGCATTATTACCGTCGCCAGCCGGCCGTTCAGTATTCTGCGCCCGCGCCCGCGCCAGCCGCTCGGCCAATCGCGCCAGCGCATCGGATGGCCGGTCATCGCTCATCTTTGCCGCCCAGCCAACAGCACTCGGCTCGACCACTGCCGGCCGAAACGGGGCGCACCATAGTGGCGCGTTGGTTGCCTGTCAAGCTGAGGTGGGCAACCCGGCGTCTTAAAAAGACTCATATATTACAACAGTGTATCAAATCGTCTCGGCTGCCCTGCGGGGGTTACTGGGCAGCAGCGTATTCGGGATGGCGCAGCTCGGCGGCGAGGGCGAGATCCACCGACACCAGCTGTGACACACCCCGCTCCGGCATCGTTACGCCGAACAGCCGGTCCATATGCGCCATCGTGATGCGATGGTGGGTGATCAGCAGGAACTTTGTGCCGGTGGCGGCGGCGATCTCGGCGACCAGCTGGCAGAAGCGATCGACATTGGCGTCGTCCAGCGGGGCATCGACCTCATCGAGCACGCAGATCGGCGCGGGATTGGTGAGGAACACGGCAAAGATCAGCGCGATCGCGGTCAGCGCCTGTTCGCCGCCCGACAAGAGCGACAGCGTCTGAAGGCGTTTGCCGGGCGGGCTCGCCATGATTTCGAGCCCCGCGTCGAGCGGGTCATCGGCATCGGTCAGCGCGAGATGCGCGCGGCCGCCGCCAAACAGGCGCTGAAACAGCGTCGCAAAATGCCCGTTTAGCGTTTCGAACGCGCCTTGCAGCCGTTTGCGACCCTCCTGGTCGAGCGCGGCGATGCCGCGGCGCAGCCGGGCGATCGCCTCGGTCAACTCGGCGCGTTCGCGCTGAAGGCTTTCGACCCGGGTCTGCACCTCCTCGGCCTCGCGTTCGGCGACGAGATTGACGGGTCCCATCGCTTCGCGCTCGCGCGTCAGCCGGTCGAGCCCGGCCTCAAGGTGCGCCGGCTCGGCCGGCTCGTCCTCGGTGTCGTGCAGCGCGGCGAGCGCCTCCGGCAGCGCCGCGAGCCGGTCGCGTATCTCTTCGCGCAGCCGTGTGAGCGCCGCGGCGGCGGCCTCTTTCCGTACCTCACAGCGAACCTGCGTCTCCCGCGCCGCGGCGAGCGCATGCTCCGCACGACGGGCGGCATCAGTCGCCTCGCGCAATTGGGTCTCACCGACGGCCAGTGCATCGGCAGCCGCACGATGCTCGCTGCTCGCCTGCGCCGCCTGTTCGCGGAGCGCCTTGATTTCGACGGCGATCGCCGCGGGACGGGCGGTCAACGCAACGATCTCCGCCGTCAGCGCGCTTTGCCGCTCGGCGAGCGTCCCTCGCTGGGCCAACGCCCGCTCGCGGCGCTGCCGCCAGGATTGGCTTTCGCTGCTGACGGCCGCGAGGCGCCGGCGCCTCGATTCGCTTTCCTGCGCCAAGCGGGCGATCGCGGCCTGCGCCTTGCTTTCATGCTGGCGCGCGGCCGCGGCCTGAACCCGCGCGCCCTCAAGCCCGGCGCGCGCCAGCGCCGGGTCGGGCAATCCCGCCAAGGCGTGTTCGGCTTCGGCCACCTGTCCCTCGAGTTCGCCGAGTTCGGCGGTGAGCTTTTCGGCGGCTTCAGCCAGCGCCGCCAGGCGTGTTTCGGCGCCGAGCGCCCGACGCGCCAATTCGCTTTCGGCGGCGCGCTCGCGTACCAAGCCGTCCTCGGCGCGGCGTAGCGCGGCCGCAGCTTCGCGCTCCGCGGCGGCGGCCGCCGCCGACTGCGCGCGGGCGGATGCCGCTGCCGCATCGGCTGCTTGTGCCTCGGTCTCGGCCGCCGCGACCGAATCGACTATGGCCGCGAGCCGGTTGCGCTGCCGAAGCTGCTCCGCGGCGCCGCCGGCGGCCGGCGCCGTGCGCGCAAACCCGTCCCAGCGCCACAGCCTGCCGTCGCGGTCGACAAGGCTTTGGCCCGCCGCGAGATCCGGCTGGAGCGCCCAGCCTTCCGTCTCGCTCGCGACGAGACCCGTTTGCGTCAAACGGCGGGCTAGCGCCGGCGGTGCACCGATCTGGTCTGCCAACGGCGCCGCGCCGGCAGGCAATGGCGCCGGCTGGGTGAGGGGCGGCAAGACGATCCAGCCGCTCGCCGCGGCATCATCTGTCACGCGCAGCGGCGATGACAGCTCGCCACCGAACAGCGCGGCGGTCGCGGCCTCGAACCCCGGTGGAACATCGAGCAGCGACAGCACCGGCGGTGTGTCGGGTCCGGACGCCGCCCGCGCCGGCGCGAGAACGCTGGCAAGTGCGTCGGCCTCCGCCTTGAGCCGTGTGAGACGGCGTTCCGCCTCGCGCGCCGCGTCGACCGTGCGGGATTCGTTGGCGCGTGCGGCAGCCAGGCGCTCGGCCGCCGCGCCGGCGGCTGAGCGTGCCGCTTCGGCCTGTTCGACGGCGGTGGCAACCTGCGCAGCGGCCTCGATCGCTGCTTGCGGCACACCCGCATCGGCAAGCGTCCGCCGTTGCGCCGTGTTTTCGTCGATGCGCTGGCGCAGACGGCGCTGCCGCTCGGCGAGTTCGGTGCGGCGTCGCTCAAGCCCGCCGCGGCGCGCGTCGCCGGTGGCGCAGGCCTCGGTCATCTGCTGCAGCCCGATCTCGGCGGCGGCAAGCTCCGCGGCGGCACGCTGCAACGCGGTGGCGGCTTCGCCGTGCGCCTTGGCGTCGGCGCCTTCGCCGCGTTCGAGGCCTCGTTGCTCTTCGGCCAGCCGGGCGAGCGCCGCGTCCGTATCGGCGAGATGTTCGTCTTCGCGCGCCATGTCGCCGGCAAGCTGCGCGCGGCGCCGCTCTGCATCCTGGCGCGCCGCCGCGATGCGTTGCAGTTCCTGATCGAGCGCCTCACGTGCGTGGGTGAGGCGGTGCAGCGCCGCCGACGCGGTCGCCTCGGTCAGGCGGAGCGGCGGCAGAGCCTCTTCGGCCGCGGCACGGCGGCGTTCGGTGGCGGCGGCGGTTTCGGTCGCCGCCGCGACCGCGCGCTCCGCCTCGCGCAGCTCCCCGGCGATGCGCTCGGCATCGGCCAGCGCTTTGCGCCAGCGGGCGTCGAGCAGCCGCGCCTCGGTCTGGCGAATCTGCTCCGACAGCCGGCGATAGCGTTGCGCCTGCCGCGCCTGGCGCTTTAGGCCTTCGAGCTGCTGGGCCATTGTCGCGGTCACGTCGTCGACGCGCAGCAGGTTGTCTTCGGCAGCCTTGAGCTTGAGTTCGGCCTCGTGCCGCCGCTGGTAAAGCCCAGCGGTGCCCGCTGCTTCATCGAGCAGCAGACGCCGCTCACTGGGTTTGGCGGCGATCAGCGCGCCGACCCGGCCTTGTCCGACGATGCCACCCGACAGCGAACCGGTCGCGGCGTCGGCGAACAGCAGTTGCACGTCGCGGGCGCGCGCTTCCCGGCCGTTGACGCGATAGGACGAGCCGGAGCCGCGATCGATGCGGCGCACGATCTCGATCGCGTCACGGTCGTTGAAGGTGACCGGGGCGTCGCGCCCGGCATTGTCGATGGTGAGCGAGACTTCGGCGATATTGCGGGCAGGGCGGTTCGATGAGCCGGCAAAGATGACATCGTCCATCTCGCCGCCGCGCAACCGCCGCGCCGACGCTTCGCCCATCACCCAGCGCAGCGCCTCGACCAGGTTCGATTTGCCGCAGCCGTTGGGGCCGACGATCCCAGTCAGCCCAGGTTCGAGCGGCAGCTCGGCGGCATCGACAAAGGATTTGAACCCGGCGAGCCGGAGCCGCTCTACCTGCATGCGCCGATCACGATCCCGCGGCCTTCGACAAAGCCGCGTCGAATGCCGCCTCTTCCGGCGCGCCCTCGAACTTGGTGCCGTTGATAAAGAAGGTTGGCGTCGAGTTGACGCCAAGCTCCTGCGTCGCGACAAGGCGGCTTTGCAGCACCTTGTCCTCGCCCTCCTTGTTTGACCAGCAAGCGTCGTACTTGATCTTGTTCATGCCGCCGAGCAGCGCCAGCTTGGCCAGCTCGCCCTTGTAGTCCTTGGCGAGCACCCATTGCTGCTGCGACGAAAACAGCGTGTCGATAAAGGGATAGAACTTATCCACCGGCTCGCAGCGCGCGATGACCGCCGCGTGCATCGCCGTCTCGTCCAGCGGGTAGTCGCGCATGACGAGCCGCGCCTTGCCGCTGTCGATCCACTTCTCCTTGAGCTTGGGCAGCACCTCGGTCGAGAAATGCGCGCAGTGCGGGCAGGTCAGCGAGGCGTATTCGATGATCGTGATCGGCGCGTCGGGTTTGCCGAGAATGCGGTCATCGGGGGTGACCGTGAGCACCTTTGCCGTATTCGCCACGGTCGGCGTAGAGGAGGGTGGCGGATTTTGCGCCAGCGCCGGCATGGCGCCAGCGAGGCTGAACAACGCGACAGCCGCAAACCAGATTTCACGCATGAAACGCGTTCCTCATACTAGATGTTGATTTTAGAAGGTTCGTGCGGCGCGCGCAATCACTCCGCCGCGCCAATGATGCGGCGGCCGAAACCGGCCAACGCCGCGCGCAGTTCCGGGCTCGCGATCTCCGCCAGTTGGTGGTCGAGAGCAGCGGCTTCGTCCGTGGAGAGCGGCCGGTCCGTTGCCCGCGCCGCGGTTATCGGCAGCGGCAGCGGACCTTGCACCAACGCCAACCGCGTCACCGCCTCCCGGCCGAAGAACAGATTGACGCGTTCGATGACCAGCGGCGCGCGATGCTGCACTTCCAGTGCCTTGCCCGGCGCGACCCGCAGCTTGAGCGTGCCGCCGCGCGCCATCGCCTCGGGCCAGGTCGCGGCGGCGAGTTCCGGGCCGATGATCGCCGCCCATTCGGTCTTCAGCCTCGAGAGAACGCCGCCGCCGTGACGCCCGACGATCGGGCCGACGATCTTGGCGACGTTCGCGCCCGCGGCACGAAACCCGGGTCGGCGCTCGCCTCCGCCTCCGGTGCCGGCTAGTCTCGCCTCATCCATGCCCGATCCAGCGTCCTTGCTTGCCTGGTATGACCGCCATCGCCGCGACCTGCTGTGGCGCGCGAAGCCGGGAATACGCCCTGATCCGTATCGCGTCTGGCTCAGCGAGATCATGCTGCAGCAAACGACGGTCGTCACCGTCGCGCCCTATTTTGACCGATTCGTGGCGCGCTGGCCCGATGTTTCGGCGCTCGCCAGAGCGTCGCTCGACGAGGTGCTGCACCAGTGGCAAGGCCTCGGCTATTACGCGCGGGCGCGCAATCTGCACGCCTGCGCCAAGGCGGTCGCCGAACGGCATGGCGGGCGGTTTCCCGATGATGCCGCGGGGCTGCGCGCGCTGCCGGGAATCGGCGACTACACCGCGGCGGCGATCGCTGCGATCGCTTTCGACCGGCGCGAGGCCGCGGTGGACGGCAATGTCGAGCGGGTCGTCGCCAGGCTTTTCGCGGTGATGGAGGCGATGCCGGCGGCAAAGCCACGGCTGCGCGCACTCGCGCGCGATCTGGTGCCGCCGCTTCGGGCTGGCGATTTCGCCCAGGCGATGATGGATTTGGGCGCGACGATCTGCACGCCGCGCAAGCCGCGCTGTGTGCTGTGCCCCTGGAGTGAGGACTGCGCCGCGCGCGCCGGCGGTTTTGCCGAGGATTTGCCAGCACGTGCCGAAAAGCCGGAACGGGCGCTCCGCCAAGGCATCGTCTTTTGGCTGGCGCGCGGCGACGGTTCCGTGCTGCTGCGCCGACGGCCGGAAAGCGGCTTGCTCGGCGGCATGATCGAGGTGCCGTCGACGCCGTGGCGCGAGTCCGGATGGGACGATAATGAGGCGCTGGCCCATGCGCCGGCCATCGCACGCTGGAAACCCTTGCTGGGAACCGTTCGCCACGGCTTCACCCACTTCCCGCTGGCGCTGATCATATGGGCGGCGACCACCGAATCGCCTCCGGGTGGCATCTGGGCGCGGCCAGAGCAGTTCAAGGATTACGCCTTCCCGACGCTGACCAAGAAAGTCGTGAAGCACGCCCTTTCGGTGCTTGGGTGAAATGACCGGAGCGCCCGAACGCCGTGTGCTGGTGGTCGGCGCGACCGGCCTCATCGGCCAGTGGATCGTGGCGGGGCTCCTGGCGGCGGGGTACGGCGTGCGGGGAGTCGCGCGCCGGGTGACGCGGGTGGCGCGGGCCATGCCAACGGTAGAGTGGATTGCCCTCGACATTGCCGAGGCTGTTCAGCCGGGAGATTGGTTGCCGCACCTCGCGGGAATAGACGCGGTCGTCAATTGCGCTGGCGTTTTGCAGGATTCCGCGGGCGATTCGACGCATGGCGTCCATGTCGCCGGGACCGGAGCGCTGTTCGCGGCCTGCGAGCAAATTGGTTTGCGCCGGGTCATTCACATCTCGGCGATCGGCAGCGACCGCGCGGCACCGTCACGCTTCGCGCAAACGAAACTCGAAGCCGACACGGCTTTGGGCCAGCGCGATCTTGATTGGGCGATTCTGCGGCCCTCGGTTGTTGTCGGCGCGGCGGCTTATGGCGGCAGTGCGTTATTCCGCGCCCTCGCGGTCCTTCCCGTTCTGCCGATCTTCCCCGAAACCGCGACGCTGCAAGTCGTGCAGCTTGATGATGTCGTGGCGACGGTTGCCTTCTTTCTTGCCCAGGAAGCGCCGTCACGCCTCGTGCTCGATCTCGCGGGTCCGGACCGCTTGTCGCTCGCCGAACTGGTCGGGCATTACCGGCGGTGGCTGGGTTGGAAGGAGGCGGCAACCATCATCGTGCCGCGGCCCGTGGCGCGGCTGCTGTATCGGCTCGGCGACATCGCCGGGGCGCTCGGCTGGCGGGCGCCGCTGCGATCGACAACGCGGCTTGAGATCGCCCGCGGCGCCACCGGCGATCCGCGGCGGTGGCGTGAGATCACCGGCATCGTGCCGCGATCACTGGCCGCGGCGCTTGTGGCAAGACCAGCTTCGGTGCAGGAGCGCTGGTTTGCTGGGCTTTATCTGATGAAACCGTTCGTCTTCGCCGGGCTGTCACTGTTCTGGATCGTGACTGGTATTCTCGCGCTGGGATCCGGCTATCGGGGAGCGGTCACGCTGATGGCGGCGGCCGGCGCGGGGAGCCTGAGTTCCGCCGCGACGATCGCCGGCTGCCTCGCCGATATCGCGATCGGCGCCGGCATCGCGTTCCGCCGTAGCAGCCGGGTGGCGCTGCTTGCCTCTTTGGGCGTCAGCGCAGTCTATGTCGTTGGCGCGACGCTGTTGTTGCCAAGCCTGTGGGTCGACCCCCTCGGGCCTCTCGTAAAAATCTGGGCGGTGGTTCTGCTGACCCTTGTCGCGCTGTCGATCCTGGAGGACCGGTGACGAGCTGGTATTTTCTGCTCAAGTTTCTCCACGTGATCGGCGCGACGGTGTTGCTCGGGACGGGCGCGGGGATCGCCTTCTTTATGCTCATGGCGCACCGCACGGGTGACGTGCCGACAATTGCCGCGGTGACGCGCATCGTCGTGATCGCCGATTTTCTGTTCACGGCGACCGCCGTGATCGTCCAGCCGCTCACGGGCGCGGCGCTCGTCGCGCTGTCCGGCTATTCGACGTGGGACGGCTGGATCGCGCTGTCGATCCTGCTCTATCTGGTGACCGGGGCGTTCTGGCCGCCGGTGGTGTGGATGCAGATGCGCATGCGTGAACTGGCAGCCACTGCCGCCGCACGCGGCGAGCCATTGCCGCGACTCTATAACCGGCTGTTCCAACTGTGGTTTCTATTCGGTATTCCCGCATTTTCGTCGGTGCTCGGCATCATCTGGCTGATGATCGCTCGACCGGCAGTCGGCGTGCCTACTTAGTTTGCCGGCTCTTTTTTTCGGCAATCCCCGAGGTGCCTTCGCGGCGGGTGAGTTCGGCGGCAACATCATCGGGGGACAAGCCCGCTGCGGCCCACAGCACCAGGAGATGATAGAGCACATCGGCGCTCTCGCGAGCGAGCGCGCCGGGATCGCCTCTGACCGCTTCGATCACCGCTTCAAGCGCTTCTTCGCCGAGCTTGCGCGCGACCCCGGCCGGCCCTACGGCCAGCAGCTTCGCGGTATAGGAGGTTTCCGGGCTGGCGCCGCGCCGCGCCTCGATCGTCGTCCATAGCCGCTCCAAGGCCGGACCGAGTGTATCTGACATGGATCAGATTTCTTCGTCTCCCCCGCGCAAGCGGGGGCCCAGGGGCGACCATTCCGTCACTTGTCCTGGATCCCCGCTTTCGCGGGGAAGACAGGACTGAAAGGCGGGCCAAGTCACATGCGCACCGGGATGCCGGCGGCGGCGAGGCGTGCCTTGGCCTCGGCGATGCGGAACGTGCCGAAATGGAAGATCGAGGCGGCGAGCACCGCGGTCGCGTGCCCGTCGCGGATGCCCTCGACCATGTGGTCGAGCGTGCCGACACCGCCGGACGCGATCACCGGTACGCGCACCGCATCGGCGACGGCGCGGGTCAGCGCGATGTCGAAGCCGGATTTCGTGCCGTCGCGGTCCATCGAGGTGAGCAGGATTTCACCGGCGCCGTAATCGGCCAGCCGGCAGGCCCATGCGACTGCGTCGATGCCGGTCGGGTTGCGCCCGCCATGGGTGAAGACGCCCCATTTGCCGGGGCCGGTCTGTTTGGCGTCAATCGCGCAGACGATGCACTGGCTGCCGAATTTCTCGGCCGCCTCGCGGACGAATTCGGGGCGGGCAACGGCGGCGGTGTTGATCGACACCTTGTCGGTGCCGGCGAGCAGCAGCTTGCGGATGTCTTCGACGGTGCGCACCCCGCCGCCGACGGTCAGTGGCATAAAGCATTGCTCGGCGGTGCGGCGGACGACGTCGTAGATCGTGTCGCGGTTTTCGTGGCTGGCGGTGATGTCGAGAAAACAGAGCTCGTCGGCGCCCTCGCGGTCGTAAAGCCGCGCCTGCTCGACCGGGTCGCCGGCATCGGTCAGGTCGACAAAATTGACGCCCTTGACGACGCGCCCGTCCTTGACGTCGAGGCAGGGGATGACGCGCATCTTGAGCATCAGGAATGCCCCTCGGCCAGCGCCAGCGCCGCCCGCGCGTCGAGCCCGCCGTCATAGAGTGCGCGGCCGATGATGGCGCCGGCGATGCCCTCGCTCTCATGCGCCTTGAGCGCGGCAATATCGCTCAGTGTCGACACGCCGCCCGAGGCGATGACCGGAACGCCGACCGCCTTGGCAAAATTGCCGATAGCACCGGCGTCGATGCCCTCGAGCGTGCCGTCGCGGGCGATGTCGGTGACGACGATCGCCGCGACCCCGGCATCTGCGAAACGCAGGCCAAGCTCGACGATGCCGATCTCACTGGTCTGGGCCCAGCCTTCGACCGCGACCTTGCCGTCACGGCCATCAATGCCGACGACGATGCAGTGGGGGTTGTCGCGCGCCGCCATGCGCACAAGCGCCGGGTCCCGCAAAGCGGCGGTGCCGAGGACGACGCGGTCGATGCCGAGATCAAGCCAGGCATCGATCGCTCCTCGGTCGCGGATGCCGCCGCCGAGCTCGATTTTGATCTGCGGCACCGCGCGGCGGATCGCCCGCACCGCCTCACCGTTGACCGACGCTCCGGCAAAGGCGCCGTCAAGATCGACGACATGCAGCCAGGTAAAACCGAAGGCCGCGAAGTCTCGCGCCTGGGCTGACGGATTGTGATGGAATTGGGTCGCGCTCGCCATTTCGCCGCGCACAAGGCGAACACAGGCGCCGTCCTTCAGATCGATCGCGGGAAGGAGGATCACAGCCTACTCGACGAGCCGTTTGTAGTAGTAATGGCCCGGCACGATCTTGCCGTCGACCCAGGCGTAATCGGGGTGGGTGCCCCACCGTATGTAATTCAGGCCTTCGTACAGACTGATCGCGGCGCGCTGGGTGGCGCGCAGGTCGAGGTTGAGCACGACAAGGCCCAGCTCCTCGCGCGCCAGCCGCTCGATTTCCAGCACGATGCCGCGCGCGAGACCGTGCCCGCGCGCCCATGGCGCGACAAAGGCACTGGTGATCGTGCCCGAGAAACGCTGCGCCTCGTTGTTGCGTGGCGATTTCGAGAGCTGCGCCGAGCCGGCGATGACGCCGTCGAGCCGGCCGACCACCAGCCGCCGGTCGGGGATCAGCAGCACGCCCTTCCAGTAATTCTCCAGCACCTGACGCGGCGGCGGCTTCAGCCAGCCAAACCCGCCACCTTCCCTGATCGCCGCCTCGGTGGCTTCGCAGAGGTCGTCGAGATCGGTGCCCGTGCATTGGGTCAGCCGCTCGATCGCGACCTTTGCCTTGACTATCACATCGTTCATGTCACGTCCCTTAGGGGCGCCATCGCAGAAAATTGCCGATCAGGCGCAAACCTGCCGCCTGGCTCTTCTCCGGGTGGAATTGCGTGCCGACCATATTGTCGCGGCCGACCGCGGCGGTCAGCGCCTGGGCGTAATCGGCGGTCGCGATGAGATCGGTGCGGTCGGCGACCGCGAAATGATAGCTGTGGACGAAATAGGTGTGCGTGCCCCCACCCACACCATCGAATACCGGGTGTGAACGCTCCACGATCAGATCGTTCCAGCCCATATGCGGAATTTTAAAGGAGGGATCCGCCGGCTCGATCGCCACAACCTCGCCGCCGATCCAGGCGAGCCCATCGACAACCTCGAATTCGCGGCCCCGGTCGGCCATCAGCTGCATGCCGACGCAGATGCCAAAAAACGGTCGGCCGCGGGCGATCACCGCTTCGCTTACGGCGTCCTCGAGCCCAGGCACGGCGGCGAGGCCGCGGCGGCAGTCGGCAAAAGCGCCCTGGCCGGGCAGCACGATACGGTCTGCCCGTGCGGCCTCGTCGGGATCACTCGTGACGATGACCCGCTCATCGCCCGCCAATTCGCCGGCGGCGCGCGCGAAGGCTTTCTCCGCTGAGCGGAGGTTGCCCGATCCGTAATCGATGACGGCTGTCAGCATGTAAGGCTGCCGCTCAGCGTCCCCTTGGTCGACGGCACCGCACCGGCGCGGCGCGAATCGATCTCGACCGCCTGACGCAAAGCGCGCGCCAACCCCTTGAAGCACGATTCAACGATGTGATGGTTGTTCTCGCCATAAATGTTCTCGACATGCAGCGTGATCCCGGCCGACTGCGCGAAAGCCTGAAACCACTCCTTGAACAGCTCGGTATCCATCTCGCCCAATTTCGGGCGCGAGAAGGCTACCTTCCACACGAGATAGGGCCGGTTCGAGCAGTCGAGCGCGACGCGGGTCAGCGTCTCGTCCATCGGGATGAGCGCGCTGCCGTAACGCTGGATGCCGGCGCGGTCGCCGAGCGCTTTCGCCACCGCCTCGCCGATCACATAGCCGGTGTCCTCGGTCGTGTGATGAAAATCGATATGCAGGTCGCCCTTGGCCTTGAGGCTGATGTCGATGAGGCTGTGGCGGGCCAACTGATCGAGCATATGGTCGAGAAACCCGATCCCGGTCGCGATGTCGCTCGCGCCGATGCCGTCGAGAACGACGCGGCCTTTAATCCGCGTTTCCTTGGTGTTGCGTTCGACCGTCGCGACGCGCACCGCTTGCCCCCTGCTGCCGATGGTTGGCGATATGGCGCCGACAGCGGCATTTCCCAAGACCCTGGCCGTCTTTCGCGGGCGCATCTTTTAATACGAACCGTTCGGGCATGCCACTGTCGCCGGAATTGGTGATGGGCGGGTATAGGGCCGCGCGGCTGCGGGAGGCATGATGGCGATTGGCACCTGGCTGCTCGGCTTGATCATGGGAACGGCGTTAGCAGCTTCTCCGGCACCACCGCCGGAGCGCATCACCTATGGCGCCGCGCCGAGCCAGTTCGGCGAATTATGGCTACCGCAGACTCGGGAAAAACCGCCGGTCGTGGTGCTGATCCACGGCGGGTGCTGGCAGCGCGCCTATGGCCTCGGTCTGATGGACCCGCTCGCGACCGATCTGCGGACTCACGGCGTCGCGGTGTGGAACATCGAATACCGCCGGCTCGGCGAGGCGGCAGGCGGCTATCCCGGAACCTTCGCCGATGTTGCCGCGGCGCTCGACGCGCTGCGCGGGTTGGCGGCGCGTTATCCAATCGATGCCGGCCGCGTCGCCGTCGTCGGGCATTCGGCCGGTGGGCATCTGGCCCTTTGGGCGGCGGCGCGGTCTCGCCTGCCGGCGGACAGCGTGCTGCGCACACGCGATCCCCTGCCGGTCGGGTTTGTCGTGACGCTCGCCGGGATCAACGATCTTGCCGCCTACCACCAGCGCGGCCCCGCCTGCGGCGGCGCGGCGACGATTGCTGCCCTGATCGGCGTGCGGCAACGCGGCCCGGCCGCCTATGCCGACACCTCGCCGCGCGCGCTGTTGCCGATCGGCGTCCAGCAGCTCGTGGTGTCGGGTGACGACGATGGCATCGTGCCAATGGCCTTTGGGCACGAGTATGCTGCGGCCGCGCAAACCGCCGGCGACAAGATCACCGAATTGGTGCTGCCCGGCGCTGATCATTTCGCGCTGATCGACGCGAAAACGTCCGGCTGGGCGGCGGTTCGGCAGCACCTGCTCGGCTTTCTCTTCGATCGAAATTAGACGGTTTCTTAAACACCTTTATATTTGCCTCAAATGCTAAATATCTACATTATCGCCATGCTTCTCAGGGAGAGGCAGTGATAAACGACTATTCACTTTCGTTTAACCAAGACGAAAAGGCTGCGACACAGGCGGTGGATGGAATGACGGTGCTCGCGTACCGGCCTAAGGCGGGTACAGCGTCTCGGTTTGTCTTCGAATCGGTGATCGACGGCATTTGCAGGATGGCGTGGGAACAGCTCGACAGCGACGACGTCATGCGCGTTGCCAAGGCGTATTATTATTTCTCTATCCAGTTTCGCGAGAACCTCGAAATTGCCCGCGCACTCCGTCCGGACGACGCGAAGCTTGCCGAATTGTGGGAAGGCGAGTGCGACACCGACAATCTGTCGCCGTGGCCGGATGTCGCGGCGGTGGGAGAGCGCATGAACCACGACGAGTTCATGCGCCGGCTGCTCGATTTTCACGCGGCCGGGCGCGATGAGCGGCTGACCGAGGCAGGCCGCGACTATCTCGAACGGACACGGCAGATCGGTGACGCGGCGCGCGCCGCCAGCATCGCCAGCTATGAGGATGGCGGGCTGTCACGCGTGTTCAGTGCAATGCTGCGGGCGCCGCATTGGAACGGCAAGGTCCAACGTGCCTTCCGCTTCTTCCTCGAACAGCACATCCGCTTCGACAGCGATGACGGCACCGGGCATGGGAGCCTCAGCCGGCACCTTCCCGTCGACGACCGCATCCTGCCGCTGTGGATCGCGTTCCGCGACCTGCTGACGAGGGCGGTGCCCAAGCTGGCGACCGTCGCCGCGGTGACCCGCCGCGCCCCGCGGCAGCCGGTGTTGCGGCCCCAGCTCCGGCTGGTCTGAGCCGGACAACGCAAAATTCACCCGGTTCCATTGAAGATAGGGCCGCGCAACGGAGTAAAAGGTTCGACGCGGTGAAAAGCGAAACCCTCGCCATCCATGGCGGCTATGACGGCGACCCGGCGACCAAAGCCGTCGCGGTGCCGATCTATCAGACCGCCGCCTACGAATTCGACAGCGCCGAGCACGGCGCAGCGCTGTTCAACCTCGAAGAGCCGGGCTTTCGCTACAGCCGGATCAATAATCCCACGGTCGACGTGCTCGACAAGAGGGTGGCGGCGCTGGAAGGCGGAGTCGGCGCGCTCTGCGTCGCCTCAGGCCAAGCCGCGCTGCATTACGCGCTACTCAACCTCACCGAGGCCGGTGCCAATTTCGTCTCCGTGCCGCAACTCTACGGCACCACGCATACGCTGTTCTCGCATCTGTTCCCCAGCCTCGGCATCCAGGTGCGGCTGGCGAACTCGGACGGCCCGGACGATGTCGAGCCTCTGATTGACGGCAACACCCGTGCCGTCTTCTGCGAGAGCGTCGGCAACCCGGCCGGCAATATCTGCGACATCGCGGCCTTGTCCGAGGTGGCGCATGCCGGCGGCGTGCCGCTGGTCGTCGACAACACGGTGGCGACGCCGATCCTCTTACGGCCGATCGAGCACGGCGCCGACATTGTCGTGCATTCGCTGACCAAATTCATGGGCGGGCACGGCACGACGCTCGGCGGCGCGATCGTCGACGGCGGCACATTCCCTTGGATGCGACACGCCGAGCGCTTCCGCCAATTCTGCGAGCCTGACACCTCGTATCATGGTCTCGTCTATGCCGATCATTTCGGCCCGAGCGCCTATATCGCGCGCTGCCGCAGCGTCTATCAGCGCACGACGGGCGCGGTACTGTCGCCGCTGAGCGCCTTTCTGCTGCTGCAAGGCATCGAGACCGTGGCGCTGCGCGTCGAACGGCATGTCGAGAATGCGCGCCGCGTCGCCGCGTTCCTGCGGGACGACCCGCGCGTCGCCTGGGTGAATTACGTCGGGTTTCCGGACAGCCCCTATCACCGCCTCGCCGAAAAATATCTCGGCGGCAAGGCCTGCTCGCTGCTGACTTTTGGCGTACAAGGCGGGTTCGCCGGCGGCAAGCGGTTTTACAACGCGCTGAAGCTGGTGAAGCGGCTGGTCAATCTCGGCGACGCCAAGTCGCTTGCGTGCCATCCGGCTTCGACGACGCATCGCCAGATGAAGCCAGACGATCAGCTCAAGGTCGGGGTTCGGCCGGAGATGATCCGCCTCAGCGTCGGCATCGAGCATGTCGACGACATCATCGCCGACCTCGATCAGGCTTTGTGCAAGGCCGCACGGACCTGACATGGCGCGGCGGTCGCTTGATCGCTTTTTCAGGCGGCCGGCGGTCGATGGCCGGCCGCTCGCGATCGGGCTGGTCAACAACATGCCCGACGCCGCGCTCAAGACCAGCGAGCGGCAGTTCCGGGAGCTGCTGACGCGCGCCGCCGGCGATCTGCGATACGAACTGCGCGTCTTTTCCTTTCCGGAGCTGCCACGCTCCGCGACAGGGTCGCGCTATGTCGCGCAGCATTACGAGCCGGTCGAGAATTTGTGGGATAGCCACCTCGACGGCCTCATCGTCACCGGCGCCGCGCCGGGCTCGGGTGATGTCGAGGACGAACCGTGTTGGCCGACCATGACCCGGCTTGTCGAATGGGCCGAACGTCATACCGCATCGACGATCTGGTCGTGCCTCGCGGCGCATGCCGCCGTCCGCTATATGGACGGCATTCAGCGCCGCCCGCTCGACGCCAAGCTATCCGGCGTATTCGAATGCGAGCGTGCAGTAAACCACCGGTTGCTTGCGCAGGCACCGACGCGATGGGCCACGCCGCATTCGCGTTACAATGAGTTGCCGGAGGCGGAGTTGCGGGCGCATGGCTACCGCATTTTGTCCCGCTCGCGGGCCGCCGGCGCGGATGTTTTTGTTAAGCGCCGCGGCAGTCTCTTTGTGTTTCTGCAAGGGCACCTTGAATACGATGCCGGCGCGCTTGGCCGCGAATACCGGCGCGATGTGGCCAATTTCGTCGCCGGCAAATGGGATCGGTACCCCGAAATGCCTGTAAATTACTTCCCCGATGATATCGCTGAAGCGATGCGGGCGTTTCGCGAGGTGGCGCTGCGTCAGCCGGGCGATGCTCTAGTCGAGCGGTTTCCGACGCTGCCCGCATTCGCCGCACCCTGGCATGACACGGCCGTCGCAATGTTTTCGGCGTGGCTCGCGCAACTGGCAGTTCGCCGTTCTCGGCAGTTTGGCAGGCGGCCCGCTTCGGTCTCGGCGCGGCGCGCGCTCAGCCTGACCTATGCCTGATGCGGGACCGCGATCGCGGTAAGCACCAAACCGTCCTCGATCAGATAACGGCCGCGAAATTGGTCCGGTATTCCGGGCGGCGTGGCCACCAGAAGCCGCGCGGTAAACGTGCCGCTGCTACGGTCTATCTCGATCGTCGCGTCGGGAAAATCGAGCCAATGTCGGGTCAGTGGGAACCATGCCTTGTAGACGCTTTCCTTCGCGCTGAAGATCAGCCGCTCCCAACAGATACTGGCCGGAGCACCGGCGAGCCAAGCGCGTTCTTCTTCGACCAGAATGCGTTCGACGATGCGATCGCGGATCGGCTCGTGCGGCTCCGCATCGATGCCGATGCTCAGTATATCGCTCAGTCGCGCGACCGCAGCGGCGCGGTAATCGGCGCAATGCGTAAGGCTGCCGACGATACCCGCCGGCCATAGCGGCTCGCGCTTTGGGCCGCGCAGGATCGGACTGTCGGCAATGTCAAATCGCCGCAACGCAAGCCGCGCGCAGTGGCGGGTGGTCACAAATTCCGCGAGACGCGGGGCCACCGCGCCCTCAACCAGCGCGGCCTCCTCTGGGAAGACAAAAACATCCGGCGCGTCACGGCGCGTTTCTACGACGCTGACCTGGGGAGGTAACAAGCGTTCGATCATCGCGATTATTGGCTATGCGCCCAGTGGCGCCTAGGTGCAATAATCACCGCGAAACGGTCCGCAAGCCTCTGATAATTGGTTGTTCCTTAACCGGCGATGGGCCAGTCTTTTGATGATGAATTTGCCGGAGCCGCGCATGTCGATTGCATCAGAAATTACCGCCCTGTTCGTGGAAGTCGCGGCACAACAGAACAAGGTCTTAGCGCCTTTGTCGGAAGACCTTGGGCTGCTCGAGACAGGACTCGATTCACTGTGCTTTGCGATCATCGTCGCTCGGCTCGAAGACGATTTCGGCATCGATCCGTTCAACACCGAGGACGAGGTCGATTTTCCGGTGACCGTCGGCGATTTCATCCGCCTCTATGAGAATGCGACACCCCCCCTCGCAGCCTGAACGCATGTCGCTCTGGCGAGCGCTGAACGCCGCCGGCCTGTCATCGAAACGCTGGCTGTCGGACGATCATGCGGGGGTGAGCCTCGTCGCGTTGTCACGCGGGTCAAGCCTCGGCAGGCCGCTTGATGAGCTGCGCGGCCGCTCGGTCTTGTTGTCGACGCGTGACCAACTTCTCTCTGCGCTCACCCTCCTCGAACTCGATGGCATCGTGCGGCGCATCGTTCTGTGCCCGCCCGATGTGTCGGCGGCGTATCTGCCCAGCGTGATGGCGACGGCGGCGGTCGATGCGGTGGTCGGTGATCGCGCGGCGGCTGGGCTAGCGACCGATCGCTTTGTTCCCGTGGGGGCGGAACTGACGTCCGGTATGCCGGACCGCACGCCGAGCGAGGCGACCGAATGGGTCTTGTTGACATCGGGGACGACCGGTGTGCCCAAGCTTGTTCGCCATACGCTTGCGACTTTGGTCGGGGCGATGACGAGCGGCGCCGCGCTTGGGCACGGCGCGGTGTGGAGCACCTTCTACGACATGCGCCGTTATGGCGGCTTGCAGATCTTTTTGCGCGCGATGATGGGCGGCGGTTCCATGGTGCTGTCGAGCGCGCTGGAACCGGTCGGCGATTTTCTCGCACGCGCCGGCGGGCGCGGCGTCACGCATATTTCGGGAACACCGTCGCATTGGCGGCGGGCGTTGATGAGCGGAGCGGCCGGGCGCATTGCACCGCGCTATGTTCGGCTGTCGGGTGAGATCGCTGATCAGGGGATTCTCGATCATCTCCGCGCGGCATTTCCGGCGGCCGATATCGCCCATGCCTTTGCCTCGACCGAGGCTGGCGTGGCGTTTGATGTCGGCGACGGGTTGGCCGGTTTTCCCGCCAGCTATCTCGGCAATCGAGGCAATGTCGAGATGCGTGTGGTTGACGGTTCGCTGCGGATCAAGTCGGACCGCAACGCGCTCGGTTATCTCGGCGAGACTGTCCGGCAACCCTTCGATGAAGATGGATTTGTCGATACCGGTGACGTCGTGGAGCTTTGCGACGGCCGTTATCACTTTGTCGGACGGCAGGACGGTGTAATCAACATCGGTGGCCAGAAGGTTTACCCCGAGGAAATCGAGGCGGTCATCAACCGCCATCCGAATGTCCGGATGTCGCTGGTGCGCGCCCGTAAGAGCCCGATCACCGGCGCAATTGTCGTCGCCGATGTCGTGGTGACGGCTGATCACGCGCCGCTCGACGCGGTGAAAGGGGAGATTTTCGATACCTGCCGCGGCACCCTTGCGCGGCATAAGGTGCCGGCCGTGATCCGCTTCGTGCCGGCGATCGAGGTCGCGGCCTCGGGCAAGCTGGTCCGCACCCATGCGTAAATATCCCGAGCGAAACGTCATCGTCACCGGCGGCAGCCGCGGTGTCGGCTTTGCGACCGCGATCAAATTGCGCGATGCCGGCTATCGCGTCGTCGTGGTCGCGCGGCAGGAAAGCATGGAGATCGCCGAAACCAGCGGCCAGCCGACGCCGCTGCACTTCTGGCCCTGCGACCTCGGCGAACTCGATGCGCTGCACGACCTCGTCAAGAACATCCGCAAGGAGGTCGGGCCGATCTTCGGTCTGGTCAACAATGCCGGGATCGGCACCAGCGGCGTGCTGGCGACGATGCGCGTGACCGATATCGTCCAGACCGTGCGGCTCAACACCGTGTCGCCGATGGTGCTGACCAAGCATGTCGTGCGCGCGATGATGGCTGATCCTCATATCAAGGAAAGCGGCGGCCGGATCGTCAATATCTCGTCGATCATCAGCACGACCGGGTTTAGTGGCCTGTCGGTTTACGGCGCGACCAAGGCGTCGCTGGTCGGCTTCACCAAATCGCTGGCGCGCGAATTGGGGCCGCTCGGCGTCACCGTTAACGCGGTCGCCCCGGGTTTTGTCGACACGCGGATGACTGACGGTCTTGAAGGCGCGCAGCGCGAGCAGATCGTGCGGCGCAGCCCGTTGAAACGCCTTGCCGACAGCACGGATGTTGCGGAAGCTGTGGCCTATCTGATGAGCGATGCGGCGCGCAACATCACCGGCACCGTGCTCACGGTCGACGCCGGCAGCACCGCGTAGCTACAGCCGCATCTCTCCGCGTTGGATTGCGGCGAGGCGCGCGCCGTCAAGTTCGGTGAAAGCGGCCTGCCGCCGGTCATAGACATAAAGCGGGTCGTCGATTGCGGCGGGGTCGAAACCTTGCCGGGCCAACGCGCTCTTTTGCGGTCTGAAGGTGGCGGTCGTATCGATTTGCCGGCACAGCCGAATAAAAAGCGGGCGCGCGTATTCGGGAAGCCGCGATGCCAGATAATCGGGAAGGGTCGAGATGTCGAAGTCGGGGCGCGCGACCAATGCAGCCATGCCGGCGCGCCCATCGGTGCCCGGAACGGCGACGCCGTAGACGACGGCGTCAGTAATCTTTGGATGGGTCAAAATTGATTCTTCGACTTCAGCCGTCGAGACGTTTTCCCCCTTCCAACGAAAGGTATCGCCGATACGGTCGACAAAGTAATAGAAGCCGGCGCGATCCTTGCGCATCAGGTCGCCGGTGCGGTACCAGGCATCGCCCTTGATGAACACGTCGCGCAGGATTTTGCGCTCGGAGGCGGTGCCGTCGGTATATCCTTCAAACCTCCCGCCCAACCCGACTTCGTCCACTGCGAGTCGGCCGATCGCCTCACCCGCCTCATCGGGCGCGCAGCGAACGCAAAAGCCGTCATCGCCACGCACAACATCACCTCGCTCCCTGTCGAACCGGGCTAAGGCGACGGGAAAGCGATGCGCCAAAAAGGGCGGGATGCGACCGATCGCGCCGATCTTCCCCTCGCAGTTATAGAGCGAGAAACTGGCCTCCGTCGCGGCGTAGTATTCGATGATACGAGGAATCTGAAACCGATCTTGAAACGCTTGCCACACATCACTGCGGAGCCCATTGCCGCAAGCGAGGCGCAGGCGATGGCTCGTTTCGCGCGGGTGGGGTGGTGCCGCGGTCAGATAGCGGCACAACTCGCCGATATACTGGAAAAGCGTGCAGTCCCAGCACGCGACATCATCCCAAAAACCGCTGGCGGAAAACCGCTCGCGAACAGCGACCGAGCCACCGGCGACGAGCACAGCACCGGCTGCCACGACGCCGCCGATGCTGTGATACATCGGCAGGCAATTATACATGCGATCGTCCGGCTGCGCGTCGATCAACCCGGCGAACCAATGCGTCCATTGCATGATCCGGTAATGACTGACACTAGCAGCTTTTGGTAGGCCGGTGGTGCCCGAGGTGTAGATGTAGAGCGCGCGGTCGGAGAGTGTCGGTAGGGGACCGTCTATAACGGCAAGGGAGAAATCGCCGATATCGACGCGTGGTCGGCCGCCGGCATCGCCGCCGCACACCCAGATGTCGCATTGAGACGCCACGCCGGCGATGGCGGCGGCAAACTCCGGCGCGACGATCAGATGGCGCGGCGCGACGATCGCGATCGAATGACGGAGCGCGTCACCGCGAAGATGGGTGTTGAGCAACGCCGCGACGCCGCCGACACGCGTGATTCCGAGCCAGATCGCCAGATATTCTGGGCAGTTCGCCATCATCAGACCGACGACATCACCGGGTTCCAGTTGCCGGCTGACCGCCCAGCGGGCGTAATGCTCAATCCGCGCCGCCAACTCGCGGTAGGTCAGCGTCTGATGATCCGACAGCAGCGCCAGCGCGTCGCCGAACCACGTCGCCGCTTGCTCGATGACTATGGGAAACGTCACCTCGGCGTGCTGCGAAATTGGTGCGGTCAATTCGAGCGCCCGCCGCCACGATCGGGCGGCGAGGCTGCGGTTGCTGGCGGCGGCTTCCGGGACCGTCATCCAGGAAGGCTAATTGTCGTCAAATTGCGAACCCGTAAAGCCTCGCGACATTGCCGCGCGTGATCTTGAAGCGGTCCTCGGCGGTGGCGTTCTTGAAATCGCGCTCGACGACCTCCTGCGAATGCGGCCAGGACGAGGCCTGGTGCGGATAATCACTCGACCACATGATGCGGTCGACGCCGACAAAGTCGCGATTGGCCACGCCGACAAAGTCGTCGATATAGGTCGCCCACATCTGCCGTTGGAAATATTCGCTCGGCTTCAGTTTTTGGGTAAAGCCGGCCGCGGCGCGCGAGCGCTCGGCGACCCGGTCCATGCGCTGCAGGTAATAGGGCAGCCAGCCGATGTTGTTTTCTGCCGAGACGATCTGCAGCTGCGGAAACCGGTCGAGCACGCCGGAAAAGATCAGCACGCTAAAGCTCCTTTCCACCTCGTAGCCGAGCACCGTCGTGCGCATGTAGCGCTCGCCCCAATTCCATTGACTCTCGACCCCCATGCCGGTGATCGCATGCAGCGAGATCGGCATCTTCATCTCTTCGGCCGCCGCCCAGAATGGATCGTAGGCATCCGAGCTGTAGGGCTGATCCTGGGGCGGCGAGCACCAGATCATCGCGCCCTTCAATCCCATTTTCGCGCAGCGTTCGAGTTCGTGCGCGCCGGCTTTCGGGTCGTAAAGCGAAATCAGCGCGAGGCCGGCCATCTTGTCCGGCGCATAGCCGACAAACTCGGCGAGCCAGTCATTGTAGACGCGGAAGCACTCTGCCTGCAGCCCGGCATCCTTGAGCCAGAAGATGCGGAAGCCGAGCGTCGTGTAGAGTACGTCCGCTTCCACGCCGTCGATCGCGTTGTCCTTGACCCGTTCCGCCGGGTCCCAGCCGCCGGGCCGCGCGTCGGCATAGGTCGCCTTGGTGAGAAACTCCTTCAGTTCCTCGGGGTTCTTGCCGGCACCAAGGCCTATGCCGATCGGGTGCGGGGCATGGCCCTCGTAAAGAAAATACGCCCCTTCCTTGCCAGGCGGATCGACAACCAAGCGCGGGGCGCGATCGCGATATTTTTTGTCGACGCGGGTTTCCCACAGATCAGGCGGTTCGCTGACATGCGAATCGGCGGAGATCAGCTTGTGCTGAGCCATTGCAACCTCCCATGATCATGATTTTTGGCGCCAGTTTGCGCCGTTCGGCAGGGTTGCGCCACCGCTTTGGCGCGCCGATATGATGGAGACTGTCCTGCTGCGTCGTTCCCTTATCCCTTGGAGGCGCCCATGACCGTCCCGCTGCAAATCACCTTTCGCGACCTGCCGTCCTCGCCGGCAGTGGAGGAGCAGATTCGCGAACGCGCCGAACATCTGGAACGTGTCTTCGACCGGCTTACCGCTTGCCGGGTGACGGTCGAGGGCCGGCATCGCCCGCAGCGGGCGGGGCGGGTGGCCCATCTCTGCATCGAGCTGAGCGTTCCGGGCAAGACTATCACCATCGGGCGCGGCGCCGCCGAACTCGAGTCGCATGACGATGTCTTTGTCGCGGTGCGCGCGGCGTTTGACGCGGCGCGCCGGCGGCTCGACCGCCACGCACAACGCCGTCGCGGCGAGGTCAAAAGCCACACCCCGGCGATCGCCGAATAACCCCAACGCGATCGCGTGCTAATCTCGCCGCGGGGGACCGCGATGGGGAAGGCGCATGCCTGCGGTGACGATCTATCTGAGCCGGCTTATCGGCGTCGTCATGCTGATTGCCGGCGTGGCGATGCTGAGCGACAAGCAGATGGTCATCGCCGCGGTGAGCCAGATGGGCGTGGATCGCACGCCGCTGCTGCTGCTGGGTTTCATGCGCGTGGTGTTCGGCGCGGCGATCGTGCTGGTGCACAATTTCTGGACGAGAGGGTTTTGGCCGCTCGTCGTCACGCTGACCGGCTGGGCGATCCTGTTGCGTGGGGTCATGGTGTTGTTCGTGCCGCCCGACGTGATGGCGGGGATCATCGCCGCTTCGCACATCGTCGATTTTTACTATGTCTACGCGGCGATCCCGCTGGTGGTTGGCGCCTATCTCAGCCTGCGCGGCTTCAGCGCGCAACCTGGCAAGTTCGGCCAGGGCGGTTGAAGACGATACGCGGGAGCGGACAAGCCGGGTTCTACGCGTCGAGCTTGAAGAATTTCACCGCGTTGCCGGCCCAGATCTTGTCGCGCTCGGCGGTGGGGATGTCCTTGTAGATATCGTCGATGATTGGGCGCGAGTTCGGCCACTCGTTCTCGATATGCGGGAAGTCGGTCGCGAACATGATGTGGTCAACGCCGACATGGTGCCGCATCTCGATCGCCACCCGCTCGTACTGCACGGTGAAATAGATGTTCTCGCGCACATAGGTGGCGGGCAGTTCCTTCAACGGCTTGAAGCCGAGCATGTCTTCGGCCCAGTTGAGGTGGCGCTTGTACCAAAGGTCCATGTGTTCGAGCCAGAACGGGACCCAGCCGAGCCGCGTCTCGGCAAAGAACACCTTGAGCTTCGGGAAGCGCTCGAAGACGCCGCTCAACACCAGCTGCGCCATGCCGATCGATGGCGGCAGCCCGAAATTGACCAGCCATTCGAGGAACGGCCGACGCAGCCGCGCCATCACCTCCGGGTCCTCCTTCGGGTACTTCATCGTCGGCTGGCTGGCGCGCGCGCCGGTGCGGTAAAGCTGGACATGCACAGTCACGGGCATATCGAGGTCGATCGCCGCCGCCCAGAACCGGTCATCCTCCGGCGTGGGATAGCCTTTGCCGCCGGGCAGCCCGCCGAGCAGCACGCCCTTGAGGCCCAGCCTCTTGCAATGCTCCATCTCGGCGATTGCGTCGTCGACATTGCTGATCGGGATGACCCCCATGCCGATCAGCCGGTCAGGCGCGACCGCGCAATATTCCTCGCCGAGCCAGTCGTTGTAGCCGCGGATAACGGCCTTGTAGACTTCGTCATGCGCGATGTTGCGCCAGAACACCGGCCCCGCGACCATCGCCGCGAACAGCACCTCGGCGTCCATCCCGTCCTGGTCTTGTTCCTTGACGCGCTGCTCGGGGCTGCCTGTGCCGGCGGCATCGGCCACCTTGAGGCCGAACGGTGTCCAGGTGCCCTCGGCGCGCCCGGCGCGTAGATCGAGGAAATTGGCTTCAAGCAGCGGCTGCCCTTCGATCATCAGCGCATCGCCGCCATCGGGCAGATGCACCGTGTGCGGGGCGCGTTCGCGATACTTCTGCGGCACGCGATGGGTCCACCGCTCGGGCGGCACTTCGAGATGCCCATCAGCCGACATCAGTTTGTACTGCCGCGCCATCGCCGCCTCCATGGTTCCCATCGTCATTGCGAGCCGTTGCAGGGCGGCGGGCAATTCCCGTACCACTTCCGCCCGACGGCGGGAGATTGCTCCGTCGCGACGCGCCTCGCAATGACAGCGTGAAACAAACGCTAGCACCCTTGACCCCTTGGTTCGAGGGGTCATTCCGATGTAGATACGCCTTCCCGGCGCGTGCCGCCGGCCAGGCAGGGAGCACATCATCATGGACCTTCGCTTCAGCGCCGAGGAGCAGGCGTTTCGCGACGAATTGCGGGGCTTTATCCGCGACAACCTGCCGACCGATATCCGCGACAGACTGCGC
>Ga0335085_10001035_pt1 | contig 65642 bp, 54 predicted proteins | sample Lox_Sample_45_FD_206712 | JGI IMG/M metagenome (GOLD analysis project Ga0335085, IMG submission 206712) | Soil microbial communities from Loxahatchee National Wildlife Refuge, Florida, United States - Lox_Sample_4.5 | ecosystem: Environmental > Terrestrial > Soil > Wetlands | place: USA... | reverse complement strand
ATCGCCGCGGCGGCGGCCGATGCGCCGAAGGACAATTCCAGCGCCGCCGTCACACGCGGAGCGGCGATCTCGGTCCAGAAGCCGCTCCATCCCAATTCCCACGGGCGGATGAACAATGCCGCCAGCGGAATGAGAACGATCGCGCTGAGATAGAATAGCGTGAAGCCGAACGCGAGCCCGAAACCGGGCAGCGCGCTCGGCTGACGCCATCGCGTCGCGGGAGCGGCGAGCGCGATACTCATTTGCCCGGCGTGTAGATCTGGTCGAACACACCGCCATCGGCGAAGTGAACGGCCTGCGCCTTCGTCCAGCCGCCGAACACATCGTCGATGGTGTAGAGCGGAATCTTCGGGAATTCGCCGGTATGTGCGGCAAGAATGGCCTGGTCGCGCGGACGGTAGAAATCCTTCGCCACGATCTCCTGGCCCTCCTTCGAATAGAGGAATTGCAGATAGGCCTCGGCCACTTTGCGCGTGCCATGGCGGTCCACATTCTTGTCCACCAGCGCCACCGGCGGCTCGGCGAGGATGGAATTCGACGGATAGACGATCTCGAATTTGTCGCCGCCCGCTTCCTGAAGTGCGAGATGCGCCTCGTTCTCCCACGACAACAGCACATCGCCGATGCCGCGTTGCGCGAAGGTCGTCGTCGAGCCGCGCGCACCGGTGTCGAGAACCGGAACGTGATGGTAGAGCGCTGCGACGAAAGCCTTGGCTTTCTCAGCGTTGCCGCCCGGCGCCTTCAGCGCATAGGCCCAAGCCGCCAGATACGCCCAGCGTGCGCCGCCCGACGTTTTCGGATTGGGCGTGATGACCTGAATGCCCGGCTTGACGAGATCGGGCCAGTCCTTGACGTGCCACGGATTTCCCTTGCGCACCAGAAACACGATGGTCGAGGTGTAGGGCGTGCTGTGATCGGGCAGGCGCTTCTGCCAGTCGGCAGGCAACAGGCCAGCCTTCTGGGAGATCGAGTCGATGTCATAGGCCAGCGCCAGCGTGACGACATCGGCATCGAGCCCGTCGATCACGGCGCGGGCTTGCGCGCCCGATCCGCCATGCGACTGGTTGATCGTGACCGTGTCGCCGGTCTTGGTCTTCCATTGAGCGGCGAAGGCGGCATTGATGTCCTTGTAAAGCTCGCGTGTCGGATCGTAGCTGACATTGAGAAGCTTTATGTCGGCGGCCTGCGCGGTTGAGGAAAATGCCAGCGCGGCAGCGAGGATCGAAGGCAGAAGGCGTTTCATGGTCTTGCTCCTTTGTCCCGTTACAGCGAAATCTGAGAACGCAGGCCGATGGCCTGAATTTTCTGACCGACATTGGCGCCGGTTGAACCGAGCCTGTTCACGTCGATGTTTTCGTAGTTGAGTGCGAAGCGGATGACGGAGTTGGGATACCAGTTCACACCGAGCGTCCAGATCTTCTGCTCGCCGCCGCGAATGCCGCCCGTAGGCGTGGCATGACCCAAAACGCCTTCGCGGTCGTTTAGATCCAGATCGCTATACCGCGCTGCGAGTTCCCACGCACCCCAGCCGCCATCACTGAAATCGAACGGATGATCGGGCTTGGGTGCGGTGAATGCGCCGGTTGCCTTGCTGTAGCCGCGGCTCTCGCCGGTGATGACCCAGCTCGCCTGCGCATACCAGCCATTGAAATCGAGATCGGGCAGCGCGCTTTGGCGGCGATCGATCCCATAGCCGAAATAACCCGCCTGACCGTAGAAATTCTGCCAATTGCCGCCCGATTCGGCGGCCCACTGGCGAACGTTTTGCGCATTGAGCGCGCCGGTGCTGACAAGCGTGATGCCGTTGTCGTCGGCAGTGAGTTCGAGCGGATCGGAGAGCGTGATGTTGCGCGCACTCGTGGGACCAGCGGTGGCGTCGGGCGCTTTGAGCACCCACGTACCGCTCGCGCTGACGACCAGTTTTCCATCGCTGTCCGAAAGAAGAACGCCCGACAGGCGGCCGAGCAACGCCTGTTGCTCGTCGAAATAGATGCTGGTGTCGGCCACTTTGCCGCCGGTATAGGACAGTGCCGCAAAGATGCGGTCGCCGGTATAGAGCAGGCTCGCCGCGTCGCGCCCATCGCCGCCCGCGATGTTGCGCGCCAGATCGGCGGGCGAATTGCGTTCGAGGAAGATGGTGTCGCTCGACGAAGTTCCGTCTTCGAGGCCCGCGGGCGGCGGATAGGCGCCGATGCGCACGGCAAACGGCGCCCAGCCGTCGAATTCCGTATAGGCCGACTGGATGCGGCCCTGCTGTTCATTGCCCTTGGAACTGCCGAAATCGAAATTGACGTAATAGGACCAGTCGCCGAACACCTTGCCTTGCAGGCCCAGTTGCGCGCGACGGAAATTCGAGCCGCTGGAAAGATCGGGGCCGTTGGCGGCGGGAAGCGATACCGCGTGCCCACCTTGCGAATAATAGACATTATCGAACTGGCCGAGAACGCGCACGGCAGCGGTGAAATTTCCATCCGCCGAAGAAACCGACAGCCTGCCATTGTCGATGCTTGTTTTGACGGATGCGGCCTGCTGATTCTGCACATCAGTATATTGATCGGACGTGCTGCGCTTCAGATCGGCGACCTGCGCGCTCAAATCGTCAACCTGCTGACTTAACGCTTCGATCCTGGATGCGTCGTCCGCGTCCGCCGCGAACGCAGCCCCGCCGTGAAGCGCCGCCAGCGCCAGCGCGACAGCGGTTCCATTCCGTAAGTAATTCATCTGTCGATCCCACTCCGTGCCCGATGCCGCGCCGGTGGAGAGGGGGAAAACTCCACCGGCGCCGCAATAAGCGAGAACCCCCGTTCACGCGTGGCAATATTGATTCCCGATAATCTCTATCGAGTCAATAGAGATTATCGGGAACATTTTGTTTGATGAGTTTGTTTTTACGACGAAGTGACGTAAAATTATGCAACGCGGCGGCGTGATCGGGATTTTCGTAGTGACTTTTCGTCAGCAAGCGCGTTAGCGAGTGTGTGATGTTCTAGAATATCTGCGGTGGCGTCGCGCACATTCAAAAGAACTTTGCGGATCGCACAAGTTGTTTCATCGGTGCAGTCGTCACATCGCCGAAACGCAGTCCGGCTCGCACAGGGACTGAGCGCAAGCGGCCCGTCAATCGTGCGCAGAACTTCTGCAAATGTTATATTCTCGGGCCTGCGACCCAGTGTATACCCGCCGAATTTGCCGCGATGGCTATGCACGATGCCAGGCCTTTTAAGTTCAAGCAGGATTTGTTCGAGAAACTTCCGCGGAATATCGCCTTGTTTTGCAATATCGGCAATCAGCATGGGCTCGTCGTCCTTTCGTGAACCGAGGACAAAAAGGGCGCGAAGCGCGTATCGAGCTTTCTGTGACAGCATGGACTCAAGCCGACTAATTCTACAGATAATATCGTGTATGGAATGCCAATGCGCAACTATTGTTTGGCGGGGGCACCAAAGGAGAAGGCGGTCGGTCTGAGGATGGGCGCCGAACTCAGTATCGCCACTATGTAGTATATAGACTACTATCGGGCATGATTACGATCCTTAAGACCGACACGTTCGACATAATAGTTTCGAGAATTGTGCGATATCCGCGCCAACGCAGCGCCAGGGACATAACGCGAGCCATCAAATTGGCGGAAGGAGTGAAGCCGTGAAACTGAGCAAGTATGACATTGCGGATTATCTCGACGATGACGAGATGGTGGCCGCTTACCTCGATCTTGCCTTTGAGAGTGGTGATCTTTCCCGCATTGCCGCAGCCCTTGGCAATGTCGCGCGCGCACGCGGCATGACCAAGATCGCCAAAGCGACGGGGCTTTCCCGTGAGCAGCTTTACAAAACACTCAGCGCCGAGGGAAAACCCGAACTGGCCACCGTCCTTAAGGTCATGGCGGCATTTGGTGGCGGCCTGAAATCCAATTTTCAAACGTCAAAGCGCCGCGCACCTGTCACGCGCGCCAAGTCGTGCAGGGCCGCCTGATTGGCGCGTCTTGGCCTCTATCTGTAAAACCGGCTTGCCCCAATACGTCAATAGTTACTATGCGCGGCAGCGCCGGGAAGCGGACCAACAAGCCGGGTTATTGTCGTACAGGCGACGGCCACGCCACCGACGACCGCGAAGACGTGTTGCCAGAGCGGGGAGGGGATTATGCCCAGCTCTGACAATTCCATGACGCAGCCGTAACCGGCATAGGCTGCCGGAAGCGCGAACACGAGGATTACCAGCCAGCGGAGAACGGCATAGCGGCTGGCAATTGCGAATTGTCCCAGAGCGAACACAAGTCCACCCGCGCCCAGTCCGACAATCACGCTTCCCACTCCCGCGCCAGAATGGATCGCCCAAAAGAAGGCCAACAATCCGAAGAAGGCCGGAACCACATAGACCGCGAAATTGAACAACAGAACGCAGAACATCCCGATTGCGGCCAGCACCAACAGAATACCCATCGAATCCTCCTTGCGCGCGGAACCCGCGCGTCGGTCTTGCAAGTGCTCGATTGCGTTTCGGCGCATGGGGTCGCTGACCTGAACAGATGCGCCGAACGTTCGAAGTGTAACGCAAAAGGTACCGGTACACACGCATGATTTCACACCGAAGCGATTTTTGCGCGAATACATTTGTCAAAAGATCGTAGGTGAGCGTTGAAGATCGTAGATAAGGGCGATTGAGACATCGGCGAAATCGTCTCTTGATTCGTGTGGTTCTCAGTGCCGAGCGGATCGATGACACCCACCAAATTTCTCGTTGGTCAGATCGTGATCGTGTTCACAGTCGTGATCCTGGGTGTGTGGTTCGCGACGCAATGGACTGCCTGGCATCTCAATTATCAGCCGCGCTTGGGACCTGCATGGTTTGTGGTGCTGTCGGTGCCCATCTACTGCCCCTGGCGTCTGTTCGAATGGTGGTACGCCTATGACGCCTATGCACCGGCGCTCTTCAACCATGCCGGAATGATTGCGGCCTCCAGTGGCTTTGCCGGAATTGGCGTTGCCATCATCGGATCGCTGTGGCGGGCGCGGCAGAACAAGCTCGTCACGACCTATGGCTCCTCACGTTGGGCGCGCCACCGCGAGATCGCCAGCGCGGGTCTATTTCGTCCGGCGGGCGTATTTCTCGGGCGGTTGAAAGACCAATATCTGCGGCATGACGGGCCGGAGCATGTGATGGCGTTTGCACCGACCCGCTCGGGCAAAGGCGTCGGTCTTGTCATTCCAACGTTGCTGTCCTGGACCGGCAGTGCGGTCGTCCACGACATCAAAGGCGAGAACTGGCAACTCACCGCAGGCTGGCGGGCGAAATACTCGCACTGTCTGCTGTTCAATCCGACCGATCCCAAATCGGCCCGCTACAACCCGCTTCTGGAAGTCCGCAAAGGACCGAACGAAGTCCGCGATGTCCAGAATATCGCCGACATTCTGGTCGATCCCGAAGGCGCTTTGGAGCGGCGCACGCATTGGGAAAAGACCAGCCACTCACTGTTGGTCGGCGCGATCCTCCATGTGCTTTACGCCGAAGAAGAAAAAACGCTGGCCCGCGTCGCAACCTTCCTGTCCGATCCACAGCGCTCTTTCCAGCACACGTTGCGCAAGATGATGGAAACCAATCATCTAGGCACGGCGAATAAACCCATCGTGCATCCGGTGGTCGCCTCGGCCGCGCGCGAAGTGCTCAACAAATCCGAGAACGAACGCTCCGGCGTGCTCTCCACCGCCATGTCGTTTCTGGGTCTTTATCGCGATCCGATCGTGGCATTGACGACGGCTGCTTGCGATTGGCGGATTTCCGATCTGGTCGATGCCGAGCGTCCGGTCTCGCTCTATCTGGTCGTGCCGCCTTCAGATATTTCGCGGACCAAACCGCTGGTGCGCCTGGTGCTCAACCAGATCGGCCGGCATCTGACCGAACGGCTGGAAGGCGATCCCAAGAAAAGCCGCAAGCACCAGCTTTTGATGATGCTGGACGAGTTTCCGGCGCTGGGACGGCTGGATTTCTTCGAGACGGCGCTTGCTTTCATGGCCGGATACGGTATCCGCGCCTATCTCATCGCCCAATCACTCAATCAGATTTCCAAAGCCTATGGCGAGAACAATTCCATTCTCGACAATTGCCATGTCCGTATCGCGTTTTCCTCCAACGACGAACGAACGGCGAAACGTATTTCCGATGCGCTCGGCACCGCCACCGAATTACGCGCGCAAAAGAATTACGCCGGTCATCGCCTCGCGCCGTGGCTTTCCCATGTAATGGTCAGCCGGCAGGAGACGGCGCGGCCGCTGCTCACGCCGGGCGAGGTGATGCAATTGCCGCCAGCCGACGAGCTGGTGTTGGTGTCGGGTCTGGCCCCGATCCGCGCCAAGAAATTGCGCTATTACGAGGATCATAATTTCCGCGCACGGATTGCTCCGTCACCCCGGCTTTCCGATCACGGCTATCCCGATTGTCCCCCGCCACGGCCCAATGATTGGAGCGGGCAGGTGCGCGGCGTGCATATCGATCTGTCGCGTCCGCTCGACCGGGAATTTGGGCCGGTGGCCGATGGCGGCGATCTGCAACGTCAGCCCTGGACGCCGGACCAGCGCGAATGCCCCACACCGCAAACCACCGACATCGAGCGTACCTTGGCCGATGGCGACACCGATACAACCGCTATCGAGACGTTGAACCCTGCCGCGCGCGCCTTCGGCGTGAATGTTGGCGAGCCGCATCGCAAATCTTCTCACGAACTCTTGCCGGGATTCTGACCATGAAAGCCCGGCAAAACCTTTATCTCGATACCGATCTCTCGCAACGTCTGGACCGGCTGGCGGCAAAACCCGGTTCCTCCAAATCGGCCATCGTCGCCGACGCCTTGAAGGCGCGTCTGGACCGGCACGGCGCCAGGGAATTGGAAGACAAGCTCAAGCCGCGTCTCGACAAGGTGACCACGCAACTCAACCGTATTGAGCGCCATCAGCGCGTGTTGATCGAAAGCCTCGCGCTCTACATCCGGTTTCATTTTTCGGTATTGCCGCCACTGGCTGAAGCCAGCCAGAAGGCGGGCCGGGTTCTGGCGCAGGAACGCTATCAAGCCTTCATCGAACAGGTGGGCCGCAAAGTCGGTGAGCGCGGCATGATCGAAGACGTGCTGGACCGTGCGGTGCTGAAGGAACCAACGCAATGAGCGTCACCCATCCCGAAACACTCGAACGCCGCCGCATCATGCTCAAAACCGCCATGGGCGCGGACATCGCCGAAGCATTGGCCGATCCGGCGGTGATCGAAGTGATGGTCAATCCCGACGGCGCGCTTCGCCTTGACCGGCTGGGCGAGGGGCGCATCGACACCGGCAGAAAGTTGGGATCATCCGAAGTCGAGCGCATCATCCGGCTAGTCGCTTCGCATATCCACGTCGAAGCGCATGCCGGCAATCCCATCGTCAGCGCGGAGCTACCGGAAACCGGCGAACGCTTCGAAGGCGTGTTGCCGCCCATCGCCGCGAACCCCTGTTTCTCGATCCGCAAACCCGCATCAAGGATTTACACGCTTGATGATTACGTCTCCGACCGCATCATGCTTCCGTTGCAAGCCGACATGCTGCGCGCGGCCGTCGCCGATCGCAGCAACATCCTGATTGCCGGGGGCACAAGTTCCGGCAAGACGACGCTCGCCAATGCGCTGCTGGGCGAACTCGCCAGGCACGACGAGCGGGTCATCATCCTGGAAGACACCCGCGAGCTGCAATGCGCGGCGCCCGATTGTGTGGCGCTGCGCACCAAACCGGGTGTTGTCAATCTCGCAACGCTTGTGCGTTCGACCCTGCGCCTTCGCCCGGACCGCATCATCGTGGGCGAGGTGCGGGGTGCCGAAGCGCTCGATATGCTTAAAGCCTGGAACACCGGCCATCCCGGCGGCATCGCCACCGTTCATGCGAATTCCGCGCAGGCGGCACTTTATCGTCTTGAACAACTCATTCAGGAAGGTGTCGTCACCGTTCCGCGCCGTCTCATCGCCGAGGCCATCGATCTGATCGTTTTCATTCGCGGCCGGGGCGTTTCTCGCCGCATTGACTCCATCGCGGAAATCGAAGGCCTGGACGTTAATGGCGATTACGCCGTGCGTGAAACCCAATTGCCAAAACTCCAAGTGATGTGAGGCTCGCCATGCGCTTTCGTGTCGGTGATTATCTTGTCCATCCACTGTTGGCGGGTCTTGCCTTTGCGAGTTTACCGATCGGTGCGGCCTATGCGGCAGGCACGAACATGCCATGGGAACAACCCTTGCAGCAGGTGTTGGACTCGATTCAGGGACCGGTCGCCAAGATCATCGCCGTACTCATCATTATCGTGACGGGATTGACACTCGCTTTTGGCGAGACGGCAGGCGGATTCCGCCGTCTCATCCAGATCATCTTCGGCATTTCAATCGCATTCGCGGCGTCGAGCTTCTTTTTGTCGTTCTTCTCCTTTGGCGGGGGAGCCTTGGTGCAATGAATCATATCGACGGCTTCGAGGTGCCGCTGCACCGTTCGCTCACCGAGCCGATCTTGCTCGCCGGTGCGCCGCGCGCGATCGCCATCGTCAATGGCACGATCGCGGCCGCGTTAGGGCTGGGCCTGCGGTTGTGGATTGCCGGGCTGTTGCTCTGGGTCATCGGCCACTCGCTCGCCGTGTTTGCCGCCAAGCGCGATCCCGATTTCGCGCAAGTGGTCACCCGCCATCTACGGCAGAAGGGATGGCTCTCATGCTGAATCTTTCGGAATATCGCCGCCGCACTGACCGGCTTGCCGATCATCTGCCTTGGGCCGCGCTCATCGCGCCCGGCATCGTGCTCAACAAGGACGGTAGTTTTCAAAGAAGTTTCCGCTTTCGCGGTCCCGATCTCGAAAGCGCCACCGAAGCCGAACTCATCGGTGCCTGCGCGCGGCTCAACAATGTGTTGCGCCGTTTCGGGTCGGGTTGGGCGTTGTTCTTCGAGGCGGAGCGGTTTGCGGCGCCCGATTATCCGAAATCCGAATTCCCCGATGCCGCGTCCTGGCTGGTCGATGCGGAGCGGGAAGCCGCGTTTCGCGGCACTGACAGCCTGGACGGCACGACCACCAATTTACGTGAACACTATGAGAACGCGTATACCCTCACCTTATTATATATGCCGCCGGCCGATCAGACGGCCCGCGCCGAGCGCGCGTTGCTGGAAACGGCCGAGCCGGAGCGGACGCGGGATTGGCGTCACGACCTTACGGTTTTCACCGCTGAGACCGAGCGTGTGCTGGATCTACTGCTCGGCATCATGCCGGAAATCCGCGCGCCCGATGATGCGCAAACACTGACCTATCTCCATTCTACTATCTCGACGCAGCGCCATAGGCTCGCCGTTCCCGAAACGCCACTCTATCTCGACGCAATTCTCGCCGACGAAAGTTTAAGCGGTGGCATCGAGCCGATGCTAGGCGGTCACCATTTGCGCACGTTGACGGTTCTGGGATTCCCCAATACCACGCGCCCCGGAATTCTCGACGCGCTCAATCATCTGGATTTTCCTTATCGCTGGATGACGCGCTTCATCGCGCTGGACAAGACCGAAGCGAACAAGGCGCTCATTCGCCTGCGCCGGCAATGGTTCAACAAGCGCAAATCCATCACCGCGCTTTTGCGCGAAGTCATGCACAATGAGCCGGTTCAACTTCTCGATTCCGATGCCGACAACAAGGTGGTGGATGCCGATCTGGCGCTACAGGCGCTTGGTGGCGATCACGTCTCGTTCGGTTATCTGACGACGACGATCACCGTCATGGATGAGGATCGTCATGTGGTTGAGGAAAAATTGCGCGCGGTCGAGCGCGTGATCCATGGTGCGGGCTTCACCAGTATTCGCGAAAGCGTCAATGCGGTGGAAGCCTGGCTTGGATCATTGCCCGGCCATGTCTATGCCAATGTTCGCCAGCCGCTCGTCCACACCCTCAATCTCGCGCATTTGGTGCCTTTGTCGTCGGTGTGGGCGGGGCCGGAGCGCGATGCGCATCTCGATGGACCACCACTCTTTATCGCCGAGACCAGCGGCTCGACGCCGTTTCGTTTTTCCATCCATGTCGGCGATGTCGGCCATATGCTGATCGTGGGGCCGACGGGCGCGGGCAAATCGGTTTTGCTGGCGCTGATGGCATTGCAATTCCGCCGCTATCGGAATTCGCAAATCTATATCTTCGACAAAGGCAATTCGGCGCGCGCGGCAATCCTGGCGATGGGTGGGGCACATCACGCGCTTGGCGCGGGCGGATCGCTCGCCTTCCAACCGTTGCGCCATATCGACGATCCGGCTGAGCGAAGCTGGGCCGCCGAATGGGTCGCCGGGCTTCTGGCGCATGAGAATGTGGCGATCACGCCCGAACTCAAGGAAACGCTGTGGTCGGCGCTGAGCAGCCTCGCATCTGCACCGATGACAGAACGCACATTGACGGGCCTTTCCATTCTTCTGCAATCCAATGCGCTCAAATCCGCGTTGATGCCGTACACACTCGACGGACCCTTCGGGCGTTTGCTCGATGCGGCCGAAGACGATCTCGCGCTCACGGACGTGCAGTGTTTTGAGACTGAGGCCTTGATGCACGAAGCGGGCGCTGTCATGCCGGTGCTGACCTATCTGTTTCACCGGCTGGAAGAGCGTTTCGATGGCAAGCCCACGCTTCTCATTCTCGATGAAGCCTGGGTCTATCTCGACAATCCGCTCTTTGCCGCCCGTATCCGTGAATGGCTAAAGGTGCTGCGCAAGAAAAATGTCGCGGTGATCTTCGCCACGCAATCTCTTGCGGATATCGCCAACAGCGCGATCGCACCAGCGATCATCGAATCCTGTCCGCAACGCATCTTTCTGCCGAATGACCGCGCCATCGAACCGCAGGCGCGCGAAGCTTACGAGAGGTTCGGCCTCAATGAGCGCCAGATCGAGCTTATCGCGCGCGCCACGCCGAAGCGTCATTATTATCTGCAATCGCGCCGCGGCAATCGACTGTTCGAGCTGGCACTGGGGCCGGTCGCGCTCGCACTGACCGGAACATCGGACCCCGCCAGTCAGGCGCTGATCGACCGGATTCTTGCCGAATATGGTTGGAGCCAATTCGCCGAGCGGTTTCTGGCTGCGCGTGGTCTCGACTGGGCCGTGCCGTTGACGCGCGAATTCACAACACTGGAGGATGCCGCATGAAACGCAATCTCGCCGCTCTTCTGCTTACCGGAACAATCGTCGTTTCGGTCATCGTGGTTCCGGCCCGCGCACAATGGGCCGTGTTCGACGCCGCGAACTATTCGCAGAACCTGCTCGAAGCGGCACGCGCGCTCCAGCAGATCAACAATCAGATTCAGCAACTTCAGAACGAAGCCACCATGCTGGAGAACATGGGCAGGAACCTGACCTCGCTCAATTCTTCGCAGCTTTCTTCGATGATGTCAGCGCTGACCCAGATCAGCACGTTGATGAATCAGGCTCAAGGCATCTCGTTCAACATCGACGCTACCAACGCTGCACTCGCCCAAACCTATCCGCAGGCCTATCCCGCAGCGACCTCCGCCTCGGCCTTGACGGCGAATGCACAGCAACGGTGGCAAGACGCGATGGCGGCGTTTCAGCAAACACTGCGCGTGCAAGCTCAGGTCGCGCAGAACGTGCAGGCCGATAGCACGACACTGAGCAATCTCGTTGATGCATCCCAAAGTGCGGTCGGCAATCTGCAGGTGAACCAGGCCGGCAATCAGCTTCTGGCACTCTCCACCAAGCAACAGCTTCAGATTCAGAATCTGATGGCCGCACAATATCGCGCAAATGCGCTGGAGCAGGCCCGCAATGCGCAGGACGAGGCCGCCGCACAGGCGGAATTTTCGACCTTCATCGGCGATGGCGTCGCCTACACGCCGAACTGAGACATCACGATGGGTGATTTCAATATCATCGATCAATTCATGCAGACCTTCATCCACTACATCGATAGTGGCTTTGGTCTTCTGAACGGCGATGTCGGAGCGTTGACCTCCATTCTGGTCGCGCTGGACGTGACGATCGCGGCGCTGTTCTGGGCGATGGATGGCGAGGCCAATGTCATCACCCGTCTCATCAAGAAAGTGCTCTATGTCGGCGCCTTCGTTTTTATTCTCAACAATTTCTCCAATCTCGCCAATATCGTGTTCAATTCGTTTTCGACCTTGGGATTGCAGGCGAGCAACAACACGCTGACGGCGCAGGATTTGTTGCGGCCGGGCAAGCTCGCCGGCACGGGGTTTCAGGCGGCGTGGCCGTTGTTGCAGGAAGCCGGCAAGCTGATGGGCTTCACCACGCTCGCCAATCACCTTGCCACTATTCTCGTTTTGGTCGGCGCGTGGTTCATCGTCGTGCTGGCCTTCTTTATCCTCGCCGTTCAGCTTTTCATCACCATTCTGGAATTCAAGCTGACGACATTGGCGGGTTTCGTGCTGGTGCCGTTCGCATTGTGGAACAAGACGTCGTTCCTGGCAGAGCGTGTGCTGGGCAATGTCGTATCGTCGGGCATCAAGGTGATGGTGCTGGCCGTTATCATCGGTATCGGATCGAGCTTCTTCGGCCAGTTCATCAACGCGCTGCAAGGCCAAGATCCCACGCTCGCGGACGCGATGACATTGGTGCTTGCATCGCTTGCTCTGTTCGGGCTCGGAATTTTTGGACCCGGCATTGCCAGCGGGCTTGTGTCGGGCGCACCGCAATTGGGCGCGGGTGCTGCCATCGGCACGGCTGGCGCGCTTGCCGGAGGCACGATGCTGGCGGGCGCAGCGACGCTTGGCGGTGCGCGTCTGGTGGGCGGCGGAGGAATGGCTGCACTCCGCGCCGCCACCTCCGTGGGCGCTGGCGCTTCGACCGCCTACAGCCTTGGCCGCGCAACCTCAGGCGAAAGCGGCATGGCGGGCGTGGGCGCGGGCCTTTCCGGGGTCGCCCGCGCTGGCGGTGGTGCAGCGGCAAGTGCTGCTCGTGGCGCTTTCTCGCGCATGACGGGCGGGTTGCGTGAAAGCGCGGCAGCGGGACGGCAAGCTGCGTGGCGAGCGACAGGCGGCGCGAATGCCGCCGCTTCCGCAAGCTCGTCATCTGCCGACGGTTCCATCCCCGCAACGTCGGCCAATTCCACACCGGCCTGGGCACGCCGATTGCGCAATGAGCATCGCCTTCGCGGCCATGCGCAAAACGTCACGCAAGCGATCCGTGAAGGCGAACGCCCGGCACATGGCGCCACGCCAAATCTCGATCAGAAGGAACCATAATGTTTCGGCGCACCATCCAGCGTTACGGCGATACGCCCGAGCCGGTCACGCCTTATCAGAAGGCGGCACAAGCCTGGGACGACCGCATCGGCGGGGCGCGTGTGCAGGCGAAGAACTGGCGGCTGATGGCGTTTGGTTCTTTCGCGCTTTCGTTTTTGCTGGCCGGAGGTGTGATCTGGCAATCCTTGCAGAGCCGTGTCGTTCCTTACGTCGTGGAGGTGAACAAGCTCGGCGGCGTGGAGGCCGTCGGCCCTGCGATCCAGCATTACCAGCCGAACGATGCACAGATCGCATATTTCCTGGCGCGCTTCGTCAGCGATGTGCGGTCGCTCTCCACCGACCCCGTCGTGGTCCGAAACAATTGGTTGGAGGCCTATGATTATGCCACCGACCATGGCGCGGTGTTCCTGAACGACTACGCACAGAAGAACGATCCCTTCAAATCTATCGGCGAACAGACCACATCGGTGCAGGTGACGAGTGTGGTGCGGGTTTCCGATGCGTCGTTTCAGGTCAAATGGACCGAAGAACATTTCGATCACGATGCGCTCGCCGCAACCGAACATTGGACCGCGATCCTGTCGGTCGTGACAAAGCCGCCTGCGAATACAGACGTGCTGCGCAAGAATCCGCTCGGCCTTTATGTCAACGGCATCAACTGGTCACGCGATCTTGCGCCCGGTGAGTCACAATAAGGAGGTGATTATGATTGTTCGCAATATCCTCCCGATGACTGTATGTGGATTTGCGCTCACCGCGTGCGCGCATAACACGCCACCACCCTCCATCACCTATGACAATGCGCAGTTCAAGTCGGCAGTGGAAGAACACGACCCGGCACCGCGTCCGGCGCCTGCTATTCCCGTCGGTGCGGTGATTGGGCCACCTGCGCCGCTCCCGGATGCGAATGCGAAAAATGCTGCTTCTCCGACGGTGCGTGTCGAGACCGCCAATCGCCAAGCACTGCAAGAGCCGACCGGCGACAATTATATCAACGCCGCGCAGATCTATCCCTTTTCGGACAATGCGCTCTACCGTCTCTATACCGCGCCGGAACAGGTTAGCGACATCGCCCTTCAACCCGGCGAAACACTGTCGGCAATCTCGGCAGGTGATACGGTGCGCTGGGCCGTCGGCGATACCGCCAGCGGTAATGGCGCGGCAAGGCAGGTCCATGTTCTGGTCAAGCCATTCACCGTGGGTCTCAAGACCAATCTTGTCATTCTCACCAATCGCCGCGCCTATCATCTGGAGTTGGTGAGCACCAAGAGCGTTTCGATGGCGGCTGTGTCGTGGAATTATCCCAATGACCAGCTCATATCCGAGAAAAGCGGGCAGACCGATCCTGCGACACCACCAATCGTCGATACCGGGGTTGCGATCGACAATATCCATTTCCGCTACGCCATCACCGGGGACCATCCGCCCTGGCGTCCACTGCGCGCCTTCGATGATGGCAACAAGGTCTATATCGAATTCCCCAAGCGGATCGATCAAGGCGATGCACCGCCACTTTTTGTGATTGGCGTGGATGGCGGCACTGAACTCGTCAATTACCGGATGCGCGGCAATTATTACGTGGTGGACCGCCTCTTCGCCGCCGCCGAATTGCGCCTGGGTGAAGACAAGCAGCAGATCGTCCGCATCACTCGCACCGACGGCAAGCCCCAAAACGCGGCATCGATATTCGGTGGATGAATGCTATGAGCGATGCGCCACATCCGCCGCCCAAATCCGAGCCCGAATCCCTGAGTTTGCGGGCAACCCCGCGCCGCGTTGTCCGCTTCAAGCGCAATCTTCTTATTGGCATCGCGGCCATCGCCAGCGCAGCCATATTCGCGGCAACGTGGCTAGCGCTCGGTTCCGGGCAATCCGGTAAACCGCAGACCGGCGACGAACTCTACAACACAGAGCGCAAACCAAAGGCGGACGGCTTAAGCGCGCTCCCGTCCAATTACGACAAGGTAAGGCTGGGCGCGCCATTGCCCGGCGATCTCGGCCCGTCCGTGGTCGCGCGCGAAAACAGTCTGGGAATTTCACCGACGGATACGAGCTTCAGGCCCAATCCCGAAGATGATGCGGCACGCGCCGAGCGAATGCGCCGCGCCCAGCAAGCCCAACAGGCGAGCGAATCCGGCGTGTTGTTCCAGATCGCTAATAAAGAGGCGCAAGCAAATACCGCTTCGCAAAACAGCGAACCGGCCGGTATCTTGTCATCGACTGGCGTACTGCCGGCCAACGATCAACTCAAACTCGATCTCGCCAACGACCAGAACGGGCAGGCGCGTAAGCTGGATTTCATCAGCCAAAAGGACGAAACGGGCATTTATAACCCACATGCGGTGCAACAGTCCATATCGCCATGCGAAATACTTGCGGGCTCGGTTATTTCGGCGAGCCTCATCACTGGCATCGATTCCGATCTTCCAGGCTACGTCGTCGCGCAGGTGACGGAAGATTCGTATGACAGCAAAACGGGAACGATTTTACTAATTCCGCAAGGATCAAGAATTCTGGGCGCAATCGATTCTGTTGTAGCATTCGGCCAAAAGAGGGCGCTTGTCGTCTGGCAACGCATCATCATGCCGAATGGAACGTCGGTACAGATTGACAACCTGCCGGCCACGGATGCGACGGGCTATTCCGGTCTCGAAGATCAAGTCGATTATCATACCTGGACTTTGCTCAAAGGTGTTGCGCTTTCGACATTGCTGGGCGTCGGCGGTCAGGTCACCTTCGGCAGCAACCAGAGCAATCTGGTCGAAGCCATTCGTGAATCCACACAGGACAGCACCAATCAGGCCAGTCAGCATATCGTCGAGAAGGATTTGAACGTGCAGCCGACCATAAAAATACGCCCCGGCTGGCCCGTGAAACTGATCGTGAGCAAGGACATCGTGCTCAAGCCATATCGAGAGGAAACGCCATGACGGAATTGAAGCTCAATCGCTTGCCTGATCGTATGCCGGCGAAAATCACGGTCACCGTGCCGCCTGATCTCAACAAGGCGCTTTTGCTCTATGCCGAGCTCTATCGTGAGAGCTACGGCGACGAAGAAAGTGTCGCCGATCTCATTCCTTACATGCTGCAGAGCTTTCTCGACGCAGACCGGAATTTTGCCAAAGCATTCCGGGAGAGAACAGCCAACGGCGGATTACCGAACGCGACGGATGCGCGGAGGCGATTCCGCAGGCGCCGGTCATCACCAACAGACAACCCGTCGGCATCCAACTGAAAGGAAAACGTTATGGTAGCGATTGGAACATTAACGCCGACCCGCGACGGCGGATGGGCCGGCGCCATTCTCATCATGGCGAACACCGTGAAGGTCAAATTGGTGCCAAATGACAACCAGGCCAATCCAAAGGCGCCTGCCTTCCGTGTCTTTGCTGGTGATGCAGAACTTGGCGCGGCTTGGCAACAAAGGACGAATGAGAATGAGCCGCGGGAGTTCCTGAGCGTCAATCTCGACTTTCCGGGACTGCAGGAGCCGATCTCTGCGGCTATTTTCTTTTCCGAGGATGGTACGAAGGGACGTGCGGTGTGGAATCGCAAACGAAAGGACGCACACGATGACAGCTAAGAAAGCGACATCATCAATCGATTATTCCGGCTTGCAGAGACCAATTCCGTTCTCCGAGCGGCCCACCTGTTCGGTTGCCGAAGCTTGCAGTGCTGCCGGTTTCGGGCGTACCAAACTCTACGAATTGATGGACGATGGCGCCGTGGAGACCACCAAGATCGGCCGGCGGCGCCTTGTGCGCGTGTCGTCGCTCCTACGCCTTCTGGCGCAAGAACATCACCCCTAGCAGGGAACGGGCGGCTTTCGGCCGACCCAGCCATGATATGCCGGGGTAGGGCGGACTACGTTATTCGCGTAGTTTGCTTTGCCAGAGGTACGCGATTCGCGTAGTATGCCATGTACTTTGAATGGGACGAGGCGAAGAGCAACCGGAACTTGGCGGACCGCGGATTCGGCTACGATTTGGCCGCGTTGATTTTCGATGGCCCCGTTATCGAATGGTGCGATGTCCGTGAATCCTGGGGTGAGCCGCGCATCGTGGCGGTTGGTATGGTCGAGGATATGACATTTGCGGTGGTCTACACCGACAGAGATGATGTGCGCCGGATTATTTCGGCGCGGCGGGCACGGAAGAAGGAAGATGAATTATGGCGATGGTGCGTAAGTCGCTAAAAGCGATCAAGGCGTCCAAGCCGAAAATTGACCGGGCCAAGATCGCGCGAACCACGGAGAAGGATATTCGCCGGCATATGAGGGAGAATGGCGAGAACCCCGGGTATGTTCCACAGATTGAGGATATCTTCACGCCGCAAGTGATCCGCAAGCGGCTTAATATGACACAGCAACAGTTTGCCAATGCGCTGCGCATTCCCGTGGCTACGCTTCGAAATTGGGAGCAGGGACGTAATGCCATCGACCCCGCTGCTCGCTCTCTTCTTATGCTTGTTGCGCGCGATCCCGATGGTGTGCTTACCGCGCTGGCATCTGACGCGGCGTAGTGGCCGGTGTTGACGCAATCGGGCTACGTTGGTCCGGCAAGCGGCCGTCGCAAGTTGACCCAAAGCGGACGTCGGTTTGGAATCTATTCTCCGTGGACACGCGCTGCCCTTGGGACGCTTCGCTGGTGCGGACGGTCATAGTTAAACTTAGGCAGTGCAGCTAATGTGGAAGTAGAATCCTTTAGAAAGGCTCATTCTCATCCACGGGCTCAGGTTGGCCAGCAGGTTCTTCGGAATCATCCGCGACATTGTCATAGTCGGGATCACCGTAGTCGATTTCGATCTCGCCGAAATCTATTTCACCTAGGCCTTGGATTAGTTCGACTTTGCTTACATCGATTTCCCCGCTCGCGAAGTCGCCCTCAAATGTAACTAATACTCGAATGTCGCATTCCTCGCCCCCCTTGCGCACGGTGTTGGAACCGAGGCCAACCCATTCGTCATCAATGGAATCCCAAGTGGAGAGAGAAAAACTCGCATCAGCAGTAACGAAGACCTGTAAATCAATTCCGGCGACGATGACCGCTCGCCCAGCCTGAACAATTTGGGGGTCGAAGTCGCCATCTTTTTCCACGAACTCGAAGTGATCCAAGTGTACTTCGACGCTATCGACATCAAATTGATGGGCACTGCTTCCTTCGGCCATCACGTTCGCGCTTGCGACTTCTTCTCCAAGCAACGTCTCGAATTGACGAGCTAGGTCGTCGCGTTTCGCAGATTTGATGTCGGCGAGTATATGTTGAACGATGGCAGCGGCCTTGTCTGCGTCCCTTTGCAACCTGGCCAGCGCGTCCGACAAATCGGCCACAACATCGATATGCTTTGAGGTCTCGCCGAAGGCCGCCCAGTCCCTATCACCGCTAATAGCCAAGATATGCTTGTTATTGGTTTTCGCCCACTGCTCTAGTGAAATAAGTGCAATCGCATCTGGAAATTCATTTTTCTTTTTTCCCGACGTTGAGAAAGGCGGCGCACCTTGATGATAGAGGTCAATTATTTCTTCCATGGGGGCGGCTTTCGCCGGTACGCAAGTGGCGCCGATGTCTTTGAGAAATGCATCTAGCCGCGTCTTCGCGAGCGTTTGCACATCTACAGCTTTGGCGAAGGGCTTGTCGGTAGCGTCTTTTAGACCGAATAGCTGCGCCCTGCGGTGCGCATTCTCCACTGCTTCCTTTGCTTCTAGTGTTTTGGTTCTGAGGTGGCGGAGAATCTCATGGGCGACTACTTCACTGACTAAAACTTCAGGTGATCCCTCGGCGAACTGCTTCAGTTGGGCCAGCAGCTTTCCGTCGAAATGAAATCCGTTGGTCTCCACCGTCTGTGTGTCGATGGTGAGCGCGTCATAGTCCATAGGCTGACTTCCGTTGAGAACTTTGTAAATGTGCCCTGGTTTGGGTCTCGTGTGGTCCACGTCTTAGGCGCTTGAAATACTGTTTACACCCCGTCCGGGCTCTTCCCAAGTGCCACAGAGATTCCCTTGTGCCTTCTCCACAATCCCAATCGCTTAATTCGATATTCCACTAGTCCGGTGGAAACCCCATACTGTTCAGCAATGCTCTTTACACTTCGTTCGGTTTCGATTGCCCTTATAGTTGCTGCTTTGGGTAGCAGCGTCGCCGAGGCAAGATAGTACGCATCATGTTCTTCGCCAGAATCGTACGTCCTGCCGTATGAATCTGCGACCTTTGCGATCCGGGTAAGTTTGTGGCCAAGCAAGATATGCCAGCACTCTTCTAGGTATGTTACTCGCTGGCGTTCGATCGGGTGTGCATCATTTCTGAGAACTGTCCACCTTGCGTTGTGTGGGTCCATAGGCACGCTCATAGCGGACCATTCACTTTTGCCAGTGCTGGAAAGGTGTAGCAGACACTCCCTGGTCAGGGTATCAATCTCCCGTGGAACAAGTACGCTTACGCCATGGACACGGACGCTAAGCGCGTCCAGCGCATCGTTGACCCCCACGCCCAGTTCCTTGCGAAGATTGTTCGCCATTTCTTCCATTTCACTTTTGGAAAGCGAAAGTGTGACGGATGGGTGCTGGTCGACGTCATCGCTGTCTTCTGCGTTGGTCCGCAAGTTAGCGCGGTCACCCTGTTTGATCGCATCCGCAGCCATGAGCAAGCAGTGCACTGTTGTTGAACTGATGTTCTTGCCCGCTCGAAAGTGCACGAAGGCGGTATGTTGATATGAAAGCCCATGATCGAGGGCTTCGTCACCCAGCCAGTTCAGAATACGGATCGTGGAATTGTTGTCCGGTTCACCTTCACCTCGCTCAATGCGTGCCAGCGTGGAGAAGCTTACGCCGATTTTCAAAGAAAGCGCCCGGATGCTGAGTCCTTCTGAGGCCCGCTTTTTCCTGAGCGCGGCGACCAATTTTTTCGAATGTGTGGCGGTCATATGGATGTGCGAATCGCACGGCTTGACACGCCATGCGAATCTCCATTAGCGTCCTGTGTTGATAGCACAGCATCGCACAGACATCCAAGGGAGTACCGAGCGACCGTGGGCACGCCGGAAGCAACCGCAGATTTCCCAGAGCGGAGCGCCCACGCGCTCCTAGCAGAGATCGGAATGCAGCTGGATAGCGGGGGGTATCCGGCGGTTTATGACGGTGGGTTCGTGGGGCCCTGCAAGCCTCCCGTCAAATCTCAACCGCAGGGCCAGGAGAAAGAAAATGGCGAATCAGGATCACGGGAAGGACAACCCGCCTGGCAACGATCACGGCCATGGTCAGCACCACAACCATGGTCACGACCACGGTCACGGGTCGCACGGTGGACACGAACCGCCGCCCGATCACGGACGTGTACCGAAGCCGCATCGGACGTCGACGCAGATCTTCGACGTCAATATGAAGCAGAGTTAGATGACGTATGCTTTGCATATCCGGGCGCCAAGGTTTGGCAGTACGGGAACGGAATGTGGCTTCGCACGGAAAGTTCGCTTCTTCGCGGACTAACCAAGCGGGCCACATTTCTTACCGCCATCCCATTCGTGGCAGGTCATCGCGCGATCGGTTGGGGTTGCTGGACGACGCCCGTTTCTGCATCGTGGATCGGCCCAAGGCACACCAATTTTCCAGACGGCTCTGTCTGCGCCTTTGAGCCCAGCGATGGGACGTGGAGTATTGGCGATCGGATTGTCGAGCTCCTTGACCTCTATACACTCTGGGCTTTGCGGCATCTCTATTTGGAGGTCTTTAGCAGATGGCCTGGGTACCAAGCGGTACCAATCCCCTATGAGCGCATTCAAGAACTCAGAGAAGGCGAATTTTGTGGATGCGAAAGATCTGATCGACGGTACGAGGAGTGCTGCAAGCGCGCCGATTCGGCACTGGATCAGCTACAAGCACTCATGCAATTCGTGAGCCTCACAGGTGGAATTCGAAAGCCTCCGAAATGGCTCTTTTCAAGCGCATTCGGTCTTCAAGCACCGCCAGAAATTCCCCTCATTAAGGAACACATCGTGTAGCGGTGATCCGAAATGCTCGAATTCTCCACGCCCTATGCAAAATATGCGAGCGCGCGCGATTGACTCAAAAAACAAGCCGTGAACAAAGAACAGCGTTCTGTTCACTCGAATTCGAGGTAGGCCGCTCGGGGCGCTGCGAATGATTTAGGCGCGAAAGCGGTATGTCTGCTCGTGACTCGAAGCGGCAACAAGTCCGCACCTCCGGATCGTCGGCTAATAAGCCCATCATCGTTTGTAGCGCCTGCTTTTGACCCAGGCGAACGTTCGATTTAGGCGGTCGAAAACATTTAGATCCCCAAAGTTATATCGGTTCAATAATCCAGAGTACCACCGCCAATTTAGATGTCGAATCTTGATAACAAACTCTACATCTGACTTGTACGACCCGCCGAAGATGTTACCGTATGCTTGGATCTAGACTGGTTGGGGGCGCGGCTGCATTGCTATGCAAGTCGACGCGTTGCATAATCGGCCTCTGCCAATACAAACGTGAAGATGGGGCCGCGGTCTCTGGTGGGCATATGGGCAGAGCAACTTTCATCCCGGCGTTCTCGCCGGAAGCAATCCTCAAACGTCGAGTGCGATCCCACCTTAAACGATTGGGATTCACTCGGGACTGCGATGGTAAACTGCTGGCACCTGTTGACAGCAAGGAAAGTATCCGCGCGCTACATCGCATTCAGCGGCGCGAAGGTCTAGCTGAGCAAAAGCCTTTCTTAAAGGACTATCTTCCCGAACTTCTTCCCTGCTTTGCCAACGGCACCGACGTTGATGTCACAGCGATAAAGCCGCGCCTTGAACTCATCGACGCCGGTACTTGGCAATCCGATCTCTTTAGAGCCGCTTCATTGTCCTGGTCGGTGCCAGTGTCTGAAGGATTTGGTCGCCGCTTACGATACTTGGTGTGGGACGACTCAAATCAGAAGTTAATGGGGCTTCTGGCATTGGGAGACCCCGTCTTCAATTTGCGGGCGCGCGATGAACTTATCGGTTGGGATGTGCGCGATAGGGAAAAGCGGCTTGTAAACGTGATGGATGCATACGTGCTTGGGGCCATTCCGCCATATAGTTTTCTGCTCGGCGGAAAGTTAATCGCTTGCCTCATTCGCACTAAGGATGTACGGGCAGATTTCGCTAAAAAATATGCCGACACTCGCGGTATAATATCGAAAAAGAAAAAGCACGCTCAACTTGTGCTCGTGACCACGAGTTCTTCTCTGGGTCGTTCGTCGATTTATAATCGTCTGAAGCTGGGAAAACAGCAATATTTTCAATCGATCGGTTATACGGGCGGGTGGGGCCACTTTCACGTCCCAAATTCTCTTTTTGCGAGCTTGCGCGATTACCTAAGGGATACGGACCACGAGTATGTCAACGCTCATAAATTCGGCGAAGGCCCGAATTGGCGCTTGCGCACTATACGAGCAGCATTTGACAAGCTCGGCTTCGATGCTGATTTACTGAAGCACGGGATTCAGAGGGAAGTGTTTCTTTGCAAGTTGGCGACAAACGCCGAAAAGGTGCTGAGAGGTGAAGTTGATCGCGCATATTGCCGCGATCTTAAGACCGTCGAAGAAGTTGGGGAAATTGCTCGCGTCCGCTGGATGGAGGGGCGAGCCGCACGTAATCCGGAATACAAACTATGGACAGTCAGTCAATTTGAACGGTTGCTGTCGCCACGCACCGTTCAGATCGGTGGCGTCTTCGCCTCCAACGGCGGATAACCATCATGTATTTCGCCCGCGCCACGAGAGATTCGCCGGACATTCCCGCCGCGAAAGCAGTCTCGGGGCGGCAATATCGCTGTCCTGTTTGCGACAACCCTGTTTTCCTTAGATCAGGCTCATACAGAGTGCCGCACTTCGCGCATCTATCGAAGCGGGCCAATCCCAAATGTGCCCTTTATCACCCTGGATCGGGAATCGTTCAGCCCATGCCGGACCAAGGATATGGCACCGGCCGGTCCGGCGACCCTCGCAAGATCATCGCCGCTCCCCACATCGCGATAGTTTTAGAAAGTCGGACACACCAGGTCCAAAATGCCGGAAGGCGATGGCAGTTCGGCCTCGTCATTCCCAAGGCATTCGTCGGGTTCGGTCAACTGAAAATCGACACAGGGTTCGGTCCCTTGAAAATTCTCCGCCTTTCGACCCTCATGTTCGGCGAGGAGTTTGTTCCAATCAATGTTAACGGACACTACGGGGTCAAATGGGTCAGCGACGAGGTGGATCATGAATATAGATCCGCGGTTCAGCAGGACATCGAAAAAATTGTGCCGAACGACGGCTATATCTTTACCGGGTCGGGAAAAATACGCACCCAGATCGGCATCCTTACCTGGGGCGAGAATTATATTTTCGTCTGGAAGAACTCGGCTTATTCGATCCCGGAAACCATCGACCATTACTTCATAGCTGAAAACGAAGGTTGGCGCGCTGCAATTGTCACGCTGCCGACGGAGCAGGACGATACGATCGAAGCCTGGCTCAGGGATCAGTTTGGCGCTGTGGTCACCGCCGGTGTTCGTCAATGGGGCATCCTATATCCGCCGCCACTCGACCGGGACAGTGATGGCAACATCAGGGTTGGGGCGCTGAGCGAGCTTTTTTTAGGATTCTCAGACCACGATGATGACGGCTGGTCTGAGGACACAATTGCAGTTCAAATAGAAAAACAAGCGGTCACGATAAAGCGCAGCGCAGACCAGAAGTGGGTCGCATCGATTGTAATTCCCCTCGAACAAGACAATTACCCGGTAACATTGACCTGGGGAGCGCGCACTTTACAGCCAATCCTGCGGGAACGGAGACCACGCTTCGAACAGGTCGTGGAGATAGCATTTCGGATCGGAGGCGAACTGGCAAAGGCCGCCCTTCACCAAATTGCCGCTGCGGCCCTTCTACGTCAGGTCCGCGCGGGACGCGCGGACATCGTATCAATTCATATCCCACGAGGAGTTGCCGGAACGCTGGACGTTCGCAAGGAGACACTCGCTTGGACGGAAATTGCGCGGCTCAAGGGCGTGGGCAGCGCCTCCGCCCTGAATGCCGAACAACTCGCGGTCTTGACGATATGGCTGCGAAAACAGTCAGTCGATGTCCGAGTCAGATTCGGGTGCTTCGGCGAATTTACGGCAAGTGGAGAAAATGCAGTTGCACCCCGTACCGCTTTGTCTAAGACTCTTCGCAATCAAATAGAGTGGTACTTGCGGCTCACCATCCAAGGATCGGCGCGGTATGCAATAGCCTCTTGGTCCGATGCGGCAATTGTCAAAGCCGTAAGTGCACCAACTCAAAATCCTGCTGCCGTTTCTCGCCAGAACCTGTTGCTAAATGAACTAAAAATTGAAATGGGGGCCACTCGTGAGCGGTAATCCCCGACCAACCTATGCGCCGATGGCATTGGGCAGGCTGGAAAAGGTCGGCGAAAGAAGCATCTTGCAATATTTTAAGTCAGTACCTTCGGGATCGCTAAAGCACATCGCGAAATTGTTGCCGGCCGTTTCGGGTTTTCGGCCGGGAACAACTGCGACGCTCGAGCGACAACTCCAAACACTGGTGCACAAGCTCGCTCAGGGACGTCTGACGAAGTCTTTTGCGAGATCAAGGGAGGAGATCGGCCTCTACGCAATCTGGCGTGCCTGGAGTCAGCGCCATCTCGCACCGTCCACCATTACGGAGAATTTGTTCGAGGCGCTTGAAACCGAAGTCGAAGAAGATGGCCACGATTCCCTGTCGAAGGCGATGGTGGATGCACTCGACGCGTACACTGCTGCATTAGAAGTGGGCCAGGAAACGCTAGTCGAGTTCGTTACGATGTCACCGTTTGACGAAATTGGCGAAATGCTGGCGATCGCGCGCCGAGCGAAGACGGTTAGCGAGATTCAGGCGGCGGCGGCTCTCAAGGAGTTGCCGACCCGTCTCGAGAAAGACGAAGGAGCACTTCACGAACTAGAGGCGCGTGTTGCGGCAATTGAAGCCACTTTGCAGGATACACCGGTACCGACAACCGACGACCTTGCTTGCATGGCCACATTCACCAAAGACTTTGCGGAACTAAAAGCTGCCATCACGGGCGAAATGGCGACCGTACGCTCTCTTGGCGAAGCCGTTGATCGGCTTTCCAACCTGGTTGACCAGCACTCCGAAAAAGCCAGATTGCTGGAGCAGTCGACCTCTGAAACGGCAAAAGCCACGTTGGAAGCAGCCAGAAAGACAAATCTCCGGCTGGACGACGCAGAAAATAATATCCTCGGTCTTTTGGAATATGAACCGCGGTTGTCCGCCCTAGAAGCCTTCCGAAAGACGGAGGGGCCTGTCATTGCCGCTGCCGTCGGTACCAGCAATGGACCGTTTTCTATCGCGGCACGAAGCTCAAACAAATCTGCGATCTTGGACACAGTTGAGGCCGCGCTGACCGCCCTGAAAGCGGCTTTGCACGGTGAGGGATTGACGAAGTCTTCTGCGGAGATTTTTGCGCAAGAACTTCTGGCTGCCGCTTCAGCCAGGCAAGCAATATTCCTGAAGGGGGCGTTCGCCCGCGACGTGGCAGCCGCGTGCGCCAGGTCACTTGCTGGTAGCGCGGTGGCGCGGCTGCCTATAGCGCTCGGAGCCAATGAGCCTTGGGCCCGTTCCGTTGGCTCTCTTTGGAGCCAACCGGCGCTTGAGGGGAAAGCTGCAATTGTTGTGATCGTGGAGAATGTAAATGGCGCCGCAATGGCTGTTTCATTCGACGGGATTGCAGATCTTCTGGCCAGTCGGATTGACGATGGCCGACCGGCAACGGTCGTATTTGCCACACTTATCGACTCGCCGGCTGCGTTTCCGCTCGAAAAGCTCTACTTGCGCCTGGGTCCTGTATTCGACCTTGATTTGATGGAGTGGCGTGGCAAGCGGGCGAAGCTCGTCAATCCCGGCGAACTTACACCCAACGCCATTTCCGCGATATTTAGGTTCTTGCCGTCAAAACCCATGGATTTCGAGGAAACTCGTAGGCTCTCTTCCCTGGCAGCCGGAAAACGCGACCCTCGGTTTGAACTTATAGTCGATGATGCCTTCAGCGCGCTGTCCCAGCTGCGGAGCGAAAGCGCGGAATTTACCGCTATCCAGTCGCTCCAATTCGGCTGGCTCTTACCCTATTGGGTGATGCGGTCTCCGCAGGTCAGCGAACTCGACGCCGAGATCGATGGTGGCCGGTGTGATGGAAAGAAGGTGGATGGTCGCCTGAAGCGCGCGCTGGAGGAATATGGTAGCACGAACGGTGGCGACGAATGAGCGCTGTCTTGTCGGCCCGGACTGAACCTGATTGGAACAAAGAGTTGGCCGATCAAATGGGCGCACCCGTGTCGGAACTCGCATTGACTCTAGGGGCGGAGCATATTCGCGCGAGCATATCTGTACCTAGTCTAAGAGCCTTCTCGGCAAGCGATATTCATCCGGTGCACACCGCTAATGTGATGGCATCGGTCCGTCGAAATGTCACCCCATGGTTCGCCGGAGCGAGTCAAGAATTAGAGGGCGCCTGGCCTCGCCTCCGCGAATCTCTCGAAACAATTGGAGACGTCGCTCACATCGGAGACGGTTACTGGCTGCCTGCACCGACGCGCTTTATCGAGGCAGAGGGAGCAAAAAAATGCCTGCTCATAGGCGGCTCACCCTACCATTCACTATTTGGCCAATCCCGGCAGGAATTGACGTCTTACGTTGCCAGCCGGTTCGTCTCGAAGGATATGGTCCGACAGCTAAAGTACGATATTGAAGACTTGGATAGCTGGCTTCCCCCAGAGAAAAAACTCGGCGCATGGCTAAAAGATGCGTTCGCTCGATTAAAGCACAACCTACAGCTCGATCATGATGTCGAGATTCAACACGCAGAAATTTATGCTCCTGATCTGCTTCGATCCCAGAAAAAGAGCGGTTACTGGATCGCTCCCGATGATTTCAATGATCCATCACATGAACTCCGCTTGTTCCGGTCAAAGCCGGGCAAGGGCTGGGAATTCTCTCGTCAATATTACGTCGGCTCATTTGCGCGCCGGCAAGGGGTTTTAACCCTTTCCAAAAGCGCCAAAGTCAGCCGTGATGATGCCGCTCGCATTCGATTCGGTTGGGATCTCCACTGTAACGCTTGCCGTAAGGTGGAAGCGAAAATTAATGGCCGCGTTTTCGATATCGAGTTGAAATTCACTCTGCCCGCGCCAGAATCGAGAATTCTTGCGCTGGGGTGGAAACGACATACCAACGAACAAATCCTGAGATTTGAAATAAGCGCACTTCCCTTCGTCCGCGCCGCATTCACGCGGCTGCATATCTCAATTATTGAGAGGGCCTAATGGTCGGAAATGCACATCACGGCGTCCACAGCACTTACGCCCGCTTGGCGGAAAGCCTTCGGTCCTACCTGGAAGCGCAGTATCACATACGCAATGAGGCCGCGATCCAGGAACGGCGGTTGTTGCTGGAAGAGGCTGGCTCGGTGTGCCAAGCCCCGTACGTCGAATCGACGCCGGTATATGAACTTGGCCAAGAGTATCAGGCACTCAGTTTGCCAGAACCCGTGCGAAAAAGCCTTTCGGCGCTCGCGCAAATTGATGTTGGTATCTTCAAACGCCCATATGTCCATCAAGCCGTGGCGCTAGAATCGTTCTTCGGCGATCCTTCGCAAGACCTCATCGTCGCCACAGGTACGGGCTCCGGCAAGACAGAGAGCTTCCTGATGCCCATTATCGGCGAACTGGTCATGGAAGCTGCCAGATCTGCAAAATCCGCCGCTATGCCCGGGTGCCGAGCTATACTCCTTTATCCGATGAATGCGCTCGTTAATGACCAAAACTCGCGTATTAGGCGGTTGGTCGGCAATATTGATGCCTCTAAAATTATCTCTGAGGCACGAGGCCGGCCGGTGCGTTTCGGCACCTACACAGGGCGGACACCCTATCCCGGCATAAGAAGTGCCGCGAAGGACACCGCCCGGATTGCCCCGCTGTTTGAGCGCTACTATTTAAAACTGTTGCGAACGCCTTCGACGGTTTCGGAGTTAGAAAAGATTGGCCAATGGCCCGCCAAAGACATGGTCAAGTTTTATGCCGCCGAGTTGGAGGAGACTGTCCAAACCAGGAAGGGCCCCCAGCGTCGGCGTCACTGGGACAAGCGGTTAAAGACGCAGGCATCCGACCGCGAATTGATGACCCGCGATGAAACGCAAGTCGATTGCCCGGATTTGCTCATCACCAACTACTCGATGCTCGAGTACATGCTGGTTCGTCCGATCGAAAGATCGATTTTCAACCAGACACGTACCTGGCTTGGTGACGACGAGCGCAATCAACTCATTCTGGTTCTCGACGAAGCGCATATGTATCGCGGTGCCGGCGGAGCGGAGGTAGCACTACTCCTGAGGCGATTGGTCGAGCGTTTGGGTGTTACACGAGAAAGAGCGAGATTTATTCTTACCAGCGCAAGCCTTGGCGACAGCGAGGAGGCGCGAAATTCCATCGTATCCTTTGCGCAGGATTTAACTGGGCTGTTACCAAATTCGTCGCGGAAATTCAAACTTATAACTGGGGAACGCGAGCATCGGTTTGGCCAGGCCGTCGGTGACAAGCTGGTCGGAACGGCCCTCAGCCAGTTTGATATAGAAGCATTCCATAACGGCGCCGCCGATCCGGGGGCCGCGCGTCGTGCGGTCGCTAGCCTTGCCGTCAATCTGGGCTGGCCGACCCTGGGAGCGGAAGACGATTTAGCAGACTTCTTGTTTCGCGGCCTTACAGGATTTGGCCCACTTGAACTCCTAATCGATCTCGTTTCGGGCAAGGCAATCAAGCTGGACGAGCTTCAAGAACAACTGTTCGAAAATGCCGAAACGCGGTCGGCTGCTACCGCAACACTTTTGGCGATTGCGAGTTTCGCCAAGAGAAAGAGTGATGGGCGGGTGTTATTGCCAACCCGGCTGCACATGTTCTTCCGTGGTCTTCCTGGGCTCTATGCCTGCTGCGACGCGACTTGTGCTCACGGCCGCGCAGGCCGTAGACCGGATTCCCTCGTTGGACGGCTGCACACCACAGGTCACGATGAGTGCAGTTGCGGCGCTCGAACATTCGAGTTGTTCACACACCGCGAATGTGGTGGAGCATTTCTCCACGGCTATATTGCCGGCCCACATGGTGACTTTGTGTGGAGCAGCCCAAGCGGGCGCCTCAGAGAGGGAGGCCAAGCCCCGCTCATAGAAACGGACATCTTGATAGAAGGCGAGCCGCATCCGGAGCAGATCGAAGCCTGCATTGAAGCGTGGTTGGACGTGAAGACCGGGCGGCTGGTCTACCGGGAGCCCGAGCCTCCGGACGGCTTCCGAAAAGTATTCTTGCCGGATCCTACCGCTGACTTCGGCAGAAATGGCCTCCGCTTCCAAGACTGTCCCGTCTGCAATGACAAGGCTTTTCGGAAAGGCCGGTCCAGCATCATGGATCATGTCACGAAGGGCGAGGCGCCGTTTGCCAACCTGGTGAAAACCCAACTTGAGACGCAGCCGGCTACCAAGCCGGAGACGCGGGACTTTCCGAACGGCGGTCGAAAAGTTCTCCTGTTCTCCGATGGCCGGCAAAAGGCGGCCAGGCTTGCCCGGGATATACCCCGTGAGGTTGAACAAGATATCTTCCGTCAGATAATAGTACTGGCCACACAGCGGCTCCGCGCAATTGGATTTGAAGCCAAACCAACGCGCAACCTCTATATTGCGATCCTCATGGTCTTGCGCGAATATAATCTACCGATATTCGACCGCGGAGATGCGCAGACCATCGAGAATCAGATCGAAGTCCTGTCAAAGGACTTTCGCGACGCGGACCTCGCGGAACTAACCCAGGAGTTTGACCCGGGCGCGCCTCCAACCAGATATTTCATCGCATTGCTAAAACAGCTTTGCGGTCGATACTACTCGCTAATCGGCTCAACTGTGGCCTATGTCCGTCCTAGCAACAAAGCGACCACGGCGCTTCGGAAAAAGACAAAGGATGCCTTTCCTACACTTGATGACCAAGCTATTGACGCACTTGCGCTGACCTGGATCTCCGATATCGCAGATAAATTCGCTCTTAATCGGGAATTGTCCGACAGCATCCGAACACGAGCTGCAGGATTTTGGACGCCGACCGGCGCGACAGGCCGATTTGACCGCACGCTTCAAGCCAAATTCGCGACGATCTTGGGGCTTTCTGTAGATGATGTCAGCGCGCTGGGTGTAATACTCCGGGATGAACTGGCGCTTCCAAGCACAACCGACGCCTCATATTACCTCGACCCGCAAAAGCTTCAAATCGAGATTGCGATTGAGTCCCCTTGGTATCAGTGCACGCATTGCATGACGCTGCGCCCGTTCGTCATTCTCGGACATTGCACGTCCTGCGGATCGGCAGAAGTCCATGCGCTCAACCCGTCCGGCAGTGACTACATACGCGCCCGAAAGGGATTTTGGAGAGAGCCGGTTAGTGCGGCGCTGACAGGTCAGTCGACATTGCGGGGAATTTCAGTCGAAGAACACACAGCCCAACTATCGAACCGCGACAATTCGAAGGTTCACGCAACCACTGAGGAATTCGAATTGCGGTTTCGGGATATCAAGCTCGAAGATCGAGATCGGCCCATAGACGTGCTTAGTTGTACCACAACTATGGAGGTCGGCGTAGATATAGGATCACTCGTGGCGGTGGGGCTAAGGAACGTACCGCCACAGCGCGAGAATTATCAGCAAAGAGCGGGCCGAGCAGGTCGCCGCGGCGCTTCAGTGTCATCTGTTCTGACCTATGCACAAAATGGGCCGCACGATAGTTTCTTCTTCGCCAATCCTGCGCAAATTGTATCGGGTCAGCCACGCAATCCGGACGTCAAGATCGACAATCCAAAGATCGCGAAGCGGCATGTCCATTCCTATCTTTTGCAAACCTACTTTCACGGGTTTATGGATGAACATGGAATCGCACTTGGCGGAGCGACTTCGGCACTATTCCGTGCGCTCGGAAAAGCCAGTGATTTCTTTTATGGAGATGTTGGCCTAGTCCCCACATTCGCCGGCTTCAAGTCGTGGTGTGCACAGCATGTTTTGTCGAAGGATGGCGAAGTCGGCTCGGCAATCGAACGCTGGCTCCCGCCGTCCTTACGGATCGCGCCGCTCACCCATCGCCAATGGTTGGTGGAGGTCTGCACCGCTCTCTTGGCTGAGTTAGCGGCTATTGGGAGCCTTGTCCCAAAGCTACCGGTCGGACAACAACCCGATGACGACGCGGTCGATGAAGACGCCGCCGAGGATAAGAGTTCATCGGACGATGCTGAGGAGAGGCAGCCGTTAGAAGACCGAGAACTTCTCGATCTGCTGTTCGAGAAGGGCCTGCTTCCGAGCTATGCCTTCCCAACCGATCTCACCAGTTTTCTGATTGAGCGGTTGAAGCGGAACCCAAACAATAATCGCCTGGAGATGGAGATTGTGGAGCGACCGCAACAAGCTGTTCAGAAAGCGTTGAGCGAATACGCACCGGGCCGACTGATTGTCGTGAACAAGCAGACCTATCGCTCTGGCGGTGTCGTGGCGAACGTCCTGCCATCGGTCCATGACCGGGCAGCGCCATTGTTTTCGGATGTCATGACGCTCGTCCATTGCGATAACTGCAGCTTTGTGAACGATATCGGGCATCAATGCGTGCAAGGCGATTTGTGCCCGGTCTGTGATGAAGTGCTAAAAAGCAACCGTGTCATCGTTCCTCAGGTATTCACACCAGAGGACGCGCGTCCGCTCGATGAGGACGATCGAGAGCAGGATATCACTTACGCCACTGCAGCTCAGTTCCCGGTCCCTGTCGACGGAGCGGAGCCTGTGGGGCTTTCTTCAATCGGGGAACGCTCTACATTCACGGTGGCGTCAGATCAACGCCTTGTTGTAACCAACCGGGGCGAGATGGCGAATGAAGGGTTCAACGGCTTCTACATTTGTGAGAAGTGCGGCAAGGCATCCACCGAAGAGATGCCGCCTGGTCCCCACCGCCGGCCCTACTTCATCGAGCCCTCGTTTTCGCAGCCCAAGGCTCCCGCGAGTTGCAATGGTGAGTTCAAGAATGTGTTTTTGGGACACGTTTTCAGCACCGATCTTCTTTTGGTGAGAATTGATTTGCAAGCACCGATGGATATAAACACCAAACATGTTGTGTCGCTCAGGGCGCTCGAAGATGCGCTGCATTCCGTGTCGGAGGCGTTCCGTTTAAGCGCCAGCAGGCACCCGCAACTGGACTTGGATCCTTCGGAGTTCGGTTCTGGCTTTCGTATTGTTCCCACGGCAGATGATAGCCGGATACATGCAGATATTTATCTTTACGATACCTTGTCAGGAGGGGCGGGTTACTCGGAGTTGGCTGGGCGATATCTGCGTGAAGTCCTGACAACTACACTCGAGTTGCTTGAGAACTGTCCGGGCCATTGCACCAGTTCCTGTCAAAGCTGCCTGAGGCATTACCACAATCAACACATCACTGGGCGGCTGGACCGGAATCTTGGAGCCGCTATCCTTCGATACGCCTTGTTTGGAAGCGTACCTGCTGAAAAGAGCGTCCTCGAGCAGGCTCGGCTTCTCGCTCCTTTAAAGCGCCTGCTTGAGTTGGATGGATGCAGCTGCAGGACTGTCGAAACCATTGACGGGATCGCGGTCCCGCTTGTGGTCAGACGTGATGATAAGGAAGTCTTGGTCGGTACCCGCCCCGGGCTTGTGACGACGAGTGCGCATTCTCTAGCTGAGACTTCAAACAAAAGAGTCGTAGAGGTGTTAAACGAGTATGTCCTTCGGCAAAATCTCCCAGACGAACATCAACTTGTGCGAAGTCGTCTTTGAATTGATCATAATGCTACAATTGGAGAGCTAAGACCTTATTGCAGGCCCCCAACGTTATTCGAATGGCGGCTCTGTCGGATTGAGATCGCGTCTACCAACAAATATCCAGTTTCGTCTCTTGACGGCGATTGGGTGATTGCCTCAATCCTATCAGCGGCCGCGATGGTGCGGTTGCGGGAGTGTTCGTACGCCGGAGTCCGCGAGATACCGCCTTCGATGTGGGTCATGTTGTGGGGTACCGACGAGTTTGGCAGGCGAAAAAGCTTTGGTTTTTCAAATGGTTCCATAAGAGAATCGAGTCCTCTTCTGGCACCATAGCCGGGTTTTCCCCGTACCGCAGTAACTCGCGCGTCACCGACGATGACACGAGGGCCGCGCAATTGTGTGCGATAGGCGCAGCCCTCGCAAATGCAGCACGACAATCATTTTGTGTTGCCCTTCCTGCCCTTACCGCGACTGCGTAAAGCCCCGGCAAAAAAGTCCGCGCAAATCGACTCCTGAAAACTGCGCCTCGCTCGTTGAATCCAATGTAGGCGTAAGATTCAGCCCCTCGACGGGACGCAAGGGCGGGGGATGGCAGACAAAACGGAAACCGATCGTGGAATTCGGCACGAGGCGCGCGTGAGCGCGCCGGGGCTAAGGGATTGGTTTGTTCGCGAAGTGCTGCCGCTCGAAGCCGCGTTGATGCAGTTCCTGCGGCGCTCTTCGCGCAGCAACGCTGAGGCTGACGACTTACGGCAGGAGGTTTATGTGCGCGTTTGTGAGGCCGCTCGCCATGAAATTCCGATCCCCGCACGGCCATTCGTGTTCGCGGTCGCGCGGAACCTGCTGATCGACCGTGCGCGGCGCGAACAAATCATTTCCATCGAAGCGGTTGCCGATCTCGGCACACTCGACATCGTTGCCGACGAGCCCGAGCCGGATCGCACGGTGATTGCGCGCCAGGAACTGCGTCGCCTGCAAATGGCGCTCGATCACCTTCCCGCTCGCTGCCGCCAGGCAGTGACCTTGCGCAAGATAGAAGGGCTTTCCTATCGCGAAATAGCAGACCGAATGGGCATCGCCGAAGACACGGTATCGAAGCATTTGCGCGAGGGCATGTCGATTCTGACGGATGCACTGCACGGCGAACCGCGCGAAGAAAGAGGCCGCTCATGACAAGCGCTCATGAAAACCGCGCGGATATGAGAGCGCAAGCGGTGAACGCCCGCGCCGCTTTCTGGCTGGAGCGCCAGGAGCGCGGCCAATGGAGCGCGCAAGACCAGATTGAATTCGATTCATGGCTCGATGAAACCTTCGCGCATCAGACAGCGTATTGGCGCCTCGCCGAGGCCTGGAGCCGCGCTGACCGGTTGCGCGTGCTGGGCAGCACTGATGATAGCATTGCGGAGTCGGCCTCACGGTGGCCGCAAGGATTGCGCATTGCCGCCGTTCTCGGCATTGCCGCGGTGATCGGAATTGGCGCGCTACGCTATTTCCAAGTCACGCGCACGGAAACCTACGCCACGCCTATCGGTGCACGCGAATTTCTGACTCTCGCCGATGGTTCGCAGATCGCGCTTAACACAAACACTTCTATTCGCATCACGGCCGACCAACGCAAGGTATGGCTGGACAGGGGCGAAGCCTATTTCCAGATCAAGCATGATGTGCGCCATCCATTCGTCGTAGCGATCGGCGAGAACCGCGTTACGGACCTTGGAACCAGCTTTCTCATCCGTCGCGATCCTGGCCGCATCGAGGTTGCACTGTTGCAGGGCGCTGCACGGTTTGGTTCGAAAGATGACGCTCACGAAGCGGACTCGCTGCTGCTGAAGCCGGGCGATGAAGTGACGGCCACAGCCGAATCCATGTCCGTCGCCCGGAAAGCGGTGAAAGATTTGGCCGACAAACTCGGCTGGCGCCACGGCGTGCTCGTGTTCAAGCACTCTACGCTTGCCGCCGCCGCTGCAGAATTCAACCGCTACAACCGCGAACAGCTTGTGGTGGGCGATGCCCAAACGGCGAACCTCACCATTAGCGGAACCTTTCCAGCCAACGATCTCAGCCCGTTCACGGAGGTCGTTCAGTCGGTATTCCGGCTGCGCGTCGCGAAGGTGGGCAATGAGGTCGTTCTCGCGCGCCACTGAATTCGAAGTCGCGGCATTGTCCGCAAAAAGGGGGGAAGATGTCGAAACGCTTTAATTGGCTTCTGGGGGGAGCTGCATTCGCGGCTCTTTCGGCTACCGCCGCATCAGCCGCAAACTTCAATATCCCGGCCGGCGATCTCGATACCGCACTCACCAGCTACACGGCGCAAACCGGCGTGCCGCTGATCGTATCCGACGATGCGGTCAAAGGTGTGCGTAGTCACGGCGCTTTGGGCGATCTGACGGTTTCCGCTGCGCTGACGCATATTCTGGCCGGCACAGGCTTCGTCGCAGAACCGCATTCGGCGGGCTCGATTGCGATCGTGCCCGAAGAAACCTTGCGCAGCCGCGAGCAGACGAGAACGGATTCTGTCGAGCGCCTGGCAGACACCAGTTCAGCTCACGCTGCCGCCGCTATTGAAACAGTCGTGGTCACATCATCCAAAATCAAAGGCGATATCCAGACCGTGCCGATTGCGATTACGGCGCTGTCGCAGGAACAACTCACCTCCCGCCAGATCGCGGGCGGACCCGATCTTGTGAAAGAAGTTCCAAACCTCACCTTCACCAAAACCAATTTCACGGGCTACTCGATCCAGATTCGCGGTATCGGCACACAGGCGATTTCGGTGACGACCGATCCGGCGGTGGCGGTCGCGTTCAACGATATTCCCTTTATCCGCAATCATTTCTTCGAACAGGAATTCTACGACGTCAGTCAGGTCGAAGTCGTGCGCGGCCCGCAAGGCACGCTTTACGGCCGCAATGCAACAGCCGGTGTCGTCAACCTGATCTCGGCGAAACCTACGGACCAGTTCGAAGCGATGCTCTCTGCCGATTGGGGCAATTATTCGAACCGCCGCTATGAAGGCATGGTGAACATCCCGATTGTCGATGATCGCATCGATTTGCGCGTGGCCGGCGAATGGACCAAGCGCGACGGCTATACATTCAATCAAACAACTGGAAAGCCCGTCGATGGGCGCGATCTGTGGTCAAGCCGCGTCACCGTCGGATGGAAGCCGTTCGAAAAGGTCCAGACTTATCTCGTCTGGGAGCATTTCCAGGAAGACGACGACCGTGTGCGTTCCGCAAAGCAGCTTTGCGAGAAGGATCCCGGACCTGATTCGGTGGATGGAAGGAATTTGGATTCACCCCCTCTAACCGCATTCGTATCCAATTTCGAGCGCACATGGCTCAGTCAGGGCTGCCTGCCGGTGTCGTTCTATTCGCCGAATGCCTTCCAGACGCCGAACGGCCAGGTTCTTCCCTTTGTCGCGGCCGGCGAGTTTTTCCTGGCGGGCGATGCGCCACCGAATGGTCACATGCTGTACCCGATCGACCCCTATGCCAGCCAGGCGCAGTCACGCAATCTGCGCGACATTCAATCCGCGCTCAGCCCCACCTACCGGGCGCGTAACGATACGCTGGAATTCAATGCCGATTACGCGGTGACGCCTGCGCTCACGATCACCTCGCAAACCGGCTACAACAATGATTTCCTCTATTCGACGGAAGATTTCAACCGCTTCGATACGGCGCCGGGCCTCTTCGGTGAAGGCCTTCGAGGCTTCAATGGAGAACCGAGCCCGATCGTCAACGGAATCTATACCGACCCGCAGCTCGGCCCTTCCAGCGCCATGGTCGGCGAGGATCTGTCGCAGGAACATGCCTGGCAATTCTCCCAGGAAGTGCGGCTCGCTTCCAATTTCAGCGGGCCTCTCAATTTCAGTGTCGGCGCCAATCTCATGCACTACCAGACGCTTGAAGACTATTATGTCTTCTTCAACCTCATCACCGCTACCGAACAGGCCATCAACGGTGGAGGGCCGGGACCCGCAGGATATACGATCTGTTCCTCTTTCGGCGGAAGCACGATCCAGCCTCTGCCCGCCACGTTTTACACAGGCATTAGTGCTGGCAATGGTTTTACTGAAGCCCCATCCAATCTGGCATGCGGCCAGGGCCTCGGCGTCGGCACCTACATCGATCCCAATCCGATCAATCATCTCGACGGCCAGGGCCACAATTATTTCCGCAGCGATAATCCCTATCGGCTGAATTCCTATGCCGGCTTCGGTGAAGTCTATTACCAGCTTCTGCCGGATTTGAAGCTGACAGGCGGCCTGCGCTGGACCGACGATCAGAAGACGTTCTGGAATATTCCAAGCCAGGTCTTCCTGCTTGGCGGTGGATATCCCGTCACCGGCGTCGTCGCGCAGGAGTGGAAGGAATGGACGGGCCGGTTCGTCGCCAATTGGACGCCCAAGCTCGATTTCACCGATCAAACGATGGTCTACGCCTCCTATTCGCGGGGCTACAAGGGCGGCGGTGCCAATCCACCGCCGCCGGCATTCGATGCCTTCAGCCCGGCGACATTCGTCACGCATCCACCGACCTTCGCGCCGGAATTCGTCAATGCCTATGAGCTTGGCACGAAGAACAGCCTGCTTGACGGCAGCATGACGCTGAACGGCGACATCTTCTATTACGATTACAAGGGCTATCAGATATCGCAGATCGTGGATCGCACCTCGATCAATCTCAATTTCAACGCCAAGGTTCAGGGCGCCGAACTGGAGGCGAGCTACGAACCGATCCCGGGCTTGAAATTCAATCTCACCGGCGGTTATGAAAGGACGCGTGTCGACAATGGCGAGAAGGCCATCGACCTGATGGACCGTACGGCGGGCACCCCGGGCTGGATGGTCGTCAGGCCATTCTTTACCGACACGTCGAATTGCGTTTTCCCCGCCACCATCGTGCGGCAAATCTTGCAGGCGATCCCGAGTGGAGCTCTCGCCGACGGCATCAGCGCGGCCTGCGATATCGCCTATTTCCAGTCATATTCGGTTATACCGAATTTTGGTCACACCGATAAAAATATCTTCGCGACCAATGGGTTCGACCCCAGTACGGATGCGCCCAATGGCGGGGCGGGTTTCTACAAGAATCTGGGCGGCAACGATCTTCCCAATGCGCCGCATTTCACAACCTCGCTTGCAGCCGATTACACGATCCCGGTGTCGGAGGATTGGGCGGCTACTTTGCACAGCGATTTCTACTGGCAGTCGCAAAGCTTCGCGCGAATCTTCAACGACCGGCCTTACGACAAGCTGCGCGGCTATTCGAACGTCAACCTCGCGCTGATTTTGACCAGCGCGGATGGCTGGCAGGTTATGGGCTATCTGAAGAACGTGTTCGACACCACGGCCATCACCGGCGCGTTCCTGAATTCCGACGATACCGCGTTGACCACCAATGTCTTTGTCACCGATCCGCGCCTCTTCGGCGTGCGCGTCACGAAGAATTGGTGAGCGCCATGGGAAAGAGAAACAACACCCACTTGTCATCCCGGCCAAGCGACCCCGCACTTGTTGCGGGGGAGTGCGAGCCGGGACCCACGGTAAAGGCGTCCCGGTGGGTCCCGGATCGCCGCTGCGCGTCGTCCGGGATGACAATCTTGATTACGGGGGGAATCACACAATGAGCGAACTCATCAACACACACGACAACCGCGCCACAATCCGCTGGAAATTGCTGACGGGCGCTTCGGCACTCGCGTTGACGGCTTACGTTTCGTCTACTGTGCTGGCAAAGGCGGAGGACGCAAGCCGTCCGCAAATCTGGATCGAACTGGGCACCGAATTCACCGGGCTTGAATCCGCCAACGAACCTTATCTTCCTCCCTTTGTTCTTCCTCCCTATTTTCTTGGCTCCTCCCGGGCTCCGTTCATTACCGAATCGCCGGCCGGGTTTCAAAAGAGCGCGCCGTCCACCTGGGACGAGAACGCGAAGATCACGTTCGAGCCCAAGGGAGCGGACTGGGCAGTATCAGTCGGTATTGTCTATGGCCGTTCCAGTAACCAGCGCTCTCTGCGCCAGCAGACGGCTAACCACTTTCTCTCAAGTGGAGGTTCGCCCGGTCACGGATATGCCGCGTATCAGCGCACGGACGCGCAAACTCGCGAGACCCACCTGATCCTCGATTTTCAAGTTGGCAAGGATGTCGGCCTCGGCATGTTCGGACACAATGGGCATTCCAGAATCAATTTGGGTGTCCGCTATGCGCAGTTCAATGCGCGCAACAAGGCGGACGTTTTCTATCAGCCGACGAATTCCCATTATGCCTATCAATTGTTCCACGGTTCCTTTGAGGCGAAGCGGCACTTCATAGGCGTCGGCCCGTCATTATCGTGGGAGGGATCGGCCGGACTTGCGGGCAATACCGAAGATGGCGGGCTTTCCGTCGATTGGAGCGTAAATGGCGCGGTCCTGTTCGGCCGCCAGCGCGTGCGCGGCCATCACCAAACCACACAGCTTTCCGTCACCTATCCTTCCGCGGCTGGCAAGACTGTAGTTTATCAGAGTCCGGCAGCGATCAGCCGCAGCAAACAGGTTGCCGTTCCCAATCTCGGCGGAAGCGCCGGATTTTCATGGCACTATGCCAACGCCAAGATGACGCTCGGTTATCGCTATGACCGCTTCTTCGGCGCCATCGATGGAGGCATCGATGCGGCGAAAAAGGAAGACCGCGCCTTCTACGGCCCCTTCGCCAGCATCAGCATCGGGCTTGGCGACTGACGCAGGCAGCAGAGCTGCGACTGATGCGGGCGGTGGGCGACCACCGCCCAAATTTTTCGATGCCGAACTTTCAGTAATGCCGCAAGAACGCCTCTAGGACCGCGCATCGCGTGTTGCGGCGAACGCCTTGCCACGGGCGCGCGTCTCACTGGGGCAAGCGGCCGTGAGAGGCCGGAATCCAGCCCCAAAATATCCCATATACGTCTCTCAAAGCCCCCTTGAATGGTTTCTCACAACATCTCAGATGTATGTGATGAGTGAAAAGGTCAGGCGATGAAGGTGAGATACGGGCGGACCAGCACAGTGGATCAGGTCGCGGGATTAGAGGCCCAGGAACGCGATCTCAAAAGCGCCGGTTGCGAGAGGGTCTTTGTTGAACATCTATTGTCGGTGGCGGCCGACCTCGTTGACATCGAGAGGTAGCTTCGCGCCAAGGGCGTCTCGCTCCGCGTGCTGGATGGCGCGATTGACACGTCCACGCCAACGGGCCGGTTGATGTTCAACGTTGTAAGCAGCATCGCCCAGTTCGAGCGCGAAATGATGCTTGAGCGCCAGCGTGAAGGCATTGCGAGGGCGCTCAAGATCAGCCCGGCCTCGGTGTATCGCATTTTCAATGACGCGGACGCGAAGACGGCTGCGTAGGAATTCTCGTGAATCGTTCGCCGCCCGCGGCGCGTCTTCGAAAATGCCGGTCTTGCCCGCTATTACGCCGAGCCGATGGCTTCTTCCTGAAACAGTGACGGCGTAAGCATAAGGCCCGAGGAAATTCGGTGGATTCCCTCGGAGCGCGGCTTGCTCATAGATGCGCGGTTGCCGTTCGCCCCCGCGCTGTCGAGCATTGTCTTGGTACGGATCGTTAAGGCGCTCGCATCTATGCGCATGAACGCACCACCCTCGATACCTGTTACGTGAAAATTCATCCCCAAAGGCGCGGAACTTTTCGGAAGGCGGGCGCCGGCACCGCGTATTTTGCGTCTGCATTGTGCCGCACTGCAGCACAAGCCGGTACGAAAATTTCCCATCAGCCCTAGTAACATCGGCGCCTGCGTTTCGTCGGAATAGGTGAGGCCACGGTTCTTGCCCCGGCGAAGCGTGTATTCGCCGACAGCGGGGAACAGGCGGGGGATGGTCGAGGGATCGGAATCGAATCGTGGAAACCACGCTCCGGGTGCAGCCATGACTGCGTCCGAGGTCGATCTTTGGTTTGGCCGCGAGGTGTTGCCGCTGGAGGCGGCGCTGATGCAGTACCTGCAACACAATTGGCGCAACAAGAGCGACATCGCAGATCTCCGCCAGGAAATCTATGTGCGCGTCTATGAAGCCGCGTTGAATAAAATTCCCGATCGTCCCAAGCAGTTCCTCTTCGCCACCGCACGCAATCTCTTGATCGATCGCGTGCGGCAGGAGCATGTGATCCCCATCGAAGCGGCCGCCGATCTGGAAGCGCTGGAAATCGCGGCCGACGCGCCGGGGCCCGAGCGCATTCTTTCCGCGCGCGACGACCTGCGCAGGCTGCAGGCCGCGCTGGAAAGTTTGCCGATGCGCGCGCGCGAAGCCGTGATTCTCGGCCGCATCGAGGGGCTTTCGCGCCGCGAGATCGCCGCCCGCATGGGCATCGGCGAAGGAACGGTTGCGCAATATCTTGCGCGCGGCATCCGTGAACTCGTCGAGCAATTCTACGGTGAAATGCCTCGGAGGCAGCCATGAGCGACACGCGCCCCATGGTGAGGAACGCGCGCGAGATCGACGTGCGTGCGGCCGAATGGATCGAAAAGCGCAACTTCAGCGATTGGTCGGATGAAGATCAGGCGGCGCTGGACGCGTGGCTTGCACAATCGCTCGCCCATCGCGTCGCTTTCGTGCGCCTCGATACGGGCTGGCGCGAAACAGAGCGGCTGACGGTGCTGCGCCCTTTCGATTCCGCGCCGGTTGAGAAGCACGGCCGCAAAAACCTGTTCATCGGCATCGCCGCTGCCTTTGCATTGGTGGCCATGTTGGGCGCCGGCGTGTGGCACTACCTCGCCCCGCCGCAGGATCGCATTTATGCAACCGGCGTAGGCGGTCACGAAACCATCGCCTTCGCCGATGGCACGAAGATCGAACTCAACACCGATACGAGCTTGCGCGCGCGCATGACAACGAAAGAGCGCACCATCTGGCTCGACAAGGGCGAAGCTTACTTCCGCGTTCATCACAATGCGAATGTGCCGTTCACGGTGGTGGCGAGCGGCCATCGCATCACCGATCTCGGCACGAGTTTCCTGGTGCGGCGCGACCGCGACAGGCTGGAGGTTGCGCTGCTCGATGGAAGCGTGCGCTTCGGCGTTGCGAGCACGCGTGCGAAAACCTCGCTGCTCACGCCCGGCGACGATGTCGTGGCCACGGCGGAATCCGTTTCGCTCGCGCATGACACGCCGGCCGAGCTTGCCGGCAAGCTCACCTGGCGGCGCGGGCTCATCGTGTTCAAGGACACCGCACTTGCGGACGCGGTGAGCGAACTCGACCGCTACAACAGCCAGAAGCTCGTGGTGGCCGATCCCGCAATCGCGCACCGCAAAATCTCTGGCACGATTCCGGCGGGAGACGTCGAAGGTTTCATCCGCGTCGTGCGCGATGTGCTGGGCCTGCATGTCCAGAACGACGGCAATGAAGTTGTGATCACGCGATAAAGGCGAGGGGGAAGATATATGAGGAAACATTATCTCAACGCAGCCTTGGCAGCGGGCGCAAGCGCGCTCGCGCTCAGCGCGGCGCATGCCGCGGAATTCAACATCCCGAGTGGCGATCTCGCCACCGCGCTCGATTCCTACACCAAGCAATCGGGCGTGGCGCTGCTTTATCCGGCCGATGCAGTCCGCGGCACGCACACGCGCGGCGCAAAGGGCGAGCTCTCCGCCGATGTGGCCCTCTCGCGCATCCTCACCGGCACAGGGTTCACGATCCGCCGCGATCCGTCGGGCTTGGTAGGCATTGTGAAGGATGCGCCGGCAAAGCAGCATTCCGAACTGGCGCCGGTTACCACCGAGCGCTTGGCATCCGCGGATCACGCCGCAGCGAGTGTGGAAACGGTGGTTGTCACGTCATCCAAGATCAAAGGCGATATTCAGACTGTTCCAATTGCGATCACCGCGCTGAGCCAGGAACAGCTTACTTCGCGCCAGATTGCGGGCGGTCCCGATCTAGTGAAGGAAGTTCCAAACCTCACTTTTTCCAAAACGAATTTCAGCGGTTACAACGTCCAGATACGCGGCATCGGCACGCAAGCGATTTCCGTGACGACCGACCCGGCGGTGGCCGTGGCGCTGAACGACATTCCCTTCCTCCGCAACCATTTCTTCGAGCAGGAATTCTTTGACGTCAATCAGGTGGAAGTGTTGCGCGGGCCGCAAGGCACGCTTTATGGACGCAATGCGACTGCCGGCGTCGTGAACGTCATCACCGCCAAGCCGACCGACCAATTCGAAGCGATGTTGTCCGCCGATTGGGGTAATTATACCAATCGCCGCTACGAAGGCATGGTCAATATCCCGATTGTCGATGACCGTCTCGGTGTGCGTGTGGCCGGCGAATGGACCAAGCGTAACGGTTATACATTCGATCAATCGCTCGGCACGAATGTCGATGGACGCGATCTGTGGTCGAGCCGCGTCACCATCGGCTGGAAACCGGTCGAAAGCGTGCAGCTCTATGCCGTCTGGGAACATTTCCAGGAAGACGACGACCGGATGCGCTCGGCCAAGCAATTGTGCGAGAAGGATCCGGGGCCAACATCGGTGGGCGGACTCGATTTCAATACAACAAATTTGGGCGGGTATAGCGATAACATCGTCTTCGCGCGGACATGGCTCAGCCAGGGATGCCTTCCCACCTCGATGTATTCGCCAAATGCTTACGAAACGCCGAACGGACAGACGCTCCCGTTTGTCGAATTGGGCGAGTTTCTTTTTCCCTTGCTTAACTTGATCGACCCCTATGCCAACCAGACGCAACCGCAAAACCTGCGGGTGATTCAATCCCTGATCCTGCCGCATTACCGCGCCAAGAACGATACGCTGGAACTTAATGCCACCTATGCGGTCACGCCGCAGCTCATTTTCATTTCGCAGACCGGTTACAACAATGACTTCCTGTTTTCGACCGAAGACTTCAATCGCTTCGATACTGCGCCGGGCATATTCTCGGAAGGCCTTGACCTTGGCATTAATGGTAGGCCAAGCCCCGTCGGTTCCGATGACGTCTATTGCGATCCCCAACTGGGCTGCTCCAGTTCGATGGTGGCGGCGGATCTTTCCCAGGAGCGCGCCTCGCAATTCAATCAGGAATTCCGGCTGGCCTCCAGCTTCGGCGGCCCGCTCAATTTCAGCATCGGCGCCAATTATACGCATTACCAGACCGATGAGAATTACTATGTCTTCAGCAATCTACTCAGTGCCGTAACGCAGTTTGTTAACGGTTCCGGCCCGGGCCAATACGGTACCTGTGCGGGAGACGCCTTTCCTATTCTGCCGAAGCCACACAAAGAATCCTATTATGGCCTGCCCGCCACAAGCTTCGTTTCCGTGTACGGGCCCTTTTTAGGACCACGATATGCTTTTGGCAATGTCTGCACCTATATCGATCCCAATCCGATCGACAGTCTCGACGGCCTTGGACACAATTATTTCCGCAGCCAGAACCCCTACGCGCTCAATTCCTACGCGGGCTTCGGCGAAGTCTATTATCAGGTGCTGCCCGATCTGAAACTCACCGGCGGCTTGCGGTGGACCGACGACCGCAAAATCTTCACCAACATCCCGAGCGAGACCTTCGTTCTTGGCGGCAGCTATCCCATCGCCGGTTACGTCAGGCAAGGATGGAATCAATGGACCGGCCGCTTCGTCGCGGACTGGACGCCAAAGCTCGATTTCACGGACCAGTCGCTCATCTATGCGTCCTATGCGCATGGCTATAAGGGCGGTGGCGCCAATCCGCCGGGGCCGACGACTGAATTTTCGAGTTCTCAATCGTTCTCGACCCACCCGCCGATTTTCGGGCCGGAACATATCGAAGCGTTCGAATTGGGAACCAAGAACACGGCGCTGGACGGCGCGCTGACCCTGGACGGCGACGTCTTCTACTACAATTATCACGGCTATCAGATTTCCCAGATCGTGGACCGTACCTCGGTCAATCTCAATTTCAATGCGACGGTCAAGGGCGCCGAGCTTGAATCGAGCTGGGAACCTCTGCCCGGTTTGAAGTTCAATCTGGCGGGCGGATACGAAGACAGCGCGGTGGACAAGAATCAATACGCCATCGATCTGATGGATCGCACGGCGGGAAATTCCAACTGGGTTGTTGTGCGGCCCTATCCATCTGAAACCTCGAATTGCATCCTTCCGGCTACTGTTGTCGCGGCCATATTGCGGAGCGATCCCTTCCCAAGCCCGGTACCGTCAGGGCTCGACGATGCATGTGATGCGGCTTATGTTCCGAACAGCGGCTCAGCTGGTGTGTTGGGATTTGCAGCGGACGATCAAGCCGTGTTCGCCACCGTCGGATTCAACCCCGCGACGGCGCCCAATAGCGGCGAAGGCTTCGCCAAGAATCTGAGCGGCAACCAGCTTCCGAATGCGCCGCATTTCACCACCTCGCTCGGTGCGGATTATACGATCCCGGTCTCGGAAGACTGGGCGGCGACGCTCCACGGCGATTTCTACTGGCAATCGCAGAGCTTCGCGCGAATCTTCAACGACCGCCCCTACGACAAGATTCGAGGTTATTCGAACGTCAACCTCGCACTGATTCTGACCAGCGCATCTGGCTGGCAGGTCATGGGTTATCTGAAGAACGTGTTCGATACGACCGCGATCACGGGCACCTTTCTGAACTCCGACGATACCGCGCTGACAACCAACGTGTTCGTCACCGATCCGCGCCTGTTCGGCGTGCGCGTCACAAGGAATTGGTGAGCGATATGGGAACGATGAACGCAAAAACTCGCATGTCATCCCGGCCAAGCGAGCAAAGCGAGCGCGAGCCGGGACCCACGGCGAAGGCGGCTGAGTGGGTCCCGGATCGCCGCTTCGCGTCGTCCGGGATGACAATTTGGATTACGGGGGGAATCACGCAATGAGCGAACTGATCAACAAAACCGACAACCGCGCCACCATCCGCTGGAAGTTGCTTACGGGCGTATCCGCTCTGGCGCTGACCGCCTATGTTTCATCCGCCGGTGTGGCCAAGGCCGAAGACATCGGCCGCCCGCAGGTCTGGCTGACGCTCGGCAGCAATGTCGATCAACTGAGCGATTCCAGCGAACCTTTCGATCCACCCTTCCTGACGCAGATACCGGCAAATTTGGGATCGCCGCTCAAGGCAGAGAAACTGCCGGACATCGGCATCGATCGTGAGGCGGGAATCTCGTTCCAGCCGGACGGCTCGGATTGGGTGTTCACGCTCTTTGCACGCTACGGCCACGCGTCAAAGAAGGACCGTGTGCGCAATCAGACCAATCCACCTTCGCATACGAACTGCAGTTGCTTCTATCCATCTCCGGTCAATTTCCCCGCGCGCTATCAGGATACCCAATCTCAAAATTCGGAAACACATAAGCTTCTGGACTTCATGGCGGGCAAGGATGTGGGGCTTGGCCTGTTCAGTCTGCCCGGTAGCTCGGTATTGAGCGGCGGCGCGCGCTACGCCGCCTTCACCTCGAAATCGGCGGTTGCGATTGCTGCTATCCCCTATGTGCAGACGTCCAGCTATCACCATCGCTATTACGCGGGCAAATTCGCTGCCAAACGCAGCTTCAGCGGCATCGGCCCCGTGATCGCATGGGATGCCTCGACGCCTTTCGCCGGCAACAAGCAGGATGGCGAGTTCACTTTCGATTGGGGCGTTAACGGCGCGGTTCTGTTCGGACGCCAGAAGGCGCGCGGCTCCCACTCGACCAAAGGAGTGAATTATTGCGGCCACGGGTACCAGAGTTACGGCTTTTATTTTTCTTCTTCTATCTGCATCATATCCCAGTATCTGCATTCCAAACCCATCAATCGCTCGCGCAGAGTTGTGGTTCCCAACCTCGGCGGCTATGCGGGAATTTCGCTGCGCTACGCCAACGCCAAAGTCAGTTTCGGCTATCGCGTGGACGAGTTCTTCGGCGCCATCGACGGCGGCATCGATACGGCGAAGAAGGAAAACCGCAGTTTCTACGGTCCATTCGCCAGCATCAGCGTCGGGCTTGGCGATTGATGCACGCATAATCCCGCCCCGAACGCGGGCGGCCGGCATGTCTTTGCGGTCTTTTTGCGCCTGCGATTGCTTTGTCGCGTCGCAGCACGCCATGCCGCGACTCCATCGAAAATCAAACAATTGAAGGCGGCGCGTCCAAGTCGCGCGCCCGTGCTGCATCGCGGCATAAATTTTTGCCGCCGGCGATCCCCGGAAAATTACGCCCCGATTGTTCTTACTGGCATGAGCTAGATTCCAACCCTCGAAAGGCGGAGCAGCTTCAGGGGGATGACGGACGGATCGGACAGGGGCCGCAATGAAACCGAACGCAATCGTTCGGATGCGTCCATGACTGCGCCCGATTTGGAAGCCTGGTTCGTGCGCGAAGTTTTGCCGCTGGAGCCCGCATTGATGCAGTTTTTCCGCCGCAGCCTGCACAACCGCGCCGATGCGGACGATCTCTGCCAGGACGTTTATGTGCGCGTCTGCGAGGCCGCGCAGAAGGAGATGCCCCACCCCGTGGCACCCTTCGTTTTTGCCGTGGCGCGCAATCTTTTGATCAATCGCGTGCGGCGCGACCAAATCGTGCCCATCGAAGCGGTGGCCGATCTCGACGCCTTGGGAATTTCCTTCGACGAGCCCGGCCCCGACCGAAGCGCAATGGCGCGCCAGGAACTTCGTCGCCTGCAGGCCGCACTCGATCAATTGCCGCGCCGCTGCCGCGAAGCGGTTTTGCTGCGCAAGCTCGAAGGGCTCTCCTATCGCGAGATTTCCGCGCGCATGGGGATCAGCGAAGACACAGTCTCCGAATATCTGACGAACGGCATGTATGCGCTTGCGGATTTTCTGCATGCCGAACCGGCGGGAGGCAAGCCGTGATGGATGCTGCATCCATGCAATCCGCACGCGATGTCCGCACGCAAGCCGCCGCGTGGCTCGAACGCCGCCAGCGTCCGGGATGGAGCGAAGCCGATCAGACCGAATTCGATGCATGGCTCGCGCAATCGCTCGCCAACCGCACGGCCTTTTGGCGCGTGAACGACGCCTGGGCGCGGGCGGACCGGTTGCGCGCGCTCGGCCACCCCATCCAGCCGGAAAAAACCACTGAGCCGCGCAGCCCGATGCCGCTCTTTCTGAAGTTTGCCGCGGGCATTGCAATTGTCGCGGTCATGAGTGCCGGGTATCTGGCTTATTCCGCCAAGGCAAGTGAGCGCAGCTATTCGACCGATATCGGCGGCCGGGAGCTGATTACATTCGTCGATGGCACGCGCATAGAACTCAATACCGATACTGTCTTGCGCACGCGCATGACGACGCGCGAGCGCACCGTCTGGCTGGACAAGGGCGAGGCCTATTTCCGCGTCAAGCACGATCCGGCGCATCCTTTTATCGTCTATGCCGGCGTGGGCCGCGTCACCGATCTGGGCACTGCGTTTCTCGTGCGCCGCAGCGCGGGCAGCCTCAAGGTTGCATTGCTTGAAGGCCGCGTGCGCCTCGGTGAAGCGAGTGGCGACGGCGCATCTCGCAGCGCCCTTTTGCGGCCGGGAGACGAAGCAACCACGACCGGGCGGTCGATTGTCGTCAAGCATGAGGCGAAAGACGCTCTGGAAAACGAGACGTCATGGCGGCATGGCATGCTGGCGTTCAAATACACGCCGCTCTCTGCCGCGGTCGCGGAATTCAACCGCTACAACCGGCAAAAGCTCGTGATCGCCGATCCGGCGGTCGCGCGGCTGACGATCTACGGAACTTTTCCGACGGATGATGTCGAAGCGTTCGTCGACGTGACCAAGCATGTGCTGCGGCTCCACGTCAAAAACAGCGGCGACGACATCGTTATTTCGCGCTAGAGGCGCGTGAAGGGGGGAATATGAATAAGTTGACCATTCTGAAATCGATCTTTGCTGGCAGCGTTTGCGCAGGCGTGCTCGCGACCGCGGCATTTGCAAGCGGGTTCAACATTCCGGCTGGCGATCTCGCAACCGCGCTCGACACATATTCGCAGCAGACCGGCGTTGCCGTGCTGGTGTCGGGAGAAGCGCTCAAGGGTGTGCGGACAAAAGGCGCGCGCGGCGAGCTCACGGCCGATGCGGCGCTTGCAAGCATTTTGTCCGGTACAGGTTTTGTGACTTATCGCTCGCCGGCGGGCGAAATCGGCATCACTCGGGAGGAACCGGCGGGCCGCGAGCAACCTTCGATGCGGCTCGCCGCCGCCGCCGCCACCTCGGCAAGCGTCGAAACCGTCGTCGTCACGTCTTCGAAGATCAAGGGCGATATCCAGACGGTGCCGATCGCGATTACGGCGCTGAGCCAGGAACAACTTACATCGCGGCAAATTGCTGGCGGGCCTGATCTTGTGAAGGAAGTGCCGAACCTCACCTTCTCGAAAACGAACTTCTCGGGCTACACCATCCAGATTCGCGGCATCGGCACGCAGGCCGTGTCGGTGACGACCGATCCGGCCGTGGCCGTCGCCTTCAACGACACGCCCTTCATCCGCAATCACTTCTTCGAGCAAGAATTCTACGACGTTGCCCAGGTCGAAGTACTGCGCGGCCCGCAAGGCACGCTTTATGGCCGTAACGCAACGGCAGGCGTCGTGAACGTGGTCTCCGCCAAGCCGACCGACCATTTCGAGGCGATGGCGTCGGCCGATTTCGGCAATTATCACAACCGCCGCTACGAAGGCATGGTGAATATTCCTATCGTGGACGACCGGCTCGATCTGCGCATCGCGGGGGAATGGACCAAGCGCGACGGCTACGATTTCAACACCACGACGGGCAACCGCGTGGACGGGCGCGATCTGTGGTCGAGCCGCGTGACGCTCGGCTTCAAGCCGGTCCCGTGGCTGCATGGCGATGCGGTGTGGGAGCATTTTCAGGAAGACGACAATCGCCAGCGCACCGGCAAGCAGCTCTGCCATCACGATTCGGGGCCGTCCGAGATCGGCGGTTTCACGCTCGATGCGCTCGGCAGCGCCTTTATGAGTCAAGGCTGCCTGCCCGGATCGCTCTACGATGCCGGCGCGTTCGGCACGCCCAACGGGCTCGCCATTCCCTTTATTCTGGGCGCGTCGGCGGCAACCAATTTCGATACGGGTCAACTCGGATACCCTCCCGGTGGCGGGCCTGCGGTCGGCCTGATTAACGGAACCGATCCTTACGGCGGCATGATGCAATCGCGCAATCTGCGCACGATCGCCTCGATACGCGATCCGAAGTTCCATGCCAGAAACGACACGTTCGAACTCAATGCGGATATAAATCTTTCGCCGCGGCTGACGCTGACCTCGCAAACCGGCTACAACAAGGACACTTATTATTCCACGCAGGACTATAACCGGTTCGATACGGTTCCCGTTTTCAACGACAGTACGGGCCTGGTTCTTTGCTGCGGGTATTCCCAGTCCCTCGGCAAATATCCCCCGGATGTGAGCCCTGGCGGCATTTTCTGCGATCCCCAGCTCGGCTGCTCCGACAGCGTCGCCGGTTTCGACATTTCGGAGGCGAAAAGCTGGCAATTCTCGCAGGAGCTGCGTCTGGCCTCGAATTACGATGGCCCGCTCAATTTCAGCTTCGGCGCGAATTATCTGCACTACCGGACGGACGAAAACTATTACGTCCTGTTCAACGTCATCACCGCGCTGGCGGAAATGTATTCACTCATCGGGAACAGCAGCGCCGACATCACGAAATGCACGCGTAACATCTTCTACCAGGCCCCGATACCCATCGGCGAACCTGGAACGGAAGGCTGCATCTACATCGATCCCAATCCGCTCGACAAGATCAACGGACAGGGTCACAATTATTTCCGCAGCGATAATCCCTATACGCTGGATTCCTGGGCAAGCTTCGGCGAGGTGTATTACCAGCTCGAACCCGATGTAAAGCTCACGGCGGGCCTTCGCTTTACGGACGACAGCAAGCGGTTCACGCCCGTGCCGAGCGAAACTTTGCTTTCGAGCAATTTGGACACTGGCGGCACCGTGGACAGGGGCTATCCGGCGCTGCCCGATATCAAGCAGAATTGGGGCGAATTCACCGGCCGCTTCGTCGCCGAATGGTCGCCGAAACTCGATTTCACCGACCAATCCATGTTCTATACATCCTATTCCCGCGGCTATAAGGGCGGCGGCGCCAACCCGCCCGGCATCGGATTCAGCACCGTGCCCGCCCTTGGCGGACAACCTTTTGTCGAAGTCTTGTCCTATCCGCAGACCTTCAAGCCCGAATTCGTCAATGCGTACGAATTGGGCACGAAGAACACGTTGCTCGACGGCAGCATGACGCTGAACGGCGATATCTTCTTCTACGATTATAAGGATTATCAGATATCGCAGATCGTCGATCGTACGGCGGTCAACCAGAATTTCGGCGCCAAGATTTGGGGCAGCGAAGTCGAAGCCACATGGGAACCGATTCCCGGTCTGCGCTTCAATCTCGGCGGCGGTTATCAGGGCAGCCGCGTGGACAACAATCAATATTCCATCGATCTGATGGATCGTCTGCAGGGACATGCCGGCTACACGATCCTGAAGCCATTCCTGCTATTGCCCTCCAACTGCGTGGTGCAGACCTCCTACGTGATTCAAATGCTGGAATTTTCGGGCGGCCATACTCCATATCTGAACTACATTTGCCCGGGATCGTATTTCCATGTGATCGCGCCGTTATTGGGAATTCCGTCGATTCCCACTTCGGCGTACCCCAATCAGGGTCAGGGCTTCTTCGCCAATGTGGGCGGCAACCAGCTTCCCAATACGCCGCATTTCACGGTGTCGTTCGGCGCGGAATATGGAATCCCGCTCGACGCGGACTGGACGGCCGTGTTGCATGGCGACTTCTATTGGCAGGATCGCTCCTTCGCGCGGATTTACAACGATCATCCCTATGACGTTCTGCATCCCTGGTCGAACGTAAATCTGTCCGTGACGGTTCTCGACAGTGAGGGCTGGCAGTTCAGTGGCTATGTCAAGAACGTCTTCGACACGACGGCGATCACCGGCGATTTCCTGAATTCGGACGACAGCGCGCTGACGACCAACATCTTCACGACCGATCCGCGGCTCTATGGCCTGCGCATCACGAAGAACTGGTGAGCGCCATGGGAACGAAGAACGCAAACCAAACCTCGGTTGTCATCCCCGGCGAGCATCGCGCACTTCCGCGCGATGCGAGGGAAGGGGACCCAGGTATCGACATTCTCGCGCTGTATCGGCTCCTGGGTTCCCTTCCCCTCGCGAGGCTGAAGCCTCGCTCGGCCGGGAATGACAGTTTTGAGATTGTTAGCGCACGTCAGGGGGGAATCACACAATGAGCGAACTGATCAACAAAAACGACAACCGCGCCACCATCCGCTGGAAGCTCTTGACCGGCGTATCGGCCGCGGCGCTGATATCCTCGGCCTATTGCGCGAACGCAGCGGACGCGGACAACCCGCCATTATGGGCCAGCGTCGGGTGGCAGCTTGAACACGTGCAGGACTCGAGCGAGGTTTATGATCCGGTCTCAATACTGAGTCAGCTTGAAGGCGCGGGGTTCTCCTCGCCGCTTTCGTTTGAGCGGCCGGCCACCACAAGCAGCGGCGTCGAGGCTGAACTGACTTATCAGCCGGAAGGCATGGACTGGATATTCTCGGCCGCCATCCGCTATGGCCGCTCGCGCAGCGACAAGCTCTCGTCCGAAAAGACCACGCCGGTATCAAAACCCTTCTATAACTCATTCTCCCGCACATATAATTACGACGCTCCGGCCGCCAATCGTTATTCCGACGTCCACGCGCAAAGCAACGAAACCCACCTCATCGCAGATTTTCAGGCGGGCAAGGATGTGGGCCTGGGCATGTTTGGGCATAGCGGTTCGTCCGTGTTGAGCGCCGGCGTAAGGTTCGCACAATTGCGCTCGACGCTAAACGATAAGATCAATGGCGATCCGGACTTCCACTGGAGTCCTCCCGCGACGCCCGGCTATCACTACTACCAGTACTGGCACGATCTCGCCGCGTCCGCGCACGGTTCGCGGGAATTCCAAGGCATCGGCCCCTCCGTTTCATGGAAAGCGTCGTCGCCGGTCGCCGGCAATGCACAGAGCGGCGAACTCCTGCTCGATTGGGGCGTGAATGCAGCTTTGCTATTCGGCAAGCAGAAAGTGCGCATCCACAGTCAAGCCACATCGGTCTATCATTCCTGCTATTACGGTATATTCTGCTACGGATCCAATGTGTACCACTACCCGGCCAATTCGGTGGACCGCAGCCGAAGCGTGATGGTGCCGAATGTCGGCGGTTTCGTTGGGCTCTCCTATCGCTTCCAGGATGTGAAAGTCAGCGCCGGGTATCGCGCCGATTTCTTCTTCAACGCCATCGATGGCGGCTTCGACACGCGCAAATCGGAGAACCGCAGTTTCAACGGCCCCTTCCTCAATGTCAGCGTCGGCATAGGGGATTAGGGGGCGCGCCATATTGCGAGCGGCCTCCCTCTTTGCTGGGCTCGCTCGTAGGACTTCGGGCGGTGGCGCAGGTCATCGCCCGAATTTTTAATCGAGCGCCCTCAAGCCTGCCCGGATGATCGCGTCGCGGAGGACGATGCATAAGCACAACCCCAAAAACGAGCGGATCAAGCGGTGCTATTGGGACCAGCGCGTTCAGATGATGAAATGGTGGGCGAATTATCTCGACAAGTTGCGCGAAATCGACGAGCGCAAGAGACGGTCCATGGTGAACCCACGTAAATTGCTCAAGCGCACCGGATCACCGCTTGCTTGATTTTGCGCCTGCGAAGGGAAGGGCCATTGGTGGCCGTATCAGCGGGCCTTTCGCCTTCGCTTACGCAAATTCGGAAAGTGACATTATAAATAGCCAGGCTCGTAAAATTAGCCGGATACCGCCTGCGTAAGAACGGGTGGCATTTTTTTCACATTGCGTTGTCCACTTTTCCGTTCTGCGTCGTCAATCTCTGTGAGAGCCCCACGAACCAATTCCTCGATTGGCGGGGAGAGGCAGGGGGATGGACAGGAAATCGGACTTTCGATCCGCAGTGACTGCGCCGTTTCCGGGCGCGGCCAAAGGGACGGCTGTGTCTGCGGTAGACGACTGGTTCGAAAGAGAAATCCTGCCGCTAGAGGCGTCGCTTATGCAGTATCTGGAACGCAATTGGCGCAATCCCAGCGACATTCCAGACTTCCGGCAGGATATCTATGTACGCATCTACGAGGCTGCGCAGAAAGAACTCCCGCAGCACGCCGGCAAATTTCTGCTGACGACGGCACGCAATCTTCTGATCGACAAGGCAAAGCAGGCCCGGATCGTGCCCATCGAGGCCGCCGCGAGTCTGGAAGATTTCGACAAAGCGGCGGACGTACTTGGACCGGAGCGGATTGCCGTTGCGCGGGACGAGCTGCGCCATCTGCAAGCCGCGCTCGACCGGCTGCCTCCCAGGGCGCGCGAAGCGATCATCTTGCGGCGCATTCATGGCCTGACGCGCGGAGAAATTGCGCGGCGCATGGGCATCAATGAAGTCAGTGTTAGCCGCTATTTGTCGCGCGCGATCTGCGCGTTGGCGGATGTGCTGCACGGCGAGCCTTCCAATATCCGGAGGCGCCCATGAGCCGGTGGAGCGATGAAACCGCTATGCCGAGCATCGACATGCGCGCGGCCGATTATGTCGAGCGCCGGGATTCCGGCAATTGGACGGACAAGGATGAAGCCGAGCTTGAGGGGTGGCTTGCGGAAAATATCGCGCACAGGGTGTCGTTCTTGCGGTTGAATTCAAGCTGGAGGCGAACCGAGCGTCTTGCCGCCTTGCGCCCGCCGGAGGATGAAGAAGAAGTTCCGCGCGGTCCATCGAGTGGCGGACACTATCTCAAGATCGCAGCTGTATTCGGCTTGCTTCTGGGAGTCGGCGGCTTTGCCACGGTCTATCTTACAACGCCGCGCACCGAGACCTATTCAACGCCGGTGGGTGGGCGCGAAATTCTGACGCTGAAGGACGGCTCGAGGATCGAGCTCAACACAAACACCAGCGTGCGTGTCGCGCTCAGTGGAAAAGAGCGCGCCGTTACGGTCGAGAAGGGTGAAGTTTATTTCAAGGTGCACCACGATGCCTCGCGGCCGTTTGTCGTTAAGGCGCAGGGCCACCGGGTCGTCGATCTGGGGACCGAATTTTCGCTTCGGGTCGAGCGGCATGATGTGAAGGTCGCATTGTTCGACGGTCGAGTCCGTTTCGATCCCGATACGCAGACCAACGCCAAACCGAAAGTGATGATTCCGGGCGAGGTGCTGACGGCTTCGGTCGATCGCGTTTCGGTGGAGAAGGAACCGTTGCAGGATCTGCTGGCCTCGCTCGCATGGCGGCGTGGAATGCTTCAGTTCCACAACACGACGCTGGCCGCCGCCGCCGCCGAATTCAATCGCTACAACCAGACCAAGATCGTTCTCGACGATCCGAAAGCCGGAACGGAAACGATCAACGGAATGCTGCCGATCAACGATCTGGCGGAATTCGCTCATGTGGCGAAAAGCCTTTTCGGATTACGCGCCGAAAATCACGGGGATGAAATCGTTCTGACGCGCTAGGGCGCGCGTCTCACACCGACAGTCCAGAGCAGGGGGGACTATGAAGAACCATTCGCTGAAGACCCGTTTGATGGGTGGAATCGCGATCGCGGTTCTGGCAAGCGGTGGCGCTTATGCCGCCAATTTCGATATTCCAGGCGGCGATCTTGCGCCCGCGCTCGATGCCTATCAGGCGCAATCCGGCATCCCGGTCGTCGTCGCGGCCAATGCCGTGAGGAATGTCAAGACGCGCGGCGTAAAGGGCGATCTGCCGGCCGAGGCTGCGCTGACCAAGATCCTGAAGGGCACAGGCTTTGTCGCCACGCCGGGGTTGTCCGGTGTCATGGAAATCGTGCCAGCGCCGAAGAAAACGTCCGAAGCGGTAGAACCCGTTACGCGCGTCGCCGATGCCGTGACGCCCGCACACGCGGCAGCAGGCGTCGAAACGGTCGTGGTCACGTCGTCGAAGATCAAGGGCGATATCCAGACGGTTCCGATTGCGATCACAGCACTGTCGCAAGAGCAGCTCACCTCGCGCCAGATTGCGGGTGGTCCTGATCTTGTAAAAGAAGTTCCAAATCTTACTTTCTCCAAAACCAATTTCAGCGGCTACACCATCCAGATTCGCGGCATCGGCACGCAGGCGATTTCCGTCACGACCGATCCGGCGGTGGCCGTCGCGCTGAACGATATTCCGTTCATCAGAAATCATTTCTTCGAGCAGGAATTCTTCGACGTGAATCAGGTCGAAGTGTTGCGTGGGCCGCAAGGAACGCTCTATGGTCGCAATGCGACGGCGGGCGTGGTCAACGTCATCACCGCCAAACCCACCGATCAGTTCGAAGCGATGCTCTCCGCTGACTGGGGCAATTATCTCAACCGCCGTTATGAGGGCATGGTGAACATTCCGCTGGTCGATGATCGCGTCGATCTGCGCGTCGCGGGCGAATGGACCAAACGTGATGGTTACACGACCAACACACTCACCGGAAGCCAGGTCGATGGCCGCGATTTGTGGTCCACGCGTGTCACGCTCGGCTGGAAACCATCCGAAAAAGCGCAAGTCTATCTCGTCTGGGAGCATTTCCAGGAATCCGACGATCGCATGCGCACGTCGAAGCAATTGTGCAAAACCGATCCGGGCCCGACGAGTGTTGGCGGCGTTCATGTGCCGACAGTGGATGAAGTCACCGCAGGCAGCAGTGGATTCTCAGCCGACCTGAACGCAGTGTTCTCAATTCACACTGGCTATTTGAGCCAGGGCTGCCTGCCGGCATCGCTTTATTCATCGGACTCCTTCGAAGTGCCGAATGGCTATGCACTGCCCTATGTCGTTGCGGGCTGGTTTAGCTCATACATGAATGTCATCAATCCCTATGTCAGCACCGTGCAATCGCACAATCTGCGCGACATCGAAACGCAGATCGATCCTCGTTACAATGCCAAAAACAATACGCTGGAGTTGAACGCCGATTACGAGATCACGCCGGCGCTCACCTTCTCCTCGCAAACCGGCTACAATCAGGATTTCCTTTATTCCACGGAAGATTACAACCGCTTCAACACCACACCGGGCATGTTTATTCCCGACACAGGTTCGCGCAATATCGTCGGTTCGGACGGTACCTTCTGCGATCCGCAACTCGGTTGCAGCACGCGGCTCGTCGCGCAAGACGTATCAAGCGAACATGCCTGGCAAGCGAGCCAGGAATTCCGGCTAGCGTCCAATTTCAAAGGTCCGTTCAATTTCAGCGTGGGCGGCAATTATATGCATTACGAAACGGTGGAAGATTATTATGTCTTCGCCAATTCGCTGACCCTGTTTGCGGTAAAAACCGGCAGCGCTGTTTCCCCTCCCTGGGATCCGGGCGTCACGGACAATCTCAGCGGTTGCCTGTCAAGCAGCTATACGAGTAACGCCTATTACCACGGCGGCTACGGCCAGCAATATAACGATCCGAATATCGGCGCCGGCGACCCGATATATGGTTGCTTTTACATCGATCCAAACCCGTTGAGCAATCTCAACGGGGAAGGACATAATTATTTTCTCAGCCGCAATCCCTATGTACTCAATTCCTATGCCGGATTCGGAGAAGCCTATTACAATCTGCGTCCCGATCTGAAGTTGACGGGCGGTATCCGCTGGACCAACGATCAGAAGCATTTCATCGATATTCCAAGCGAACTTCTGGCCAGCGGCTATGGTTATGCGTCCATTGCGACGGTGGATCAGCAATGGAACCAGCTCACCGGCCGCCTCGCCGCCAACTGGACGCCCAAGCTCGATTTCACCGATCAGACATTGATCTATGGGTCTTTCGCCCATGGCTACAAGGCCGGCGGGGCCAATCCGCCCGGCGCCGACCTTTTTGCGTATGGCGGCAAGGGAGCCGGCCTAAGAGGCGTTCCCGATCATCCGCTCACCTTCAAGCCGGAATTCGTGGATGCTTATGAATTGGGATCGAAGAATACCTTGCTGGACGGCGGGCTGACGCTGGACGGCGATGTCTTCTTCTACAATTACAGCGGCTACCAGATTTCCCGTATCGTCGATCGCACCTCGATCAACGACAATTTCAACGCCACCGTGAAAGGCGCGGAACTGGAAGCCATGTGGGAGCCGCTGCCCGGCCTCAAATTCAATTTCGCGGGCGGCTATGAAGACACGCGGATCAAGGATGGTCAATCCTCCATCGATCTGATGGATCGCACGGCCGGTCATCCCGGCTGGGTATTGATGAAGCCCTTCGTCACGGAACCCTCGAACTGCGTCCTGCCGGAGTATGTTGTGGCGGCGCTGATATATAGCGGTTACTCGGAAGGCAACGACGCCGTTTCAGCATGCGGTACTGCTTACTATGGTGGCCTCGATCCTGTCGTCAACGGTACTTACGAATCGTCATGGGCCGGCGCAAACGATCCGACGCATCATCTCGTTACGGGCCAGCCTTACTACATTTCGGCCGGACTGTCCGGAGGTAACTTCGGCTATCCCATTACGTATGCCGATAACAGCGCCGGCCATAATCCAAACCCGATCGTCTATACCGGCTTCGATCCCTGCGCGGGTGACCCGGCAAACCCGGGCTGTTCGGGGAACGAGGTGTATAGCGGCCAGAATACCTACGGTACTACCAATTACGGCCCGGCGCCGAACGATGGCGAAGGATTCGCCAAACCTCTCGGCGGCAACCAATTGCCGAACGCACCTCACTTCACGGCATCACTGAGCGGCGAATACACGATCCCGGTGTCGGAGGATTGGGCGGCCACGCTGCACAGTGACTTCTACTGGCAATCGCAAAGCTTCGCTCGTGTGTTCAACGACCGGCCTTACGACAAGATTCGAGGGTACTCGAACGTCAATCTCGCATTGATCCTGACGAGTGCGAGCGGCTGGCAGGTGATGGGCTATCTCAAGAACGTCTTCGATACCACGGCCATCACCGGCGACTTCCTGAACAGCGACGACAGTGGACTAACCACCAACGTGTTCCTGACCGATCCGCGCCTGTTCGGTGTGCGCGTCACGAAGAACTGGTGAGGGGGAAAACACCATGAGCGAACTCATTCAAAACAACGACAACCGCGTCACCATCCGCTGGAAGCTGCTGACGGGTGTATCCGCGCTGGCGTTGACGGCGTATGTTTCATCGGCCCATCCGGCAAAAGCCGAAGATACCGACCGGCCTACGATATGGATTGAACTCGGCGGCCAGATGGACGTGATGCAGGGCCTCGGTGAACGCTTCACCGCGCCCTTTATGGGCGCCATCACGCCGACGCCTGGGCCATATTCCGACGATATTTTCGCCAAAGGCCAAAAACCGCCACGCTTTGCCTTTGGCGAAGAAGGCAAGATCACCTTCCAGCCGGAAAGCTCAGACTGGATATTCTCGGCCAGCATTCGTTACGGCCGCTCGCATGCTAGTCGGCATATCCATCAACAAAGCCCACCTGCGACCGCAACGGCGTACGCGAACCATGGCACGCCAATACCGCATTATGCCCTTAAAGCCGCGGCATTCGCCGATGTCAAAATGCCGGCGCAGGAAAAGCACACAATTCTCGATTTCAGCGCCGGCAAGGATGTCGGCATCGGCGCATTTGGACGTGACGGAAAATCCAATATTGATTTGGGCGTGCGTTTTGCCCAACTTACGGATAACTCCGCCGTCAATGTGGTTGCCCGGCCGCACATCTATGCCGTACTCAAAAAGCAATTCGGCAATGCTAAGGTGCCGGTTCCGTCCTTCAACAATTACACAATGACGGCGCATGCGGACCACAGCTTCAAGGGTGTCGGGCCATCATTGTCCTGGAATGCGTCGGCGGGGATTGCGGGCAACATGGAGGACGGCGAACTCGAGTTGGACTGGGGCATCAATGCGGCTGTGTTATTCGGCCGGCAGAAGGCCAGGACGGATCACGCCACGAGTGCCTATCACTTCTTAGGAACAAAATCGAAAGGCAAGGGATACCATTTGCTCTATCCACACTTGCCCAGCCACAGCCATTACAGCACGCGCTCGCGGCGCGTGACCGTGCCCAATCTCGGCGGCTCCGTGGGCGTGTCGTTCAAATATCCGAACTTCAAATTCAGCATCGGCTATCGCTACGATACGTTCCTCAACGCGATGGACACCGGCATCGACGCGCGCAAGACATCGAACCTGACATTCAATGGGCCATATGCATCCATAAGCATCGGCCTCGGTGATTAGGCTCGAAAAGTAAGCAGGCTCTATTTCAATATTGGCGGTGGAGCGATCCGGGCTTCGTCTTACGACTACGCCCCGCCGCCTTTTCATTTGCCGAGTCCGCGCCACGCTATTCTATGTTGCGCATGCGAAAATAGTCCACGCTGAGGGCGTTTTCGCGCCCGCACTGACACATTCTTTCAATCCCGGAAATTTTGGCACTCGCCCGCGCCTCGCCCGTCTTAATGTGTGAGGACTTGAACCGTGACCCTGGTGCGGGGAAGCCGAGGGGATGGTCGAAAAGCTGGACACCGATCGTGCGGACGCTGGAGTGAACGATTCCCGCGAAGGCGCCCGCATGGCCGAAGTGAAGGCGTGGTTCATCCGCGAAGTGCTGCCGTTAGAGCAGATCTTGATTCAATTCCTCAACCGCAGTGGCCGATCCAGGGCCGATATCGAAGATATTCGACAGGATGTCTATATGCGCGTTTGCGCCGCCGCCTATGATGAAATCCCGAAGCAGACGAAGGCGCTGGTCTTTACCGTCGCGCGCAACCTGCTGATCGACCGGGCGCGCCACGAACAGATCGTTTCCATCGAAGCGGTGGAAAATCTGGAAGCGCTCAACATCGCCATCGACGAACCTGCGCCGGAACGCGCGATCATGGCGCGCGAAGAATTGCGCAAGCTGCAAATCGCGCTCGACCGGCTGCCGCAACGCATGCGCATGGCCGTGATCCTGCAAAGGGTCGAAGGCTGTTCGGTGCAGGAAATCGCCGAACGCATGAGCACCAGCGAGCGCACCGTTAAGCGCCATCTCAGCGAGGGCGTGCAGGCGCTGGCCGAAATCATGCTGCGGGATATTCCGAAATCCGGGAGGACATCGTGAACAGCCGCCCGGAACATTCGGATTCGCCCGGCGCCGCGCTGGAGATCGATGCGAAAGCTGCGGATTTCCTCATCCGGCGCGCGGATCGCGGCAATTGGACCGGCGAAGATGAAGCCGCGTTTGACAATTGGCTTTCGCAATCGCTGGCGCACAAGGCGGCCTATTGGCGGCTCGAATCCATCTGGGATCGTGCGGACCGGCTTCATGCCCTGAAATCGCTGAAGGCGCAGGCCAAACGCGAAGCGCCGCCGCGGCGCGCATTGTCGTTCAGCATCGCCGCCGCGGTGGTGGCCGTGATCGCGTTGAGTGCATCGGCCGGTTTCCTGATGCTGCAAGGCGGGGCAAAAACCTATGCGACGCAGGTCGGCGGGCGCGAACTGATCAAGCTCTCCGACGGTTCGCAAATCGAGCTGAACACCGACACGGTTTTGCGCACGAATTTCGCCGGCGGCCAAAGACAAGTCGAATTGGTGAAAGGCGAAGCGCTTTTCCGCATCAAGCACGATCCCGCCCATCCGTTCACGGTGATGGCCGAGGGCCAGCGCGTCACCGATCTCGGCACGGAATTCGCCATCCGCGAAGAGGGAAAGCGCGTGAAAGTTGCGCTCCTCGAAGGCCGCGCGCGCATCAGCCCGGCGCCGGCGAATGGCGCATCGAAATCGGCGGTGCTGACGCCCGGCGACGAGGCGGTTGCGACGGCGCATGGTCTTTCCATTGTGCACCAATCGCAGGAACAGCTTGAGAGCGATCTCAGCTGGCGCCGCGGCGTGCTTGTGTTCCATCACGCGACGCTGGAGCAGGTGGCGAAGGAATACAATCGCTACAACCGCCAGAAAATCGTGATCGCGGACAGCGAAGCCGGAGCGCGCGTGATCAACGCGACGCTGCCCGCCACCGATGTCGGCGCATTCGCGCGCATGGCGCAGAATTTTCTCGGACTGACTGTCGAATATCGCGACGACGCGGTTGTCATCTCGCGCTGAAGAAGGCCGCGGCGCGGCCATAACGATGGGGGGCGTAATGCCAGGAATGAAGCACAGGGTTTTCGGCATCATGGGGGCGGCGGCTTTGTCCGCGGCTGCAACCGGCGCACACGCGACGGAATTCAACGTGCCCGGCGGGCTGCTGGAAAACGCGCTCGATGCTTACAGCCTGCAATCGGGCATTCATCTGCTCGTGCCGACCGACGAAATGCATGGCGTGCGCACGCGCGGCGTGAAGGGCGATCTGGCGGCCTCCACCGCGCTCACAAGGATTCTCAGCGGCACCGGCTTCGTCGCCAAGCAGGATGTTTCCGGCGTAACCGGTATCGTGCGGCAGGAAGCGCCGCCGAAGCCATCGCAGCGCAGCGAGAACGTGTTGCCCGAGCGGGTCGCGGCAGCAGCGTCGGCGGGCGTCGAAACCGTTGTTGTTACATCCTCCAAGATCAAGGGCGATATCCAGACGGTGCCGATTGCGATTACGGCGTTGAGCCAGGAACAGCTTACGTCCCGCCAAATCGCGGGCGGGCCGGATTTGGTGAAGGAAGTTCCGAATCTTACATTCTCAAAAACCAACTTCACCGGCTACAACATCCAGATTCGCGGTATCGGCACGCAGGCGATTTCGGTGACCACTGACCCGGCGGTTGCCGTGGCGCTGAACGATACGCCGTTCATCCGCAACCATTTCTTCGAGCAGGAATTCTACGACGTAGGGCAGGTGGAAGTGCTGCGCGGGCCGCAGGGCACGCTCTACGGGCGCAACGCCACGGCCGGCGTCGTCAACGTGATCACCGCCAAACCAACTGACCAGTTCGAAGCGATGCTCTCGGCCGATTGGGGCAATTATTCCAACCGCAGATATGAAGGCATGGTCAATATCCCCGTGGTCGGCGACCGCCTGGCCATCCGCATCGCGGGCGAATGGACCAAGCGCGACGGCTATACGCATAACGATACAACAGGCAAGCAGATCGACGGACGCGATCTCTGGTCGGGCCGCGTCACCTTGGGCTTCAAGCCGGTGGAAGGCGTGGAAGCCGATCTGGTCTGGGAACATTTCAGCGAAGACGATGATCGCCTGCGCAGCGGCAAGCAACTCTGCAAGCGCGACAACGGGCCGAATTCGGTAGGCCCGATCAATCAGGATTTAACTGCGCCGATAGGTGGTACTCTTGGACAAACCCTTACCGTCCCGGCTGGCACGATCATCGGCAATATTGACGTCGTTGGCCGGGCCGCTCTTAGCCAGGGTTGCCTGCCGGTATCGCTCTATTCGCCGGAATCCCGCGAAACGCCCAATGGTTTGGCGCTACCGATCGATTATGCCGCGGGACTCGGTAACCCGTTCTTTGGAGGTCTGATCCCTCTGGCCCTGGATCCTTATGCTTCCACGGTGCAGCCCAATGACCTTCGCACCATCCAGTCGGAATTGATGCCGAAATACAAGGCCAAGAACGATACGATCGAGCTGAACGTAACCTACAATGTCACGCCAGCGCTGACCTTCACCTCGAACAGCGCCTACAATCACGATACTCTTGCCTCGCTGGAAGATTTCAACCGCTTCAATTCGCGGCCGGGAATTTTCTTTAACTCGCCCACGGAAGTCGTTCCTCCCGATGTCAACAACGGCCGTTTCGGTGTGCCGTTCACGCCGGGCGGCGTGATGTGCGATCCGCAACTGAACTGCTCGACCAAATTCGTTGGCGACGATCTCTCCCAGGAGCATGCCTTCCAGATCAGCCAGGAATTCCGGCTGGCCTCCAGTTTCAAGGGGCCGCTCAATTTCAGCGTCGGCGCGAACTATATGCATTACGAGACGCTAGAGGATTTCTACGTCTTTTTGAATCTGCTCACGCTTGAGTCGCGGATGCTGGATGTCAACATACCTCGCACGGCAAATGGAACCTGCTTTGGCGCGCCGCAAGAACAGGTTTATGTTCCTCAGAACAATTCGAATTTTCTGTTCAATTGCCCCTACACCGATGGAACACCGCTCACACTCGGCTTCAACGGCGAAGGGCACAATTACTTCCGCAGCGAGAATCCTTATCGCCTGAATTCCTATGCCGGATTCGGCGAAGTCTATTATCAGGTGCAGCCCGATCTGAAACTGACCGGCGGTTTGCGCTGGACGGACGATCAGAAGCATTTCACCGTCATACCGAGCGAAACGCTGACCAATGGCTGGGGCTATCCGGTTACCGGCGTCGTGGATCAGGAATGGAACCAATGGACGGGCCGCGCCGTCGCCGACTGGACGCCCAAGCTCGATTTCACGGATCAGACGCTGGTCTATGGCTCCTTCAGCCACGGTTACAAGGCCGGCGGCGCCAATCCGCCCGGCCCGAACACGTTTGTTTTCGTGGAAGGCGCGGAAACCAATCACCCGCATATCTTCAAGCCGGAATTCGTCAACGCCTATGAACTCGGCACCAAGAACACGCTGCTCGATGGCGCGATGACGTTCGACGCCGATGTGTTCCACTACGACTACAAGGGCTATCAGATTTCCGAAATCGTGGATCGCACCTCGATCAATCTGAACTTCAACGCGACTGTGAACGGCGCGGAACTGGAAACTTCATGGGAACCGCTGCCCGGCCTGAAATTCAATTTCGCGGGCGGTTACGAAGATGCGAGGGTGGCCAAGGGGCAATCGGCCATCGATTTGATGGATCGCACGGCCGGTCATCCCGGCTGGCAGGTCGTCAAGCCGGATATCCTGTCCACCTCCAATTGCATCCTGCCCGATTATCTGATCGCCGAACTCATCGCGGTCGAGCGCATTTACCAGAACGGAGACTATACGAGCAGCGCATACGGACTCGCGGATGGCTCGCTCATATCCTCGATTCCCCTTCTTACCACGGCTGGCGCAGGCGGCGGCGGCAACGCTTGCGAGGATGAATATAGTCTTGGCATCGATATCGTCCACATGGTCGATCCGCTGGCCAATTCCGGCTTCGATCCCTCGACCGCGCCCAATGGCGGGTACGGGTTCAGCAAGGATTTGAGCGGACACCAGCTTCCCAACGCGCCGCATTTCACCACCTCGCTGTCGGCGGACTATACGCTGCCGGTTTCGGAGGATTGGGCGGCAACCCTGCATAGCGATTTCTACTGGCAATCGCAGAGCTTCGCGCGAATCTTCAACGACCGGCCATACGACAAGTTACGCGGCTACTCTAACGTCAACATGGCATTGATCCTGACGAGCGCGAATGGCTGGCAGGTGATGGGATACGTCAAGAATATCTTCGATACCACGGCCATCACCGGCGCGTTCCTTTACAGCGACGACGTGGATTTGACCACGAACGTCTTCACCACCGATCCGCGCCTTTATGGCGTGCGCATCACGAAGAACTGGTGAGCGCCATGGGAAAGAAGATGAAGCTCGCACCATTCTTTTCCTCCCCCGTTTACGGGGGAGGTGTCGAAGCCGAGCGCAGCTCGGCTGCGACGGAGGGGGGGCAACGCGG
>Ga0335085_10001034_pt1 | contig 65727 bp, 61 predicted proteins | sample Lox_Sample_45_FD_206712 | JGI IMG/M metagenome (GOLD analysis project Ga0335085, IMG submission 206712) | Soil microbial communities from Loxahatchee National Wildlife Refuge, Florida, United States - Lox_Sample_4.5 | ecosystem: Environmental > Terrestrial > Soil > Wetlands | place: USA... | reverse complement strand
GGCGGCACAGCACCCCATCGAGAAGGTCGGCGCCGAGCTCCGGGCGATGATGCCGTGGATCGCGGCCGGCAAACAGCGCGTCCAGGACGTCTCGGGCGGCTGACGCCTCCTTTCATCCGGCCGTCGCTCCGAGTCGGTCGCTTCGGTTCAATTCGGTCCGCCTGCGACAGCCGATCTGTGAAGGGCGCCTCCGCGCCTCAACCCGGCCCCGGTCCGGACCGACACGGAGGCGTGGAGAACGTTGGCGAAGCGCGGCTGATGGCGCGCTCGGGCGCGATGTTGTTCGTCGGCGCGGGGCTGGTCGCCGTCGTGAACTCCTTCGCGCTCGCGATGCTCGGCGTCGCCGGCGTCGACGGGCTCCGCATGCGGATCCTCGGTGTGGGTGCATTCGCGTGCGCCGGTGCCGTGCTCGTCATCCCGTGGCATCGTCTCCACCCGCGGGCGACGCTGCTGCCCGCGATCGTCGGCCTCGCGCTCCTTCTCGCGTCAGGGCGATGGACGGGTTACGCCGCGACCGACCAGGCCCGCATCGCGTATCCGGTGTTCTTCATCCTGATCTTCGGCTGGCTCGGGCTCACGCATCCGCGCTGGACGGCCGCGCTCTTCGCGCCGGTCGTCGCGCTCGGCTGCGCCTGGCTCACGGTGACGACCCCGCACGTCACGCTCGCGTTCTCCGGCCTGCTCATCGCGATCGTCACATCCGTGCTCATCGCGGAGACCATCGCCTGGGCGATGGCACGCAACCGCCGGTACGCCGTCGACCTCGGCACGTTGGTCGAGGCGTCGTCGACCCTGCGCGAGGTCCTCAACCTGGCCGAGGGCGCGCAGCTCGCCGCGGCGTCCGCGCAAACGGTGTTGCACGCGCTTCGCGTCGAGCTCGTCGTCCTTGAATCGGGCGCGCTGCCGGCGCGGTGCGAGACGGAACCGCTCCCGATGCCGGCGCAGGTCGACGCCGCGATCGCGACCGGCGTCGCGCACGGCGACCACGACGGCCTGGCGGTACCGCTGGTCGGCCCGTCGGGCGTGATCGCGATCCTCCTCGCGTTCGGTGTCCGCTGCGATCCCGTCACGGATCAGATCGTCCGGCTGGTGTCGAGCGAGTTCGGCGGCCGGCTCGAGCAGCTGCGCCTGCTCGAAGCGCTCGGCGAGCAGACGCTGCGCGACGCGTTGACCGGAGTGGGAAGCCGGCGGCACGCCGACGCGCTCGTCGGAGGCTTGGAACCCGGCGACTCACTCCTCCTCATCGACGTCGACCACTTCAAGGAAGTGAACGACACGCGCGGTCACCTGGGCGGCGATCGGCTGCTCGAACAACTCGGCACGCACCTGCGCGCCGGTCTGCGCGACGGCGACGCGGTCGCGCGGTACGGCGGCGACGAGTTCCTCGTCCGCCTCCACGCGACCGACGGCGACGCGCTGAGCATCGCTCAGCGACTACTCCAGAGCTGGCTCGCGCTCGGTGACGTCCCGTCGTTCAGCGTCGGCGTCGCCGCGCACTGCGCCGGAATGTCGGCCGAGGACACGTTCGCCGAAGCCGACCGCGCGTTGTATGCATCGAAGCGCGACGGCCGGGCGCGGGTCGAGGTCGCCTGATCAGATGACGTTGAACGCGTCGAGCAGGCGACCCGCATAGTCGGCGTCGCCTTCGACCTTGACGAAGTCGCTCCACGAGGCGCGCTTCGTCGCCCAGATGACGAAGTCGTGGTCGGTTCCGCGTACGCGCGCCGCGGCGCCGGCGCAGGGCTCCTCGGTGATCGAGACGCGGCCGTCGTCGCCACCCGGCGCGATGGTCCAGGTCCCGCCGCCCGGCCCGTCGAGCGTGAGCTCGAGCGGTCGGTCGACGACGCGCAGCGCGTCGGCGCACATCCAAGGCAGTCCGGCGAGCATCCAGTCGACGGTCGGGCCGAGCCGCTGCGCGTCGCGAACGGGCTGCGGCCGGTCGATCGATCCGCCCGGAGCCAGGATGTCGGCCCGCAGGTGCGTGTAGCCGTCGAACAGGAACACGCTGGGCAGGATCGACATCGGGTGCATCCCGAGGTCGCCCATCGGCAGCATCGTCCCGGACAACGGCGGGTCCTGAACGCTCGCGAAGACGTTCGCCGCCTGCTCGCTGTACGTCTCGTACTCCTCGACCACCTGCGCGACCGGCCAACCGCGCCGCTCGGCGACCTGCGGTTCCATGCCGGCTTCGGTGCCTTTGGACGAATCGGGCAGGAAGGCGGGGTCGATGACGCCGTGGAGCGTGCATGCCATGTGGCCCATCACGTCGCGGATGGTCCACCCGTCGCACGCGGACGGCTGCATCCACTCGTCGTCGGACAGGCCTTTTGCGAGCGCGAGGATCTCCGCACGCTCGGCGCGGAATCCGTCGACAGCCTGCTGCGTCATCTCGTCTCCTTCTACACGGGTCGACTTCTCGCTCCGCTCCCATCCGGTCGCTTCGCGAACGTCTCCTTCTTCACGGGTCGACTTCTCGCTCCGCTCCCATCCGGTCGCTTCGCGAGCGTCTCCTTCAGTTCCGCGGGACCTGCGACCACGGGAGATCGCGGTCGACGCGCGGTTCGCCCGGCAGGCCGAGGATCCGCTCGCCGAGGATATTGCGCATGATCTCCGACGTTCCACCTTCGATCGAATTGGCGCGAGCCCGCAGGAACATCTTGCGCGCCGATCCGAGTGGCGCATCGAGACCACCCTCATCGGGACGCTTGAACGTGTAGTCGTACTCGACGATGCCGCGCGCGCCGAGCAGGTCGATGCACAGATCGTAGGTCGACTTGTTGACGTTCGCGAGCGCGAGCTTCGCGATCGAACCTTCGGGTCCCGGGTTGCCGGCGCGCGCCTTGGCGGCGGCCCGCTGGTTCGTGTAACGCAGCACCTCGTTCTCGATCCAGCAACGCGTGATGCGGTCGCGGCGCACGGGATCGCGCTCGGTGGCCGGGACCTTGCTCCAGAGGTCGATCGCTTCCTCGATGCCGGTCACGCGTTTTCGGTCGCGGTTCCCGCCGCTGCTGCCGGCCGCGCCGATCGTCGTGCGTTCGTTCATGAGCGTCGTCATCGAGACGCGCCAGCCGTCGCCGACATCTCCGATGCGATCGGCATCGGCGATGCGTACGTCGGTGAGATACACCTCGTTGAACTCCGCTTCGCCGGTGATCTGGCGCAGGGGACGGACCTCGACGCCGGGGGCATGCATGTCGACCATGAAGTACGTGAGACCCTTGTGCTTCGGCAGCTCGGGGTCGGTGCGGGCGACGAGCATGCCGCGGTCTGCAAGATGCGCGAGCGTGTTCCAAACCTTCTGGCCGTTCACGATCCACTCGTCGCCGTCGCGAATCGCGCGCGACGCGAGCCCGGCGAGATCGGAGCCCGCGCCCGGCTCGGAGAAGAGCTGGCACCAGATCTCCTCGCCGGTGAACATCGGGCGCAACGCGCGTCGGCGGAGCTCGTCGCTGCCGTGCGTCACGACCGTCGGCCCCGCGAGCGAGAGGCCGAAGAACAGCGTGCCGTGCGGCGGCGGCGCGCCTGCGGCGCGCAGACGCCGGTCGACGTGGCGTTGCACCACGGGTGGCAGCCCGAGGCCGCCGAAGCCCTCGGGGAAATGCACCCACGCCAGACCGAGGTCGTACTGTGCGCCGCGGAACGCCGTCGCGTCGGTGTGCGAGGGGTCGTGGGCGGCGAGGAGCTCGTCGACGAGCGCGTCGACGCGGGCAAGATCGGCGTCGGGCATGGCCCGAGCGTAACGCCATCGCCCCCCGGCGACCCCGGCTACTTCGTGGTCGCGATTCCGCCGTCGACGGGGATGACCGCGCCGGTCACGTACGAACCGGCGCGACTGGCGAGGTAGATCGCAACCCCCGCCATGTCGTCGGGACGGCCGATGCGGCGCAACGGCGACGATTGCTCGATCGACTCCCGGAAGTCACGCAGCGTCGCCGCCATCATCTTCGATTCGAACGGTCCGGGCGCGACCGCGTTCACCGTGATGTTGTGACGGCCGAGCTGGCGCGCGAGATGTCGCGTGAGCTGGTGGACGGCGGCCTTGCTCGCCGAATACGCATAGGTCTCCATCATTGGCACCTGGATCCCGTCGATCGAGCCGATGTTGATCACGCGGGCGGGGTCTTCGGCGGTGGCGGCGGCGCGCAGCGCGGGGACGAGCGCGCGCGTCAGCAGGAAGGGCGACTTCGCGTTCAGCGTCATCACCTTGTCCCACGCGTCAGCCGGGTAGTCGGCGAGCGGCGCACCCCACGTCGCGCCGGCGTTGTTCACGAGGATGTCGAGCGCGGGTTCGTGCGCGGTCATCTCTTCGGCCAGACGCGCGCACTCCTCGTCGCGCGACAGATCGGCCGGGATGCTGATGCACGTGCCCGATTCCGAGAGCTCGGCCGCGACCTCGTCGCACACCTCGGCCTTGCGGCTCGAGATGTAGACTTTGGCGCCGGCCTCGACGTAGCCCCGGGCGATCATCAGGCCGATTCCCCGGCTGCCGCCGGTGACCAGCGCGGTCTTGCCGGCGATGTCGAAGAGCCCGGCCATGTGCGCGTCTCCTTTTCAGCCGTCGCGAGCCGCGACGAGGGCGGGCGGGATACTACGGCCGCCCGATTCCCGCCCCGGCGGGCGCACGGTCCGAATTTCCGGAATCTCCCCTCAAGGTCGTCCGGACTCGTGCCGATAGAGCGGCCGGGCGCAGGTTCCGTACTGGGAGGGGAGACCGTGCCGTCGCTTTGGCCGCGGTTGCGCAGAGACGTGAACGGTGCGTCGCGCGAGCTGCGGCTGCAGTTCGGCGAACTCGACGCCCGCGTGCTCGCGCCTCGCTTCGCTGCACTCGTCTTCCTCGCCGGCGGTTTTCTCGCGCTCTCGGCCGGCCTGTTCGTCGATGATCTCCGCGCGGCGCCGTCGATCGACGTCATCGCGACCATCGCGGCCGTGTTCGGGGCCGTCGCCGTCGTCTTCCCGTGGCAGCGCTTCCCGCCGCGCGTCGAGCTCGTGATACCGGTGTTCGCGTTCCTGCTGTTCGCATGTGGGGGAGCCATCGCCCGCGGCGCCCCGGAGCCCTATCTGGCGATGCTCCCGCTGCCGTTCGTCTTCGTCGGCATCACCCAGCCGCCGGGCACGGCGACCGCGCTCGCGCCGATCGCCGGGCTCGCGCTCGTGGTGGCCGACCGTTTCCGATTCGATTCGACGCTCATGTCGACGCTCGTGTTCGCGCTGCCGATGCTCGTGCTCATGGGCGAAGCGCTCGCGTTCGCGCAGGCCCGGCGGGACAAGGCCGAGGCGCGCGTCGAACGGTTGCTCGAAGCAGTTCGCATACTTGCCCACGTCGAGGACCAGCGCCGGGGCGCGCAGCTCGTCGCTTCCCTCGCTGCGGAGCTGCTCGGCGCCGACGCGGTCGCGGTACTTCTCGCCGATCGCAACGGTTCGAAGCGATTGCTCAACCGTGCCTTCTTCGGGCATCCGGCGCTGGCCGACGCGACGCCATTGCTCGTCGACCTGCTCGGCGGCGGCGAGCACCTCGATTCGAGTTCGACGCAGTTCTTCGGTGATCCCGAACGGGCGCGCGCGCTGACGCCGATGGCGACGTGCGTGCGGGCGGCGGCGACGATCCCGTTGCCCGGAGACACGTCTCCGGTCGGCGTGATCATCGCGATGTGGACGACGCCGCGGCATCGCCTGCCCGCCTCCGCCCGGCAAGCGGCCGAGTTGCTCTCGGAGGAGGCGGGACGCATGGTCCGTCGGCTCCGCGCGTCGGCGGAGCTTGCCCACGATGCCGAGACGGACCCGTTGACACAACTCGCCAACCGGCGCACGTTCGCCCGCGCGCTCGGAACCATGCAGCCCGGCGACGCGCTCGTGCTCGTCGACCTCGATCACTTCAAGGAGGTCAACGACCGGCACGGACATCAGGTTGGCGACGAAACGCTGCGCGACCTCGCCCGCAAGCTCCGCGAGACCGCGCGCCAGGTCGACTGCGTCGCTCGCTACGGCGGCGAGGAGTTCGCCGTCGTGTTGCCCGAGGCGGGTATCGCGGGCGCGCAGGCGATGCTGCGAAGGTTCCGGCGGGTCTGGGCCGACGGCGACCCGATCACGACGTTCTCCGCCGGCGTCGCCCGGCACATCGCGGGACGCCCGCCGCGCGAGACGTTGCGACTTGCCGACGCTGCGCTGTACGCCGCCAAAGGCGCCGGTCGCAACTGTGACATGCTCGCCGACGACGCGGACGCCGACGCCGGAGCCGAAGTCGTACTCCGCTGACGGTCGCCCGAGCGCCCGCGGTTCCAACTCTTGGTGTGAGTTCGGCGCTCAGCGGAGGGTGAGTCCCTTGTAGCCGTCGGCGAAGCCGGCGGTGCGCAACGCGTCGGCGTGGGGCGACGACCGGGCGGGCTCGTCGTCGATGCGCTCGATCTGGACACGCACGAGGCGGCCCTGCTTGTGCGCGTCGACGAGAGCCTCCGCGACGCGTTCGATCGATGCCGGGTCGAAGATCGTGAGCGCCTTGCCGCCCCGCTCCATGTACGCGGCACACTCGCCGTCGACCAGGACGACGAACGCGCCGGCCGAACGCGATGCCCGCGCGGTGCCGTGCTCGCGCTCGGGCCAGGGCAGCGCAGCGCCGTACGGCTGCGCGGGATCGGTCGCGGCGAGCACGATCACGCGGGCACGGCTGTCTTCGTCGACCGTTCGCTGGGCGCGCAGCCGGTCGACCGCGCCCGGAAGCGCGAACTGCGCCGCGCCCAGTCCCGCGACGAACCATCCCCGTCGCGCCCTGCCCGACTCCTCGAGCGCGCGCAGCACCGGGTAGACGCCCGCGAACCCGCCGGCCGCGCCCTCGGCCTTCACTGCTTCGCGCGTGACGACGCCTTGGCGGTCGAGCAGCTGCATCGCGGCCGCGTGCGCTCGTTCGGTGGCCGACGGCTGCGGCTCCAGCAACGGAACGACGAGCGACCAGCGCCCGGCACCGGCCGGCGGACCCAGACGCGTCAGCCGGCCGGGGTGCGGACGGCCCGACCGCGGTGTCGACCGGCGCGCCGTCGCGCGCCTCGCCACTCGCAGCGGCCCGAACGTGTCGTTCGTGACCTCGCCCGCCCAGATGAGGTCCCACAGCGCGGTGAGGACGACTGCCTCGTCGGCGGTTCCGGCGGCGGCGACGAGGTCGGGCCAGAAGCTCGCGCCCGCGCGCAGCAGACGGTCGCGGATCGCGTCGTGGATGTCTCCGTCGGGCGCATCGTCGACGGACGGCCGCGTCGCGAGCAGCCGCACGCGGTCGCGGAAGAACAGGCGGACGCGTCCGTCGTCGGCGCCGAGGGCACCGGCGCCGATCCAAACCAATTCGCCGGCCGCGCAGAGCTCGTCGAGCATGCCGGGGCGATAGCCGTCGACGCGCGCGGGCAACACGTCGCGCTCGAGGACGGACGCCGGGATCGCGACGCCCTGCAGTTGCTCCAACGCTTCGACCAGCGCGTCGGTGCCCCGGCGGCCGCGCGCGACGCCGTGCCATGCCGACAGGAAACGCGCGTATGTCGGTGCGTCGACCGGCTCGATCTCGTGGCGCAGCGCGGCGAGCGACCGGCGCCGGAGCACGCGCAGCACGTTCGTGTCGCACCACTCCCGCTCGACGCCTCCCCGCCGGAACTCGCCGAAGACGACTCTGCCGTCGGTCTCGAGCCGCACGAGTGCTGCTCGAGCCCGTTCGACCGACACGCCGAGGTGACCGGTCAGCTCCTCGACGGTGAACGGCACGTGCGTGCGGGCGTAGCGGGCCGCGAGGTCGTCGAGCGGGAGGTCGACGGGGTCGGTGAATGCGGCGGGCAGACCCGGCGGGATCGCCCACCCGAGCGCGTCGCGCAGCCGCGCCGCATCTTCGGAGGCGGCGAGCCGTCCGCCGATCTCGATGACGCGCCTCTCCGCCCGCAACGCGTCGAGCCACGCGCTCGGATCGGACGCGCAACGAGGCCGCACCTCGTCGACCGTCAGCGGACCGACGTCGACCAGCAGGTCGTGGAGGTCGTCGGCGTTGCGAGCCTGACGGGTCGGCGTGAGGTGCTGCAGCTCCAACTCGAGCTGGGCGAGCGCCGCCGGATCGAGGAGCTCGCGCAGCTCCTCGGCGCCCATGAGGTCGCGCAGCAGATCGCGGTCGAGCGCGAGGGCGGTGGCGCGGCGTTCGGCCAGCGGCGCGTCGCCCTCGTACATGTACACGGCGATCCACCCGAACAGCAGCGACTGCGCGAACGGCGACGCCCGCCGGGTTTCGACGGGCACGACCCGGACCTTGCGCGAGCGGATCTCGGTCAGCACTTCCCGCAGCGCGGGAACGTCGAAGACGTCGCGGAGGCATTCACGGGTCGTCTCGAGCAGCATCGGGAACGACGGGAACCCGCTCGCGACTTCGAGCAGATCGGCCGCGCGCTGACGCTGCTGCCACAACGGTGTGCGTTCACCCGGCCGGCGACGGGGCAGCAGCAGCGCCCGCGCCGCGTTCTCGCGAAAGCGCGACGAGAACAGCGACGTGTTGGGCAGCCCCGCGACCAGAAGCTCGTCGATCTCGTCCGGATCGGGCAGGAGGAGGTCGGTTGCAACGTCGTCGAGCGACTCCGGCAGCCGCAAGATGATGCCGTCGTCGCTCCACAACACCTGTACGGGCAGGTCGGCGCGCGCCAGCCGCTCCTCGATCACGAGCGCCCAGGGCGCGTGCACGCGCGATCCGAACGGCGTGAGGATGCAAACGCGCCAGTCGCCGATCTCGTCGGGGAACCGCTCGATGACGATCGTGCGGTCGTCGGGGATCGCGCCGGTCGACTCCGACTGCTCGTCGAGATACGCGCGCAGGTTCGACGCGGCGCGCGCGTCGAGGCCGCGTTCGCGCAGGGCCGTTTCGGCGGCCGCGCCGTCGAGCTCGCGCAGCTCGCGAACGAGCCCACCGAGCGCCCGCCCGAGCTCCAGTGGACGGCCCGGGCGGTCGCCCCTCCAAAACGGTGTCTTCGCGGGTTCTCCGGGCGCCGGGGTGACGACCACCCGGTCGACGGTGATCTCCTCGATGCGCCACGTCGACGCGCCGAGCACGAAGCACTCGCCGACCCGGCTCTCGTACACCATCTCCTCGTCGAGCTCGCCGACGCGCCCGCCGTCGGGCAGGAAGACGCCGAACAGCCCCCGGTCGGGGATCGTTCCGCCGCTCTGCACCGCCACGCGCTGTGCGCCCTCGCGTCCGCGGACGCGTCCGTCGACGCGATCCCACACGACGCGCGGCCGCAAGCCGCTGAAGCGATCGGACGGGTACCGACCGGCGAGCATGTCGAGGGTCTCGCGGAACGCGTCGTCGGACAGGTCGGAGAAGTTCGCGCAGCGCCGCACGGTCGCGAGCAGCTCGTCGACGTCCCATTCGTCGATCGCACACGCGGCGACGATTTGTTGCGCGAGCACGTCGAGCGGGTTGCGCGGGTACCGCATCTCCTCGACCAGCCCGTCGCGCATGCGTTCGACGACAATCGCGGCTTCGAGGAGGTCGCCGCGGTACTTCGGGAAGATCTTGCCGGTACTCGGCTCGCCGACTTGATGGCCAGCACGGCCGACGCGCTGCATGCCGCGCGCGACCGACCCGGGCGACTCGACGAGCACGACGAGATCGACTGTTCCCATGTCGATGCCGAGCTCGAGGCTGGAAGTGGCGACGATGGCGCGCAGCTTCCCGGCCTTCAGGTCGGACTCCACCTGTACGCGCTGTTCACGCGCGAGCGACCCGTGGTGTGCTCGGACGAGCTCCTCGCCCGCGAGCTCGTTGAGGCTCGCCGCGAGCCGCTCCGCGAGCCGGCGGGCGTTGCAGAAGACGATCGTGGTGCGGTGCGCACGGATGAGCTCGAGGATGCGCGGGTGGACGTGCGGCCAGATGCTCGAGCTGGGCTCGGGGCCGTCGAGCCCGAGTGCGCCCGCTTCCGCGCCCGATGCCGCGGAGTGGGCGCCCGGCTCGCTCATGTCGTCGACCGGGACGATGACCTCGATGTCGAGCGCCTTGCGCGAACCCGCGTCGACCACGGACACCGGTCGGGCGATTTGATCGCGCGACCCGCCGAGGAACCGCGCGATCTCGTCGAGCGGTCGCTGGGTCGCCGACAACCCGATCCGCTGCGGGGGCGTGTCAGTGATCGCTTCGAGCCGTTCGAGTGACAGCATGAGGTGCGCGCCGCGCTTCGTCGGAGCGAGCGCGTGGATCTCGTCGATGATGACCGTCTCGACACCGCGCAGCGTTTCGCGCGCCTGCGACGTCAGCATGAGATACAGCGACTCCGGCGTCGTGATCAGGATGTCGGGCGGATTACGGACGAGTTGTTGGCGTTCCTTTCCCGACGTGTCGCCGGTGCGCATCGCGACCGTGGGCGCGTCGAACGACGCGCCCAGCCGCTCGGCGGCCAGCGTGATTCCCGCGAGCGGCGACCGCAGATTCTTCTCGACGTCGAACGCGAGGGCGCGCAGGGGCGACACGTACAGGACGCGGCACCGCCGATCCTTCGCCGGGCGGGGCCGCGAGCCGAGCCGGTCGATCGCCCAGAGGAACGCGGCGAGCGTCTTGCCCGAACCGGTCGGCGCCAGGAGAAGGGTGTGAGCGCCGTCGGCGATGGGCGGCCAACCCTGGGTCTGGGCATCGGTGGGCGCGGCGAAGCTGGTCTCGAACCAGGCCCGGACGGGCGCGCTGAACCGGTCGAGCGCCATGCGATCACGGTATCGCCGGGGTGTGACACCGCGGTCCGGCGCCCGCGCCCCCGACCCACGCCCCGGTCCGCGCCGCCGAAAGAAAAGGCGTCAGTCCGAGGCGAGCAGCGCGGCGGAGAAGCGCTCGCGCTCGCGGGCCACCGTGGCCCGGTGCACCTGCAACCGTTCCATGTGCTGGGCGACGGTTCGGCCGCCCGACGCAAGTGGGTGCGCGGCGACGAAGGTGGTGACGTCGCGGGCGACCGCGTCGTCGACGAGCCAGGTGGTGCCTTCGACCACGCGCGGCATGAGCGACGGACTGAAGCGGGACGTGATGTCGCCCCAGTTGTCGCGCACGAACGCCCACACCGACGGGCCGTGTTCGCGATTGCGGAGCGCGCGCTGCACGACGAACGGCCCGGTCTGCGCGCGGATCTCGTCAGTGAGCGTCAGCTCGACCGCGCGGAGGACGAGTGCTTCGGTGGGGAAGTCGCCGAGCGCGTAGAGATAGCGCAGCTGTTCCTGCGGGTTCGACGTGGCGGCTGCCCGCACGAGGAACTCGTCGAAGTCGTCGCCCGTGCCGTGGCCCGCCACGACACCGATCACGGCCGACTGCACGTCGGCGTCGGCGCCGCTCGGATTCGTGTACACCTCGCGGGCGCGGGCGATCGTGTCGCGGTCTTCGGCGTTCGAACCCAACACGTTGATGAGCAGGCCGCGCAGTTGACGGGTCCGCTCGTCGTCGCCCCGGCCCTCCCAACCCAATCGCCTCAGCGCGGGTCCGACGACGGCCGCGATCTCGGCGCGCATGCGCGTCAACGCGTCGCCGTCGACGAGGCGGGCGGCCGCGCGCAGGTGGCCGATGACGGCGCGCCACACGACGGGATCGGTCTCACCGGTGAACTGATGCGCGCATGCGAGGTACTCCTCGGCCGTGGCTTCGCCGGCGAGCACCGCGGCCCACAGGTCGTCGACGAGCGCGAAGCGCTCGAGCGGTTCGAGGACGCCCGCGCCGAGCAGACCGTCGCGCCACGCGGCCGGATACGCGACGCGGTAGAAGCCTTCGCCGCCGGCGTTCAGGACGACCAGCGCGTCGTCCGGCGCGTCGAGCGCGATCGGCGCCGCGTCGGAGAGGAGCGACTGCGTCTTGGTTCGGCCGCCCGCGTGCACACGCGCCAACACCGGCAGCACCCACTGTTCGTCGTGCGCCGCATCGCCGTACGTGAAGCGCGACTGCTCGATCCGCCCGTCACCGGCGCGTACGACCGGGAAGCCCGGCTGGAAGATCCACGTGTCCATGATGCGACGGACCGGCTTGCCCGTTGCCTCCTCCAGCGCGTCCCAGAGATCGGTCGTCTCCGTGTTCGCGAGCTGGTAGCGCGCGAGGTAGTGGCGCACACCGGCGCGGAACGCGTCGGCTCCGAGCCAGCGCTCCAGCATCCGGAGCACCGACCCGCCCTTCTGGTACGTGAGGAGGTCGAACATGCCGTCGGCGTCCTCGGGCGTGACGACCTCGTACTCGACGGTGCGGGTGTTCTCGAGCGCGTCGACGTCGAGCGCGGCGGCGCGTCCGAGCGCGAACTCGTCCCATGTCTTCCACTCCGGGCGGTACGCGTCGACGCCGAGGTGCTCCATGAACGTCGCGAAGGCTTCGTTCAGCCAGATGCCGTTCCACCACTTCATCGTCACGAGGTCGCCGAACCACATGTGCGCGATCTCGTGGACGATGGTGAGCGCCGCGGCCGACATCTCGTCGAGCGTCACCGCGTCGGGGTCGAGCAACAGTCGCGTCTCGCGGAACGTTACGCAGCCGAGGTTCTCCATCGCGCCGAAGGAGAAGTCGGGGAGCGCGACGAGGTCGCACTTCTCGCCGGGATACGGGATCCCGTAGTAGTCGGCGAAGAACGTGAGCGCGAACGCGGCGACGTCGAGCGCGAACTGCGTGAGATGGCCGCGGCCCGGCACGTGCGCGACACGTACGGCGACACCGCCGGCGTCGACCGGCTCGGTCAGCTCGAGCGGGCCGACGACCCACGCGACGAGATACGTCGACATCGGGATCGTCTCCCCGAATCGGACGCGCACATTGCCGTCGGGCAGCGCCTCGCGCCCGAGCTCGGGTCCGTTCGACAGCGCGAGCAGGCCGTCGGCCACGACGAGGGTGATCGCGAACGTCGCCTTGAATTCCGGCTCGTCGAAGCATGGAAAGGCGGCGCGCGCGTGGGGGGCTTCGAACTGCGTCGCGGCGAGCACCTGCCGCACGCCCGCCTCGTCGGTGTACGTGCTGCGGTAGAAGCCGAGCAGCCCGTGGCTGATCTCGCCTTCGAAGCGGAGCTCGAGGACGGCGTCGCCGGCCGCGAGCGGCTGCTCCGTCGAGATCACCAGCTGCTCGACGTCGGCCTGCACCTTCATGTCGGCGGCGACGGGCCTCCCGGCCTGGGCCAGCTCGACGAGCACCACGTCGAGGCCCTTGGCGTTGAGCACGATCGTGTCGGTCGGCTCGGTCAGCTCGAGGGCTATGACCACTTCGCCCGAAAAGGCCGACGCGTCGAGATCGGGCGCGATCAGCAGCTCGTAGCGGCGAGGACGGGTGGTGACCGGGAGGCGGCCGTCTCGGCTCATCGCCGCCCGCTCCTGGCGCGGCGCGCCGGGCCGCTCGGGCCCCGCTCACTACTCGGCCGGATACCGGCCTCGTGACGTTTGCTCATCGGGCCGAAGCGTAGGGCTCGCGGAACTCTCTCTCAGGGGTTGCGGATTGCGACCGATATACGAAAGGTCCGGGACGTACATGGAGCTGCCCGGCGGCGGGCCTCAACGGGGGCAGGAACATGGCGACAGCCGAAGCAAACGACCTGATCACCGAAGTCACGCAGCTGCCGGTGCAGCCGGGTGCGGCGATGCGACTCCTCTGGATGCTCGAGGACCCCCGCACGTCCGCGGCCGACCTCGGCCGGCTCATCGAGTCGGATCCGGCGCTGTCGACGCAGGTGATCCGCCTCGCCAACACCGCGTTCTACGGGCTTTCGGGCAAGGTCTCGAGCGCGTGGCGCGCGGTGACGGTGCTCGGCCTCGCCACGGTGCGCGCCATCGCGACGACCGCGGCCTTCGATCTCTTCTCGGAAAAGGGCCGCTCGGTGCCCGACGACTTCTGGCCGCACTCGGTCACGACCGCGGCCGCCGCGGCCGCGATCGCGCGCCGGGTCGGGATCCAGCCGAACGACGCCTTCAGCTCCGGCCTCTTGCACGACCTCGGAAGCGCGCTGGTGTTCCGCCGCGCGCCGCGCCGCTACGACGCGGTGCTGGAACTGCTCGCAGGCGACCCGACGCTGTCGCGGCTCGACGCCGAGCGGCTCGAGTTCGGGATGACGCATGCCGAGGTCGGCGCGGCCGCGCTTTCGGTCATGCGCTTCCCGGCCGAGATGGTCGAGGCGATCGGTTCGCACCACACACCGCCGGCGCAGGTGACTTCGACCCTCGGTCGTGTGCTCGTCGCCGCCGACGCGGTTGCGATCGAGATCGACCACGTCGAGTCCGAGCAGAACGCAACGCTCGACGAGGCGCTCGAGGCACTCGAGATGCCCGAAGGCGCGGGCGAGTCGCTCCTTGCCGAAGTGCGCGCCGACCAGGACAACCTCGCCGGTTTCCTGACCGTCCGCTAGTCGCTACCGCCCGACGAATCGCGACCCGAGGTCGATGCTCGAAGGGCAGACGGGCAAGGCGCGCAAGATGGTGTTCCCCGTCACGCTGTCGCAGCTCGCGTCGAGCACGGTGCACGTTGCCTACACGATCCAGCCGAACGGCTCGGCGACCGCTCCCGACGACTTCAAGGCAGTGACGAAGACACTGACGCTCAAGCCCAACAAGAAGACCGGACTCACGAACACGACGGCGAACATCGTGGCTTCCGTCAATGCCGACACGAACACGGAGTCGGACGAGACGTTCGCCGTGACGCTCACTTCCGTCGACGACGGCTACGAGATCGACAACGGCGCCGGCGTCGGCACGATCCTCACCGACGACGCGGATCCTTCACCGTCCGTCGGAATCGGCGACGTCACGGTCTACGAGGGAAACACGGGCACGTACAACACGGTCAAGGTGCCGGTGACGCTCTCCGACCCGGCGAGCGGCACGCAGACCGTTCAGGTCTCGGTGACCGGCGGTACCGCAACCTCCGGTGCCGATTTCAAAGCAATCAAACCGAAGACGCTCAAGTTCAAGAGTGGTCATTACGAACAGTTCGTCGCGGTGTCGGTGATCCCCGACGCGACCCCCGAGAGCAACGAGACGATTCAGATATCCATCACCGGTGCATCACCCGGCCTCACCGTGACCCGCGGAGTTGCCACGGTGACCATCGTGAACGACGACTGAACCCCACGATCAGCCCAGGATCTCGTCCGCCCACGAGACGTCCGGGCGCGCCCGGCGCCGGTCGGCCATTGCGTCGGGGACCTCGATCTCGAGGCGTACCAGCGCGCCGCCGAGCGTCTTGCCCAGCGCGTCCGCGCGCAGCGAGCTCGGTCCGCCACCGGCGAGCGCGCCGTGCATGACGAAGTTGAGCGCGCGCACGTTCGCCGCTTCGTAGCGCTCGACGCGGCCCGTCACCATCGTGGCGAAGTGCGTCTTGACGCGTTCAGCCGTCACCTCACGGACGATCAGCGCGTACGTCTCGTCGTCGTCGGCGAAGATCGCGACGTTCGCGATGTCGCCCTTGTCGCCGGAGCGATAACCGCAGAGCTCCCGCAGCGCGAGCCGAGCCACTACTGCACCTCCTCGAGCACGATGCGCACCTCGGCGTCGACGACTGCCTTGTCGACGAGCGTCGGCCAGATCGACAACAGCTCGGTCGCACTCCCGCCGCCGCGGCCCGCGCCGGTCAAACCGGCCGGTGGCGCCGAGAGGGTGAGCGGTACCAGCTCGCGCCCGACGAGCCCCGCGGTGCGCTGGTCGGTGCTACGCCACGCGACGCGCAGAACGCATTCGGGCGGTTCGTGGGTCGTCTTCGGGACGGTCGGGCCGCCGAGCGCGTCGACACCCCAGTACTCGACGAGCCACTCGTCGACGGCGAGCCCGGCCATCTCGACGCGCTTACGCAGGATCGCGGCCGTTGCCTTGGCCTTCTCGAACGCGTCGGGCCACGAGAACGCGACGCGCGTCTCGCCCGACCATCCCGCGTGCGACGAAAGCAGCAACTTGTACGTGTCGGTCGCCGGTTCGCCGCGCACGCCGGTGATGCGAACCCGGTCGCCGGGGAGATCCTCGAACCGCGCGGAGGTGAAGTCGGCGACCACGTCGGGCGACAGATAGCGGGCAGGGTCGTGCACCTCGTACAGCAGCTGATGTCGGAGCGTGTCGGTCGAGACCCGGCCGCCGGACCCCTTCGGCTTCGAGACGATCGCGGTCGCGTCCTCGGTCACGGTCGCGATCGGGTAGGGAAGGTCCCACGGGTGCGGGAGCGCCCACCAGTCGCCGGAGTAGTTGCCGCCGACGCTCTGACCGGAGCACTCCAGCAAATGCCCGACGAGGATGCCTGCCGCCAGACGGTCCCAGTCGTCCCACTTCCAGCCGTGCTCGTGCGCGAGCGGCCCGAGGAAGAGCGAGGCGTCGGCGACGCGACCGGTGATGACGACGTCGGCTCCCTGCGCGAGCGCGTCTGCGATCGGGCGCGCCCCGAGGTACGCCGACGCGAACAGCGCCGGACCGGGAAACGCCTCGAACGGTTCGCCGGAGTCGAGGTGCGTGAAGGATTGGCCGTGCCCGGAATGCAGCGCGTCCAACCGGCCGAGTACGTCGTCGCCGACGACCGTCGCGATCTTCAGCCCGGTCATGCCCAGCGCGCGGGCGGTGTCGATCGCGGCCCTGGCGGCTGCGGTGGGATTGATACCGCCCGCGTTCGTGACGACCTTGGTGCGACCGTCGGCGACGGCCGGCAACGCTCGTTCGAGATACGAGGGAAGGTCGCGTGTGTACCCCCGCGCTTTGTCGCGCTGACGGTCCTTCTGCAGGATCGCGAGCGTCAGCTCGGCGAGCGCCTCGAGGCACAGGTAGTCGATGCCCTCCGCGAGGAGCGCGTCGACCGCGGTCGGCGTGTCACCGTAGAAACCCTGACCGCCCGCGACGACGACGTCAGGCATGGACGGCGGGCCGGCGGTCGGCCCACGGGCGCGCGCTCTCGAGCTGTGCCGCCAGCCGGTAGAGCAGGTCCTCGCGGTACGGCGCGCCCACGCACTGGACGCCGATCGGCAGTCCCGACGCCGACATCGAGAGCGGGACCGACATCGCGGGCTGGCCCGTGACGTTGAACGGCGCGGTGAACAGGACGAACGGAAGCTGCCGGGCCACGCCCGCATCGGGATCGGTCAGGTCGCCGAGCCGCGGCGGCGGTTCGGCGAGCGTCGGCGTCAGGAGCACGTCGAAGCCGTCATCGAGCCACCACGCGATCGCGCGGCGCGACCAAGATTGCATCTTCACGAGCGCGTCGACGTACGTCCCGGCACCGATCGTGGCGCCGGCTTCGTAGTTCGCCCAGGTCGCGGGTTCGACGTCGTCTGCGGTCACCGGCCGCCCGATCATTCGCTCGAGGTCGATGATGTCGGCGCGCAACGCGGACAACATCACCACGGTGAATGTCTCGAGCAGCGCGCCGTCGTCGAGCGCGGCCGGCGACGCTTCGACGACCGTGTGTCCCAGTGCCTCGAGGAGCTTCGCGGCCTCGTTCACCGCGGCGACGCAGTCGGCGTCGACCGTCGTGATGCCGAGCGGCGCGGACGTGAGCGTCCCGATCCGTAGCTTCCCCGCGGGCGCGCCGACCTCGTCGGCGTAGGGACGCGCCGGAACCGGCGCGGTGTACCAGTCGCCGGTCGTGTAACCCTGCAGCACGTCCAGAACGGCCGCGCTATCGCGCACGGATCGCGTGACGACGTGCCGCATGACGAGCCCGGCCCACGACTCGTGCTCGTCGGGGCCGAGCGAGACGCGGCCGCGCGTCGGCTTGAGCCCGAACAGGCCGCACATACTCGCGGGGATGCGGATGGAGCCGCCGCCGTCACCCGCGTGCGCGAGCGGAACCATCCCGCTCGCGACCGCGGCTGCCGAACCGCCGCTCGAACCGCCGGGGCTGCGCGTGACGTCCCACGGGTTGTGCGTCGGGCCGTACGCCTCGGGCTCGGTCGTCGGAAGGAGTCCGTACTCGGGTGTGTTGGCCTTGCCGACGATCACGAAGCCGGCCCGCTCGAGCTTGGCGAACAGCGCGCACGTCGTCGTCGCGACGTGGCGCGCCGCCTTCAGCGCCTTGTTGCCCGCGTGATACGGCGCACCGGCGAGCGTTCCGTCGAGATCCTTCACGACGATGGGCACGCCGGTGAACGGGCCGTCCGGCAGGCCCGAGCGAACCGCGTCGCGCGCCCGGTCGTAGAGCGGGTGGATGACGGCGTTGAGCTCGCCGTTCAACTTCTCGATGCGGTCGATCGCGGCGTCCACGAGGTCCGCGGGCGACGCGCCGCCGCTGCGCACGAGCTCGGCCTGGGCGGTCGCGTCGAGAAGTGAAAGATCCGTCATGATTTCGTGACTCCGAGGTCGCGTTCCGAGGCGTTGGTGACGCTACCCGTCTCGATCTCGTTACGCTCGGTTGATGGGCGGCTTCCTCTACGGGCCCGTGCACGGTTTCATGCTGTGGAACCTCTTCCTCGCCGCGGTGCCGCTCGTCCTCGGCGTCGTGTTGTTCGCCCTCCCCGTGCGCACCCGCGTCGTGTGGTGCGCCGGGTTCGCGATGTGGGTGCTGTTCCTGCCGAACGCGCCGTATCTGCTGACCGACGTCGTGCACATGTTCCACGACATCCAAGCCTCACCGTCCGACGAGTGGTCGTACGTCGTCACCGCTACCTACGGCGTGCTGTTCGCGTGCGGTCTCGCTTCGTACGCGGTTTCCTTGCAACTGTTTCGACGCTTCCTGCACCGGGTCGTCGGCGCGCGGCTCGTGCTGCCGATCATTCTCGTCGTGCACGGTCTGTGCGTCGTCGCGATGTACGCGGGTCGCGTCGTCCGGCAGAACAGCTGGGACGTCCTCACTGCACCACACGAAGTCTTCGCCGCGTTCGCCCGCGTACCTCAGCCGCGCACCGTCGCCGTGTTGGTAACGATGTTCGTCGTCGTGGGCGCGGGTGTGTTCGCGACGATCGCGGTCGCCCAGAAGGCGCGGGCGCGTGTGCCCCTCCGTCTACACCTGCACTAGGAGCGTGTCACACGTCCCACCCGCGCAGATCGACGCTCCACGCGTCGATCACGATCGAACCGACGTCGGGTCCGTCGGCGAGGTGTATGCGTTCGTGATACGCGATCGTCGGGTCGATGTGCGCGGGCCACACGAGCACGCGGTCGCCGACGCGCACGGGCGAGTGCGGCACGAACGTGATGTGTTCGTCCGAGCAGAAGAGCACGTCGGCGTCGTCGATCGCGGGGTTCCCGTGGTCCATGGCGAGTGCCTTGAGACCGCAGTCGGCGACCGACCACTTGTCGCCGGCGTGCACGACGGTCGCGACGACCGCAAGGGCGCGCGCGAACGGCAGGTCGAGCTTTCGGTAGTCGCCGTCCATGAGCGCGTAGGAGCCGGCCTGGATCTCCGTCGCCAGCTCGTTGAGGTCGTACGTGCCGGTTCCGCCCGCGGAGATGACGGGTCCGCCGACCCGCTCGGCCGCGTCCGCGAGCCGGCTCATCGCCTTCGCGGTCGTGGCCGCCCGTTCGGCGCGGTCGGGCATCAACACCGCATGGCCCTCGTAACCCATCACTCCGCGCACGTCGAGACCGGCGGCGCGGGCCCGGTCGGCGAGGCGGGGCGCGTCCTCGGGCGAACAGCCGCAACGGGGCATGAAGACGTTGACGTCGACGAGCACTTCTCCGATACCGGCCTTGGCCGCGGCGTCGACCGTCGCCTCGCTGTCGACCGCGACCGTGATGCGCGCTCCGCTGCCGGCGAGCGCTCGGAGCCGGCTGTCGTCGACGCACTCGTTCGCGAGCAGCAGGTCGGCGCCGAGACCGGCGCGCGCCATGCCGACCATCTCGCTCGGCGTCGCACACGTGAAGTTCGCGTGTCCGCGCCGATGCTGTTCGCGCGCCAGCGCGGTGCACTTGTGCGCCTTGACGTGCGGACGCAGCCGGTCGCCGGGGAGGGCCGCGGTCATCGTGTCGAGATTGCGGGCGAACGCGACGGTGTCGACGACGAGTGCCGGAGTCGAGAGATCGGCGACGGTGGCCACGCGTGGGAGCATGGCACGCGATGCCCGTGCCTGCTGAAGAACGGCCGCCGACCGAACGCGACTGGAGCACCGAGGAGCTTCCGGAAACGCCCCAGCGGGACTTCCTCATCCCGGCGACGCGGTGGACCGAGGCTCCGCCCGAGCTGCGTGAGCTCGGCGGCGACATCGGCGTCGACCTCGTGGCGTTCAAACGCCGGATCGGCCACTTCCTGTTGTGGCGGGCGGGCCCGGCCCGCCGGGCCGACGCGCGCTACATGGCGCTCGATGCGCGCGACCTGCAGCGCCGCTTCACGTTCCGCTTGAATCCGGACGGGTCGGGCGAGGGTCGCGCGCCGGACGGTGTCGTGCATTCCCGGTTCCGTACGTGGAAGGAAGCGTTGCGTGACGACGCCTGAAAATCCGTTCGCCGCGGCGGCGATCGGCGAGGTCTACCGCCGGGGCCGGCCGTACCACCACGCGCGATCTCTGGCGCGGGTGCGGGCGATCGTCGGCGATGCCCCGGTCGTCTGCGCGCTCGATGTCGCGTGCGGCACGGGCATGTCGAGCGGCGCGCTCGCGGAGTGCACGGCGTATGTCGCGGCCGTGGACGTCTCGCCCGAGATGATGCGCGCTGCGCCTGCGCGTCACGGTGTCGCGTACGCGCTCGGGCGGGCCGAAGCGTTGCCGTTCGCGGCGGACTGCTTCGACGCGGTCACGTGTTCGTCCGGCATCCACTGGTTCGACCAGCCCCGTTTCTTCGCCGAGCTGCACCGCGTGATGCGACCGGGGGGTTGGGTCGGGCTCTACGACCATTACTTCCTCGGCATGCGCGAAGTCGCCGCGTTCACGGACTGGGCGCGCGAGCTGTTCGCTCGCTACCCGTTGCCCCCGCGCAACCCGCAGGTCGGCGACCCGCGCAGCCAGGTCCCGGAAGGCTTCCGGCTCGTCGGCGAGGACATGTTCGAGGACCCGATCGAGATGACGCGCGAGGCGTTCGCGGACTACCAGCTCACGGTGAGCCACTGCGTCGCCGCGGTCGAGCGCGGCACGCCGCGTGCGGAGATCCACGCGTGGTTGCTCGACTCGCTGGGTCCGCTCTTCGACGGATCGACCCGCACGGTGGAATTCGTCGGGTCGATCACGTGCCTACGGCGCATCCCGTAGCAATCGCCGCAGCGGTTTGCCGCTCGCGGTGCGCGGGATCGTGTCGACCACGTGCGCCGCGCGGGGCAGCTTGGGACCACTCAGCGCATCGCGACCGAAGGCGCGCAGCTCTTCGAGCGAAGGCGCGCTCGCACCCGGACGCGGCACGACGAACGCGGTCACGATCTCGCCCCACTCGTCGTCGGGAGTGCCGACGACGCACGCGTCCGCGACCGCGGGATGGCGCGCGAGCACGGCTTCGACTTCGGTCGGACTGACGTTGACGCCCCCGGTGATGACGACGTCCTTCAGCCGATCGACGACGCGAATGCGACCGGCTTCGATCGTGCCCGCGTCGCCCGTACGGAACCAGCCCTGCGGGTCGAGCGCGGCGGTGGTGCGTTCCGGATCGAGGCGGTACGCGCGCATGACCATGGGGCCGCGAACGAGGATCTCGCCGTCGGGCCCGGCATCCGCAACACGAACCTGCGCGTCGGAGATTGCGATGCCGTCGAGCGCGAAACCGCCCCAGGTCTCGGACAGCCCGTACGCGTCGACGACGTGCACACCGGCATCCTCGGCGCGGGCGCGCAGCGCTGGCGGGCATGGCGCGCCGCCGGTGATCACACGGCGGAACTCGTGCAGGGGCGCGCCGGCGTCGAGCAGCCGTTTCATGACCGTCGGCACGAGCGACACGATCGTGGTGCCCTCGTCACGCGGCGACCGCGCGACGAGCTCGAGGTCGAGCCTGTCGTGGACGGTCGCGGGAACGCCGGTCACGTACGAGCGGGCGAGCGCCCCCAGGCTGGCGACGTGGTGGAGCGGCAGGCACGCGAGCCAGCGGTCGGCGGGCCCCGCGTCGAGGCCGGCCGAGTAGCCCCGGCCCATGACCTCCATTCCCGTTCGGGTGAGCTCGACGCCTTTGGGTAGGCCCTCGGTCCCGCTCGTCACGACGATCGCCGCGGTCCCCGCGGGAGCGGCGATCCCGTCGGGGTTGCGTTCCGCCGCACCCGAACCCTGCACGATGTGGGTCGGGCGGAGGCGCGCCAGCAAGGTCGTGACCTCGTCCGGCGTGAACGCCGGGTTCACGGGGAGGATCGCCCGATCCTCGTCCCAACAATCCCGGGCCGCGCTGGCCAGCACGTTTCCGGAGGCGATGACGGCGACGACGTCGGTTTCGTCGGCGGGCGCCACGCTCGATACCCTAACCGTAGGAGTGATCACTCCCAGCATTCCGCCCGCGGATCGGACCTCTCGGAGGCCACATGGAGCGCGCGATTCGTCCCGGCGCCGACTGGAAACCGGCGACCCCGGACGGTTTCACCGACGTCACCTACGACACCGCCGACGGCATCGCGAAGATCACGATCTGCCGTCCCGAGGTGCGCAACGCGTTCCGGCCTCGCACGCTCTTCGAGCTGCGCGACGCGTTCGAGATCGCCCGCGACGATCCAGGCGTCGGCGTCATCCTCTTCACCGGCGAGGGTCCGGATGCGTTCTGCTCGGGGGGCGACCAGCGCGTCCGCGGTGACGACGGCTACCGCGACGACAAGGGCATCGGCCGGCTGAACGTGCTCGACCTGCAGGTCCAGATCCGGCGCCTGCCGAAGCCGGTCGTCGCGATGGTCGCGGGCTACGCGATCGGCGGCGGCCACGTACTGCACGTCGTGTGCGACCTCACCGTCGCCGCGGACAACGCGCGTTTCGGCCAGACCGGGCCGCGCGTCGGCTCGTTCGATGGCGGCTACGGCTCCGGACTCCTCGCGCGCATCGTCGGGCAGAAGAAGGCACGCGAGATCTGGTACCTGTGCGAACAGTACGACGCGCAGGCCGCGCTCGACATGGGCCTCGTGAACAAGGTCGTGCCCCTCGCCGATCTCGAGGTCGAGACCGTCGCGTGGGCGCGCAAGATGCTGCAGCACTCGCCGCTCGCGCTGCGCATGTTGAAGGCCTCGATGAACGCGGCCGACGACGGGCTCGCGGGCATCCAGCAACTCGCGGGTGACGCGACGCTCCTCTACTACATGACCGAAGAGGCGCAAGAGGGCAAGAACGCGTACCTCGAGAAGCGCCGCGCCGAATTCGACCGCTATCCGAAGCGCCCGTGACCACTGCCGCGCAGTGGGTTGCCGGCGCGCGGCCGAAGACGCTCGGCGCCGCGATCTCGCCCGTGCTCGTCGGGACCGGCGCCGGCTCGCTCGACGGCGGCGTCGTGTGGACGCGCGCTGTGGCCGCGGCCGTCGTCGCGCTCGCGTTGCAGGTCGGCGTGAACTATGCCAACGACTACTCGGACGGGGTGCGAGGAACCGACACCGAACGACGGGGGCCGCTCCGGCTCACCGCGACCGGCACGGCCACGCCGACCGCGGTCCGCAACGCGGCCGCGATCGCGTTCGGTGTCGCCGCGGTTGTCGGAGGCGTCCTGTCGTTGGTCGTCAACCCCTGGCTCCTCCTGATCGGCGCGGCGGCGATCCTCGCCGCGGTCACGTACACAGGAGGACCGCGGCCGTACGGCTATGTCGGTCTCGGCGAAGTCATGGTGCTGGTGTTCTTCGGCTTCGTCGCTACGGTCGGCAGCGCGTACGTGCAGCACGCGACCCTGCCGGCCGTCGCCTGGGTCGCCGCGCTCGCCGCGGGACTGCCCGCGTGCGGCATCCTGCTCGCGAACAACGTGCGCGACGTCGAGACCGATCGTGCCACCGGGAAGCGAACCGTTGCCGTCCGCATCGGCGCGCCGCGTGCGCGAGGTCTCTATGTCGGGTGCATCGCGGGATCGATGCTCGCGGTGGTCGCGTGCGGTGCGTTCGTGCCGGCCGCGCTCCTGGCTCTGCTCGCCTTCCCTCTCGCGGTACCTCCGGTGCGGGCGATGCTGACGCGCCACGATCCGCCCGGCCTGATCGCGGCGCTCGTCGGCACCGTCCGCTTCCAGCTCGTGTTGGCGATCCTGCTCGCGCTCGGGTTGTGGGCCGGCTAACCGTGCTGCGCCGCGAACGCCGCGATGAATCCCCCGAGCACCGCCGGCTGTTCGAGCGGCAGTGCGTGGCCACCGTCGAGGCGGACGTGCACGGCGTCGTTCGGGAAGCGCTCGAGCATCATCAGCGCGATCTTCTCGTACTTGGCGTCGAGTCGTCCGGTGACGAGCGCGACCGGCATGTCGAGTTCCGGCAGACGATCCCACATCGGTTCCATCGCGCCCGCACCGAGCACGCGCAGGCAGTGCGCGAGGTAGCGCGCGGTCAACGTGTGCCGCTCCCGTATCCCCGGTGCACCGGGCGGCACGGTCGCGAACAACGGTTGGGTGAGCCACTTGTCGAGGAACGCATCGACCCCGTCGTGTTCGACCGATCGGGCCAGCACCTCGTCCGACTCGATGCGCGCCGTACGCTCCGATTCGTCGGCGATGCCTGCGGTGGAGCTCACGAGCACCAGCGCCTGCACGAGCTCCGGGCGCTCGAGCGCGAGGCGCAGGGCGATGCGCCCACCCATCGAGTAACCCACGTACACGGCCCGCTTTCCCTGGATGCCGATCGAGATCGCGGTCGCTTCGAACGTCTCGCGCTGGGGCACGTCGAGCGCGACCGCTTCGCACGATTCGGCCAGTACTTCGCGCACGCCGCTCCACGACGCGGCCGTCTGCGTGAAGCCGGGGACCAGCACCACCCGCGGGCCGTGCGCGCTCATGCCCAGAGTGTTGCGCAGTGAGCGCGGTCGATGCCGCGACATCGTTCGCGCGGGTACTCGCCGACGAGTGGGTTCGCAACGGCGTCGAGTTCGCCGTCGTGTGCCCCGGCTCCCGGAACACGCCGCTTTCGCTGGCGCTCGTGCGCGACGGCCGGATCCAGGTCGACATCGTGCTCGACGAGCGCTCGGCCGCGTTTCGAGCCTTGGGCGTCGGGCTCGCGACCGGCCGCCCGGCGGTCGTCTGCTGCACGTCCGGAACCGCGGCGGTCAACCTGCACCCCGCGGTCGCCGAAGCGCATCACGCGCGGGTTCCGCTCCTCGTCTGCACCGCCGACCGTCCCGCCGAGCTGCACGACTGGGGCGCGGGGCAGACCATCGAGCAGGCGCGTCTGTTCGGCGACGCCGTCCGCTGGTTCCACGATCCCGGACCGCCCGAGGCGACGGCCGACGCGAACGCAAGGTGGCGCGCGCTCGCGTGTCGTGCGGTCTCGCACGCGTGCGGACCTCCGGCCGGTCCCGTCCACCTGAACCTCCCGTTCCGCGAGCCGCTCGTGCCGACGGGCGCGCCGCTCGCGGACACGCCGGGGCGCGCGCACGGGTCGCCGTGGGTGCGCACGACGGGTGTGCCACGCTTTCCGCGGCCCGAGGACGTCGATGAGCTCGCGGAACTCGTAGGCGGCACCACGCGCGGCGTCCTCGTCGCGGGGTGGGGCGCCGGTGTCGACCCGGGCGTGGTCGGCGCGTTCGCACGCGCGACCGGTTGGCCGGTGCTCGCGGATCCGCTGTCGCAACTCCGCGCCGGCGCGCACTGTGTGTCGACCTACGAGGCGCTCCTGCGCGTCGACGCTTTCGCCGCAGCGCACCGGCCGGATCTCGTGGTCCGCGTCGGTGCGCCGCTGACGAGCAAGGTCGCCAACGCCTGGCTCGACGGCGTCGAGACGATCCTGTTCGATCCCGACGACGTCTGGCTCGACCCCGGGCACGCGGCGTTCGAACGGATCGCCGCCGATCCCGTTTCGTTTCTCCCGGCGCTGACGGGCTCTCTGCCGGTCGACATAGAGCCGGATTGGCTCGAAGCCTGGCGAGCCGCGGACGCGTCGGCGTCTGCCGCGATCGCCACCGTGCTCGAGCGTAATGTCGCGTGCGAGGCGCGCATCGCGCGCGACGTTGCCGAGTCGGTCCCCTCCGGTGGCACCCTGCTCGTCGCGTCGAGCCTGCCGGTGCGCGCGCTGGAGTGGTGCATGGCGCCGCGCACCGGGTTGCGCGTCCTCGCAAACCGCGGCGCGAACGGGATCGACGGGTTCGTCTCGACCGCGTTCGGCGCGGCCGGGGCAACCGCGGAGCCGGTCGTCGCGCTGTGCGGCGATCTGTGCTTTTTGCACGACACGAACGGCCTGCTCAACGGCAGCGCTCCGCTGACGTTCGTCGTCGTCGACAACGACGGCGGCGGCATCTTCGAATACCTGCCCCAGCGTGATCTTCCCGAGTTCGAAGCGTTGTTCGCGACGCCGCCGCGCGTCGATGTCGTCGCGGTCGCGCGGGCGCACGGCGTCGCCGCGGAGCGCGTCGAGCCGGCGACGCTGCCGAAGCTCGTTGCCGAAGGTGGGGACGCCGCCCGCGTGCTTGTCGTCGACGTCGACCGGCACGCGGCTCGGGAGCAGCACCGCCGGCTCTGGAACGCCGTGGCTGCCGCGATCGGAGCCGGGGCCGCGTAACATCGCCGGGTCTCCCGCGAGCGAAGATCGGTACAAATGCCCGGACCCCCCAACCGACCGCCGCGCGCAGAATGGCAGCGCGAAGCGACCGTGCGCGGCAGGTGGGAGGCGCTCGCGCAATCGGAGCCCGCGGGCTCGGTGCTCGTATGCGTCTCGTTGATCACCGCGGCCGCGTCGATCGCCTTGCTCCTCGTCGCCGTCGAACAGCTTTCGCCCGCACAACGGGGAACGCTCGTCGGCGTCTCGCTCGCGGCGTGGATCCTGCTCGTCGCGTTGGGATGGACGCGCGGGTCGTTGCCGCTTCGGCCGCTGCTGGCGGCGGTCGGCATCACACTCGCGCTGGCCGTCGCCACACCCTCACATCAGTCCGCGGACGTGTACTCGTACGCGATGTACGGACGCATCGTCGCGATCCACCACGAAAACCCGTTCTCGAGCTACCCGATGCGCTTCGAAGGCGACCCGATGCGACGCCACGTCAACGCGTTGTGGCAACGGACACCCGACATCTACGGCCTCGGGTTCACGATGATCATGGCGACGCTCGCTCCCGTCATCGGAGAGTCGTCGTTCCTCGTGCACTTCGCGTACCAACTGATCGCGGTCGCCGCCGTCGGCGCACTCTTGTGGTTGCTCTGGAAGCGCACCCGCAACCCGGCCGCGCTCGCGTTCGTGGGATTGAACCCGTTGCTCGCGGTGAGTGTCGTGAACGGTGGCCACCCTGACGCACTCGTCGCGCTGGGTGTGCTCGTCGGGGTCTTCTTCGCGATCGAACGGCGCCCGGTTCCGGCTGGTATTGCGTTCGCGGCCGCGGCGTCGGTCAACTTCACCGCGTTGGTCGGCGCCGGAGTACTCGCGGTATGGGCGTACCGCCGGTGGAGCCGGCGCGAGGTCGGCCGGTTCGCGGCGATCGTCGGAGTGTTCGGCGCGCTCCCGTACCTGCTCATGTCCGGATGGATGCAGAACGCGCATGTGCACTCCGGCCTCGTCAGCCGTCAGTCGCTGTGGAACGCCATCGGCAGCTTCGTCAGCAGCGGCACCACGCTGCGCACACTCGCCACGACCGGCACAACGGTCATCGCGGGTGCACTGTTGCTCGTCGTCGTGTTCCGCCACACTGCGCGGGGCACGCCGGAACTCGCGATCGCCGCGGGCTTCGCCGCGTTCCTCATCGCGAGCGCATGGGTGATGCCGTGGTACGCGTTCACCGCGTTGCCGTTGCTGGCGATCCGGCGACCGAACCTCTTGAGCTGGACCGTTGCGGTGTACGCATCGCTCGTTCTGCTCGGCGAGCAGTATCCGTCGCTGTCCGCGTCGACCATCGGTTCGGCCGGTCACATCTTCTTGCAGAACGTCCTGCCGGTCGCCGCCTTCGCGTGCTGCGTTGTCGTGATCGTGTTCCGTCGGGAGTCGCTCGCGGGCGAGCTCGGTGAGGAAATCGACGACGCGACGACTACGGCCGAACCAAGGCTTGCAGCATCGGCGTGAGCTTCTGCTGCGTCTCGACCCACTCGAGATCGGGGTCGGAACCGGCGACGATGCCGGCCCCGGCGTGGAGCACTGCACGCGTCCCGTCGATCTGACCGCCGCGGAGCGCGACGACGAACTCGCCGTCGCCGTTGCTGTCGATCCAGCCGCACGGGCCGGCGTAACGCCCTCGGGATGCCGGTTCCAGGGCGTCGATCATGGCGAGCGCGGCGGCGCGCGGTGTACCGCCGACGGCCGGGGTCGGGTGCAGGTCGGTCACCAGATCCGCGACCGAGACGCTCGCCGATCGCGTCCGCGCGGTGACGGTGGTGGCGAGATGGCTGATGTCGGCGAGGCGAACCGGCGCGGGTCCGGACGCCGAGACGTCGGTGCAGGAGCGGCGCAACGCGTCGAGCACCGCCTCGACGACCAGCGCGTGCTCGCGTGCGTCCTTGTGTGAGCGCAGCAGTGTCTCGGTGTCGACGCCGGTACCCGCGAGCGGCCGGGACGTCACCGAGGTGCCCGTCTTGCGAACGAGCAGTTCCGGACTCGCACCCAGACAGCCGCGGTCGGCGTACACGACGCAGCCCGGCTGGGAGTGCCACAGATGTGCGAGCGCGGCTCGGATGTCGAACGGATGATGCGCGTCGACCGTCACCGCGCGCGCCAGGACGACCTTCTCCAGCGCCCCGCGGGTGATCGCGTCGAGGACGTGTTCGACGGACGCGCGCCACTGCGCACGCGTCGTGGTCGACGCGACTGCGAACGTGGACGGCAGGGCAGCACCGTCGGATGACAGCACAACGGGCGGGACATCGACCGCGTCGATCACCGTCTGCCACGCACGTCCGTCCTCGGCCCGACCGACGATCCGGGCCGGCACGACGAGCTCGCCCGTTCCCCGGAATGGCAGCGCGCCGACCGCGCGCGGGCCCGCCGTCGCGGGAATGACAGCCGGGTCCGCCCAGTGTGCGATCGATGCCACGAACGCGGTTGCCCGTTCCGGCGGCACGACGGCGGCGACGCCGGACGCGACGAAACCGCAGTCGCCGTCGATCCACGCGAAGCCGTCGGGGTCGACGAGGTCGATCAGGTCGACGTCGCCGTCGATCGCGAAGCTGTGGGCGTTCAGCTGTTGCTCGGTGCGGGCCGTGACGTGCGAGGTGGTCATCGGGAGCGTGCTCCCGTGATGAGCTGCGCCGCCCCGAAGGCGAGCGTTCGGCGGCTCACGTCGACGAAGTCGTTCGAGACGAGGAGGTCGAGGAGCTCGGGAGTTCCGGGGAGGTACGCCGTCGACGCCGGCAGATAGCGGTACGCGGCCCGGTCGGAGACGAGGCCGCCGACGAACGGGACGACGTGGCGGAACCACGCGCCGTGCACCGAACGCGTGACCGGGTTCTCGGGCTCGGCGACGTCAAGCAGCGCGACGCGGGCACCAGGGCGCAGCACGCGCGCGCTTTCGCGGAAGACCGGCGCGAGCGCGGCGAAATTACGCAGTGCAAAACCGCATGTGAGCGCGGCGAACGTGGCGTCGGCGAACGGGAGCCGGACGGCGTCGCCGCGAACGAGCGGCGCGTCCGTGCGCGCGGCGTGCAGCATGCCCGCGGAGAAGTCGACGCCGACCGGCCGGGCACCGGCGTCGGTGAGCGTGCGGCACAGATCACCGGTCCCGCACGCGAGATCGAGGACGCGGTCATCGCGCGCCAGGTTCAACGTCGCGACCGCCGTACGGCGCCACCCGACGTCCATGCGAAAGGTGAGCACGCGGTTGAGCGCGTCGTAGCGCGGCGCGATGCGATCGAACATCGCCTCCACGACGCGCGGCTTCTCGTCGCCGGTCGGGAGCAGACCCGCGTCGCGGGTGACGGCGTCGGCGGCGCGGTTCACGACGGCCAGCGCTCCAACCGGCTCGCCGACGCGACATTGACCGCGGCCAGCTCGACGTCCTCACCGACGGATTCGAGATGCTCCTGCGCGACCTCGAGCAGGACGCGACGGAAGTGGTGCGCGACGAGTGTCGTCACCGCGGGCAGGAGCACGCGGAACGCTTCGACGAGCTGTTCGGCCTTCTCGTCGTCGGGCAGCTCGGACGCGCGCAGCGGCGCGCGCACGTACCGGTCGAAGAGGGCGACGGCGGTCTCGGCGATCTCGCGCGTCTTGTCGTGGTGCTCGTGCGCGAGCGCGAGCAGGTCGGGGAGCGGCAGTCCCTGTTCGAGCAGCCGCAGTCCCTGCTGCACGACCGCGATGTCGGCCGTCGTGAACCGGGCCTCGCCCTCGTGGACGCGCGCGACGAGCAGGTCCTCGCGGGCGACTGCTTCGAGCAGCACAGTCGGTACGCCGGACCGCGCCGCGAGCTCACCGAGCGTGAGGAATTCCTCCGGCGCCTCCGCGTCGGCGCGGGCGACCGCGGCCGCGAGCGGGGCGTCGGTCGCGTCGAGGTCGCCGTCGAGGATGCGCCCGATCAACGCGAGCGTGAGCCCGCGGCCGCGCAGCTCACGGATCCGGCCGAGGCGCTCGAGGTGCTCGACGCCGTACCAGGCGACCCGGCCCGAACGCGCCGGCGCCTGCAGCAGCCGGCGCTTTTGGTAGAAGCGAATCGTGTCGACGGAGACGTCGGCCCGGCGGGCGAGGTCCTCGACCCGCCACTGCTCGGGGAGCTGCTCGCTCGGCTCGGCCGTCACACCTCGATTCTAGGAGTGTTCACTCCCAAGGTCCGCACCCGGAAACCCTGCCAACAGTTGGCAGGAAATTCGGTCGCTGGGGCGGGAATTCCTGCCGACAGTTGGCAAGAAAATGGGGTCAGGTGCTCTTCCAGACGGGTTTGCGCTTCTCGGCAAAGGCGGTGGCGCCCTCGATCGAGTCGCCGCTCTCGAACACCGGCATCATCAGCTCGAGGGTCCGGGCCCAGCCCTGGTCCTCACTGAGGTCGGCGGCCTCGCGCACGAGCCGGCGCGAGTTCCGCACGGCGATCGGTGAGTTCTCCCCGATGCGCTCCGCCAATGCGATGGCCTCGACGACCACTTGGTCCGCGGGTACGACCGCGTTGACGAGACCGAGTTGCAGCGCTCGTCCGGCGTCGATCGGGTCGCCGGTCATCGCCAGCTCGAGTGCGATGGCGAGCGGCACGCGCTTGGGCAGCCGGATCAGGCCGCCCGCGGCGGCCATCAATCCTCGCTTCACCTCGGGAATCCCGAAGCGGGCGGTGTCGGCGGCGACGACGAGGTCACACGACAGCACGATCTCGAACCCGCCGGCCAACGCCGGTCCGTTCACGGCGGCGATGATCGGCTTCGGGAAGTCGCGCGTGACGACGCCGGCGAACCCCCCTTTACCCCGCGCGATGTCGTTTGCCCGCCCCTGGGCCACGACCTTGAGGTCGGCGCCGGCAGAGAACACCTCGCCCCGACCGGTCAGCACCACCGCGCGCAACGCCGGGTCGGTCTCGATCTCGTCGAGGAGCGCAGCCATCGTCTGACTGACCTCGGGACTGATCGCGTTGCGCGCTTCGGGACGGTTCAACGTGACCAGCGCGATGTGCTCGCGCCGTTCCAGCTCCACGACTGCCATACGGCGAACCTAACCGACGGGGGTTTCGACCGCACTGTCGAGCGCGCTCGTGACGCCCGGACGGATGAGCCGCGTCGCGAGGAGTACCACCGCCATGATCGCGGCCGCGCTGAACGTCGTCAGTCTTAGACCGACGGAGTCGGCGATCTTCCCCTGCACCACCGCCCCGATCGGGTACAGCGATCCGAGGATCATCGTGTTCACCGCGAGAACTCGTCCGCGTATAGCGGTCGGCGCCCGCAACTGCGCAATCGTCGAGAACGTCGACAGCGCGCCCAGGTAGAGCGCGCCGACGGCGACCAGCGCGATCGCGGAGAACGCGAGCGTCGGCGCGTACGCGTACGCGCCCAATGCAAACGGGAGGGTTGCCATGAGCCCGATCAGCAGCCGGCGGGGCCCGAACCGCGCCACGAGCCCGCCGAGCGAGAACGCCATCGCGACCGCGCCGATCCCTTGCGCGGTCACGAGGATCGACGTCCCCGCGGTGCCCCGGCCGAGCACGCCCTGTGCCATCGTCGGCACGAGCGCGATGAACGGCGCCGCGAGGAACGTGTTGAGGCACATGGCCGTGGCGTTGATGCGCAAACCCGGTTCGCGTCGCACGAACCGGAACCCCTCGCGTATCGATCGGAGCAAGTTCTCGTCCCGCGCGTGCGCGCCGGGCCGTGGGAGTGACAGTGTCAGGAGGACGGCGATCACCGCGAAGAAGCTCGCGGCGTTGACGGCTTCCGCCGCCGCGTATCCGCCGATCGCGATCACGATGCCCGCGAGTGCGGGACCGACCACGCGACCGAGGTTGTACTGCGCGGACGACAGCGCGATCGCGCCCGGCAGGTCTTCGACGGGCACGAGGTCGGGGAGAATCGCCTGGAACGCGGGAAACCCGAGGCCCGCGCAGATGCCGTTTCCGAACACGATCACCGTGAGGATCGCGGGCGACGGGTGCCCGACGGCGAACAGCACCGCGAGCAGTGTCGCCAAGCCGGTCTGTACGAACGTGGTCGCCATGAGCAGCAGCTTGCGCGGCAACCGGTCGGCGAGCGCGCCGCCGACCGGACCGAAGAAAGCGATCGGGACGAAGGCGGCGGCCGCGATCGTGCCCGTCCAGGCGGCCTGGTCGGTGACCTTCTGGACGTACGCGCCGAGCGCGACCGTTTCCATCCAGGTGCCGATGTTCGAGACGAACGCGCCGGTCCACAGGCGCGCATACGCCGGGTGCCGCAACGGCGCGAACGCGTCGTAGCGGCGCCGGATCGGGCCGGCCTCGACGTCGGCTAGCGGCTCCGCCACTGCGGCGCCCGCTTCTCCAGGAACGCGCGCATGCCCTCGTGCGCGTCGTCGTCCTGCGCGTTCTCGACCATCGCGGGAGTGGCGATGTCGTACGCGGCCGGCTCGGTGAGACGGTCCTGCGCATAGAACGCACGCTTGCCGAGCGCGACGACGGCCGGGCTCGCGGCGGCGATCCGGCGCGCGAGCGCCTCGACCTCCTCGTCGAGTCGGTCGGCGGAGACGACCCGGTTCACGAGCGCCCACTCGAGCGCTGTTCGCGCGCCGATGCTCTCGCCGGTGAAGAGCATCTCCAGCGCGCGCTTGTTCCCGATCGCGCGCGCGACGGGCACCATCGGAGTCGAACAGAAGAGCCCGATGTTCACGCCCGGCGTCGCGAACGTCGCCTCGGTCGAGGCAACCGCAAGGTCACACGCCGCGACGAGTTGGCAGCCGGCGGCCGTCGCGACGCCGTGGACCCGGGCGATGACCGGCTGCGGCATTTCGTGGACGCGTGTCATCAGACGTACGCACGTCGCGAACAGATCCTCGTAGAAAGCGGCGTCTCGGTTCGAGGTCAACTCGACGAGATCGTGCCCCGCCGAAAAGGCTGGTCCGCGCCCCTCGATCACGAGGACGTGAACAGAAACGTCGCTCGCGATCGCGTCGATCGCCGCGAGCATCTCGGTCATCATCTCGTGCGAGAGCGCGTTGCGCCGTTCGGGTCGGTTCATCGCGAGTCGCGCGACTACGCCGTCTCGCGTGACCTCCACCTGCGACCCTGCTGCCGGCACAGCAGGGAGGCTAACGGCCGCGCAGGTCGTCTCCGTCCGGGTGCGTCTCGAGCCACCGCGCCTCGGCTTCGCCCATCGGTGTCGACGGCGGTCCGTCGACGAACGGCCACAGCTCGAACGCGATCCGGCGCCAGTTGCGTTGCGCTCGCAGTCGTCCGAGCACGGCGTGGAGGCCGAGGTTGATGCGCTGCGTCACCACGAACGCCGGCGGCACATTCGACGACTTCGCCACGTGCGCGTACGGGCTCGAGACGTCGAACATCCGTCTCACCGTCTCCGATGCGTACTCCGGCGTGAACGCGACCTCGCGGTCCTCGAGCACGAATTCGTAGAAGTGACCGAAGTACTCACCGACGTCGGCGTCGGAGATCTCGGCCGACTTCAAGATGTTGTTCGTTTCGAGCACGCGCCGGAACCGTGGAAGATCACGATCGAGCACGAGCGCCTCGATGAGCGACTGGAACAGCTCGACCTCCTCGGGCGTGTACCGCTTCACCAACCCGAAGTCGACGAACGTGACGCGCCCGTCGGGCCGGAACAGATAGTTACCGGGGTGCGGGTCGCCGTTGAACGCGTGCAGCCGGTAGATGCTGCGGAAGACGAAGCGGAAGATCGCCTCCGCGGCGGCGTTGCGTTGATCCTGGCTCCACGTCTCGGCCTCGGCGAATCGCGCGCCCGACGCGAGCTCCGTCGTCAGCACAGCCGATGTCGACAGCTCGTCGACGACGCGCGGCACGTGGATGAATGGATGGCCCTCGTACCAGTCGGCGAAAAGCCGCTGATTGCCGGCCTCGATCGAGTAGTCGAGCTCCTCGACGAGTCGCGCGCGGAGCTCGTCCACGAGCGGTTCGCGTTCGAAACCCGGAAACAACAAGCCGAGCACGCGGAAGAGGAGGTCGGTGTTCACGAGATCAGCGCGGATCGCGTCACCGATCCCCGGGTATTGCACCTTGACCGCCACGGCCAAACCGCCGCGCGTCACCGCCCGGTGGACCTGACCGATCGACGCCGCGGCCATCGGAACGGGACCCCACTCCGCGAACACGCGCTCGGGCGCGTCGCCCAACTCTTCCCGCACGATCCGTGCCGTCAGCTCGGGAGCCATCGGCGGCGCGTCCTGTTGAAGTTGCGCGAGCGCTTCGCGTACGGGTTGCGAGAGGCCGTCGTCGAGGTAGCTCGCCATCTGGCCGAGCTTCATCAGTGCGCCCTTCAACTCGCCGAGGGCCGCAGCTACGTCCTCGGCCGTTCGCAGCTGGTGCGCGGCGTCGAGTTGCGACCGTTGTTCGGAGGACGCGGTCGCGCGCCGCACGGTGTGCACCATCTGGCGTGCCCCCGTGCGGACGCCGATGGCGGCCAGCCGCCCGTTGCGCGACGCGACGGAGTTCCGCACGAATCCGTTGGCGCGCCGGGCACCGATCCGGGCCGCGACGATCGCCGCGGCCGCGACCAGGGTGATCGTGACCGCCGTCCGCACGTGGCGACCGTAGCCAACCGTCACTACACTTGACCGATCGGTCAAGTGAGGCAATCGGAGCGAGGAGCCGGCCGTGACGGCGGACGAACAGCGCGTGACCCAACTGTGCGACGAACTGCTCGCGAAGCTCGACCCGAAGTCGACGCCCGCGGCGGAGTTCCTCGGCGCGCAGTACGACCTCGGCCTCGCGTGGGTGCACTACCCGGAAGGCAGTGGCGGCCTCGGCCTGTCACCGAAGCTGCAGAACACGATCAACGCGAAGCTGTTCGCGGCGGGCGCGCCGATCCCGTACGCGCGCAACCCGATCGGTACGGGCATGTGCGCGCCGACGATCGTCACCCACGGTTCGGAGGAACAGAAGCACCGGTACCTGCGGCCGCTCTTCAGCGGCGAGGAGATCTGGTGCCAGCTCTTCAGCGAGCCCGGTGCCGGTTCGGACGTCGCCGGCCTGTCGACGCGCGCCGTGCGCGACGGTGACGAGTGGATCCTCAACGGCCAGAAGGTCTGGACGACGCTCGCGCACGTCGCGAGCTTCGGCATCGTCCTCGCGCGTACCGATCCGGAACAGGTCAAGCACAAGGGCATGACGATGTTCGTGATCGACATGCACGCGCCGGGCGTCGAGGTGCGCCCGTTGGTGCAGGCGACCGGCGAGGCGGAGTTCAACGAGGTGTACATGACCGACGTTCGCATCCCGGACGCCGAGCGGCTCGGCGACGTCGGCGAGGGATGGGGCGTGTCGCTCACCACGCTGATGAACGAGCGCGTGTCGATCGGCGGCCAGGTGAGCCCGCGTGGCTCGGGTGTCATCGCCGTCGCGGTCAACGAGTGGAAGCGCAACCCGGCGCGCCGCGATGCGGTCGCGCGCGACTCGCTGGTGCGGCTCTGGATCGACGCCGAGGTCAACCGGCTCACCAACATGCGGGCCAGCCAGTCGCGGCGCAAGGGGACACCCGGCCCCGAAGGTTCGGTGGGCAAGCTCGCAATGGCCGGCCTGAACCAGCGGATCATGAGCTTCGTGATGGACCTGATGGGTCCTGAGGCGCTCCTCTACCCGAGTGGTTACACAATGGAGCGGCCGCGCAGCGCGATGGACCTGTCGAACCCCCAAAAGGCGTTCCTGCGGGTACAAGCCAATTCCATCGAGGGTGGGACCACCAACATCATGAAGAACATCCTCGGCGAGCGGGTGCTGGGCCTTCCCGGCGAACCCCGGGCCGACAAGGATCTGCCCTGGAGCGCGGTGCCCAGAAGCTGATCAAATCGGGCGGTTCCGACAGCCACGGGCGGCGATTTGGGGTGATCCCTGAAGGTCGGGGGCATGGATGCCGACTGGAACTGCGATGTTCGGATGGTCCCGCAACGGGGTTGCCTTCGTCGCGGTCGTTGTCGCATCGCTGTGCGCACCCGCTGCCGCGTACGGCCTGACCCCCGCGACTTCCACCACCGTCGCGAAGCCGACGGCGGCGACGGTCGCGACGACCACGACCGCACCGTCGAGCACGTCGTCCTCGTCGACGTCGCCGTCGTCCACACCACCGAGCTCGACGCCGCCGCCCCCGGCGGCGATGCCCGCGTTCTCGCTGCCGACTGATTCCGGTCTCGCGCTCCTGCAAGCGATGCAGCGCGGGCGGCTCAGCCTCCAAGCCGCGCAGATCGGCCTCGGCCCCGCGTCGCGCAACGTCGCGGTGGCGCGCCGGCAGCTTGCCGCCGCGCAGAAGGAAGTGCGGCGCCTGCAAGGAGTCGCGCGCGCGACCGAAGCGAAACTCGAACGGACCCAGACGCTGTTGCACCAGGCCGCGGCCGAGGCCTACATCCACGCCGGCGACGCGAAGGTGTTGAGCGTGATCGACGGCGTGTTCGACACGAACTCGATCGTCGACGCAAGCGCCCAGCTCCACGTGCTCGGTACGTTCGGGTCGAATCTGACCAACCTGTTGAATCAGTACGTCGCGTTGAAGCAGCAGGTCGACGACCAGCTCGTGCGCATACGCGCGGTGTCGGTGCGCGCCGATCGGAACCTCTCCGCCGCGAACAAGCACCTGCACGACCTGCACAAGACGATCAACGATGCGCGCACTTTGATCGCCGTGTCGCTCGCGGGCATCCATGACTTCGAGACCGCGGCCACGAGCGCGACGAGTCCGATTCTCGGGCCGAGCCGGCTGACCGCCAAGCAGATGGCCGACTACATCGTCGCGAACCACTACCACCCGAACATCACGGTCCCGATCCAGGTGCTCGCGCAGATCTATCTCAACGAAGGCGCGAAGACCGGTGTGCGCGGCGACGTCGCGTTCGCGCAGTCGATTCTCGAGACCGCCGGATTCGCGCACCCCGGAAGTACGGCCACGAACAACAACTTTGCCGGCATCGGCTGGTGCGACACGTGCAAGCACGGGATCGACTTCGCCAACGCGACGCTCGGCGTGCGCGCCCAGTTGCAGCTGCTGCGCACCTACGTCGATCCGAAGTTCCCCGAAGCCGACTACAAGGACCCGATTCTCTTGCCCGGCAGCCTGAAGCTCGGGTTCCGCGGCAAGGTACAGACATGGTGGGATCTCTGGGGGACGTGGGCCACGGGCGCGCTGTACGGTCAGCGCGTGTACGACATCTACGAACGCATGGTCGCGTTCTCGCTCAACGACCCGACGCCGAAGAAATCGGCCGCGCCGGCCAAGCCGGCCGCCGGACAACCGGCGACCAAGCCGTGAGCCAAACGGTGAAGATGCCTACGCGGCGGTGAGGCGTACCGGCAGGCGGCGGATGCCGGTGTGTTTGTTCGAACGCGTCCATTCGACGGGCCCGGCGAGGTCGATGTTGCCGACCCGCGCACAGAGCTCGTCGAACACGACGCGGATCTCGAGCCGGGCCAGGTTCGCGCCAAGACAGTGATGGATCCCGTGCCCGAACCCGAGGTGCGGATTGGGATCGCGCTCGAGATCGAACCGGAACGGATCGGCGAACACCTCCTCGTCGCGGTTCGCCGACGCCTCCCAGAACACGACCTTGTCGCCCGCGCGCACCGTCTCGCCGCACAGTTCGACGTCGCGCGTCGCGGTTCTCCGGTTGTATGCCGCGGGGTGCGTCCACCGGACGATCTCCTCGATCGCCGCGGCCGGCGTCGCCCCGCCGCTGCACAGTGCGCGCCACTGGTCGGGGAACGCGTCGAATGCCACGACCGCGCCCGCGATCGCGTTGCGCGTCGTGTCGGCGCCCGCGGCCCACAGCAGCGAGAAGAAGAACTGGAGCTCCTGGTCGGTCAGCTGCGGCGGTTCCTCGCCGTCGAGCCGGGCGTGACACACGACCGACAGCATGTCGTCGGCCGGGTGCGCGCGTTTGTCCGCGATCAGCGCGGTGCCGTACTCGAACATCGCCGCCCCCGCCTTCGCCACGTCGTCGGTCGTCTCGAACGACTCGCGTCCGTCCCTGAAGTCGAACGAGTGCTCGATCCATTCGAAGAGGCGGTGACGGTCGGCTTCGGGGATGCCCATGAGGATGCAGATCGCCTGCATCGGCAGCTCGCCGGCGACCTCGGTGACGAAGTCGCACTCGCCGCGCTCGAGCGCGGCCTCGATCAGTCCCGCGGCGCGCGCCCGGAGGTCGGTTTCGAGCCGCGTGATCATCCTCGGGGTCAGGCCTTTGCTCACCAGCAGCCGCACCCGCTGATGGCGCGGGTCGTCGGTCATGTTCAGCATCAGACCCGACAGTGGCAGGTCGTTGAGCGTCGTCCCGCCGTACGGCCGCGTTCCACCCGTCTCGGACGAGTACGCGGCCGGATCGTGGACGACGGTCATACAGGCGGCGTGGCGATGGACCGACCAGAAACCCTCGCCGTCGGGCGTATGCGTGGTCGGCTCGTGCCACAGCACCGGTGCGATCGCACGCAACCGCGTGAACACATCGTGCGGGAATCCATCGGCGAACAGGTCGAGGTCGGTGAGATCCACGTCACCGGGAATCCTCGCCATTCGGGCGACGTTAGCTTGGGACGTATGCCGAACCTCGAGGACTACAACAACGATTTCCAGACCTACAACGCTGCCGTCGTGGACGAGTTCCGCACGAACGGCGGCCGCGTCACCGGGATGTTCGAGAACGCGCCCTTGGTGCTGATCACGACGACCGGCGCGAAGTCGGGCCGCCGGCGCACGACACCGATCGTCTACACGACCGACGGCGACAGCGTCGTCATCATTGCGTCGAAAGGTGGTGCGCCCACCAATCCCGACTGGTTCCACAACCTCGTCGCGAACCCGGGCGTGACGGTCGAACTGCCGGACGAGACGTTCGAGGCGCGAGCGCGCGTCGCCGAAGGTGACGAGCGCGATCGCCTGTTCCGCGCTCAGGCCGATCAAATGCCGAACTTCGACGAGTACCAGAAGTCGACCACGCGCCGGATACCGGTCGTCGTGCTCGAGCGCGTCTGAACTGTCCTCGTCTCGAACGGCACACGCGTCCGTCCTAGTCTCGGCCGATGCCCCGTCTGCGTCCGCGGGCGAATTCCGCCGGGCCTGATCCGGAGGGGTTCGTCGACGATCTCTACCGCCGGCTCCTCGGGCGGCCGGCTGATCGCGCGGGCCTCGAGACGTTTGTCGGAAAACTGCGTGACGGTGTCCCGCGCGCGGACATCGCGGTCATGCTCGCGACCTCGGACGAATACAAACAGCGGGTCATCCGGGCGACATCGCCGCGCCGCCGCGAGCCCGCCCGCTATCGCCTGACGGTCGACGTCACCGGAACGAGTCCGTTCTGGGCGTTCGAGGTCGAAGACGACGCGGACTTCGACTGGATGGAGTCGGCGATCATCGACGACGGCTACTACGAGCACACCGGCGTGTGGAGTCTCGAGCCCGACGACGACAAGCGCATCATGGGGGAGTTGCTCGCAAGCCTGGGTGCGCGCCGGGCACTCGAGCTGGGTTGCTCCTCCGGCACGGTGCTCTCGGTGCTTGCCGCGCACGGTGTCCGTGCGGAAGGCGTCGAGATCAGCCGGCTTGCGTACGAGCACGCTGCGCCCGACATGCGGCCGAACATCCATCTCGGGGACCTGCTCACGCTCGACCTTCCGCACGACTACGACCTCGTCTTCGGTCTCGACGTCTTCGAGCACCTCAACCCCAACCGCCTCGCCGACTACCTCGGCGCGCTCGCCGCGCGCCTCGCGCCCGGCGGATCGCTCTTCGCGAACATCCCCGCGTTCGGCGACGACGAAGTCTTCGGCGAAGTGTTCCCCGTGTACCTGAAGGAATGGCACGACGACATCGCGGCCGGACGCCCGTTTCGGGTGCTGCACTGCGACGACGACGGCTACCCGATGAACGGGCACCTCGTTTGGGCGCACACGACATGGTGGGTCGAGCAGTTCGAAGCGGTCGGCCTCGTCCGCTGCACCGACGTGGAACGCGATCTGCACGAGCGCTACGCCGAACATCTTCGTAACGCACCGGCCCGGGCATCCTTTTATGTCTTTCGCTCGGTCGGGCAATGAGCGTTCGAAAAAGGCAGACTGTCGGAATGAGCCTCGAGCGCGATATTCGTCCCTGGGGGAGTTACGACGTTCTCGTCGACGCAGCCGATCACAAGGTGAAGCAAATCGTGGTGCTGCCGGGAAAGCGGCTCAGTTATCAGAAGCACGCGCGCCGTTCAGAGCATTGGTTCGTCGTGCGCGGGCGCGGCGTCGTGACGCTGAACGGCGAGAAACGCCTGGTAGCGCCCGGAGTCGCCGTCGACATCGAGCAGGGCGCGTCGCACCGCATCGAGAACACCGGATCCGACGACCTCGTGTTCGTCGAGGTCCAGCACGGCGAGTATTTCGGTGAGGACGACATCGTCCGCCTCGAGGACGATTTCGGTCGCGTCGGCTGAGAGGCTTTTTCTTTCGGGTTTCCGACGCGCGTGCAGGTACGGTGCGTCCGTGCGCCGGTCCCTGATTCTTTTCTTCGCCGTTGTTGTTCTCGCGTCGGCCTGCGGTAGCAGCGCCAAGACCACGGGCTCGTCTACGCCTTCGGAGCTCAAGAACATCGTCGACCTGCGGGCCAAGGCGACGGGTTCCTATCCCGAAGTCGACGTGACCGCCGTCGACAACAACTTCGTTCCGGCCGCGATCCGCATCAATCCGGGTACGACCGTTCACTGGGAGAACGAGGGTCGGAGCCCACACGACATCTCGCCCGCGGATCCCTCGCAATCGTTCGGCGCGAAGAAGTTCGGCATCGACGCGTCGAAGTTCGTTCCGCACGCGGAGTACGAGTACCGCTTCGACAAGCCCGGCGTGTACCGATACTTCTGCCGGCTGCACGGCTCGAAGGACCTCGGCATGATCGGTGAGGTCGTGGTCGGCGACGTCGACGCTTCGGGCGGGACGACGGCGACGACGACGGGCGGCCAGGCGGGGGGAACGCTGCGCGTCCCGCAGGACTACCCGACGATCCAGGCCGCGGTCGACGCGGCGAAGCCCGGCAGCCTCGTCCTCGTGTCGCCCGGTGTCTACCGCGAGGCGGTCACCGTGACGTCTCCGGACATCGTCATTCGCGGGCTCGACCGCGCCCGCACGATCCTCGACGGCGACTTCGTGCGCGACAACGGCATCAAGGTGCTCGCCGACGGCGTGGCCGTGGAGAACATGACCGCCCGGCGTTACAAGGAGAACGGGTTCTTCTGGACCGGAGTCACCGGCTATCGCGGCTCGTACCTCACCGCGATTCGCAACGGCGACTACGGCATCTACGCGTTCGACGCGACCAAGGGACAGTTCGACCACGACTACGGCTCGGGGAGCCCCGACGCCGGCTTCTACATCGGCCAGTGCTACCCGTGCGACGCGGTGATCACCGAATCGCTGAGTGAGTGGAACGGAATCGGCTACTCCGGCACCAACGCCGGCGGCAACCTCTACATCGTGAACTCGACGTGGCGGCACAACCGCGTCGGCATCGTGCCGAACAGCGGCACCGAGGAGAAGAATCCGCCGCAACACGGCGCGACGATCGCGGGCAATACCGTCTACGACAACAACAACGCCAAGACCGCGGCGATCGACATCGCGCAGCTCGCCATCGGCAACGGCATCCTCGTCGCGGGCGGGAACGACAACGTCGTGCAGCGCAACCTGGTGTTCGACCACGACCTCGTCGGCGTGGCCGTGATCCCGCTCCCCGAGAAGGTCATCAACCCGAGCGACCCCAAGGCGATCAATTTCGACGCGCACCGCAACAAGGTGATCGGAAACGCCGTCAGCGACAGCCGGGCGGCCGATCTCGGACTCGTGACCGGTCTCGAGAACGCGAAGGACGCGGGTGGCAACTGCTTCTCGGGCAACACGTACAAGACCTCGTTGCCGGACAACCTGCAACAACTGGTGCCGTGCGGGAAGCCGGCGTCGCCGGCGTTCGAGACCGATCTCGGTCGCTTCGCTGCGCTCCTGACCGCGAAGAAACCGGGCCCCGGCGATTACCGCACGGTCGTGCTCCCGCCGCCGCCTGCTCTTCCGGACATGCCCGACGCCGCGACCGCGCCGCCGCAACCCGCGAACACCGGCGTGCCCATGGCCATCGACCTCTCCGGCATCACGCTCCCGACGATGCCGGCCAATCCGTAGCCGCGGTTTCGTCCTAGCCTTCGACCGTGCCGGTCAAGGAAGGTCCTGTTCCGCCGTTCCCGGACGGCGCCGACCCGGACGAGTACGACCGGCTGCGGCGCCGCGTGCTCTGGAAGATGCCGTCGGGCCTCTACGTCGTCGGTTCGACCGACAAGGGACAGCGCCGCAACGGCATGACCTTGAACTGGGCGACGCAGGTGTCCTTCGACCCGAAGTGGATCGGCATTGGCGTCGAACACGGCGCGTTCACGCACGAGCTGATCCGGGCGGGCGGGGTGTTCAGCCTGAACATCATCGACCGGGAAGACCGCGCGATCGTCCGGAAGTTCACGAAGCCCGTCGACGTCGACTTCGACGCCCGGACGCTGAACGGCTTTTCCTACATCGACGGCCCGGTAACGGGCGCACCGGTCCTCGCCCAGGCGGTCGCCTACCTCGAGTGCGAGGTGCGCCAACCCGTCGAGATCGGGAACCACACGCTGTTCCTCGGTGAGGTGGTCGGCGCGGCGTTCCTCCAAGACGAGGGGACCGACGTCCTCCGGATGGAGGACACCAGGATGAACTACGGCGGCTGAGCGTCAGCCGACGAGAGCGTCAGCCGAAGAGGAGGCGGCGCACCGGTGCGGCGGGCGCGGCCTGCGCCTTGAACGCCCGGTGGTACTCGGCCAGGGCATTCGCGGCGGCGGTGCGACTGGCGGCGATCGGTGAGCTCTGCTCGCCGTCCCGGTGCTGCCAGTACCACTGGCCGTTGCGGGCGGAGACCTTGCCGATGCTCGTGCCGGCGCCGCCGGTCGAGAGGCGAACCTCGGCGGTGGTCAACGAAAGCGGCAGCACTTGAACCTGAGCCATGGCTGTCGTCGTCATCGTCACGGTGTCCTCCTCTCTGGTCGGCTCGCCACCGCGCCGGGTCGGGTCGGGGGCGAGGAAACGATGTGGCCTTCTAGGCTTCGGCGTTATGGCCGACCTTTCTGCAGCGGAATCCTCCAAGAGGACCGCTCCCGGTGGCCTTTTTCACAGTTGGCGTTACGTTCTCGCGACCACGAATCCTCCGCCGGGGCGGCTCGACGTGGTGTCGAAATGGCTGTATTTGACCCGCGCCGGGGTACTTCCGATGACGCTCGTCTCGGGAGCAATTGCCGGACTCCTGGCCATTTTCCGCGATGCGGACGTCAACTGGGGCTGGTACGCCCTCTCCGCGGTCGGGATCGTGCTCGCCCACATGGCGAACAACCTCATGAACGACCTCTTCGACCTCGAGGTTGGCACCGACCGGGAGGATTACCCCCGGAACCTCTATTCACCACACCCGGTGCTGTCGGGCGTGATCACCCGCAAGGGACTGGCGGGGTGCGCGCTTGTCGTCAACGTGCTGTGCCTCGGAATCATGGTGGTGCTGACCGCTGCCCGGGGCTGGCCGATCGTGGTCTTCGCACTCGGTGGCTTTCTCCTCTCCGCCGCCTACACTGCGCCGCCGCTGCGGCTGAAGAAGCACGGGCTCGGCGAGCCGACCGTCCTCGTCGTGTGGGGGCCGTTGATGGTCGGGGGGTGCTACTACGCGGCGACGGGCACGATCCCGGGCGCGATCGTGCTCGCCTCACTGCCGTACGCGCTTCTGTGCACGACGGTGCTCATGGGCAAGCACATCGACAAGATCCCGTGGGACGCGCCGGACGGGACGCGGACGCTGCCGGTCATCATCGGCGAGGCCGCCGCCCGCCGGGTCACGCAGGGCATGTTCGTCGCGTTCTACGTCGCGATCGCCGCGCTCGTCGTCGCTCGGGTCTTGCCGGTTGCATCGTTGCTCGTGGTCTTGTCGTTCCCGGTGTTGCGCCGCACCTTCGCGTACTACGCGCACCCGAAGCCCGACGTCTCGCCGGTGCCGAATCCGGTGTGGCCTCTTTGGTTCGCCGCGCTCTCGTTCCTCGTGACCCGTCGAGCCGGTGGGCTCTTCGTCGTCGGCTTGGTCATCGGCGCGATCCTGGGCTGGTGAGCGCGGCGCTCGACGGTCGCCGTAGTCGGTACCGCGCACCGGCGTTACGCTTCGCGCCGAACGCTCGGGACGGGGGAGGCCCGCTTTGATCCAAAGCACGATGCAGGACTTTCCGCTGACCATCACGGCGGTGTTGCGACACGGTGCAGCCGTCTACGGCGGTACCGAGTGCGTTACCTGGACCGACGACGGTCCCCGGCGCACGACCTACGGGACGATCGCGGCGAACGCGGCGCGGCTCGCGCGCGGCCTCGACGGGCTCGGCGTCACGAACGGCGACCGCGTCGGGACCTTTTTGTGGAACAGCCAAGAGCACATGGAGGCGTACCTCGCGGTGCCCTCGATGGGCGCGGTGCTGCACACCCTGAACATCCGCCTGTTCCCCGAACAGTTGGCGTACGTCGTGAACCACGGCGGCGACAAGGTCGTGATCGTCGACGACTCGCTCGTTCCGCTGCTGGCGAAGGTCGTCACCGAGCTCACGACGGTGGAGTGCTTCGTGGTCGTGGGCGACGGCGACGCGTCGGCGCTCGGCACCGACCGCCCGGTTCTCCGTTACGCCGACCTGCTGGCGCCGCATCCGCCGACGTACGACTGGCCCGAGATCGACGAGTGCCAAGCAGCGGCGATGTGTTACACCTCGGGAACGACGGGCAACCCGAAGGGTGTGGCGTACTCGCACCGTTCCGCGTTCCTGCACTCGCTCGCGGCAATGACGCCGAACGCGTTGAACTTGTCCGAGCGCGACCGAGTGCTGATGATCGTCCCGATGTTCCACGCGAACGCGTGGGGGATTCCGTACGCCGCGTTCCTCTGCGGGGCGGCGCTCGTCATGCCCGGCAAGTTCCTGCAGGCCGAACCGTTGACGCGGATGGTCGCCGAGGAACGAGTGACGTTCTCCGGCGCGGTCCCGACGATCTGGGCGGACATCTACCGCTACGGCGAGGAGCACGAGATCGACCTGTCGAGCATCGAGCGCATCATCTGCGGCGGCTCGGCAGTACCGCGTTCGTTGATGGAGAACTTCGAGCGCAAGTACGGCGTGCGCATCATCCAGGCGTGGGGCATGACCGAGACGTCGCCGCTCGCGGCGGTCGCGCACCCGCCGGGCTCGGTCGAGATCGGCGGCGACGACGAGATGGACTGGCGGGCGCGAACCGGCCGCGTCGTCGGCGGCATCGAACTGCGCATCGTCGACGACATGGGCGGGCCGCTTCCGTGGGACGGCGAGGCCGTCGGCGAGATCGAGGTGCGCGGTCCGTGGGTCACGGCGTCGTACTACCGCGACCCCTCGCCCGAGAAATTCGACGACGGCTGGCTCCGCACCGGCGACGTCGGCACCGTCTCGCCCGAGGGCTACATCCAGATCACCGACCGGGCCAAGGACGTGATCAAGTCGGGCGGGGAGTGGATCAGCTCCGTGGAGCTCGAGAACCTGCTGATGGGGCACCCGGACGTCGTCGAGGCGAGCGTGATCGGCGTGCCGGACGCCCGTTGGGACGAACGCCCGCTCGCGTGCGTCGTGCGCAAACCCGGCTGCGACGCCGACGCCGCCGCGCTCGCGGCCTACCTGGCCGAGCACGTCGCGAAGTGGCAGGTGCCCGAGCGTTGGAGTTTCGTCGCCGAGGTCCCGAAGACGTCGGTCGGCAAGTTCGACAAGAAGATCCTGCGGGCGCAACACGAAAAGGGTGAGCTCCGCATTGAACAACTGGATTGAGCAACGGCGTAGCGGCAAGTGGGAGGAAGCCGCGCAGGGCGTCGTCGCCGCACCCGCCGCGACCGTCGTGTTGCTGCGCGACGGTGAGCAGGGGCTCGAGGTGCTGCTCGGCCGCCGGTCGTCGAAGCTCGCGTTCCACGGCGGGGCGTGGGTGTTCCCGGGTGGCCGGATCGATCCCGTCGACTACGGCGACGCGCCCGACGATCTCGTCGCCGCGGCGCGCCGGGCCGCGGTCCGGGAGGCGAAGGAGGAGGCCGGCGTCGACGTCGACGGCGACTCGTTGGTGCACCTGTCGAACTGGACGACGCCCGAGGGATCGCCCAAGCGGTTCGCGACGTGGTTCTTCGTCGGTCCCGTCGCGGGGGGCAACGAGATCGCGGACGGCGCCGAAACCGAAAAGCTCCAGTGGTTCGGACCCGAGAAGGCACTGGCCGCGCGGGCGTCGGGCGAGATCGAGCTCGCGCCGCCGCAGTACGTGACGCTGCTCGACCTGCGCGCGTTCGGCACCGTCGCCGAGGCGATGGAAGCGATCGCTCCGCTCACGCCCATCGACTACTTGCCGCGGTTCCACTTCGTCGAAGGCGGCGACGCGATGTGCATCTATCCCGAGGACGTCGCGTACGACGACGTTTCGCGCCTGGACGCGCCCGGCCCCCGCCACCGGCTCTATCTGCGGGGCGGGGGCTGGGAGTATCTGCGGGACTGAGTCCCGGCCGGCCTGTTACTTGTTGGGCTGCGGTGTGACCCGGAGGTAGGGCTTGATCGCCTTCCAACCCTTCGGGAACTTCGTGTCCGCTTCCTCGTTCGACACGGCGGCCGTGATGATCACGTCGTCGCCGTCCTTCCAGTTCGCCGGCGTCGCCACGCTGTAGTTCGCGGTGAGCTGGAGCGAGTCGATGACGCGCAGGATCTCGTCGAAGTTGCGGCCGGTCGCCATCGGGTAGACGAGGATGAGCTTGATCTTCTTGTCCGGTCCGATCACGAACACGTTGCGCACGGTCATGTTGTCGTTGGGCGTGCGCTTCGTCGGGTCGCCCGACGTCGACGCCGGGAGCATGTCGTAGAGCTTCGCGACGTTGAAGTCGGAGTCCGCGATGAGCGGGTAGTTCGGCGCCACGCCCTGCGTCTCGGCGATGTCTTCCGCCCAGCCCTTGTGGTTCTCGAGCGGGTCGACCGACAAGCCGATGACCTTCACGTTGCGTTTGTCGAACTCGGGCTTGATCTTCGCGACGGCTCCGAGCTCGGTCGTGCAGACCGGCGTGAAGTCCTTCGGGTGTGAGAACAGGAGACCCCAGCTGTCGCCGAGGTATTCGTGGAAGTCGATCGTTCCTTCGGTGGTCTCAGCAGTGAAATTCGGGGCTTCGTCGCCCAGCCGCAACGCCATGCCGGTGCCTCTTTCGTCGTCGTCGGGTCTCGATCGCAGGCTAGGTGCCGGTCGATCGAAATGCCACAAGGTGAGTCGGGATTCTCAACCGGATCGTCGTCGGTAATGTTCCGGCCCCTGTGACCGCCTCGCCATCCGACCCGAGTGTGCGGAAAGGCGGCGTCCGCGGTCTGGCCATCGACATCACGCCGTTGCGCCGATCGCGCGACTTCCGGCTGCTTTGGGGCGGCGAGATGCTCTCGCAGATCGGGAGTCAGATCACGCTGGTCGCGCTGTACCTCCAGGTGTTCCGCCTCACGAACTCGCCGCTCGCCGTGGGGTTCGTCGGCTTGGCGCAGCTGGTGCCGATGCTGTTCGTCTCGATCGGCTTCGGCCCGCAGATCGACCGCCGCGACCGTCGGCGCCTCCTGTTGTTCGCGCAGTGCGGACTCATGTTCTCGTCGATCCTCCTGTTCGTCGGTGCACGCATCGGTGATCCGCCGCTGGTGCTCGTGTACGGCGCGGCCGCGCTGAGCGCGGGCTTTCTGTCGATCTCGATGCCGACCCGAAGCGCGATGACACCTCGCCTGGTCGGTGAGGAGCTCCTACCCCAGGCCGCGGCGCTGAACCAGGTGATGTGGAACGGCGCCGCCCTGGTCGGTCCGGTGATCGGTGGATTCGTCGTCGGCGGCCTCGGCCTGTCGTGGGCATACGGACTCGACGTCTTGAGCTATGTCGCCGCGCTCACCGCCGCGTTCCTGATCCACTCCCAGAGGCCCGAGCGGGTCGAAGGCGAAGAGCGCGAGACGGGCTGGGACTCGGTCCTGAGCGGGGTCCGTTACCTGAAGGGCAAGCGCATCCTGCAGTCCACGTTCACGGTCGACATCGTCGCGATGGTGTTCGGCATGCCTCGGGTGCTCTTCCCGGTGCTCGCGGAGACGCAGTTCCACGCCGGCCCGGTCGTGGTCGGACTGTTGTTCGCCGGGCCCGCGTTCGGTGCGATCGTCGGCGCAGCGACGTCAGGTTGGATCGGGCGGATCCGGCGCCTGGGACTCGCCATCTTGATCGCGGTCACCTTGTGGGGCGCGGCGATCGCCGCGTTCGGGCTGGTCGGAAGCAACCTCGGGCTCGCGCTCGCGTTCCTCGCGCTCGCGGGCGGCGCCGACGTGATCTCCGCGGTGTTCCGGAACACGACGCAGCTCCTCATCGTCCCCGACGGACTCCGCGGTCGCATCTCCGCGATCAACATCTTCGTCGTCGCCGGTGGACCGCGGCTCGGCGACCTCGAGAGCGGCTTGGTCGCGAGCTTGTTCACGCCGACGATCGCGGTGGTCTCCGGAGGCTTGTTGTGTGTCGCCGGCGTCGGCGTGATCGCGGCGAAGGTACCGCGCTTCGCGCGCTGGACGGCAGGAGATCCGCCCTGATTGACCGCGCCCGTCAACCGCGATTGACTGCGGCTGTGGCGGGGTACTCGGGGACGCCCCTTCCCCAGAAGCTCGGCATCAAGCCGGGGGCACGTCTCGCACTCGTGCGCGCGCCGGAAGGGTTCGAACGCGAGCTCGGACCACTCCCGGAAGGTGTGCGCGTTCGCACACAGGCGCGCGGCGCGCAGGACGTCGTTCTGTTCTTCGCGACGCGACGCGCAGAGCTCGAACGTCGCTTCGACGGTCTCGCGCGCGCGGTCGCGCCCGCGGGCGGATTGTGGATCGCGTGGCCGAAGCAGACCGGATGTGTCGCGACCGACCTGCGCGAAGGCATCGTGCGCGACCTCGGACTTGCGCACGGGCTCGTCGACAACAAGGTGTGCGCGGTCGACGACACGTGGTCGGGCCTTCGGTTCGTCTACCGGTTGGACGACCGCCCGCCGCGCAACGGCAAATCGCGCTGACGCGGTGGCGCCGGTTACCCGGGCTGCGTGCGCGTCCGGATCAGCCGGCGCGGCGTAACGGGAGCTCGGCCTCGTACTCGCCGCCCGCCCAACGGACGGAGGCGTCGGGGACGAGCTTGCGAACCAGCCCCAGGGCGGCCCGGTTGTCGGGCAGCATCGTGGCCAGGAACGCCTCGTAGCCCCGGTCGCAGGCCAGCGCCCCGAGCCGGGTGGCCAGGCGTCGGCCCAGGCCCCGGTGCTGCCAGGTGTCCTCCACGGTGATGGCGATCTCGGCCCGATGCCCGTCGGGACGGCCGTCGTAGCGGGCGACCGCCACGATCTCGTCGCCGTCGAGCGCCACCAGCGCTTCCCGCCGCCCGTGGTCGACGTCGGCGAGCCGCAGCAGCGCGGCGCGGGGCGGGCGCGAGATCGGGGAGAAGAACCGGAAGTGCACGCTCGACGGCGAGAGCCGGTCGAACAGACGCGCCAGGCGCTCGGCGTCGGTGATCGCGATCGGCCGCACCGTGAGGTCGCGATCGTCGAAGTGGAGCGTGTCGGTGCCGTTCGAATTCACTTCAGGCTCCTCAGGATCATGCACGTCGACTTCGCGTGCGCGTAGAGGTCTCCGGTGTCGTCGTAGACGCGCGCTTCGGTGGTGACGATGCGACCGCCGCCGTGCACGACGCGCCCTTCGGCGCGTACGCGGCCGGTCGCGCGCGTGATCGCGCGCACGAAGTTGGTGCTCAGTTCGAGCGTCGTGAAACTCTCGTCGGCCGACAACGTCGACGACACCGCGCATCCCATCGCCGTGTCGACGAGCGTCGCGACGATCCCACCGTGCATCGTGCCCATCGGATTCTCGTGCATCTCGTCGGCGACGATCGAAAACACCGTCCGCCCGCGCTCGAGCTCGTCGAACGACAAACCGAGCAGCGCGACCGCGGGCGGGGGCGCGAGGTCTCCGCTCATCATCGCTGCGAGCCGCTCGTATCCGTCGACGCTTCGCAGCGCGCGACGCGCCGGACCGGGGTCGCTCCACGTGACGGTGTGCGTCCGGACCGCGGGCGCGGGCTCCGTCGCCCGGCCGGCTTGCGTCGCGGTCATGCCGTGACTTCCTCCGTGTCATTCGTCCGCAGCGATCGCGCGTACGAGGTCAGGTGCTCCGCGACGCGGTCCATGTGCGCCGGATCGTCGTAGAGGCGCGCGAGCATCAGCGCGCCTTCGAGCGACGCGGTGATCGTCGACGCGAGCGCGTACGGATCGAGGTCGGGGGCGAACGTTCCCGCGGCCTTCCCGTCCTTCACGATGCGACCGACCAGGCGGTGCCAGAGCGTCATCGAGGCCCGAGCCCGCTCGCACAGTTCCGAGTGCGTGTCGTCGGCTTCGATCGCGGTGTTCATCATCGGGCACCCACCCTCGATCGCCGGCCGGCGGGCGTTGGTGGCGAACGCCTCGATCATCGCGACGAGCCGCTCGACGCCGTCGGTGACGCCGTCCTGCGAGCGGGCGAGGCGGTCGGTGACCCGGCTCATGGCGTAGTCGTACGCCTCGAGCGCGAGCTGCTCCTTGGAGCCGAAGTGGTTGTAGATCCCGCCCTTTTCGAGGCCGGTTGCCCCGATCAGGTCGCGCAACGACGCGCCGGCGTAGCCCTGCCGGTTGAACACCGGGGCCGCCAGCTCGACGATGCGCTGGCGGGTGCGTTCACCCTTGGTGGGACTGCTCCGAACCATCACGATGCCTCGCCTCTCCTGGAAACAAACCGACCGGTCTGTTCTGATTCTGCGCCCCGGCGGGTTCGGTGTCAACCCGAACCCGCCGGCCATCCCACCGGTCTTGCAACCGGGTTACGTCGCCACGACCCCGCCCGGTTCGCGCCCCCCCGAATTCCCCACCAACAGTTGGCAGACTTTTCGGCACCTCCGCCCGCTTTTCCTGCCAACAGTTGGCAGAGTTTTCGGCTCTACACGCCGCTTTTCCTGCTCACTGTTGGGGGGAATTGGGGGCGGGTACGGTCCGAGGGGTGTGCGGTCGGTATGTCTCGGTGTCGTCGCCGACGATCCTCGCCGAGCGCTTTCACGTCGAAGAGGTCCGGACCGAACCGACCGAAGCGAACTACAACGTCGCGCCCCGTGCCGACGTGCCGGTCGTGGCCGAGAGCCGCGGGACCCGCGTGCTCGACCTCGTGCGTTGGGGCCTCGTGCCGTCGTGGGCGAAGTCGTTGTCGATCGGCGATCGGATGATCAACGCCCGCGCGGACCGCTTGCTCACGAGCAACGCGTTCAAGCGCGCGTTCGAACGCCGGCGCTGCATCGTCCCCGCGGACGGCTTCTACGAGTGGCAGGTCGTCGAAGGTCGCAGACAGAAACAGCCGTGGTTCATCCGCCGCCGCGACGGCGAACCGATCGCGTTCGCGGGACTGTGGGAGATCTGGCACGACCCCGAGTTGGGCGATGACGCGCCGCGGATCCGCTCGTTCACCATCATCACGACGGAACCGAACCACGTCATGCGGCCCATCCACGATCGCATGCCGGTGATCCTCCCGGAGTCGGCGTGGGACTCGTGGCTCGACGCGGGCAACCGCGACGTCGGAGCGCTCTCGAAGCTGCTCGTCCCCGCACCCGACGCGGACTTCGAGCTGTGGCCGGTCTCGACGCTCGTCAACAAGGCGAGCGAGAACAGCCCCGCACTGCTCGATCCCGCGCCGGTAGATTCGCACTGATGGACTACCGCGACTTCGTCGCGACGCTGTCGAGCGAAGGCGACGCGTTCGTTACCGCGGCGCGTCACGCGGGCGTCGAAGCACCCGTCCCGCCGTGTCCGGATTGGACCGTCGCCGATCTCTGTGCGCACGTCGGCCGGCTGCACCGGTGGGCCGGAGAGATCGTCCGTCTCCGTCCCGCACCCGCCGGGCGCGACTGGCGTGACCGCATCCAGCCGCCGAGCGGTCCGGCCTTGATCGACTTCGTCGTCGAAGGTCTCGCCGCGTTCGTCGACGTGTTGGACGCCGCCCGCCCCGGCGATGCGTGCTGGACCTGGGTCGACGTGCAGAACGTCGGCTTCTGGGCGCGCCGCCAGGCGCACGAGATCGCGATCCACCGCTGGGACGCGCAGAGTGCATCCGGCGAGCCGGATCCGATCGAGCGCACGCTCGCGATCGACGGGATCCAGGAGCTCTTCGACATCCGCCCGTTCCGGCCCGGTGGTCCGCCGCCCGGGCACGGAGAGACGATCCATCTGCACTGCACCGACGGCGAAGGCGAATGGCTCGCGCGCTTCGAGCCGGAGGGCGCGGTCGTCACCCATGAGCATGCGAAGGGCGACGTCGCGGTGCGCGGCACGGCGAGCGATCTGCTGCTGCTGATGTGGGGCCGGATCACGCCCGACCGCGTCGAGGTCTTCGGCGACGAGTCGTTGTTGACCGGTTGGCGGGACGGCACCCGCTGAAGACGCCGGAGGGGTGCCTTACTCCCCGGGACCCTCGGGATCCTCGGGTGCGACGGCCGCCCGCAAGACGGCGATGACGTGTTCGCGCCGCACCGCGAGCGCGGTCGGTGACATCGGGTCGACGTCGAGCAGCCCCGTCATGAGGTGGCCGTCGGACAGGTACGACAGCACCGCGCCGTAGCCCGTCAGCAACAGTTGGCGGGCGTCGTATCGCCGCAAGCGCCCGGCATCCATCTCGCGTTCGAGGAAATCGGCGCCCCGGTCGAACAGCGGTCGCAGGAGAACGGTCAGCTGATCGCGCAGGATCGGCCCGCCTTCGAGTGCCTCCCAGCGCGCGAGCCGGACGAAGCCGGGGTTGTTCTCGAAGAACGCGAACGCCGCCCGCAACATGCGCTCGACCTGCGGCCAGCCTTCGCGCGTCCCCTCGATCGCCTGGTCGACGAGCCGCTCCCAATCGGAGAACGAGTCCGACAGAACCGCGCGGTACAGCGCTTCCTTCGAGGGGAAGTGATGGAGGAGGCTCGGGCGGCGGATTCCGACCTCGTCGGCGATCTCGTTCAGGCTCGTGCCCGCATAGCCGTGCTCACCGAAGCGGCGCAGCGCGACTTCGAGGATGAGTTCTTTGGTGGTCTGACCCGAACCTGGAGCCAACGCCACTTTGTCAGTCTACCGACACCTCTCTACCGACTGGTCGGTAGTACATTTTCGCGGTGCCGTTGAGCCATGTAGTCGCCGCCTTCGTCGCTGCGTTCGTCGTGACCCAGATTTCCATCTTCGCGACCACGGTCTACCTGCATCGAGCGCTCTCGCACCGCGCGTTGACCGTTCATGGTGCCGCGGCGATCCCGTTCCGGTTCGTGATCTGGATCACGACCGGTATGCGGCCGCGTGAATGGGTTGCGGTCCATCGCAAGCACCACGCCGCGACCGACACTCCTGACGATCCGCACAGTCCCGCCCAGGTGGGTTTCTGGCGCGTGCAACTCGGCAACGTGGGTCTCTACAAGAAGGTCGCCGCGGACGAGGCGAACACGAAGAAATACGCCCGCGATCTTCCGCCGGACAAGCTCGACCGCCTCGCGTTCGATTATTCGCTCGTCGGCCTCGGGATCGGTATCGCCATCCTCGTGGTGACGATGTGGGCGCTCGGATTCGGTCTCGTCACCGGCTTCCTCGCCGCCGGGATCCACGCCGTCATGTACGTGATGCTCTCCGGCTCGATCAACGCCGTCGGCCACACATTCGGCGAGCAGCCCTACGACAACTCCGCGACGAACGTCCAGGCGCTCGCGTTCGTCACCGCGGGCGAAGGTCTGCACAACAACCACCACGCCGCGCCCACCTCGGCTCGCTTCGCGCTCGGCAAGGGGGAAATCGATCCCGGCTGGTGGTTCGTGCGCCTGCTGGTGAAGCTGCATCTTGCAGAAGTACGTCTCCAGGACGTACATCTCAAGACCGCGGCGTAGCCGCGTTTACGCGCGCTCCGACCGCTCGATCTTCCAGCCGTAGATCGCCTCGAAGCGGCGCGTGAACCGGTCGACGACGTCCTGTTCGGTCGCGCCACCGGCATAGGACGGCGAGATCAGTGCCGCGGCCCGCTCGACCTCGATGATCGCGACCGCGCGGATCCGCGCCGTGTCGGTGCCACGTTCACGCGCGAAGAAGGCGCGTGCCTCGTCGAGCTCCGGGCCGCCCGTGATCACCGCGGCGCGGCCTTTGAACCGGTAGCCCTTGCGGAGGACCGGATCGACGACGTTCAGCTCCACCTCGCCGGCGCGGGCCAGGTTCGCCATCGTGTTCGGCGAGGCGATGTCCGCGAACACGAGGTGATCGTCGTCCCAGACCGAGATGGTGCCCTTCGGTGAGACGTTCGGGCTGCCGTCGCGATTGACGGTCGCGACGAAGGCGAGCGACTGCTCGCGTACGACGCGCTTCATGTCGTCGGTCAGGACGGCCATGGCGCGTCCAGCATGCCGCGTCCCGGTCCGGCGACGCGCAATCGGCGTCACCGGTCCGGTCTCGAGGCGGGCTATCGGGCGTCGACGTCGACGAAGTCGCGGTCTTCGGCCTCTTCGATCGCGCTGTGCATCGCCCGCTCGACCTCCGAGCGGTAGAACCGCCGGTGTCCGCCCAGCGTGCGGACCGAGCTGATCTTTCCGGCGATCGCCCAGCGGGACACCGTCTTCGGGTCGACGCGAAAGATGCGCGCGACCTCCGCCGGCGTGAGGAGCTCGTCCTTCATCGGCCTGTCGTGGCCTTGCATGGTTCCTCCCACGGAACACAACGGGTTGGTGTGGCGGTGTGGCGCGCTCGCCGAAGCGTCAGCACCCCGAACCGGGCGCGCCGCGCCACTCCTTCGATCCCGGTCGAGCGTCGCCGCTCTCCGGACCGGGACCTGCGGTTCCGAGCCCGACGTCGTTGTCGGACCCGTTGCCGTCCTGAAGAGTTTCCGTGAGCGGTCTCGGAGCTGTCAGAGAGTTAGCTGTGGAGTAGCTGAATCTTTGGACAAATCGACCGACGGACCTCTGCCGAGCTACGGCGCTCCCCAGGCGAGGTACAGCAGCTCCCCGACTGCGCCGAACGCGGCCGGTGCCACGTCGTCCGGCCGCGCCGCGAAGTCGGACTGGTCGGCGGCCATCGCCGCGACGACCCAGGCCGCGCCGTCCGTCTCGAAGAGCCCGCTGTCGACGAACGTGCCCGCGCCGTTCCCCGTCTTGTTGTACACGCGCACCGGCATCGTGATGCCGACATGGGACGCGTACGACATGTGGGGCAGCCGGCGAGGAAGGCCGATGAGATGTTGCTGGCGGTACAGGATGTCGCGGGCGCGGTCGTCGACGCGGGTGTACACCTCGGCGAGGTCGCGCGGCGTGGACGTCGAGAACGGTTCGCCGGCCATCGCCGTCTCGAGCGTGATCGACTCGTTCAGGTTCGCGGTGGGGTAGCCGAGCTCGCGCATCGCCGCGTTGACGTCCGCGGGCGCGCCGATCGCCTGCATCAACATCGCGGTCGCGGTGTTGTCCGAAACGATGATCATCAGCCAGGCGAGATCAGCGAGCGTCGGTTCGATCCCGTCTGCGAGATAACGCAACACGCCGGTGCCGATGAAACGGCTGTCCGGACCCAACCGGATGCGCGCGGACGGGTCGATCGTGCCCAGGTCGACCTGTTGCAAGTAGTAGAGCAGGATGAAGGTTTTCGCCGCGCTCTCGGCCGGCATCACCGTGTCGGCGTTGATCGCGACCGTCTCGCCGGTCTGCAGATTCCGCGCGTAGATCCCGAAGCGTCCCGGCGTTTCCGAGACGACCGCTTCGACTTCGGATTGGAGCGTCAGTCCATCGCCCCCTCGTCGGCGCCGCCTGGACGTACCGGCAGCTGGTGCGTCGTGACCGAAGCGCGACCGACGACGAGTTCGGCGACGACCGCGGCGATCACGCCCGGCACGATGAATCCCGGTTTGCCGGTCGTCTCCGCCACGAACATCACGGCCGCGAGAGGCACTCGGTAGCCGGCACCGAGAAACGCTGCGGTCCCGACGACGAGGAACAGCGACTCGTCGTGGCCGACGACGCCGCCGAACATCCGGCCGAGCAGCGCGCCCGCGACGACGAGCGGCACGAACAGCCCTCCCACTCCGCCGCCCGCGACCGCGGCGCTGCTCGCCAGGCAACGCAACACGAGGATGGCGCCGAGCATCGCGACCGATCGTCTCGGGTCGAGTGCCCACGTGACCACGCCGTATCCCGGGGTGAGCACGAGGTTCTGACCAGTGAGCCCGCGGCCGGCGACGAACAGCAGCGCGATCGCGACGCCGGCGGCGGCGACACCGGCAGCCGGGTGCACGCGACTGTTGAAGTCCTTCGCGGACCGCAGCATCCAGGCGAACACGCGCGCGCCGAGTCCGGCCGCGAGTCCGAGCAGCGCCGCGGCGAGGAGATCGGTGAACGAGAGGGGCGGAGAGCCGCTGATCGGGAACAGCGGCGCGGTGCCGTTCACCGCCGCGAGCGCCAGGTATCCCGACACAGCGCCGACGAGAGCAGGGAGCAACGTGCGGCGCGCGAGATCGTCTTGGTACGGAACCTCGAGCGCGAAGACCGCGCCCGTCGCCGGTGCCTTGAAGATCGCGGCGATGCCGGCTGCGGCACCGGCGACCAGCAGGAGATTGCGGTCGGCGCCGCCGAGCGCGCGTCGCCACCAGCGTTGCGCGTTGTTGCCGAACGCGCTCCCGAGGTAGATCGAAGGACCCTCGAGCCCGAGCGCGCACCCGCTGCCGAGTGTGAGTACCGCGGCGACGAGCCGGTTCCCAAGATCACGCAGCGGGAGCGAACGGCCCTCATGGAACGAGTCGAGGTATTCGTCTGCGGTCGCCGGTGACACACCGCGACCGACGCGGTAGCGCCACAGTGCCGCCAGCGCGAGGCCGGCCGCCGGTGCGATCGCGAGGAGACCGATCGGGAGGTCGGAGACGATGCGGTCGAAGACGACGTCGACGGTCAACCGTTCGAACCCCACGACCGCAAAGCCGGTTGCCGCGCCGACGATGGCGGACGCGACGACGAAGCGGTGCGCGCCCGTGAGCAACGACCGGCTCCACGGTCGGTTCACGACGGGTCCGTGCGATCAGCGGGCAAGGGCGCGGAGGATGTCGGGAAGTTGCTCGGGTCCGCAGAACAGTGCCGGTGCGGGCGTCGTCACACCGTTCTCCATGTAGCGGGCGATGTGCTCCTTGCACTTCTCCGGCGAGCCCCACACGAGGAGGTCGTCGACGACCGAGTCGGGGATCGAGTCGGCGGCCGCTTTGCGGTCACCTTCTTTCCACAAGCGCCACAGATCCTGCAACTCGTCGCCGCGGCCGAGCCATTCGTGGAACGCGGCGTAGACGGGAACCGTGAGGTACGACGCGATGGCGCGCTTGCCGACCGACCGCGCCAGGCCCGCGTCGTCGACGGGGAGCACGAAGATCCGCGCCGCGATCTCCTTCCCCTCACCGACGTGGGGCGCGACCGTCTTGACGTCGTCGGCCGAGAGCCAGTTGATGATCGCGCCGTCGCCTTCCCGGCCCGCGAGCCGCAACATCCCCTCGCGCAGCGCGGCGACGAGGATCGGCGGCTGCTCGGGGACGGTGATCCCGAGGCGGAAGCCGCGGACACGGAACGTCTCGTATTCCTCGTCGACCTTCTCGCCGGTGAGCGCGCGCCGCAAGAACCGGATGGTGTCGCGGACCCGTTGGTACGGCTGGTCGAACGACATCCCGTTCCAGCGCTCGACGATCACGTCCGACGAGGTGCCGATGCCGAGCGCGAATCGGCCGGGCGCGGCCTGGCACATCGACGCGACGGTCGACGCCAGTGTGTGGGCACCCCGCGTGTACGCGGGGACGATCGCGGTTCCGAGCCGCAGCTCCGGGGCCCACTGCGCCGCGACCGCGAGGGGGATGAACGCGTCGTACCCGCCCGACTCGGCCGACCAGAGGTCGGTGTAGCCGAGGTCGACGAGCTCACGTACGAGCTCCCGTTGCTGCAACAGAGGGAGACCGTCGAACGGGAACGTGATGCCGTACCGCTGCGGAACCGTCATGGCGTCAATCCTTGTCGCGACCCGGTCACCGCCGCACGTCCCCTTCGAGCTCGGTGAGCGCCTGCGTCTGCTCCTCGCGCCACGCGCGCACGATCGTCGACTGGCTCGCGGTACCCAGAAGGGTGCCGTCCTCGGCCCACAGATGCACGAGCCCGTGGCCGAAGCCGTCGGCGACCGCGTGCACGCGGACGTCGGCGAGCACCCAGGTGGTCGGGACGCGATGCGCGATGCGCAGGGTGTTGTCGAGACTGTTGCCGCCAGCCCGCGTTCCGAGCGCCTGGCCGATGCCGAACGGCACGAAGTCGCCGACGATTGCGAGTGCGGCCGCGGACATCTCGAGCACCTCGGGCATACGGATCCACAAGGCCGCGTGACCCGTACCCGGCGGGCCGGGGAGGTCCCACGGCGCGCGTCCGTTCGCAAGCTTGGCGTCGAGGCGGCTGCTGATCCGTCCCTCGTGGTGGTTCAGCATCGGGCGCGGCGGACAGTCGTCGGGCGGCGGTACGTCCGGGCGCACCGCCCACTGGCCCTCGAGGTCGAGCGACCGGCGCCCGAGCGCGCCGAGAACGGTGAGGATCTCGGTGTCGCCGACGTGCGCAATGACGCGTGCTTGCGAGATCTGATGCCCGCGAACGACTTCGAGCACGTCGAGCTCGAGGATCGAGGGAGGCCGGGCGAACGAGAGGTACTGCGCGGTCGCCCACACGCACGGGCGGCCGGTGACGCGCTCCATCACGTCGATGCACGCGCCCAGTCCGGCGCCGCCGAACAGAGCGCCGGTACCGGACGTGAGACTGCGCACGACCTCCATCCGCCACTGAGTGCCGTCGTCCGAAGCTGGTTCCAGTCCGAAGAACGTGCGGGCGTCCATCAGCGGCGCGGCGCGTTGCGTTCCACGAGGCCCGCGTGCATGGTCAGCTTCATGCCGGTGAGCGTGCGCTCGGCGTGCTGCATACGCCAGGCGAGCATCCGTTGTGCGTACTCGAGCATCCTCGGTGCGTACGCGGGATCCGCGGCGACGTTGCGGATCTGTGCGGGATCCGCGTCGAGATCGAAGAAGATCGACGGCAACGCCGGGTAACCCGAGAACTGCACGAGCTTGCCGTGGTCGTCGCGCAGCACGGCGAGCGCGCACTCCTCGAGCGTGAGTCCGAAGGCATCTTCGATAAGCGGGCTGTCGGGATCGCGAAAGTCGAACTCGAAATGGGTTTCGTCGCGCCAGTCGCCGACATCATGACCGCGCAGCCAGGGCGTGAGCGCGCGGCCGTCACACTGCAACGGCACGTCGAGGTCGAGCAGCTCGCAGAGCGTCGGCAGGAGGTCGACGTGTTCGGTATAGGCGTCGACGGCGCGCGGCCCGTCGACGCCCGGACCACGCACGATGAGCGGGACGTTGTACGACTGGTCGAACCAGCCGAGCTTGTGGAGCATGAAGTGGTCGCCGAGGTTCTCGCCGTGGTCGCTCGTGAAGATCACGAGCGTGCGGCCGGCCTGGCCGGTGTCATCGAGCCAATTCAGGATCCGCGCGATCTGGTCGTCGACCTCGGCGATCATCCCGTAGTAGGTCGCCTGCAGCTCGCGCTGTTCCCGGTCGTCGTCAGGAGATTTGAGGAACGGATGGTCGATCATCACCGCGAGCAGCGGATGTTGCTCGCCTTCGGCGGCGCGCGAGTGGGCCCGCACCGGCGGCGGCACCGACGCGGGGTCGTACATCGTGTCGTAGGGCGCGGGCGCGAGGAACGGGGGATGCGGCCGCAGGTAGGAGATGTGCGCGAACCAGCCGCCGCGGGTCGCGGGCCGGGCCGACGCCCACTCGACGAACCGGTCGGTCAGGAACGCCGTCTGCGAGTGTTTGGCCTCGTACTGCGTGCGCCATCCGGTACCCGCCGCGGGCTGATCGACGAAAGTGCGCCACTGCTCGGGAACGTCCACGCCGTGGGCCCGCATCCAGGCGAGCCACGCGTCGGGCTTGCTCTCCGGGAGATGGCACACCGGGTCGAAACCCGGCAGCACGCCCTCGTACTCGTGGAGCCGAGGGTCGTCGGGCGCGCAGGTGCGCGGGTCGATGCTCGTGTCGGTGTAGCCGAACAGCGCGGGCTCGTAGCCGGCGCGGCGGCCGGCGAGCGCGACGTTGTCGTGGCGCGCGTCGAGCGGGGTCCCGTTCAGCACTGACCGATGGTTCATGAGGTACATGCCCGTGTACAGCGCGGCGCGGCTCGGACCGCAGGGCGCCGCTTGGGCGTAGTGGCGGCGGAACGAGACGCCGTCCGCGGCGAGGCGGTCGAGGTGGGGCGTCCGCACGACGGGGTGGCCCGCGGCGCCGAGGCAGTCGGCGCGCCACTGGTCGGCGGTGATGAGCAGGACGTTTGTCGGAGGTGCCATGGGAAAACCGACCGTGGGAATCGGGAATCGCTCCCGATCGTTACACCCGGCACTATGACAGACACCAAGACCCAACTTCTGCCCCTGTTGCCGCTGACGCAAGGCGTCGTCCTGCCGCAGATGGTGGTCACGATCGCCCTCGAGACGGACGAGGCCAAGCGCGCCGGCGAAGCCGCCGCCGCGGCCGGGAACCGACTGGTCCTCGTGCCCCGGATCGACGGCCGGTTCGCACGCGTCGGCACCGTCGCCGCGATCGAGAGCGCGGGAGATCTTCCCAACGGCACCCGCGCCCTGGTCATCCGCGGCGTCAGCCGCGGTCGCGTCGGCACCGGCGAGCTCGGTGCCCACGGTGCGCTGCACGTGCAGGTCGAGACGATCGACGAGGAGCCCCCGAGCCCCCGGGCCCGCGAGCTCGCGCGTGAGTACCGCGCGGTGGTCGAGACGATCCTCGAACACCGCGGTGCCCGGCGCATCGCAGACGTCCTGGCCGGGGTCGACGACCCGGGCCAGCTCGCGGACACCGCCGCGTACTCGCCCGAGCTCACGATGGAGCAGCGGATCGAGCTGCTGGAGACCGCCGACGTCGAAGCACGCCTCGAGCTGGTGCTCAGTTGGATGCGCGAGACGCTCGCCGATCTCGAGCTGAAGGACAAGATCCGCTCCAATGTCAGCGACGGCCTCGACAAGCAGCAGCGCGAGATGATCCTGCGCCGACAGCTCGACGAGATCCGCAAGGAACTCGGCGATGGGAGCGACGACGACGTCATCGCCGAGTACCGCGCCAAGTTCGCGGAGAAGCAGCTGCCCGACGCGGTGAAGCTCGCGGTCGACAAGGAGCTCGACCGGCTCGAGCGCATGGGCCAGCAGAACCCCGAGCAGGCGTGGGTGCGGAACTGGCTCGACGCGGTGGTGGAGCTGCCGTGGGGCGAGGTCGCGCCCGAGAACAACGACATCCCTGGCGCGCGCGACGTGCTCGACGCCGACCACGAGGGCCTGTCCGACGTGAAGGACCGCATCCTCGAGTTCCTGGCCGTGCGCGTGCTGCGGCGCGAGCGCGGCCTCGGTACCGAGAGCGGCCGCGGTTCGGGTGCGATCCTCGCGCTCGTCGGGCCGCCCGGCGTCGGCAAGACGTCGCTGGGTGAGTCGGTGGCGCGCGCGCTGAACCGTCCGTTCGTGCGCGTGGCCGTCGGCGGTGTGCGCGACGAGGCTGAGATTCGCGGCCACCGGCGTACGTACGTCGGCTCGCGGCCCGGCCGCATCGTGCGCGCACTGACCGAGGCGAAGGCGATGAACCCGGTCCTGCTGATCGACGAGATCGACAAGTTGCAGGCCGGCGGCTGGTCGGGCGATCCCGCGAGCGCGCTGCTCGAGGTGCTCGACCCGGCGCAGAACCACACCTTCCGCGATCACTTCCTGGAGATCGACCTCGACCTCTCGGACGTGCTGTTCCTCGCGACCGCGAACCAACTCGACACGATCCCCGGGCCGCTGCTCGACCGCATGGAAGTGGTCACGCTCGACGGCTACACCGAGGACGAGAAGGTCGCGATCGCCGAGCACCACCTGTTCCCGCGGCAGCGTTCGAAGGCCGGCTTGAGAGACGATGAGCTCGACGTCACCGACGCCGCGTTCCACGCGCTCGTGAACGGCTGGACGCGCGAGGCAGGTGTGCGTGGTCTCGAACGGCAGATCGGCAAGATCGCGCGCAAGACGGTGCGCAAGATCGCGGCCGGTGAGGCGACCTCGGTCGTCGTCGACGAGCCCGACCTGAAGGAGTACGTCGGTCGGGCACGCTTCAAGCCCGAAGACGCGTCGCGCGCTGCCATCCCCGGACTCGCGACGGGTCTTGCCGTCACGGGCGCGGGCGGCGACGTGTTGACGATCGAGGTCACGGCGATGGACGGAGACCCGGGCATGCAGGTCACGGGCCAGCTCGGCGACGTGATGTCCGAGTCCGCGCAGATCGCGCTGTCGTTCGTCCGGGCCAACGCCGACGAGCTCGGTGTCAAGGCCGGTGCTTTCGACCATCGCAAGTTCCATCTGCACGTGCCGTCGGGAGCGATCCCGAAGGACGGACCGTCGGCGGGCATCACGATGACGACGGCGCTCGCGTCGCTCGTCACCGGGCGGCCCGTCAAGCCGAACGTCGGCATGACCGGCGAGGTGACGTTGCAGGGACGGGTGTTGCCGATCGGCGGCCTGAAGCAGAAGTTGCTCGCCGCGCACCGCGCCGGCCTGACCGACGTGGTGATCCCGATCGACAACGAGCCGGACCTCGACGACGTTCCGGAGCAGGTGCGCGAGTTGCTCAACGTGCATCCGGTCCGTGACGTGCGTGAGGTGCTCACGATCGCGCTGAGCTGACAAGAACAGCATCCCGAGCACGTGCGGAGCGGCAGCTTTAGGCTGCCGCTCCGTGCGCGTTCGGCGGCGTGCTCGCCCATGACGGAACTGCTCCACGGCCGGGTCGCGATCGTGACGGGTGGCGGCGCCGGCATCGGGCGCGGGATCGTCGAACGCTTCGTCGCCGAGGGTGCCGCGGTGGTGTTCGCCGAGATCGACGCCGACCGGGCCCGCGAAACGCAGGCCGCGCTGGGTGAGCACGTCGTCGGCGTCGTGGTCGACGTGCGCGAAGCCGCGGCCGGCGAGTCGCTCGTGACGGCGGCGCGTGACAACTTCGATCGGGTCGACGTGCTCGTCAACAACGTTGGGCACTACGGCGGACGGCGGGCCGCGTTCCATGAGCAGACCGACGAGGAGTGGGACGCGCTGTACCGGGTGAACCTCGCGCACGTCTTCGACTGTTCGCGTGCCGTCCTGCCGGTGCTGCTCGAACAGGGCGACGGCGGCAGCATCATCAACGTGTCGACGATCGAGGCGTTCCGCGCGATCCCGACTCGCGCCGTCTATTCGGCGTTCAAGGCCGGGATCACCGGATTCACGAAGTCACTGGCGGTCGAGTATGCCCGTCACGGCGTGCGTGTGAACGCGATCGCGCCTGACGTCACCGAGACGCCGCAGGTCCCGTATTCGAAGTGGGTCGGGCCCGACGAAGAACACTTGATCCCCACATGGGTGCCGCTCGGCCGGTTCGGGCAGCCGGCCGACGTGGCCGGCGTCGCGCTGTTCCTCGCCTCCCCCTTGTCGGCGTTCGTCACAGGCACGACGGTGCACGTCGACGGCGGTACGTTCGCGGCCGGAGGCTGGTTCCCGACGGAGGAGGGGGCGTGGACCAACCGGCCGCGGCGACCCTGACGCCGCGCGCGGAAGGCGCCGCCGAGCGCGTCGCACCGGATGGGCTCGCGCGTCCACGACCGTCGTGGCGGTCGCGGACCTGGCGCACCTACGTCACCGACGTACGGACCGACACCGATGCGCGCGCCGCGACGAGCCCCGCGACGGATCGAAAGATGGTCGTGGTGTTCATCACGGCCGCGGTCGCGCTCACGTGCTCGAATTTCCTGTCCGACGGCAGCAACCCACAGTGGTTCGAACGAATCCTGCGCGTGGTCGGGCTCGACGGTCTCGCAAACCGGCTGAACAGCGCGCTGCTGACCTCGTCGCACAGCGACTTCAACCAGCTCGTCTTCTGGGCCGTCGTCGTCATCTCGTGTTACACGATCCCCGCCGCGCTCGTGATCCGGTTCGTGTTGCACGAACGCGTGACGGACTACGGCGTTCGCGCTCGCGGCATCCTGCCGCATCTGAAGTCGTACGCCGCGCTGTTCGCGATCGCGGCGCCTTTGATCGTCCTCGCCTCGTTCGCGGCGTCGTTCCAGGACCGCTACCCGTTCTTCCACCCCGCCGCCGGCCAATCGCTCTGGCCGTATCTCTACATCTGGTGGGCGTTGTACTGGCTGCAGTTCTGTGCGCTGGAGTTCTTCTTCCGCGGATTCCTTCTGTACGGGCTCGCGCCGCGGCTCGGCTGGGCCGCGATCTTTGCAATGGTCCTGCCGTACAACATGCTCCACTACGGCAAGCCGATGCCCGAGGCGCTCGCCGCGATTGTCGGCGGCATCGTGCTCGGTTCGCTCGCGCTCAAGACCCGGTCGATCTGGTGGGGCGCGGCGCTCCACATCTCTATCGCTGTGACAATGGATGTGTGTGCCCTCACACACGCCGGTCGCGTCTTCGGTTGAACGCCGCCTGAATTCTTTCTGTGGGATTGTTGCGAGCCTCGGCGCCGGGTGGTAGTGAGTGCACTCGACACGCACCGGGCCAGGACCGGTCGCGCCGATCGCAGCGGGGAGTTCGGATGCGCAGGTTCGCGGTGGTGTTCGCGTTGACGTTGTCCGTCGGCGCGTTGGTCGTGGCTCCCGGCTCTCCCGTAGCGCAAGCCACCACGTTGCCGACGGTCACCATCGGGTCGGTGTCGGTCGTCGAGGGTGACAGCGGGAGCGCGGTTGTCAACGTGCCGGTGGATCTGTCCGGGCCACCCGTAGGCAAGACGACGGTCCAGTACTGGATCCACGGCGGGACCGCCTCGCCGGGCAGCGACTTTGCCGGCACGGCCGGTCTGCTCACGTTCGCGGTCGGCGGGCCGGTGAGCAAGTTCATCAGCGTGACCGTCTACGGCGACACCGTCGTCGAACCCGACGAGACGGTTGACGTTTCCCTGGTGTTGGCGAACAACGCGACGCTCGCGAACAGTCTGGGAACGGTCACGATCGTCGACGACGACTCTGATCCGAACGTCGGTTTGCAGGCGAGCATCGGGAACCTGAGCGTGTACGCGTCGACGAGTGGCGTGCACTATGCGGA
>Ga0335085_10001033_pt1 | contig 65746 bp, 59 predicted proteins | sample Lox_Sample_45_FD_206712 | JGI IMG/M metagenome (GOLD analysis project Ga0335085, IMG submission 206712) | Soil microbial communities from Loxahatchee National Wildlife Refuge, Florida, United States - Lox_Sample_4.5 | ecosystem: Environmental > Terrestrial > Soil > Wetlands | place: USA... | reverse complement strand
GCGGCGCAAGCTCACGGGGCGCAATGTGACGGTGGTCGCGGATGGCGGACCGCTCGAGATCGAGTGGCGCGAGGACGGCCACGTCCTCATGACGGGACCCGTCGCCGTGAGCTTCACGGGCATCCTCGACCCTGCCCTCCTCGTCTGACGCCGCGATGCCGGGCCTCGACGTCATCACCCTCGGCTGCCGGCTCAACGCCTTCGAGTCCGAGGTGATCCGCCGCGAGGCTGCGGCGGCCGGGCTCGAGGACGCCGTCATCGTCAACACCTGCGCCGTCACGGCCGAGGCCGAGCGCCAGGCGCGCCAGGCGATCCGCCGCGCGCGCCGCGCGCGGCCGCACGCGCGCCTCATCGTCACGGGCTGCGCCGCGCAGATCGCGCCAGAGCGCTATGCCGGGATGGCCGAGGTCGACCAGGTCCTCGGCAACCTCGCGAAGCTCAAAGCCGAGAGCTATCGCGCACCCGGCGCGCGCGTCACGGTCGACGACATCATGGCCGTGCACGAGACCGCGGCGCATCTCGTCGAGGGCTTCGAGGGTCGCGCGCGCGCCTTCGTCGAGGTGCAGCAGGGCTGCGACCACCGCTGCACCTTCTGCGTGATCCCCTTCGGGCGCGGCAACAACCGCTCGGTTCCCGCGGGGGAGGTGGTCGCGCAGACGCGCGCGCTCGTCGAGCGCGGCTACCGCGAGATCGTGCTGACCGGCGTCGACATCTCCGGCTACGGCGCCGATCTCCCGGGGAAGCCCGGCCTCGGCCAGCTCGCTCGGCGTCTCCTCAAGATCGTGCCGGAGCTGCCGCGGCTCCGGCTTTCCTCGCTCGATCCCGCGGAGATCGACGGCGATCTCTGGCGGCTCCTCGCGGAAGAGCCTCGGCTCATGCCGCATCTCCACCTCTCGATCCAGGCCGGCGACGATCTCGTGCTGAAGCGCATGAAGCGCCGGCACAGCCGGGCCGAGGCGCTGGAGGTCGCGCGCCGGGCACGCGCGCTCCGACCCGACATCGTCCTCGGCGCCGATCTCATCGCGGGCTTCCCGACCGAGGACGAGGAGATGTTCGAGCGAAGCCTCGACTTCATCGAGAAGGCCGGGCTCGATCTCCTGCACGTCTTTCCCTTCAGCCCGCGGGAGGGCACGCCGGCGGCGCGCATGCCGCAGGTGCCGAAGCCGGCCATCAGAGAACGCGCAAGGCGGCTGCGCGACGCCGGGAAAGCGAGGCTCGCACGGGCGCTCGCTCGCTTCGTGGGCGGAAGGGTTGCGGCTCTCGTGGAGAAACCCGGAAACGGGCGAAGCGAGCACTACCTCCCGGTGACGCTGCCTCCGGGCGCCGCCGACGGCGAGATACGGACGGTGCGGATCGCCGCCGCGAGCGCGACCGCCCTCATCGCCGAGGGCGTCGGATGAGCGAGGTGAAGGCGGGCAGCTGGTTCTCCCGGCTGAAGCAAGGGCTCGCGCGCTCCTCGGCGCGGCTCAGCGATGGCATATCCAGCATCTTCACGAAGCGGCGGCTCGACGACGCGACGCTCGCGGAGCTCGAGGAGCTGCTGATCGGCGCCGATCTCGGCGTGCAGCTCGCGGGCGAGGCGACGGAGACGCTCCGCAAGACCCGCTTCAACCAGGAGGTGACGCCGGAGGAAGTACGGACCGCGCTCGCGGAGGAGATCGCGCGGCGGCTCGCCCCGGCGGCGAAGCCGCTCGCGATCGACGCCCCCGCCCTCCCCTTCGTCGTCCTCGTCGTCGGCGTCAACGGCAGCGGCAAGACCACGACCATCGGCAAGCTCGCGAGGCTCTTTCGCGGCGACGGCCGCTCGGTGCTGCTGGCGGCGGGCGACACCTTTCGCGCGGCGGCGGTGGAGCAGCTCAAGGTCTGGGGCGAGCGCACGGGCGTTCCCGTGCTCGCCAAGGAGACCGGCGCCGATGCCGCGGGCCTCGCCTACGAGGCGGTGGAGCGCGCACAGCGCGAGGGGACGGAGGTGCTGCTCGTCGACACCGCGGGCCGCCTTCACAACAAGGCCGACCTGATGGCGGAGCTGCAGAAGGTCGTGCGCGCGCTCAAGAAGGCGGCACCCGCGGCGCCGCATGCGGTGCTGCTCGTGCTCGACGCGACCGTGGGCCAGAATGCGCATCAGCAGGTCGAGATCTTCCGCGGCATGGTCGGCGTCACCGGCATCGCCATGACCAAGCTCGACGGCACCGCCCGCGGCGGCGTGCTCGTGGCGATCGCCGAGAAGTTCGGTATACCCATCCATTTCATCGGCGTCGGCGAATCCGCCGACGACCTCCGCCCCTTCGACGCCCGAGCTTTCGCGCGCGGCCTCGTGGGGCTCGACGCCTGAACCATCCGAACGAGGAGCGCCCGACATGACCGAGCCCCGTTTCCCCGGCATTCCCCCGGAGAAGATGACGCAAGCGCAGCGCAAGGCCGCGGACGGCATCACCAGCGGCCCCCGCGGCTCGCTGCGCGGCCCCTTCAACACGATGCTCCGGAGCCCCGAGCTCGCGGACCGCGCGCAGCGCGTCGGCGAATATCTGCGCTTCCACACGGCGCTCCCGCCGCAGCTCAAGGAGCTCGCGATCCTCTGCTGCGCCCGGCACTGGACCGCGCAATACGAGTGGTACGCGCACGCGAAGCTCGCGCGCGAGGCGGGCGTCGATCCCGCGATCATCGCCGCCATCTCCAACGCGAAACGCCCCGCCGCGATGTCCGCCGCCGAGACCGCCGTCTACGATTTCTGCTCGGACCTGCTCTACACGAAGCAGGTGAGCGACCAGGCCTTCGCGCGACTGAAGGAGCACGTCGGCGAGTCCGGCGTGGTCGATGTGATCGGCCTCCTCGGCTACTACTCGCTCGTCTCCATGTGCCTCAACGTCGACCGCTACCCGATCCCCGCGGATGCAACGCCATTGAAGCCGATGAAATAAGACTTCCTCTCCCGCGCTGCGCGCGGGAGAGGGTGGGGCCCGCCGCGCAGCGGCGGGAGGGTGAGGGTCTCGCCGCATTTGGCTCCCTCACCCTCCCATCGCTTCGCGATGGGCCCCAACCCTCTCCCACCTTCGGTGGGAGAGGGAGTCTTATGCCGATCCGTCGTCCAGAATTCGCGCGACGTGCAGCGCTTCGCGCCCGGCGCCGTCCCTGATCTGGTGGCGGCAGCTCGTGCCGCTCGCTGCGAGGACCGTGCCCGCATCGGCGGAGCGCATTTTCGGCAAAACGCCGAGCTCGCCGATCCCGAGCGAGACGTCGTAATGCTCGGCCTCGTAGCCGAAAGCGCCGGCCATGCCGCAGCACGTGCTGTCGAAGGTCTCGACGGCCAGGCCGGGGAGCGTCTTCAGGGCGGCGACGGCCGCGGGGATCGTGTTGAAGGCCTTCTGGTGGCAATGCGTGTGCAGCAGCACCTTGGTCGGGACCTTGCGACCGGGGGCGAGCTTGAACCGGCCGGCCGCCGCTTCCTCCGCCACGAACTCCTCGAAGAGCTTCGCGCGCGCGGCCAGCGCCTTCGCGTCCTCCGCGGGCAGTAGCGCCAGAAACTCGTCGCGCAGCGTGAAAAGACAGGAGGGCTCGAGGCCCACGATCGCCGCGCCGCGATCGAGATAGGGCCTCACCGCCGCGAGGAGACGCTGCGCCTCCGCCTTCGCCTCGGCCACCAGGCCGGTCGACAGGAAAGTCCGGCCGCAGCAGAGCGGGCGCTCGCCCTTGGGCGAGGCCTCGATGACGCGATAGCCGGCGCGGGCGAGAACCCGGGTGGCGGCGTAGGCGTTCTCGGACTCGAACCAGCGATTGAAGGTGTCGACGAAGAGGACGACCTCCGGCCCCTCCCCCGTGGCCGCTTCCGCACGATAGGGCCTCGAGGCCCAGCGCGGCAGCGCCCGCCTTGCGCTCATCCCCGTCAGGCGCTCGCCCAGGCGCGCCAACAAGGGAACGCGATTGCGCAGATTGAGGAGCGGCGATGCCCAGGCGACGACGCGCGCATAGCGCGGGAGATATGCCACGAGCCGCTCCCGGAGCGAGAGAGCGTGCTGCTTCCGATATTGCGCGAGGAACTCGATCTTCATGCGCGCCATGTCGACGCCGGTCGGGCACTCGCGCTTGCAGCCTTTGCAGGAGACGCAGAGCGACATCGTCTCCTTCATCGCGTCCGAGACGAGCGCGTCGGGGCCGAGCTGGCCGGAGATCGCAAGCCGCAGCGTGTTGGCGCGTCCCCGCGTCAGGTGCTGCTCCTCCAGGGTCGCGCGGTAGGAAGGGCACATGACGCCGGCGTCGGCCTTGCGGCATTCCCCGTTGTTGTTGCACATCTCGACCGCGCCCGCGAAGCCGCCCCACTCCGACCAGTCGAGCGCGGTCTCGAAGGGCATGACGCGATAATCCGGCTTGAAGCGGAAGAGCGAGCGGTCGTCCATCTTGGGCGGACGCACGATCTTGCCGGGATTGAAGAGATTCTGCGGGTCGAAGCGGTCCTTCACCTCCTCGAAGGCGCGGGTAAGGCGGCTCCCGAACATGGGCTCGTGGAACTCCGAGCGCACGAGCCCGTCGCCGTGCTCGCCGGAATGCGAGCCCTTGTATTCCCGCACCATCGCGAAGGCTTCCTCGGCGATGGCGCGGAGCTTCCGCACCTCGAGCTCCTGTTTGAGGTTGAGCACGGGCCGCACGTGAAGGCAGCCCACCGAGGCGTGCGCGTAGAAGGTCCCGTAGGTGCCGTATTTCCTGAAGATGGCGTTGAGGCGATCGGTGTAGTCCGCGAGGTCGTCGAGCGAGACCGCGCAATCCTCGATGAAGGAGATCGGCTTCCCCTCCCCCTTCATCGACATCATGATGTTGAGGCCCTGCTTCCGCACGTCCCAGACCGCGGCCTGGAAGGCCGGATCCGTCGCCTCGACGACGCTGTCGGGGAATCCGAGATCGCCCATGAGCTCGACGAGCCGCTTCAGGCGGCGAAGGTTCTCCCGGGCGTCCTCGCCCGCGAATTCCACCAGCAGCAGCGCATCGGGCTCGCCTCTAACGAAGCGCTCGACCACGGGCCGGAAGAGCGGGATATCGCGCGCGAGCTCGATCATGGTGCGGTCGACGAGCTCGACCGCCGTCGGATCGAGCGCCACGATCGCCTTCGTCGAGGCCATCGCCTTGTAGAAGGTCGGGAAGTGGCAGACGCCGAGCACCCGATGCGGCGGGATCGGCTGCAGGTCGAGCTCGATCTCGCTGAAGAAGGCGAGCGTCCCCTCGGAGCCCACGAGGAGCTGGGCCATGTTGTGGCCGACGTCGTCGATCATGTCGATGTTGTAGCCGCCGACCCGCCGCAGCAGCTTCGGGAAGCGCCGCTCGATCTCGTCCGCCTCGCGATTGTGGAGCGCGCGCATGTCGCGCACGAGATCGCGGTAGCGCTCGGGAAGCGCGCTCTCGTCGAAATTGCCGGGCACCTCGCCCATGCGCGCCTCGGTGCCGTCCGCGAGGATCGCCTCGATGGCACGCACGTTGTGCACCATGTTGCCGTAGCGCAGCGAGCGCGAGCCGCAGCTGTTGTTGGCGGCCATGCCGCCGAGCGTCGCGCGGTTGCTGGTGGAGACGTCGACGGGGAAGAAGAGCCCGTCCTGCCGCAGGCGCTTGTTGAGCTTGTCAAGGACGAGGCCGGGTTGCACCGTCGCGCGGCACGCGTCCCTGTCCACCGAGACGATGCCGCTCATGTAGCGCGAGCAATCCAGCACCAGCGCGCGGCCCACGGTCTGCCCGCACTGCGAGGTGCCGCCGCCCCGCGGCAGCACCGGCACTCCCGCCTCGCGCGCGATCGCGATCGCCGCAGCGACGTCGTTCTTGTGCCTGGGCACGGCGACGCCCACGGGCTCGACCTGGTATATCGAGGCGTCCGTGCTGTAGCGGCCGCGGCTTCCCGCGTCGAACAGCACCTCGCCCTCGAGCGCGCGCCTGAGCCGCGCCTCGAGCCCGGGATCCCCCGGCGTCCCCCGCCCGACGCTGCTGCTGCCGTCTGCCATCCCACTCGACCTTCAACCCATCTACGATTTCACCAAGGAGGCACGGCAAAGAGTGAGCATCCACTTCGTTCGTCATGGCCGGGCTTGTCCCGGCCAGCCACGTGGTCGCATGCGGCGCGGCATTTCGTTGATGGCCGGGACAAGCCCGGCCATGACGGGAATGAGTAACGTCTCCTCTTGCCTCGTGCGCTCAATGCCTCTGCGGCGAGTCTTCTTCCCTCGCAATCTGCGCCGAGGGGCCGGCAAATTGCAAGCCGCCGGCTCTTGCGGCACGCGGGGTTTGACGGCAAGGTGACGCATCCGAACAAGGAGCACTTCATGAGCCCGCGCAGCGGCCGCCATTTCCTGCAGATTCCCGGCCCCACCAACGTGCCGGATCGCGTCCTGCGCGCGATCGACAACGCGACGATGGACCACCGGAGCCAGGAATTCGCGGCGATGGCGCGCGCGGTCGTCCAGGGCATGAAGCGGATCTTCCGCACGCTCGCGCCCGTCGCGATCTATCCCGCCTCCGGCACGGGCGCCTGGGAAGCGGCGCTCGTCAATACGCTCTCGCCGGGCGACCGCGTGCTCGCCTTCGAGACCGGGCATTTCGCGACGCTCTGGCGGGCGCTTGCGGAGCGCCTCTCGCTCGCGGTCGAGTTCGTTCCCGGCGATTGGCGACACGGCGTCGATCCCGCCGCGGTGAAGCAGCGCCTCGCCGCCGACAAGGCCCAGGCGATCAAGGCCGTGATGGTCGTCCACAACGAGACCTCGACCGGCGTCACAAGCCGGGTCGCGGAGGTTCGCGACGCGATCGACGAGACCGGACATTCCGCCCTCCTCCTCGTCGACACCATCTCCTCCCTCGCCTCGATCGACTATCGGCATGACGAGTGGGGCGTCGACGTGACGGTCGCGGGCTCGCAGAAGGGTCTGATGCTGCCGCCGGGCCTGAGCTTCAACGCGATCTCCGCCAAGGCGCTCGCCGCGCACAAGGTCGCGCGCCTCCCGCGCTCCTATTGGGATTGGGATCCCTTCATCGAGGCGAACGACACCGGCTTCTTCCCCTATACGCCCGCGACGAACCTGCTCTACGGCCTCAAGGAGGCGCTCGCGATGCTGGAGGAGCAGGGCCTTGCCAACGTCTTCGCGCGCCACGACCGCCACGCCGAGGCAACGCGGCGCGCGGTCAAGGCCTGGGGCCTCGAGGTGCTGGCGCTCGACCCGCGAGAATACTCGAGTTCGCTCACGACGGTGGTGATGCCGCAGGGGCACGACGCCGACGAGCTCCGCCGCGTCATCCTCGAGCGCTTCGACATGTCCCTGGGCGCCGGGCTCACTAAGCTCAAGGGCAAGGTCTTCCGCATCGGCCATCTCGGCGACTTCAACGATCTCATGCTGATGGGAACGCTCGCGGGGGTGGAGATGGGGCTCGGCATCGCCGGCGTCCAGCACAAGCGCGGCGGCGCCCAGGCGGCGCTCGATTATCTCGGGGGGAACGCAAGAGCAGGCAGCTAGCGCACCTTTGCAATCTCCTCCGAGCGGGCCGGCGGGACCAATCGCCGGTACGGCAATGGCTACGCAGGGAGGGAAAATGCGCGTCAGAGGCCTCTTTCCAATACTTTTCTGCCTGATTGCGGTGCCGGCATGGAGCCACGAGGCTCAGCTCGCGCTCGACGTCGCCGCGGATTTCTCGCCGGTATTTCCCACCAATCTGGTGCCGGCCAACGCGCACCACTTCGCCATCCTCTATAGGTTCGAGGGCCAGCCGCCGAAGCGGATCCATACCCGCTTCGTAGCCGTCGAGGTTCCCGGGGTCGACGCCGGCAAGGTCGCGATGGAAGGCGACGCCTCGATCGGCAAGGGCTGGCTTCGCGCGGTAACCCGCTACAGCGTAGGACAACACTTCCCGGAAGGCCGGTACCGCGTCGAGATCACTGGCGATGGAGAGGCGTGGCCGAGCTTCGAGTTCGCGGCGACCCGGCCGATAGACATGCCCACCGTGAAGAAGGCCGAGGAGGTGATGCCCCTTCGCCCGGGCGCGATATGGGAATATCAGTTCGTCGCGGTCGAGCAACCGAGCCCCGGCATCCGCGTGCACGTTCCGGAGATCCCGTCCGCCGACGCCGACGGCATGCTGCGCGCGACGATGACGCGAACCCTGGCGGAGTCCGACGGCACTACGCTTCATTTCATCCTCGAGCGCAACAAGCAGAAGATGCTGGAGGAATGGGAGCAGGTCACGAAGCGCGGCATCGCGGTGGTGAAGCGCGCCTCCTATGGCGAGACCTCTAGCTTCGACCCGCCCGCGATCAGCATTCCCTTGCCGCTGTCGGGCCCCTACCAGTCGTGGTCCTGGTATCCCAAGAGCAAGGAATTCACCCAGAGCTACGAGATGTGGGGGCCCATTCCGATCAAGGTCGGGGATTCGCGACGAAACGGCTTCGTCATCCTGCAGACGCAGAAGTTCAAGGGCGAGACGATGCCCACGGCCAGCGCCGAATACCACGTCGTCCCCGGGATCGGCGTCGTACGCGTGATCGAAATTGAGGCCACTGTGAACGGAGTTTTGCGGATGCGGAACGAGACGACGCTTGTGAAGGGCCCAGACGGCGCGCTCTGAGCGCCGGGGCCTCTCAGCCCGCAACTCCCAGCGCCCTCGCGCGGGCGAGCAGGCGCTGGGCGCTCAGATAGAAGGGCACCTCCACCATCAGCCCCTCGACCTCGACGCGGTCCTCGCCTCGGGCGCGGGCGGCCTCGAAGGCTCGGATCACCGCCTCCGCCTGGCGCACCTCCTCCGCCGAGGGCGTCATCGCCGCGTTGATCGCGGCGATATGGGCGGGGTTGACCGCGCTCTTCGCGGCATAGCCCATGCGGCGCGCGGCGCGCGCGTCCGCCGCGCAGCCCTCGAGGTCCGCGAAGGTGTAGGGGCAATCGATCGAGAGCACCTTGGCCGCCGTGCATTCCACGTGGAGACGCTGGCGCGCGTAGCGCAGCTCTTCGGCCTCGCGGGTACGGGGAGCGCCGAGATCGGCCGCCATGTCCTCCGTCGAGCCCAGCACCGCCGTGACGCGCGGGCTTGCGGTCGCTATGCCGAAGGTCTCGATGAGGCCGCGGGCGGTCTCGATGTTAGGCGCGAGCTCGGTCGAGCCCGAGGGAATGCCATTGGCGTATTCGAGGCGGAGCACCTCCTCCGCGAGCGCCACCACCTGCCGCCGCTCCGTTACTTTGGACATGAGTACAACGTCCGGCTTTCCCGCCATGACCGCTGCGAGATCGACGCGGCCCTCGGTCTCCAGTGGATTGATCCGCACCCCGGCGACGGCTCCGGCCGCGCGCCAGGCGTCGTATATCTCCGGGGCCAAAGCGCGCGCCTCGGCCCGGCGCGCGGGTGGGGTGAAATCCTCGAGCTCCTGGATCAGCACGTCGGCACCGGTGGCAGCGGCAGCGAGGAGCCCCGCGCGGTCGGCGCCCGGGAGGAAGAGCCAGGAGCGGCGCAGCGCCGGCGGGCGGCGGCGGAATGGGGAAGCGGTCGGCATCGGCGCCATGGTGGCGCCACCGGCGCGCGCGGGCAATGGCGGCGATGAGCTAAGATGCAGGCGCCATGGAATTCGAGGGGGAGCCGTCGCATGACCCAATCGCCGACGATCGATCTCGCAGAGCGCCTGGCCGAGGCCTGGCGGACGGGCACGCCCGTGGATTTGCCGCCCGAGCTCGTGCCGGGCGATGCCGCTGCCGCCTATCGCGTCCAGAGCGCGCTCGTCGAGCGCCTCGTTCCGCGGCTCGGACCCATCGTCGGCTGGAAGGTGGGCGCCCCTTCCCCGAGCGCCGAGCCCAATGCGGCACCCTTGCTGGCCGATCTGGTGCAGCCCTCGCCCGCGCGTTTCGGCGGGACGCGGCTGCGCTTGCGCGGGCTCGAGGCAGAGCTTGCCTTTCGCTTCGGGCGCGATCTGCCGCCGCGCGCCTCGGCCTACGAGGAGGCCGAGGTCGCGTCGGCGATCCAGTCGCTCCATCCCGCGATCGAGCTCGTGGAATCGCGTCTGCGCGATTGGCAGGCGGCGCCGCCCCTCGCGCGCCTCGCGGATTCGCAGAGCAACGGCGGGTTCTGCTTCGGGCTGGCGATCTCTGACTGGCGACGGGTAGATTTCCTCGCCCAGACAGTCGCCCTCACCCTCGACGGGCGGGCGGCGGCCGAGGCCAAAGGCGGGAACGCCGCAGGGCACCCGCTGCGCCTCCTGGTCTGGCTCGCCAATCACGCTGCAAGGCTGGGGCGGGGGCTCAAGGCCGGGGATATCGTAACGACGGGCAGCCATACCCCCTTAATATTTGCGCGTTCAAATAGTACCGCAGTCGCGGATTTCCCCGGGGTGGGCCGGTCGAGTCTCGATATTTCCGACACTTAGCGGGAGCCGGCCCGAGTCCGAATTCCCGAGTCGGATCAGGGGGCTGGCGAATGTCCTGGTTTGATAACGAATTCTTAAGTATACGCTATTATTTAGAGAATGCCGGACTTTACCGTGAAACCGGCGAGTAGGGCGGTGCTCCAGGGAATGGGAACGGCCGCAAAGGCGAAACCCAATCCCGCCGGCACCCCAAAAGGGCGCGGTTGAGGTGGTGGCGGCACGGTGTCGGGGGACGGGCGTCCCACGACCGAATCGGGCCGCCGACAGCTGCGAGGGCGGCTCGCTCGCGTTTCGCGGCGGGCCATGGGGAGCGGGTTGACGCGCGTGAGACGGCAGATCGTAGCGATCGTCGACGATCGCATAACGAACCTCAAGATACTCGAGCGGCTCGCGACGTCGCTGAGCGACCACGTGACCGTCAAGACCTTCGACAATCCGCTGTCGGCGCTCGCCTTCGCCTCGACGCAAGAGCCGGACATCGTCATCACGGATTTCAAGATGCCGGAGCTCGACGGCGCCGAGTTCATCCGCCGCTTCCGCGCGCTCGAGAATTGCGCGGACGTGCCGGTGATGGTGATCACCGCCTATGAGGACAAGGATTTGCGCTACCGCGCGCTCGAGGCGGGCGCCACCGACTACCTGCTGAGCCCGGTCGATCACCACGAGTTCCGCGTGCGCTCGCGCAACCTGCTGACGCTCCGGCATCAGCAGCTCCTACTCAAGGAGCGCGCGATCTCCCTCGAGGAGCGCATGATCGAGGAGGAGCGCCGGCACCAGGACGCGCTCCGCCACAGCCACGAGCTCCTGCTGCGCGTGATCGACGCGGTTCCCGTGCGCGTCAGCGCCACCGACAAGGACGGCCGCTTCGTCTTCGCCAACGAGGCCTTCGCCCGCGCGATCGGGCGCCCCGTGCAGGCGATGATCGGACGGACGCCGCAGGAGCTCCGGCCCGCCGCGGAGTCCGAGGCCGCGATGGAGATGGACCGCAAGCTCATCGCGCGCGAGGCCAGGCCCGCGCCCTTCGAGGCGGTGGTGCGGGACCTCGGCGGCGAGGAGCGGGTGCTCCTCGTCAACAAGGCCGTGCTCGACGACGACGTCGGCCGGCCGATGCTGGTGGTGACGGTCTCGCTCGACATCACCGATCGCAAGAAGGCGGAGCTCGCGGTGCTCGCGGCCAAGGAGGACGCGGAGCTCGCCAATCACAGCAAGACCGAGTTCCTCGCGAACATGAGCCACGAGCTCCGTACGCCGCTCAACGCAATTATCGGCTTCTCGCAGCTCATGGCGGACGAGGTTCTGGGGCCGCTCGGAAACTCCAAATACTCCGGCTACGCGCGCGACATCTGCAACAGCGCCGAGCACCTCCTCGGCATCATCAACGACATCCTCGACGTCTCGAAGCTCGAGGCCGGCAAGCTCGGGATCGAGGAGGAGGTGCTGGACGTCGCGCAGATCGTGCGCAATCTCCTGCACTTCGTCTCCGACCGAGCAGGCGCGCTCGAGGTCGCCATCGACACCGAGATCGACCGCGAGCTGCCGCGCCTGCGCGCGGACTCGCGCAAGCTGAAGCAGGTGCTGCTCAACCTCGTGACCAACGCGCTCAAGTTCAGCCATCCCGGCGGCCGGGTACTGATGCAGGCGCGGAGCCAGGGGGGCGCCATCGCGATCGACGTGGTCGACCGCGGCATCGGGATGGACGAGGCGGAAATCGCGACCGCGGTCACCCGCTTCGGGCAGGTCGCAAGCACCTGGAACCGCAAACATGCAGGCACGGGCCTCGGGTTGCCGCTGGCGATCGGCCTCGTCGAGCTGCACGGCGGCGCGCTCGAGATCAAGAGCCGCAAGGGCGAGGGCACGACGGTGACCGTCATCTTCCCCGCCGAGCGCTCGGTCCCGCTCGAGACGGTGGGCGTGGCGGAGCATCGCGCCTCCGACCCCGCCACCGCCCCGTGAGCGGGTCCGGCTGACCGGTCGGAGGGGCAGCGGTGCCGTGATCGAGCAGCGGACTTCGCCCTCTCCCGATCCCCTCGACCACGCGATACGCCGACGCGCCAGCACGATAGTGCTGGCGCTCGCCGTCGTCGCCTTCCTCTCGCCCGCGCTCCTCGCCTATGTGCTCTGGGGCCTGAAGCAGGCCTCCTATTTCCCCCTCAACGGATTGCCGCTGCTCGCGGGCCTGCTCGTGGGCGCGGCTGCCTGCGGCGTCACCGCGCTCTGGCGCTCGCTCGACAAGATCGTCCGCGAGTTCTCGCATCGCCCCGACAGCGAGCACGAGCAGATCCTGATCCGCGTGATCTTCGTCAGCATCGTCTTCGACTACAGCCTCGCGGCCTTAAGCCTCGAGCCCGGGGACCCCTGGCTCGTGAGCTCGGTGCTCCTCCTCGGCATCGGCCTCGTGGTCGTGAGCTGGGGCTTCCTGCTGCACCTCATGCTGCGGCCGGGGCAATCGCTCTGGCGGCGGCGCCTCGCGATGCTCGCGGACTTGGGGTTCCTCTCGGTCTATCTGCATTTCGGCGGCGAATCCGCGGCTGCCTGGTACGGGATCTACCTCTGGGTCGGCATCGGCAACGGTCTGCGCTACGGCCTGAAGCCGCTCTTCCAATCGACGGTGGTGAGCGTCGTCGGATTCTCGGTGGTGATCGCGACGACGCCTTTCTGGCAGCTCCATCTGCCGCTCGCCGTGGGTCTCGTTCTATCGCTGATGGTGCTCCCGGCCTATCTGACCGCGCTCATCCGCAACCTCACGGAGGCGAAGGCCCAGGCCGAGGAGGCGAACGCCGCCAAGAGCCGCTTCCTCGCGATCATGAGCCACGAGCTCAGGACGCCGCTCAACGCGATGATCGGCATGGACGCGATCCTCCGCCGCACGCGGCTCGACGCCCGCCAGCGCGACATGCTCGCGACCATGAACTCCTCGGCGCGCGCGCTCCTCGCGCTCATCAACGACATCCTCGACATCTCCAAGATCGAGGCGGGCAAGTTCGCGCCCACGGTCGAGCCCTTCGACCTCCACGCGGTCCTGAACGGCACGCTCGCCATGCTGCGCCCCCAGGCCCTCGCCAAGGACCTGAAGCTCGATTGCCGCGTCGATCCCGAGCTCCCCTACGCGCTTCGCGGCTGGCCGCACCAGCTCCGCCAGATCCTGACGAACCTCGTCGCCAACGCGATCAAGTTCACGGAGAAGGGACGCATCTCCGTGACCGTCGACGCGATCGCGGTCGACGCCGTGAGCGCGAGCCTGCGCCTTGCCGTCCGCGACGAGGGGATCGGCGTTCCCGCCGAGGCGCAGGAGAAGATCTTCGATCTCTTCACCCAGGCCGACGGCGCGGTGACGCGGCGCTACGGCGGCACCGGCCTCGGCCTCGCGATCGTGAAACAGCTCGTGGAGCTGATGGGCGGCACGGTCTCCGTCACGAGCATCCCCGGCAAGGGCAGCACCTTCACGGTCGAGCTAGCCTTCGCGCGCGAGCCCGAGGAGCCCAGCGAGACCTTCGACCTCCGCAAGCGCGTCATCCTCGCGGTTACCGAGGACACCGCGCTCGTGACCTGGCTCCACGAGCACATCGAGACCTGGCATGGCACGCTGCGGAGCTTCCGCGACGTGGCGGCGGCGGCGCAGTTCATCGCGGCGCGGCCCGCCGACGATGCGCGTCCCATCCTCTTCGTCGACGGCCGCCGCGATCCCGTCGACGCCCTCAGCGTGGCCGGGCGTGCGGGGAGCGCCACGCTCGAGCCGCTGACGCTGCTGCTCTCGGACGCAGGCCATGCGGCCTCGCTCTCGAGCCTTGCGGGCGCCCGCGTCGCCGCGCTCCTCGTCGATCCCGTCGACGAGGACCGGCTCCGTCGCGCGCTTCGTGCGCTGCCGGCGACGGAGACGGCGGATGCGCCCGCGATCGAGGGCGAGGAGCCCGGCAAGTCCGGCGAGATCACAACGACGCGCCGGCCGCTCAGGATCCTCCTCGCCGAGGACAACGCGCCCAACCGCATGATCATCCAGCGCATCCTCGAGCTCGCGGGCCACACCTGCATCACCGCGGGCGACGGCGAGGAGGCGCTTCAGATCCTCGATCAGCCCGGGGTCGACCTCGTCCTCATGGACATCAACATGCCAGAGCTCAGCGGCTACGAGGCGGCAAAGCTCTACCGCATGGCGCACATGGACGAGCCGAGGCTGCCGATCCTGGCGCTCACCGCGGATGCCACGAGCCAGACCGAGCGGCTCTGCCGCGAGGCCGGAATGGACGGCGTGCTCACGAAGCCGATCGAGGCCGCGCATCTCCTCGCGACCATCGAGAGCGTGTCGGAGCGAGCCTCCGCGGGCGTGCTTTCGGAGGCGTCGGCGGCGCCGAGCGTCGTCACGCCGATCGCCCAGCATCCCCGCTACGGCGTCGACGGCGGCGCCGTCCTCGACGAGGCCGCGGTCGAGGCCCTGAAGGCGCTCGGCGCCGGCAGCGACTTCTTCAACGACGTGATCGAGAACTTCCGCTCGGACGTCCGCGAGATCCTCGACAACATGGCGCGCGCCATGGCGAAGCGCGACATCCGCGCCTTCCGCGACCACGCGCACTCGCTCCGCAGCAGCGCCGCCCATATCGGCGCCGTCCGCTTCTATCGCACGCTCTTCTCGCTCCGCGATCTCACGGCGCAGCAGCTCGAGAAGGAAGGCGCCTCCCTCCTCGACAAGCTCCGCGGCGAATATACGAAGCTCGACGCGGCACTGCGGCAGAAGGTGCAGGAGGCGCGGCGGGGATAGCCTCCCTCTCCCATCGTAGATGGGAGAGGGGCTTCTTCCCTTTCTAAATGGATTACTCCGCGGCGGGGCGCTCGCGGCGGCGGTCTTGGGCAGCGACGAGGCGGGCCATCTTGCGCAGGTCCGGCTCGGTCAGGCCCAGCGCCGTGTCGACCCAGGTGATCGCGATGTCCATGAGCTCGTCGATCTTGAGTGGGTTGACGCGGTCGCGGGCGCGGAAGATGGCGCGGTGCGCGGGATGGCGTCGGCCGCTGCGCCCGATGAACTCGTAGAGCGCCTCGGTGCCGTGGCCGTCGTCGGCGAGCACGTCGACGACGCCCATCTCGTAGAGCTCCTGGGCAGTGTAGAGCCGGCCGCTGGTGATCATGCGCTCGGCCTGGGCGGGCGCGATGCGGCGCACGAGGTAGCTGTATGCCCCCATGCCCGGGAAAAGGTTGAAGAGGATCTCCGGAAGGCCGAATTTGGCGCTCCGCTCGGCCACGATCAGGTTCGAGGAAAGCGCCGCCTCGAAGCCGCCGCCGAGGGCGTCGCCGCGCACCAGCGAGACCGTGATGATCGGGAGATTGAGGTTGGTGGCGTTGGAGTAACCCTCCTCCACGACCGCGCGGGCGTAGCGCATGAGGCTGTCGCGGTCCTGCCGGCGGATCAGCGTCGCGAAGAGGTCGAGGTCTCCGCCGAGGTTCCAGACCCCGGACATGCGCGAGTCCCAGGCGATGTACTTGATGGGCGCGGTCCCGGCGCCGGCGGCGAAGAGGGTGCGGACCATGTCCTGCACCCGCCCGATGTCCCTGAGGATCGCCGGCGTGAAGCTCGGCCGGCCCAGGAAATGGAAGTAGGCGAAGAGCACGCCCTCGGTGCCGTCGAAGACGACATCCATCTCCTCAAAGGGAATGGCCGCGATGCGCGCCTCGATGGTCGAGGCGGAAATCTCCGAGCGAGACTGCTGCGGCGCGCCCTCGATTCTGCTGGCATTCTGACCCGGCAGCGGGATGCTGGCTCTGCCGACCTCGACGAGTTGGATCTGTGCGGTCATGTGAGGTTCCCCAACGATTCCATTTCGTCCGCCGTCCGGGTTCTGCCCGAAACCCGCGTTCTAGATCCGCATGCTCCCCTAGTCTCGCCCTTGGTTAAAATTCTAGGGCAGTTGGGCGTATTTGTTCCAGCAATATTTTATTAACTGGCCTTGAAAAGTCAGAAATCATTAATGAATCTTAACTTTACCTCTAATTGTCTTTGGTTGAGACCTGTCCACTATTGGCGGTAGCCAAATGGTTGAAAATTCTTTTGACCGCGACGCGCCGAATCGTTCGATTGTAACGATATAGCACCAAGGGAGTATACACTGGCTCGCGACTCGGTGCCCGCCACCGGCTACACCTAGCGGCGAGGCATGTGAGAGGAGCGCGCATGGCCAACGGCATCGGCATTATCGGCTTGGGCGCAATGGGCGAGCGGATGCTCGGCAATATGACCGCGCATGGCGGCCATCGCGTGGTGGCGGCTTGGGACCCCTCGCCCGCAGCGCTCGCTCGTCTCGCAAGAGAGCATCCGGATGTGCGGATGGCGGCGAGCGCAGAGGCCTTGGCCAACGACCCCGCGATCGCCTGCGTCTACATCGCCTCGCCGCCCGCGAGCCATCTGAGCCACGCGGCCCTCGCCTTTGCCCAGGGCAAGACCGTCTTCTGCGAGAAACCGCTCTCGGTCGACCTCGCGGAGGCCGAGGCGATGACCCGGCGCGTCGAGCGCGAGGGGCTTCCGGCCGCCGTCAATTTCCCGTTCTCCTCGGCGCCCGCGGCGCGCCTCATCGTGGAGACGCTGCGGAGCGGCGAGCTCGGCCGCATCGATCGCGTGGAGATCAAGACCGACTTCGCGCGCTGGCCGCGCGAGTGGCAAGCGGCGGCGAAATCGTGGCTTGCGCTGCGCAAGGAGGGCGGCTTCGTGCGCGAGGTGGTCTCGCACTTCCTCTTCCTGACGCGGCGCGCCTTCGGGCCACTCCGCATCGAGCGCGCCCACACCGCCTATCCCAACGATGAAACGACCGCGGAGACCGCCGTCAGCGCGGAGCTTCGCGCAGGCGAGGTTCCCGTGCGCCTCAGCGGCGGGGTCGGCACCACCTCGGCCATGGACGAGAACAGCTGGATCGCCCATGGCGAGAGGGGCGCGCTCCGCCTCCACAATTGGTACAGCCTTGCCCGGCGCCGCAACGCCGGCGCCTGGGAAGCCGTCGATTTCGGACCTGGAACCGACCGCCAGCGCTCCTACATGGCCCAGCTCGACAGCCTCGCGGCGATGCTCGCGGGCAAGCCGCATCCGCTCGCGACCTTCCGCGAGGGCCTCGAGGTGCAGCAGACGGTCGAGAGCCTGCTCAAGGCGCCCTAGCCGCGCATGCCCTACCTCACGGGGAGCGGAGATACCCGCTTCGGCCGGCTCGAGGGCGAGACCACGCTCACGCTCATGGCGACCGCCACCGCAGCCGCCCTCGAGGATGCGGCGCTCGAGCGGCGCGACGTCGACGGGCTTCTCTGCGGCTACTCGACGGTATTCCCGCATTTGATGCTGGCGACTGTCTTCGCGGAGTATTTCGGGCTCGGGCCCGCCTATGCGCATGCGATCCAGCTCGGCGGCGCCACCGGCTGCGCGATGGCGATGCTTGCAATGCGCCTTGTCCAGAGCGGCCAATGCCGCCACGTCCTCGTGGCCGCCGGCGAGAACCGCCTCACCGGGCAGAGCCGCGACCGCACCGTCGAGAGCCTCGCGCAGGTGGGCCATCCCGATTTCGAGCTCCCATTCGGTCCGACGATTCCCGCCTATTACGCGCTCGTCGCCCGCCGCTACATGCACGAGCACGGCGTGAGCGAGGAGGATCTCGCGGGCTTCGCGGTGCTGATGCGGCGGAACGCGGGCCGGCATCCCGGCGCCCATCTCCGCGATCCCATCGCCGTCCCAGACGTGCTTGCCTCGCGCACGATCGCCGCGCCCCTGAAGCTCCTGGACTGCTGCCCGATCTCCGATGGCGCCGCCGCTTTCGTGGTGAGCGCAACGCCCACGAGCGCGCGGCGCGTGCGCCTTCGCGGCGCGGCCCAGGCGTCGCGTCATCAGCACGTTTCGGCGGCGGACGCGACCGTTCTGGGCGCGGGCCTCGCTGCGTCCCGCGCCTTTGCCGAGGCGGGCATCACGCGCGAGGACGTGGACCTCCTCGCGATCTACGATTCCTTCACCATCACGGTGCTGGCGCAGCTCGAGGAGATCGGCTTCGCGCCGCGCGGCAAGGCCGCGGTGCTGCTCCGCGAGGGCGCCTTCGAGCGCGAGGGGCGGCTCCCGCTAAACACGCATGGCGGCCTCCTCTCCTTCGGCCATTGCGGCGTCGCCGGCGGCATGGCGCATCTCCTGGAGGCGGAGCGGCAGCTGAGTGGCCGCGCGGCGGCGCGTCAGGCGGGCGAGCCGCGGCTTGCCTTCGTGCATGGCGACGGCGGCGTGCTCTCCGCCCATGTGAGCCTGGTGCTGGAGCGGGAATGAGCGACGCGAGCGCAGCCTATTTCTGGGCCGGCTGCGCCGCGGGCGAGCTGCGCTATCAGCGCTGCTCCGGCTGCGGCCGGGCGCAGTTCCATCCGCGCCCCTTCTGTGCGGGCTGCGGCGGCGAGCCCCGCTGGGAAGTATCGGCGGGCCGCGGCACCGTCTACTCCCTCACGACGGTCGCGCGGACGCCGACGCCGGAATTCGCGGCGCTGGCGCCCTACGACATCGCGCTCGTCGATCTCGACGAAGGCTTCCGCATGATGGCCCATGCCGAGCCCGGCCTCGCGATCGGCAGCCGCGTGCGCATCGGCTTCCATCGCCTCGGCGAGCGGATGCTGCCGCGCGCGGAGCGGGAGTGAGCCCGCCGCTCGGCTCCGGATAGCGGCGATGAGCCGCCTTTGACTGGACGCGCGGGACCCATCGGCGCATCGTGCGGGCCGGGCACACGACCGAGCATCCCGCGATTTCCACGACCGTCCCTCCCATGACTTCCACCCTCGCAGCCTTCCTCGATCCGCGCTCGGTCGCGGTGATCGGCGCCTCCGAGAATCCGCACAAGATCGGCGGCCGGCCGATCCACTATCTCGGCCGCTTCGGCTATCGCGGACGGGTCTTTCCGATCAATCCGAACCGGCCGGAGATTCAGGGACACAAGGCCTTCCCCGACCTCTCGGCGCTGCCGGAAGTGCCGCAGCTCGCGATCGTCGCGGTCGCGGGCGATGCCGCGGTGCAGGCGGTCGATCGCTGCGCCGCCGCCGGCGTCGAGGCCGCGATCGTCATGGCCTCGGGCTTCGGCGAGACCGGCGAGGCCGGCCGAGCGCAGGAGCGGCTGATGGTCGCGCGGGCGCGCGAGGCGGGAATGCGCCTCGTCGGTCCCAACTCGCAGGGCCTCGCCAATTTCGGCACGGGCGCGGTGCTGAGCTTCTCCACGATGTTCCTGGAGGCGCCGCCGCAGGACGGGCCGGTCGCGGTCGTGAGCCAGAGCGGTGCCATGAGCGTCGTGCCCTATGGGCTCCTGCGCGCGCGAGGGATCGGCGTCCGCCACGCGCACGCGACGGGGAACGACGCCGACGTCACCGTGGCGGAGCTCGCACGCGCCGTCGTCGAGGACCCCGGGGTGAAGCTCCTTCTGCTCTATCTCGAATCGATCCCGGACGCGGCGGCGCTCGCCGCCGTCGCCGCCGCGGCGCGGGCGCGGGAGGTGCCGGTGGTGGCGCTCAAGGCCGGGCGCACGGCGGCGGGACAGCAGGCCGCACGCTCGCACACGGGCGCGCTTGCGAACGAGGACCGCGCGGTCGACGCCTTCTTCCGCCGCGAGGGCATCTGGCGCGCCCGCGACGTCGCCGACCTCGTCAATGCCGCCGAGCTCTATCTCAAGGACTGGCGGCCGGAGGGGCGGCGCTTCGTCGCCATCAGCAATTCCGGCGCCTCCTGCGTGATGTCCGCCGACCGCGCCTCCGAGCGCGGCATGCCCTTGGCGCCGCTCGCGGAGGGAACGCGGCAGGCGCTCGCGGCGGCGCTTCCGGGCTTCGCCACCGTGACGAACCCCATCGACATCACCGCGGCGCTCCTCTCCAACAACCGGCTCTTCAGCGCGATCCTGCCGATCCTGGCGGCGGACCCCGCGGTCGATCTCACGCTGATCTCGATCCCCGTGGCGGGCGTCGGCTACGACCTCGAGACCTTCGCTCGCGACACCGCCGACTTCGCGCGCGCGACCGGAAAGCCCGTGGCGGTTGCGATCCCGCAGGCAAGCGTCGCCGCGCCCTTTCGCGCCGCGGGAATTCCCGTCTTTCCCGCGGAGGTCCCCGCGATCGACGCGCTCGATCAGCTCGCCTCGCATTGGGCGCTGCTAGGCCGCAAGCCTCCGCTTCCGCCGTCGCGGCGCGAGGTGCGCGTGCCCGCGGGCACCCCGCGGTTCCTGAACGAGGCCGAGAGCCTCGCTTTGCTGGGCAAGCACGAGATCGCCGTCGTTCCGCACCGTCTCTGCCGGAGCGAGAGCGAGGCGCGCGCGGCCTTCCGTGCGCTCGGCCCCCGCGTCGCCGTCAAGGCCTGCTCCGCGGAGGTGCCGCACAAGAGCGAGCACGGGCTCGTGGCGCTCGGCATCGCCGACGAGGAGGGCGCCGCGGCGACCTTCCGCGAGCAGTGGGAGAAACTCGCAGCGATGGGCGTGGCGCGCGACGGCGTCATCGTCGCCGCCATGGCCTCGGGTGCGCGCGAATGCGTGCTGGGCGCGCGGCTCGATCCCGTTTTCGGTCCGATAGTGATGCTCGGCGACGGCGGCAAGTACGTGGAGGCGATGCCGGACATCGCGGTCCTGCTGCCGCCCTTCGACGAGGCGGAGGCATTGGAGGCGCTCGGGCGGCTCCGGATCGCGCCGCTCTTCGCGGGCGTACGTGGCGAGCCCCCGCTCGACGGACCGGCTCTGGCGCAAGCGGCTGTGCGGATCGGCGAGATCATGCTCTCCGCCGAGGGCCGGATCGCCTCGGTCGATCTAAACCCTGTGCTGGTGCGGCCGCGCGGCCAGGGCCTCGTCGTCGTCGACGCGCTCGTCGAGCGCTGATGCCCTCACCCTCCCATCGCGCTGCGATGGGAGGGTCAGGGTCTTGCCGGGGCCTTAGACCGTCGCAACCGGCGTCGCCGGCGAGCCCACGGCGCCCGGCAGGCGCAAGGGCGGCGCCGTCAGCAGGAAGCGGCTGCGCTTGTGGGCGCGGAGCCAGTCCGCGAGTTCCGACAGGTACCAGATCTCGCCTAAATTCACGCCGAGCTTGAAGAGGCAGTGCTCGTGGAGCGGCAGCGCGGCGCAATGGTCGCCCTCGCAGGGGCGCGAGGGGTAGGCCTCGACCGCGTAGTTGTCGGCGATCAAGGAGACGAGGCCGCTCTTGGTGATCCAATTTAGGAGCCGCTGGTCGCGGCCGTCGAGCACGGCGCAGGCGCCGTGCAGCAATTTCTCGTCTGGCTCCTTCTTCATCTCCAGGAGGAGCTGCGCGAAGCCCGTGCGAAGGCAGACCATGTCGCCTTCCTCGACGACGACCTTGTCCTTGGCGAGGACGTCCATCAGGTCCTCGAAGCCCACCACCTTGTGCTCGCGGCCATAATGCGCCTCGAGGTCGATCATCACGGCGCGGCCCTGGATGCAGGCGGTCGCCATGTTCTCGACACCGAGCGCCCGGGCGCCGGTCTCGCCAGCCGCCGGCGGCTGGCGGCCCTCGCTGTAGTCGACGGGGCCCACGACGTGCTCGCCCGCGCGATAGCCGTTGTAATAGACCATCTCCGGCCGCCCGTCGCCGTCGACGTCGAAGAGCTGGCCCACATGCGCGAGGCTGTCCCACTGCGTCGAGTATTGCAGGTGGAGGAACACCGCGTCGTCGGAGACGATGTCGGTCCAGTGCGGGTCGAAGAGCTTCAGCGGAATGTTCATGTTGGGCTTGCCCTCGCGCAGCGTCGGCTGGAGCTTCGGCGGATGGCGGCGCGGGTTGAGCTTGCTGCCGCCGGGATAGTCGAGCGGCAGCGAGAGGCAGAATGTCCGCCCCTCCTTCACCTCGGCGATCCCCTCGAGGACCTTCTCGGGCGTCAGCAGGTTGAGCCGCCCCCTCTGATCGTCGGCCCCAAAATCGCCCCAGGTCGAGCCCGCGGGCCGGCGTTTCCAGCGTGGATTGGCAGTCATGGGCCGTAGCTCCTCCTCTCCCTCGCGCATCGACGGCCGGAGTATAGCGGCGGGGATCGCTTGGCCCTAAGGCATCCATCTCCGCACCCTCTCCCTGTTGCGGGACTATCTCCGATCAACTATCTAGGACCGATCTTGCCCCTTATTAGGGATAGGCGTGCTCCCTTGGGAGAGCTCGTCGGCGGCTGTGCAATCCGATCGGAAGGGAGTGAGGATGAAGCGTTTTCACCGGATCGCGTTGGCGCTCACGCTGTTCCTCGCCGCTGGTATCGCGGGCGTCTTGCTGTCGCAGAACGGTCTCAGTCAGAACCAGCGCCGGTCGCAAACAAGAGACGCACCGAACCCGAGCGCGCCGGCGCCGGCTCCCGCGGCCTCTGCGCAAGCACAGCCCGAGGCGCAGCCGCAGCAGCCGGGAGCTCCCGCCAATCAGCCCGCGCCCGAGAGCCAGGCGACGCTCCCCGCGCAGAATGCGCAGAAGGCCGGCTTCACGACGTGTCTTGCCGCGCTCGACGCCTCGACGCGCGAGATGCTTCCGGAGTCCGCCTATTCCGCCGCGACCACATGGAACAACCAGGGCGCGGACGGCAGCAGCTTCGTCACCGTGCTATCGATCGAGCGCCCGCAGACCGCGGCGATCCTCACGGTGAGCCCGAGCAAATCGGGAGGCTGCGACACGTCCTCGGCGGCGGTCGCCTACTTCCTCGATAGCTGCATCGCCGTCCGCGAGGCGCGGCTTCAGGGCTGGAAGCTCGTCTGGGAGACGAAGACGCTGCTTGGCTATCAGGCGCCCGACTCCCACATCGCCTACCTCATGCCCAGCGGTAACGGCTGCACCGTAATCGAGACTCGGGTCAAGTTCGGCGCTGCCGTTCCCGAGAGGAATTAGCCCTCACGTCAATGTGACGGCGTGGCGTCGCCGGCGGCAGCTATACCTGCGGTTGGATCGCATTAAGGTAAGCGGGAGGACATTCAATGGACGGCGATCATCTCCAGAGCATTCTGCCGAAGGCGAATTTCTCGCGGCGCGAGTTCGTAATCACCGGAGTTGCCACGGGCTTCGCTCTCGCGGCTCAGCCCGTGCAGGCGCAGACGGTGATCACCACCGACACCAAGGGCCTCGAGGCCGGGGCGGTGGAGATTCCTGTCGCCGACGGCAAGATCCCCGGCTATCGCGCCATGCCCGCCAAAGGCAGCCATTTCGCGACCGTCCTGGTAATCCAGGAGGTCTTCGGCGTCCACGAGCACATCCAGGATCTCTGCCGCCGGCTCGCCAAGGCAGGATATTTCGCGGTGGCACCGGCACTCTATGCGCGCCAGGGCGATCCCGCGAAGGTCGCCGATCCCGCGCAGCTCATGAAGGACATCGTCGCGAAGGTGCCGGATGCGCAGGTGGCATCCGACCTCGACGCCACCGTTTCCTGGGCGAAGTCGACGGGCAAGGCGAACACGGCGAAGCTCGCCGTCACGGGCTTCTGCTGGGGCGGCAGGCAGGTCTGGCTCTATGCCGCGCACAATGCGCAGCTCAAGGCGGGCGTCGCATGGTACGGGCCGCTTCGTCCCTTCTCCGACGTCGCGCCGAACGATCCCCTTGAGATCGTGAAGAGCCTGAAGGCGCCGGTGCTCGGCCTCTATGGCGGCGCCGATCCCGGCATCCCCACCCCGAAGGTCGAGGAGATGAAGGCGAAGCTCAAGGCCGCAAAGAAGTCCTCGGAGATCGTGATCTATCCGGATACGCCGCACGGCTTCAACGCGGACTACCGCGCGAGCTACCGCGAGAAGCAGGCGAAGGACGGCTGGAAGAAGATGCTCGCCTGGTTCAAGAAGCACGGCGTCGCTTGAGGCAGAGCCGACGCGATCGCCCTCGTCCATAGGCGTCGCGGCTCGACCCCATCGCGGCGTGACGGCTGCCAACCCTCTCCCGCGCTCGCGCGGGAGAGGGTTGCCGTTTTATAATTCAGCCGTCGCGGCATGGAGTTAGTGGCTTGTCGCTCGCTCGTCCAAGGACGCTCGGCTTCGCCGTCGTCGCGACGCTCTCGCTGGCGGCGCCGCAGATCGCTCACGCCTCGGAAATCGCTGTCTCGACGCCGGGGAGAACCGTCGTGCGCGATCCCGCTGGCGACCTCCTGCTCCGCAACTGCGACCGCGCGCACAGGGAGAGCCCGTGCACGCTGCCGCCGGGGGCGCCGCGCGCGCAGCCCGGCTGGATCGACATCGAGAGCGCGGAGATCGCGCAGCTCGACGCCAAGACGGTCGAGCTCTCGGTGACCGTGCGGGCGCCAATCCCCACGACCCCCGCGGTTCCGAGCCTGATCTACTACTGGCAGTTCCAGGACGGCTGCAACACCGCCTCGCCCACCGACAAGGACGGCCTCAACGTCTTTTGGAACGGCCGGCAGTGGACTGCGCAATGGTTCGTGATCGAGAGCTGCTCGCCGCGCCGGATCGCAATCGGCCAGTCGGTGCCGTTCCGCTTCGCGGGGAATACGGTCACGGTACGCGCGGCGCTCGCCGATCTCATCACGCGCGGAGGAACTGCGCTGCTGTGGTTCGCAGGGACGCGTCTCGTCCCCTTCAATCATCCGATCTTCAAGCGCTCGCTGCCCGTCGACGCGGCGCCCGACGTCGTCGCGCTCGATCCGGCCAATCCCGAGACGCCGCTCCACCCGGAGAAGCCGGCGCCCTGGGTCCCGCGATAGAGCGGTTCCGAAGCCGGCGGAACCCGAAGAGAATCGCCATTTCCCGCGAGATCGAGCTCAAGGCCGGCGGTGCGGCGGTGGTGTTCAAGAAGCGTCTTTTCGAGCGTCCCACGCTTCTGACGGCCGGCGCGCGCAGGCCTCGCCCCTCCGCAGAATTCCCGGCATCCAATCCGGCGGCCGCTCGCTTCGCCCGTCCTCGGTAAATGCTCCGAGCGCTTCGTGCATGGCTTTCGCCCGATCGGTCGGAATCCGAAGCCTGCTCCCACAGTAACGCCAGAAGTGCCGCGAGAAGATCCAGTTCCGGCCATGCGAGCGGTTGAACTTGGAGGCCCGGGACAGCGCTCGGCGATAGGCGAGCTCAACATGCCGGGGGCTGACGTCCGGGATCTCCGTGACGAGATAGTAGAGCGACAGGACCGTCTCATAGCGGCTGCGCCGCTGAGTCTCCGATTGACGGCCGGGCGCGCGGTTCGGGCGCAGCGCCACGCTGCCCTTTACGTGAGCCCCGCGGCCGTTGGCAAAGAGCCGCAGTAGAAGGGCGTAATCGGCCGATTTCATGCGTTCGTCACAACCGCCGGCCCTGCGGTAGCGAGCCGCGGAGACCAGCATCGTGCTCGAATTGATCGGGCAGTTGCGTATGAAGAGTCCGAGACCGTCGGGCAGCGCCTCGCAGGCGGGCTCAGGGAATGCGCCGCGAAGCGGGTCGGGCCCCAGCACGTCGTAAATGGCGAGATCGCCGTAGGCAAATCCGTCGCCCTGCGTCCGTGCCGCTTCCAGGAGCCACGCGGTGGCGCCGGGCACCAGGAGATCGTCGCCGTCCACGAGCTTAATCCAGGGCATCGTCGCCCTGGCAACGGCTGCATTGGTTGCTGCCGCAGCGCCGCTGTTCACCTGCCGCAAGATGCGGACCGGATCTGCCCAATCGCGCGTGAGCCGCGCAATGAGGTCGGGCGAGCCATCGCTCGATCCATCGTCGACGAAGACGAATTCGCGACTAAACGGGCCGACCTGCCGCGCCAGCGAATCGAGCACCTGCGGCAGGAACGCCGCCTTGTTGAACACCGTCGTAACGAAGGAGACCCCATCCATGCTCGCTCGCATAGCCCGTCGCGGTTAAGCGCATGCTCCGGACATGAATCGCGCGCGGCCAGATACTTACCATAATTTGAATATTGATTTAACTCGGCGAGCGGAATTCGAGCTTCCCGCCCCCGCGAACGGCGAAGCTCCCTCCTGTCAGGCCGCCAGAACGCGCGAGAGCACCGGAAGGCCGCGACCGCAAGGGCAGGGGGGCCCAAGCTCCGCCGCGAGGCCGAGCTCGTAGCGCAGGAGCGGCATCGCGAAATTGTGGAGGCTGGTCCCGATCAGGAGGCCGGTTTCCCCGGGGCGACAGGCGCTGCCGTCGCGCCGGAGCACCTCTAGGATCAGCCCCTCGGATTGCACGTGGAAGTGCTCCTGCGCGGGGCATTGCAGCGCGACCGTGCCCACCTCCTCGACGCGGACGACCGCGGTGACGCCGACGCCCCAGGCCGCGCGGACGAGCGCGCGGAACTCGGCGTCGATGGTGCCGCTCCCGGTGCGTACGCCGAGGAGGCCCGGCAGCGTCTTGCCCGCCGCGCGGAAGCCCCGCGCAAGCGCCGCAAGCGTATCAGGGAGACCCGCGATATAGGCGGGCTTCTCGCGCTCGAGCCACTCCATCTGCAGGGGGACGTCCGTCCCGGCGTCGAGGATCACCAGCGGGCCCGTGCCGTAGAGCGGGCCCATCGGCGGGCCCCAGTCGGACAGGCGCCGGCCCTCGGGATAGCGCGAGCCGCCGCTCGAATCGTGCACGATGGCCGCCTGCTTCCCCGCGAGCTCCCGGCGATGCCAGATTTCCTCGCGCAGGATGAAGGCCTGAGTGAAGAGCTGCGTGAGCTCGGTCTTGCGCACGCGGAGCGCCGGCGGCCGCGGATCGAGCGTCAGCTCCGCCACCTTCCCGTGCGCGGGCGGGATCGCGCGCGAGGTGAGCGCGTCCGCGCTCTCGCGGAGCGCCCTGCGGCTCAGGATGGGCACGCGGGACCAGATCTCCGGCGTCACGGGCTCGCCCTCGCGATAGCCCGCGGCGGCGAGCCGGTCCCCGTAGAAGGGGACGGTGCGGAAGGCGTGCGCGGCGACGTGGGCGAGCTGCTGGAACTGGTGCTCGACGAGCTCCGCCGGCGTCCACCACTCGCTCTGCTCGAGCTGGAATTGCACCGCGAGCAGGCGCGCCTGCCATTCCGGCAGCAGCGCCGGCCAGACGACGGTGTCGATCGCGGAGCGCGGCGGCACCAGGAAGCTCTCGTGCGCCGTCTCGGTCATCGCCTTGAGCCTCAGTGCGCCCGCGCGCGGGCGCGCGGCGGCGCGCTGCGCGGGCTCGGGCGCACGTCCTCGTCGAAGAGCTCCGCGAGCTTCTCCAGCATGGTGCCGCCGAGCTGCTCGGCGTCGACGATGGTGACGGCGCGGCGGTAGTAGCGCGTGACGTCATGGCCGATGCCGATCGCCACCAGCTCCACGGGCGAGCGGTGCTCGATCTCCTCGATCACCTGCCGCAGATGCTTCTCGAGGTAGTTCCCGGGATTGACCGAGAGCGTGGAATCGTCGACGGGCGCGCCGTCGGAGATCACCATGAGGATGCGGCGCTGCTCCGTGCGCGCGATCAGGCGATTGTGCGCCCAGAGCAGGGCCTCGCCGTCGATGTTCTCCTTGAGGATGCCCTCGCGGAGCATGAGACCCAGGCTCTTGCGCGCGCGGCGCCAGGGAGCGTCCGCGGACTTGTAGACGATGTGGCGGAGATCGTTGAGGCGGCCCGGATTCGGCGGCTTGCCGTTGCCGATCCACTGCTCGCGCGACTGCCCGCCCTTCCAGGCGCGGGTGGTGAAGCCCAGGATCTCGACCTTGACGCCGCAGCGCTCGAGCGTGCGCGCGAGGATGTCCGCGCTCATCGCCGCGACCGTGATCGGCCGCCCCCGCATCGATCCGGAATTATCGATGAGCAGCGTCACCACGGTGTCGCGGAAATCCGTCTCCTTCTCGCGCTTGTACGAGAGCGGATAGATCGGATTGACGACTACGCGCGAGAGCCGGGCGGGATCGAGCAGACCCTCCTCGAGGTCGAATTCCCAGGCCCGCGTCTGCTTCGCGAGGAGGCGGCGCTGCAGGCGGTTCGCGAGCCGCGCGATCACGCTCTGAAGGTGCGCGAGCTGCTGATCGAGGAGGCTCCGGAGCCGCGTCAGCTCCTCGGCATCGCAGAGCTCGTCGGCGCCGGTCACCTCGTCGAACTGCACGGTGAAGGCGCGATAGGCCGCGGGATCGTCCCCGGCATTGGCGCCGCGCGGCAGGATGCCGGGACGGCCGGGGCGGCCGGGATCCTCGTCGCCAGCGCCGGGCATGAGCTCACCCTGGATCTCCTCGACCCCCGCGGGCTGGCCGTCGTCCTTCTGGTGCTCGGGAATGCCGGATTCGAGCGCGCTCTGCGCACCCTGCACCGAGCCCTCGCCGGATTCGTTCTGGCTCTCGGCGTCGGCGCTGTCCTCGCCCTCGCCTTCCTTGTCGTCCTGGTCGGCGTCGGCCTCGGCCTCGCCGAGATCGAGGTCGAGATCCTGGATGAGCTTCCGGGCGACCCGCGCATAGGCCTCCTGGTCGTCGATCTGGCGGTCGAGCTCGAGGATGTCGCGGCCGATGCGGCCCTCGAGGAAGGGGCGCCAGAGGTCGACCAGGCGCTGCGCCGCGGGCGGAGGCTTCATGCCCGTGAGCTGCTCGCGGGTCAAAAGCCGGATCGCCTCCGCGAGCGTGCTGTCGCTGCGCTCGGTCATGCGGTCGTAGCCCTGACGGCGGTAGCGCTGCTCCAGCATCGCCGCGAGGTTGGCGGCGACGCCGGTCATGCGCCGCGAGCCCAGCGCCTCGACGCGCGCCTGCTCCACGCCCTCGAAGATTGCGCGCGCCATCTCGCCTTGCGGAGCGCGGCGCGAGTGAAGCTGCGCGTCGTGATAGCGCAGCCTGAGCGCCAGCGCGTCGGCGGCGCCGCGGACCTGGCAGGCCTCCTGCTGCGAGAGGTCGCGGGGCGGCAGCGGCAGCCGCGCGCGCGGGCCCGCCACGCCCGGCGGCTCGGGCCCGTAGCTCACGGTCACGTCGTCGCGCTCCGCGATCGCGCGGAGCGCGGCGGTCGTCGACCGCTTGAAGACTTCAACGGGCGAGGTCGGCTCGGCCATTCGCAACGCCTCTGGCCTCAGACCAGCGTCGCCTGGACCCCGGTCTCCTTGAGCTCGGTGCCGAAGCAGCGCTGGTAGTATTCCGCCACCGTCGGCCGCTCCAGCTCGTCGCACTTGTTGAGGAAGGTGAGCCGGAAGCCGAAGGCGATGTCGTTGAAGATGCGCGCGTTCTCGGCCCAGGTGATCACGGTGCGCGGCGACATGACCGTGGAGATGTCGCCGTTGATGAAGCCCGAGCGCGTCAAATCCGCGAGCGCCACCATCGCGCTCACGGTGCGCCGGCCCTCGTCGCTGTCCCAGCTCGGGGCCTTCGCGAGCACGATCTCCACCTCGGCGTCGTGCGGCAGGTAATTGAGCGTCGCCACGATGTTCCAGCGGTCCATCTGGCCCTGGTTGATCTGCTGCGTGCCGTGATAGAGGCCGCTGGTGTCGCCGAGGCCGATGGTGTTCGCCGTCGCGAAGAGGCGGAAGGCCGGATGCGGGCGGATGACGCGGTTCTGGTCGAGGAGCGTGAGCTTGCCCTCGACCTCGAGCACGCGCTGGATCACGAACATGACGTCGGGGCGGCCCGCGTCGTACTCGTCGAAGCAGAGCGCGGTCGGGTGCTGCAGCGCCCAGGGCAGGAGCCCCTCGCGGAACTCCGTCACCTGCTTGCCGTCGCGCAGCACGATCGCGTCCTTGCCGACGAGGTCGATGCGGCTGATGTGGCTGTCGAGGTTGACGCGGATGCAGGGCCAGTTGAGACGCGCGGCCACCTGCTCGATGTGCGTGGACTTGCCGGTGCCGTGATAGCCCTGGATCAGGACGCGGCGGTTGTAGGCGAAGCCCGCAAGGATCGCGAGCGTCGTGTCGTGGTCGAAGCGATAGGCCTCGTCCACGTCCGGCACGTGCTCGGAGGGCCGGCTGAAGGCTGGGACCTGAAGGGCGGAATCGATGCCGAAGGTCTGACGCACCGAGACGGTGATGTCGGGCCGGTCGAGGGTCTGCTCGGTCGAGCCGTTCGAAGTCTGTGCCGAAGTCATCGGAGAGAGCGGGTCCTTACGCGTTGGAGAGCGGGCTTCTTGGTGTTGGGGCAGATCAGGTGCCGGGGAAGTAGTTGGCTTTGAGGGTCGAATAGGCCTGGTTGATCACTTTCAGCTTTTCCTCCGCCGCCTTGTCCCCGCCGTTGGTGTCGGGATGGTGGCGCTTGACGAGCTCCTTGTAGCGGGCCTTCAAGGCCAGGAGCGTGATCGGCGGCGCGAGCTCGAACACCGCGAGCGCCTCCTCGTGCGGCGTCAGCGCCCGCTGCCGCGGTGCCTCGCGCCGCCGCTCGCTGGGCTGCTCCTCGTCGTCGAAGAGGCCGTAATGCCGCCAGCGCGGCTGGAAGCGCGCGCCGATCCGGCTCCCCAGCGGCCAGGTCGGGCGCTGCCAAACCGTGTCGTGGCGGATCTCCGCCTCGATCTCGGCCTCGCTCATGCCGGCATAGTAGTTCCAGGCGGAATTATAGGCGCGCACATGATCGAGGCAAAACCAATAGAAAGCGTTGAGCTCGCTGCGCGAACGCGGCGCGCGAAAGTCCCCCGCCCCGGCGCAGCCGGGGTGGTCGCAGGGCCTCAAAGTCGGGGCGCTCTGCTCCGATTCGATCGCTATCCGCCGCATTGCCGCAGTATGGTTATGCCTGCAGCGCAACACAAGTCGGGCAGCACAGCCCTGCATTCCCTGCATTTTAAGCCATTACGAGGCACCACCCATGCGGGTCGCCGAGCGCATCCGCGCCAAGCTCGCCAAAGCCCTCGACCCCGTCTCGATCGCGATCGAGGACCAATCGCGCCGCCATGCCGGCCACGCCGGCGCGCGGCCCGGCGGGGAGACGCATTTCAGGGTCGAGATCGTCTCGGCGGCCTTCGCGGGCAAGAGCCGGGTGGAGCGGCAGCGTCTCGTCTACGCTGCCCTTGAGGAGGAATTGGCGCGCCAAATCCATGCCTTGAGCCTGGTCACACGCGCGCCCGGCGAAGGTGCCTGACCGGCCCCGCTCATGCGGCGAGGCGGCGGGGAAATGTTCGGTTGCGGATTGCTGCAACCCATGATTGTCTATTTACCAACTTCTCGCGAAAATATTGAAAAGAAATACACGGCCATGTAGACTGCCGCCCATGACAAATAGCGCCACAGGGGCAGCGGACGGAGAGGACGCGGCCGAAAAGCCAGGCGACCGGCGCAACTCGACGCTTGTCAGCGGCAACGTAACGGTGGACGGCAAGCGCACGAGCATGCGCCTCGAGCCCGCGATGTGGGAGGCGCTCAGGGAAGTCTGCGCGCGCGAGAGCAGGTCGATGAACGCGCTGGTCACGGAGATCGACCGCGGCCGCGCGCAATCGACGCTGACGGCGGCGATCCGTGTATATCTCCTCGCCTATTTCAAGGCCGCAGCCACGGAGGAGGGCCACCAGGTTGCGCGGCACGGCCTGGCCAGTCACTCCCCCGTAAAGAACTCGGGCCAATAGCGCTTCACCAGCGGGCCGTCGGTCGAATAGGCGTAGCAGGTATTGAGAAGCCGCGGCCGGCGCGCGGGCTTCCGCTGCTCCCGCGGCGGCAGACTCTCGTGCCGGTGGCGCCAGGGATAGATGGTCTGGAAGGCCGTCGTCGCGACGGGGTTGAGAAGCTCGACCAGATGCGTGCAGCCCTGCGTCCCGCCCAGGAGCTCGCGCACCTTGAGCGTGAAGCCCGGACGGATCGAGACTCCGACGAGGCGCTGGAAATTCGCGGTCACCTCGGGGCAGAGCTGGTAGGGGCTTGCGTCGGTGACGGCCTCCACTGCACGGATCACGAGCTGATCGTCGACGGTAAGGCGGATCCACATGTCGTGGACTGGCGTTCCCGGCGTCATCTCGCCGCGCCAGTCGCTCTCGAACGCATAGGTCTTCACGTCCGTCAGATGCGCTTCGATGTCCCAGAGGCCGTCCTCGCGGCGATAGCCGCGACACTCGATCTGCCGGGTATGGATATGCTCGCGCGGAGCCGGGGCTGATAGAGGCATGCGCGGGATATAGTGGGGTGCCGCGATGCGCGCCAGCGCTATTCGCGCATGGCGCTATCCAGCGCCGGACAGGAGCTCCTGAACCGCCGCTTCCGGCACGTCGCGGGCGATGAAGGCGTCGCCGATGTCGCGGGCGAGGATGAAGGTGAGTTTGCCGTCGCGCACCTTCTTGTCGTGGCGCATGTGCGCGAGAAGCCGATCGGGATCGAAACGGCGGTTCGCGAGGCCGTCGAGGCCCGCGGGCAGACCGACGCCAGCGAGATGCCGCCGCACGCGCTCCGAGGATTGCGCGGTCGCATGTCCGAGCTTGCGCGAGAGCTCGAAGGCGAGCGCCATCCCCGCCGCCACCGCCTCGCCGTGCAGGAGGTCGCGGCCGAAGCCGGTCTCGGCCTCGAGCGCGTGGCCGAAAGTGTGGCCGAAATTGAGGAGCGCGCGCTCGCCGGTCTCGCGCTCGTCGGCCACGACGACAACCGCCTTGTGCCGGCAACTCTCGCAGACGGCATGCGTGAGCGCGGCCGCATCGCCGGCGCAGAGATTGGCGCCCTCGCGCTCCAGCCACTCGAAAAAGCTTCGATCGCGGACGAGCCCGTATTTCACGACCTCGGCATAGCCCGCGAGGAGCTCGCGTCTCGGCAGCGTCGCGAGCGTCGCGACGTCGGCGATCACGAGCACCGGCTGATGGAAGGCGCCCACGAGGTTCTTGCCGTGCGCCGCATTGATCGCGGTCTTGCCGCCGACGGAGCTGTCGACCTGCGCAAGGAGGGTCGTCGGTATCTGCACGTAGTCGATGCCGCGCAAGAGGCTCGCGGCGACGAAGCCCGCGAGGTCGCCGACCACGCCGCCGCCGAGCGCCAGGATCAGCGTCCCCCGCTCGATGCCGAGCGCCAGAATGCGCTCGCAGAGATCGGCAAAATGCGCGAAGTCCTTGCTCGCCTCGCCCGTCGGCACCGTGAGGTCCGCATGCGCGATCCCCGCGCCATCGAGGCTCCTGGCGAGCGCGGGCAGATGAAGCCGTGCCACCGTCTCGTCCGTGACGACGACGACGCGCCGTCCCTTGGCGAAGGGCGCGATGAGGCTCCCGGCGCGCGCGAGGAGGCCGGACCCGATGTGAATCCCGTAGCGGCGGCGGTCGAGTGCCACCTCGACGACCTCGACGCTCATCGCGCGGCCTCGGCGGGATGAAGGGCGAGGAACTCCTCGAGCGCCTTCATGACGCGCTCCAGCGTCGCCTCCGGCGGTCCATCGACGGTGTCGACGGCGACGTCCGCGAGCGCGTAGACGGGATAGCGCTCCTCGATCAGGCGTGCGAGCGTCTCGCGCGGCGAGCCCTGACGCAGCAGCGGGCGATTGCTCCGCCGCGAGACGCGGGCAACCAGGAGATCGAGACTGGCACGGAGCCAGACCGAGATTGCGCGCTCCGCGATGAGCGCGCGCGTCTCCGGGTCCATGAAGGCGCCGCCGCCGGTCGCGAGCACGTGAGGGGGATTGCCAAGGAGGCGCGCGATCACCCTGCGCTCGCCCTCGCGGAAGGCGGCCTCGCCGCGGCGCTCGAAGATCTCGACGATGGTCTCGCCGGCCGCGGCCTCGATCTCGCTGTCGGCGTCGACGAAGGGTAGGCCGAGACGCTGCGCCAGACGGCGGCCGATGTTGCTCTTGCCCGCGCCCATGAGGCCCACCAGCACGATGGTCTTCGGCACATGCAATTGTGGCGCGCTCATGGCCCTGGCGTCGTTGAAACCCTCATGCCGCGCCGATAGACTGTCGCCGCCTCTTCATGCGCGCACCCTAGCATAACGCGGCGAGCGGCGGTCAACCGGCGACGGCACGCCAAGGACACGGATTCGCAATGGCAAAGGTTGCTTTGATCGTGGTGGTGGTGGTCGCGGCGCTGCTCGCCGCCGGCGTAGGCGTGCTGGCCGTCTGGGACATTCCCGCGCCGACGCAGCCTATCGACCGGGTGCTTCCCGATGCGCGTTTCCCGCGATGACTGTCGCGCCCGAGTGCGGTCCCGCGCTCTTGCGGCGCTGCTGCTGGCGCTCGCCCTTGCCGCATCCGCAAGCGCCGAAGTCGGGCCGCCCGTCCCGCTGATACCGCCGCCACCGGCCACCGCACCGGCGCCGGCCTCGCCGCAGCCGCAGCGGCCCGCGCCGAGCCGGGGCGCGTCGGGCATTGAGACGGCACCGCTCGGGCCCATGGATGCGACGTGGGCCGGAACGCTCGGCCCCGGCGACGGCGCCTTTCCGGAGACCATGTGGCAGGGGACCTCGCGGAGCCTCGTCGCGGGGCGGCTCGCGCAGCTTCGACCGAACACCTCGCCGGTGCTGCAGGACCTCGCGCGGCGGCTCCTGCTGAGCACCGCGCGGCCGCCCGGCGGCGAGGACCCGCCGGAGGGACCTGGCCTCGCTACGGTCCGACTCGAGCGGCTGGTGGCGCTCGGGCAGATCGACGGCGCGGTCGCGATCGCCGATCTCGTCCAGGCCAGGGGCGATCCCCAGCCGCTCGACCGTCTGCGCGTGGAGCTGCGCTTTGCCGCGAACGACGTCGAGGGCGCCTGCGGCGCGGCCCAGGCCGCGATCGGCCGCTATCAGGACTTCTGGTGGGATCGGGCGGTCATCGCTTGCCAGGCGCTCCGCGGCGATCAGGCGAAGGCGTCGGTCGGCTTGAGCCTGCTGCAGGAGCGGAAGGCGCCGCGCGACACCGTCTTCGACACGCTCGTGGCGGCCATCGGCAATCGCAAGCTCAAGGTCGAGCACATGCCCGATCCGACGCCGATCCGCGTGGCGCTGCTGGCGGCGGCGAAGCTCCCGCTTCCGCCGGACGCGCTCCAGGCGGCCTCGCCCGCGGTCCTCCACCAATGGGCAGCAAACGCGGCGGTTCCCGCGGAGGGCCGCGTCTCGGCGGCGGAGCGGGCGGCGGCGCTCGGCGCGATCAGCCTCGACGAGCTGCGCAAGCTCTACGCCGCGATCCCCCCGACCTCGACCGAGCGCAAGGCCGCCCTCGTCCGCGCCGCCGCCGAGAACCCCCGCGCCCGCGCGGTCATCTATACGGTCGCGAAGGACGAGCCGGCGACGTCGGTGCGCGCGGAGCTGATCGCGGCGCTCTTGGATGCCGGACGCAAGCATGGGTTCTTCCTCCTGATGGCGCGCCTCACCGCGCCGATCCTGAAGGAGATCCCGCCGAGCCCGGAGCTCGACTGGTTCGCGCCCGCGGCCTCGCGCGCGCTCTACGGCGCCGGCGAGGCTCAGGCGGCCGAGCGCTGGCTCTCGCTCGCGGACGCCGAGGTGGAGTCGCGGATCGCGGGGATCGGACAGCAGGCGCCCGCCGCCGCGCGGATCGGAACCCGCCTCTTCGGCGAGACGGTGCTGGGCGTGCTGGTCTCGGCGCAGCACGACGGCCGGCTCTCGAGCGATCCCGCGATCATCGAGAACGCCGCCGCGGCCCTCCGCGGCATCGGCCTCGAGCGCGAGGCGCGCCAGCTCGAGGTCGAGGCGGCGCTCGCCGGCGGCCCCTGATGGCGGCGCGGCGGCGCAGCTCGCCCGCAGCCGAGCGCCGTGTCGAGGCGTTCCTGGAGATGCTCGCGGCCGAGCGCGGGGCGGCACGGCTCACCCGCTCGGCCTATGCGGCCGATCTCGACCACGCGGCGAAATGGCTTGCGCGGAACGGCGGCGATCTCGCGAGCGCAGGCACGCCCGAGCTCCGGCGCTACATGGCCTCCCTCGCGCGGGCGGAGCTCAGCCCGCGCACGGCGGCGCGGCGGCTCTCGGCGCTGCGGCAGCTCTATCGCTTTCTCGTCGTCGAGGGCCTGCGCCGCGACGACCCCACCGCCGGCCTCGACGCGCCGCGCCTCGGACGGCCACTCCCGAAGACGCTCGCGCAGGAGGAGGTCGCGGCGCTCATCGCCGCCGCCGAGCGCGAGCCGGGTCCGGAGGGCGTTCGGCTCCGTTGCATGCTGGAGCTCCTCTACGCGGCGGGGCTCCGCGTCTCCGAGCTCGTCTCGCTGCCGCTTGCGGCGGCGAGGCCCGATACGCGCTTTCTCATAGTCCGCGGCAAGGGCGACAAGGAGCGGCTCGTGCCGCTGGGGGCGCCCGCGCGCGAGAGCCTCGGGGCCTACCGCAAGATTCGCCCGCATTTCCTGCGCGAGGGCGAGACCTCGCCCTGGCTCTTTCCCGCGCGCGGGGCGAGCGGGCACCTGACGCGCGAGCGGGCGGCGCAGCTCCTGAAGCGGCTCGCGGCCTCCGCGGGGCTCGATCCCGCGCGGCTCTCGCCGCACGTGCTCCGCCACGCTTTCGCGAGCCATCTCGTAGACCGCGGCGCCGATCTCCGCAGCGTCCAGGAGATGCTCGGCCACGCCGACATCGCCACCACCGAGATCTATACCCACGTCGAGACCGACCGCTTGCGGCGCCTGGTCGAGACCCACCACCCGCTCGCGCGAAAGAAATCAAAACACCCCTAATCGGTGTTGACGGGGGACCGCCCGTCCCGTGAAAATTGCGCCGCCGCGCCCAGCGGTGGAACGAGGGAGAACATGCCGATCCTCGCTTTGCTCGAAGTCGTCGCGCAAATCCTCTGCGCGGTGCATGTCGCGCGCACCGGCCGCTCGCTCATCTGGCTCTACATCATCCTGCTGATCCCCGGCCTCGGCATGGCCGCCTATTTCTTCATGGAGATCCTGCCGGAGCTGATGGGCACGCGCACCGCGCGGCGCGCGGCCCAAGGCGTCGGCAAGGTGCTCGACCCGGGCCGCCGGGTGCGCGAGGCCGAGCGCCGCCTCGCCATCACCGAGACCGCCGAGAACAAGGCCGAGCTCGCCGAGGCCTATCTCGAGACCGGCCGCGCTCAGGAAGCGGTCGCGCTCCTCAAGGGCGCGCTCATGGGCGTGCACGCGACCGACCCCGCGCTCATGTCCGGTTTGGCGCGCGCCTATTTCGCGGCCGGCGCCTTTGCGGACGCGGTCGCGACGCTCGACGCGCTCCGCGAGGCCAATCCCGAATATCAGTCGCCGGAGGCGCATCTGATCTACGCGCGGGCTCTCGAGGAGCAGGGCAACAGCGAAGCCGCGCTCCACGAATACGCGGCGCTCGTGCGGTACTATCCGGGACAGGAGGCGCGCTGCCGCTACGCCGTGCTGCTTGCAAGATCCGGCGACGGACAGGCGGCCGAGCGGAACTTCCGCGAGATCTGCCGGGCGATCGAGCTGGGCCCGCGGCACCAGCGCAACGACCAGCGCGAATGGTACGACATCGCACGACGCGCGCTCGGCGCCTGAGAGGTTCCCAAGGGGCTCGCCTCGGCTCCCTGCCTATGCTAGGGATCGCCCCCCATGCGGCATTTCCTCGAATTCGAGAAGCCGATCGCGGAACTCGAAGGCAAGATCGAGGAGCTCCGCCATCTCGCAACGGGCTCGGACCTCAACATTGCCGATGAGGTGGCGAAGCTCGAGTCCAAGATGGACCGGTTGCTGCGCCAGACCTATGCCCGGCTCTCGCCCTGGCAGAAGGTGCAGGTGGCGCGCCATCCCGACCGGCCGCACGCCTCCGACTACATCAAGGGCCTGATCGAGAATTTCACGCCGCTCGCGGGCGACCGCGCCTTCGGCGAGGACCGCGCGGTGCTGGGCGGGCTCGGGCGCTTCCGCGGCCACTCCGTCGTGGTGATCGGGCAGGAGAAAGGCGCCGACACGGAATCGCGGATCAAGCACAATTTCGGCATGGCGCGACCCGAGGGCTATCGAAAGGCGCAGCGGCTGATGCGGCTCGCGGCGCGCTTCCGGCTGCCCGTGCTGAGCTTCGTCGACACCGCCGGGGCCTATCCCGGGATCGATGCCGAGGCGCGCGGCCAGGCCGAGGCGATCGCGCGCTCGATCGAGACCTGTCTCGCGCTCGAGGTGCCGCTCATAGCCTCGATCCTCGGCGAGGGCGGCTCGGGCGGCGCCATCGCGATCGCCTCGGGCGACCGCGTCCTCATGCTGGAGCACGCGATCTATTCCGTGATCTCGCCCGAAGGCTGCGCGTCGATCCTCTGGCGAAGCGCCGAGAAAGCGCAGGATGCCGCCGACGCGCTCAAGCTCACTGCGCAGGACCTGCAGCGCCTCGGCGTCATCGACGAGATCGTGCCGGAGCCCTTGGGCGGCGCGCAGCGGGACCCGCAGAGCACGATCGCGGCCCTGGGCGCCTCGATCGAGGCCGCGCTCCGTCCGCTCCTCGGCCTCGACGGCGCGAAGCTCCGCGAGCAGCGGCGGCAGAAGTTCCTCGCGATGGGCGCGCGCGGGCTATAACGCTACTCGATCACCTCGTCGGCGGTGGCGAGGAGCGACGGCGGAATCGTCAAGCCGAGTGCCTTGGCCGTCTTCAGATTGATCACCAGCTCGTATTTGGTCGGCGCCTGTACCGGGAGATCGGAGGGCTTCTCGCCCTTGAGAATACGGTCCACGTAATCCGTCGCGACGCGGAACTGCTCGACCCTGTCGGGACCATAGGAGACGAGGCCGCCGCCCGCCGCGTCAAAGCGGTCGGTGTAGACCGCCGGCAGCTTGTGACGCGCGGCAAGTGCGATGAGCAATTCGCGGCTGCGGTAGGCCGAGCCGCTTCCCGTGACGATCAAGCCGCGATTCGGCCCGCTTGCGAACTCCGCGAACGCGCTCTCGAGCTGCTTTTCGTCGCGTACATCGACCGGATTGACCTCCACTCCCCGGGATGCCGCAGCCGCCTGGATGACCGCGAGCTCGCCGACGCCGGAAAACTCGCTGGGATCCCGGATAACCGCGACACGAGATGTGCTCGGCGCAATCTGCTTGAGCAGCTCCATCCATTTCGCGCTTATGCTGAAGTCGAATTGGATGAACCCCGTCGTATTGCCGCCCGGCCGTGCCATGCTCGCGACGAGGCCGCGGCCGACCGGGTCGGTGGTCGTGACGAACACGATCGGTATGGTGCGCGTCGCCTGCTGCAGTGCGCCCACGGCGGTGCCGCCGGCGGCGAGAAGAGCGTCGGGCGAGGAAGCCGTCAATTCGGCGGCGTACTTCCTGTACAGGCTCGCGTCGCCGGCACCCCAGCGGTATTCGATCTCGAGGCTTCGGCCGAGCTTCCAGCCCCGCTCGTCGAGGCCGCGCACGAATGCCCGAATCTGGGCCGCTGCCTCGGGATCGTCCTCGCGCCGGTTCATGAGGACCCCGATCCTCCGCACCCGCTCGGATTGTTGCGCGCGCGACGCCAGGGGCCGTGCCATCGCCGCCCCGACGAGCATCGAGAGAAGCTTGCGCCGCCTCACTCGACCACCTCGTCCGCTCGCGCGAGAAGCGACGTCGAGGGCTCGACGCCGATTGCTCTGGCGGCACCGAGGTTGACGGCGAAGCGGAAGCGCGTCGGCTGTTCGAAGGGCAGCTCCGCAGGCTTCGCCCCCTTGAGGATGCGGTCGACGAGGGCACCGACGCGATCAAAGGCCTCGTCGAGATCGAGACCATACGACATCAGGCCGCCGTCGCGGACGATAAAGTCGTACTCGTAGATGGCGGGCAGGCGATGCGCCGAGGCGAATTCAAAGACCTTCTTGCGATTGAGATTGGTGAGGGGATCGCTCACCATGAGAATCCCGCCGGGCAAGCTGCGGCTCATGGCCGCGAAGGCCGTCTCGAAATCGGCGGGCTCGCGGACGCCGAGCGGCTGGACGCTGATTCCCAGCGCCTTGGCGCCGGCCTCCGAAGCCCGATAGCGAAAGGTCATCGCGGGATCATCGGCATTCCAGAGCATCGCGACGCTGCGCAGATCGGGCGCAAACTCCTTGAGGAGCTGCAGCCGCTTGGGCGTCACCTCGACCGAAACGTCGGAGATTCCCGTGAGATGGCCGCCCGGCTGCGCCACGCTGTCGACTAGGCCGGTCGCGACGGGATCGCCGGCGGAGAAGGCGACCGTGGCCAAGTTCGTTTCCTGCTTTGCCGCAAGCGCGGCCGCGTAGCCCACGGCGATGACGAGCTCGACCTTGCTCGCCACCACCTCCGCCACCAGCTTCGGCGCTCGGCGCACGATCTCCAAATTCTTTCCTGTCTCATAGCCGTGGCGCGCGAGGCCGCCGACGAGCGGAGCTTCGAAGGGGCTTTTCTCATTGACGAGGCCGAGGATGCCGATGCGATGGATGCGGCCATGCGCCTGCGCGAGCGCTCGAAGCTGCCATGCCGCCCCGAAGCCGCCAAGACCGAGCATGATTTCGCGTCGTCGCACCGCCTGCCCCTCCCGCCGCGAGCGCCTTGGGGCATGGTGACCGAACCCGCCGTGAATGCAAGTGCGGCGGCCTTCGAGTTGGCGCGGCCTAGGCCTCCTCCGGCTCCCGGAGGCTGTAGCCCGCGCCTCGGATGGTGTGGAGGAGCGGTGGCGAGAAATCGCGGTCGATCTTCTGCCGGAGGCGGCTCACATGGACGTCGATCACGTTGGTCTGGGGATCGAAGTGATGGTCCCAGACCTTCTCCAGCAGCATCGTGCGCGTGACGATGTGGCCGGCGTTGCGCAGGAGGTATTCGAGGAGGCGGAACTCGCGGGGCAGAAGCTCGATCGGCCGGCCAGCACGCGTCACCGTGCGCTTCAGCAGGTCCATCTCGAGATCGGCGAGCTTGAGACGCGTCTCGCTTGCGGTGTGGCTGCGGCGCTCGAGCGCCTCGAGCCGCGCCAGGAGCTCCGAGAAGGCGAAGGGCTTCGAGAGATAATCGTCGCAGCCCGCGCGCAAGCCCTCGACGCGGTTCTCGACGTCGCCGAGGGCGCTCAGGATCAGCACCGGCGTCGTGTCGTTGCGCTGGCGCAACTCGGCCACGATCGAGAGGCCGTCGAGTCCGGGCAGCATCCGGTCGATCACCATCGCGTCGAAGCTGCCGCCTGTCGCGCGCTCGAGGCCGCGCCGGCCGTCGGCCTCGAGATCGACGCGGTGGCCGCCCTCCTCGAGGCCCTTCATCAGATAGGCCGCGGCCTCGTCGTCGTCCTCGATCACGAGAATGCGCATGATCTGTCGCGGTACCGGAGCCACGGGCCGCCGGCGGGTCTCGCCGGCGGCCCTCCCGGGGTCAGCCGTTGTCGTCCTGCGTCGACCAGGCGACAAAGGCGTTGGTGCCGTGCCGGTTGATCTGCAGCAGCACGTTCGTGCCCTTGTTGGACTGCGCCGCCTTGAGCTTCGCCGCGGCATCGCGCGGCGAGCTGACCGGCTCCTGGTTGATCGCGACGATTACGTCGCCGGCGCGCAGATCGGAGTCCGCGAGCGGGCTTGAATCCGAGATCGAGGTCACGACCACGCCGCGGACGTTCTGCTGCACCCGAAGCTGCTGACGCAGTTCCGGCGTGAGCGGCGCGAGCTTGAGGCCGAGCGCGCTCGCGTTCTGCGGCACGTCCTCCTGGGGCTGGCTGCCGAGGCCGCGGCTCGTCGAGACCTCCTGCGGTCCCGAGCTCTGCTCGACGATCACCGGGTTGAGCGTCACCTGCTGGCCGCGACGCCAGACCTTGACGCTGGCGCTGCTGCCGACCGGCGTCTCCGCGACCACGATCGGGAGGTCGCGCAGCTTGACGATCTCGTGGCCGTTGAACTCCAGGATCACGTCGCCTTGCCTGAAGCCCGCCTTCTCTGCGGGGCTTCCGGTATTGACGTCGGCGACGAGCGCGCCGTGATCGTTGGGGAGGCCGAGGCTCCGCGCGATCGCGGGCGTCATCTCCTGGATCTGCACGCCGAGCCAGCCGCGGCTCACCTTGCCCTTCTCCTTGAGCTGCTCGATCACGGGCTTGGCCAGGCTCGCGGGGATCGCGAAGCCGATGCCGACGCTGCCGCCGCTCGGGGAGTAGATCGCGGTGTTGATGCCGATCACCTCGCCCGCGAGGTTGAAGGTCGGGCCGCCGGAGTTGCCGCGGTTGATGGGGGCGTCGATCTGCAGGAAGTCGTCATAGGGGCCGGAATGGATGTCGCGGCCGCGGGCGGAGATGATGCCCGCGCTCACGGTGCCGCCGAGACCGAAGGGGTTGCCGACCGCAACGACCCAGTCGCCGACCTGGGCCGCGTTGCTGTCGCCCCAGGTGACGTAGGGGAGCGGACGGTCCGCGCTGATCTTGAGGAGGGCGACGTCGGTCTTGGCGTCGCGGCCGATGATCCTCGCCTCGTGCTTGCTGCCGTCCTGGAAGATCACCGTGACTTTCTGCGCGTCCTCGATCACGTGGTTGTTGGTGACGATGAAGCCCGCGGGATCGATGATGAAGCCCGAGCCCAGCGCCACGTGCTGGCTTTCGGGCTGCGGCCGCTGCTGCCGGCGCTGCTGGCTCGGGGGATTGACGCCCTGCTCCTCGAAGAAGCGCCGCAGGAACTGGTCGAAGGGCGAGTTGCGCCCCTGGCCGCCGCCCGGGCCTTGTCCCAATTCCTCGTCTTCCTGGGCGGTCTGATTGCCGCCGGCGCCCTCGACGACGGAGATGTTGACCACCGCGGGCAGCACCCGCTTCACCACCGGCGCGAGGCTAGGCAACGGGGCCAGGTTCTGCTGCGCCCGAGCCAAAGGCGTCACCGGCAGCGGCGCCAGCACCATGGCGAGGCCGAGGCCGGCGGCGAGCGCCGCGGCCTTCGCGCCGGCGAAGCGCCGGGAGCCGACAGGCGAGATCGAGCTACGATCGGACATGGGTCTTCCTCTTGGTCAAGATAGTTGCGCCGGCACGGCGAGGGCCTCTCCCGCACCCACTCCTGGAGATAGGCAGGACCGATTTATGCCGTGCCTTCATCGGCATTAAATCCGTGTAAGCAGCGAACAGGTTCACACATCGAGCCAAGGTAGCCGCGGCGGCGCTCCACCCTGCGAAAGGGCTCAGAGGCGGCCGTGGCAGTGCTTGAATTTCTTGCCGGAGCCGCAGGGACAGGGCGCATTGCGCGGGGTCTTCGCCCAGGGGCTGCCGATCTGCAGCGAGCGCTCGCGGCGCGGGGCGTCGCCCTCCTCGGCCATCGCCTCCGCGAGCGCGGGATCCTCGTGCACCTCGAGCATGCGCTGCTGCGCGCGCGGCTGCGGCATCTGGTCCGCGCGCTCGACGCGGAGCTCGACGTGCGAGAGCACGCCCGTGACGTTGTCGCGGAGCTGCGCCAGCATCCGCTCGAAGAGGTCGAAGGCCTCGCGCTTGTACTCGTTGAGCGGATCGCGCTGCGCGTAGGCGCGGAGATTGATCCCCTGACGCAGATGGTCGAGCGTCAGCAGGTGGTCCTTCCAATTCTGATCCAGGATCTGCAGGAGCAGCGTCTTCTCGGCCATGTGCATGATCTCGGGCCCGAAGCGCGCGGCCTTCGCCTCCGCCGCCTCGTCCGCCGCCTTGATCAGCCGCTCGCGGATCTCGGCGTCGGCGATGCCCTCCTCCTTCGCCCATTCCGCGACCGGCAGGTCGAGATTGAGGAGGCGCAGGCATTCCTCGTGCAGTCCCTTGAGGTCCCATTGATCCGGCAGCGCGTTCTCGGGGATCTTGCTCTGGACCATCGCCTCGATGACCTCGTGGCGCATATGCGCCACCATCTCGGAGACCTCCGGCTCGGCCATGATCTCGCGGCGCTGCTCGTAGACGACCTTGCGCTGGTCGTTCATGACGTCGTCGTATTTGAGGAGCTGCTTGCGGATCTCGTAGTTGCGCGCTTCGACCTTCTGCTGCGCCTTCTCGAGCGCCTTGTTGATCCAGGGATGGATGATCGCCTCGCCGTCCTTGAGGCCGAGGCGCTGCAGCATCGAGTCCATGCGGTCGGACCCGAATATTCGCATGAGGTCGTCCTCGAGCGAGACGAAGAATTTCGAGGCCCCGGGATCGCCCTGCCGGCCGGAGCGCCCGCGGAGCTGGTTGTCGATGCGGCGGCTCTCGTGCCGCTCGCTGCCGATGACGAAGAGCCCGCCGCCCTGGAGCACGACCTTGCGCGCGGCCTCGATCTCCGAGCGGATCTGCGTCGCGCGGCGCTCGCGCTCGACATCGTCGGCGATCCCGCCGAGCTCCTGTTTGAGGCGCATGTCGAGATTGCCGCCGAGCTGGATGTCGGTTCCGCGGCCCGCCATGTTCGTGGCGATGGTGACGGTGCCCGGACGCCCGGCCTGGGCGATGATGTAGGCCTCCTGCTCGTGGTAGCGCGCGTTCAGCACCTGGTGCGGGATCTTCTTCCTCTTGAAGAGCTCGGAGAGCTGCTCGGATTTCTCGATGCTCGCGGTGCCCACCAGCACGGGCTGCTTGCGCTCGCGGCATTCGATCACCTGCTGCAGCACCGCGTCGAACTTCTCGCGCACGGTGCGGTAGACCTCGTCGTCGTGGTCGACGCGGATCACCGTGACGTTGGTGGGGACCTCGATCACCTCGAGCTTGTAGGTCTCCTGGAGCTCCGTCGCCTCGGTCATGGCCGTGCCGGTCATGCCCGCGAGCTTCGGGAAGAGGCGGAAATAGTTCTGATAGGTGATCGAGGCGAGGGTCTGGTTCTCGGTCTGGATCTCGACCTTCTCCTTGGCCTCGAGCGCCTGGTGCAGGCCCTCGGAGTAGCGCCGCCCCTCCATCATGCGGCCCGTGAACTCGTCGATGATGACGACCTTGCCGTCCTTCACGATGTAGTCGGTGTCGCGCGAGAAGAGCTTGTGCGCGCGAAGCGCCTGGGTCACGTGGTGGACGAGGGCGATGTTGCCGATGTCGTAGAGCGAGCCCTGCTTGAGGAGGTCGGTCTTGCGGAGCGCCTCCTCGATGCGCTCGACGCCCGATTCCGTGAGCGTGACGGTGCGCTGCTTCTCGTCCTTCTCGAAATCCTCAGGCAGCAAGCTCGGGATCAGCGCGTCGACGCCGCGGTAGAGCTCGGAGGAATCCTCGGTGGGCCCGGAGATGATGAGCGGCGTGCGCGCCTCGTCGATCAGGATCGAGTCGACCTCGTCCACGATCGCGTAGGCGAACGGACGCTGCACCATGTCCACGAGCCGGAATTTCATATTGTCGCGGAGATAATCGAAGCCGAACTCGTGGTTCGTGCCGTAGGTCACGTCGCAGAGATAGGCCTCGCGCCGCTGGGGATCGTCGAGCTCGTGCACGATGCAGCCGACGCTGAGGCCCAGGAAGCGGTAGATCTGGCCCATCCACTCGCTGTCGCGCTTGGCGAGGTAATCGTTGACGGTGACGACGTGGACGCCCTTCCCCTCGAGCGCGTTCAGATAGACCGGGAGCGTCGCGACGAGGGTCTTGCCCTCGCCCGTCTTCATCTCCGAGATCATGCCGCGATGAAGCACGATGCCGCCCATGAGCTGGACGTCGAAATGACGCTGGCCGAGGGTGCGCTTTGCCGCCTCGCGGACGGTCGCGAAGGCGTCGACGAGGATGTCGTCGAGCTCCTCGCCCTGCTCGAGCCTGCCCTTGAGCCATTGGGTCCGGCCGCGGAGCGCCTCGTCGTCGAGCGCCGCGAGCTCGGGCTCGAGCGCATTGACGTCGTCGACGATGGGCTGCAGGCTCTTGATGTAGCGGTCGTTGGCTGAGCCGAACAATCGCCGGGCGAGCGCGCCGATCATCAAGAACCTCGAGGCAGGGTAAACGGGTTTAGGCCGCCCCGCGGGCGGCCGCCTGACAGATAGGCGTAGACGCCGGGCATGTCAATTCGCGAAGGCCCGAAAAGTGTAACGGAGCCTTCATTTTCAGGCCACTGACGGCAAAGCGGGCGATTCCATGGCGCCCCCGGGGCCGCCCTTGTCCCCGCGCCCTTTATGTGCAAGATGAGCGCCACCGCAGCCGCCGACCGCCGGCGCGGCCCCTTCGCGCTCAAGGAAGTCTCGACATGATGGTACGTTCTCTCATCGCGCTGGCGACGGCGCTGCTGCTCGCCGCGCCCGCCCTCGCCCAGGCGCCCGCCCCGGCGCCTGCCCCGACCCAGGGATCGGCGCCCGCCCAGGCCCCGGCGCAGCCCGACCCGGTGCTGGCGCGGGTCAACGGCACGGAGATCCGCCGCTCGGACCTCATCGCCTTCTTGCAGCAGCTCCCTGCACAGATCCAGCAGATGCCCATGGAGACGCTCTATCCGCAGCTCCTTGAGAAGCTCGTAAACGACGTGCTGCTGGCGGAGGCGGGCAAGAAGGAAAAGCTCGCCCAGGACCCAGAGGTGAAGCGCCGGGTTCAGAAGGTCGAGGACGACATCATCGGCCGGACCTACATCACCCGCTACCTCAAGAGCGCCATGACGGAGGAGCGGATCAAGCAGCGCTACGAGCAGTTCCTGAAGGAGCGCAAGCCCGAGGACTCCGTGCACGCCTTCCACATCCTCGTGAAGACCGAGGACGAGGCGAAGGCGATCATCGCCCAGCTCAAGGGCGGCGCCGATTTCGCGACCCTCGCCAAGGAGAAGAGCATCGATCCCAGCGCCAAGCAGAACAGCGGCGACCTCGACTGGTTCGTCAAGGAGGAGATGGTGCCGGAGTTCTCCGAGGCCGCCTTCAAGCTGCAGAAGGGCCAATACACGCAGACGCCGGTCAAGACCCAGTTCGGCTATCACGTGATCCTCGTCGTGGATCGCGGCCAGGCTCCGCCACCGCCTTTCGACAAGGTCCGCGACGAACTCGTGCGCCAATTGCAGGGCGAGATCGTCGAGGCGAAGCTCGACGAGCTCCGCTCCGCCGCCAAGATCGAGACCTTCCAGGCCGACGGCTCGCCGAACCCGCCCGCGGCGCCGGCCCCGGCTATTACGCCTGCGCCGGAGGCGAAGGCCCCGCCGCCTGCGGACAGCAAGAAGAGCCCGCCTCCCGCAAAGAAGAAGTGAGCTAGGACGATGCCGACGCCGTCGCCGCTCGCCCCCGCGAGCTTCCCGGATCTGCCGCCGATCCCAGGCGTGCGTCTCGCGACCGCGGCCTGCGGTATCCGATACCAGGGCCGCACCGACCTCATGGTTGCGATCCTCGACCCGGGGACCACGGTGGCGGGCGTGCTGACGCGCTCGTTGACGCATGGCGCCCCGGTCGCCTGGTGCCGCCAGAACCTCGAGCACGGCAAGGCGCGCGCGGTCGTCGTCAATTCCGGGAACTCCAACACCTTCACGGGCCGCGCCGGCCGCAAGGTCGTGGAGGAGACGGCGCGGGCGACGGCAAGGCTCGTCAAATGCAGCCCGCGCGAAGTCTACATCTCCTCGACCGGCGTCATCGGCGAGCCGCCGGCCGCCGAGCGCATTCTCGCGGGGCTGCCGGGGGCGATCGCCGCCGCCTCCGAGGCCGGCTGGACCGAGGCCGCGAAGGCGATCCTCACCACGGATACGTTCCCGAAGGGCGCGACGCGCAAGGCCAAGATCGACGGCGTCGGCGTCACCATCAACGGTTTCGCCAAGGGCTCCGGCATGATCGCGCCGGACATGGCGACCATGCTCGCCTACGTCTTCACGGACGCGGCGATCCCCGCACCGGCGCTCCAGGCGATGCTGAGCGCCGCGAACGAGCCTTCGTTCAATTCCATCACCGTCGACGGCGACACCTCTACGAGCGACACGGTGCTGCTCTGCGCGACCGGCAAGGCCGCGCACAAGAGGGTGACGCGGGCGGGCGATCCGCGCCTCAAGGCGTTCCGCGAGGCGCTCCAATCGCTGCTGGTCGACCTTGCACAGCAGATCGTGCGCGACGGCGAGGGCGCGGAGAAGTTCGTGGCCATCGAGGTAAAGGGCGCGGCCAGCGACCGCTCGGCGCGGCGGGTCGGGCTCGCGATCGGGAACTCGCCGCTCGTCAAGACCGCTCTCGCCGCCGGCGACGCCAATTGGGGCCGCATCGTCATGGCGATCGGCAAGGCCGGCGAGAAGGCCGACCGAGACCGCCTCAAGATCTGGATCGGCGGCACCAAGATCGCTGAGAAGGGCGGGCCCGTCGCGGGCTACGACGAGGCTCCGGTCAGCGAGCACATGAAGGGGCGCGAGATCGAGATCGCCGTCGATCTCGGCGTCGGCAAGGGCCGCGCCACGGTCTGGACCTGCGATCTCACACATCGCTACGTCGACATCAATGGCAGCTACCGGAGCTGAGCCGCTCCCCGTAGTCCTCGTCGTCGCGGTGGCGCTCGTCGATGCCGACGGGCGCGTCCTCTTGGCGCAGCGGCCGCCGGGCAAGGCGATGGCGGGCTTGTGGGAGTTTCCGGGCGGCAAGGTGCATGAGGGCGAGACTCCGGAAGCGGCACTCATACGCGAGCTCCGGGAGGAGCTCGGCATCGACGTAACCGAGAGCTGCCTTGCTCCCTTCACCTTCGCCTCGCATCGCTACGAGGGCTTCCACCTGCTGATGCCGCTCTACGTCTGCCGGCGCTGGAACGGCATGGTGACGCCGCACGAGGGCCAGGCGCTCGCCTGGGTGAGGCCGCAGCGCCTGGCGGAATATCCGATGCCGCCCGCGGATAAACCGCTGGTCGCGATGCTGCAGGGCCTGCTCTGATCCAGGCGTAAGAGAACCCGCACCGTCACCCGAACGTGATCGGCCGTGTGCACGGCGGCCGCGACTGCGCGCCTATATCGCAACGGGCGGGAATAGCGGCGACGCGACGCCGGTCGACTCAGTGTCCGCCCGAGGGGGCTCGACGTGCGCCACGGCGCATTCGCGAGCGAAGTGGGCTTGCGATCCGAGCAAGGGGGATTGCGACGCCGCCGCATCCGCGGCGGATGCCGATGAATTTTGGGAGATGCATCATGTCGATGCGGTATTTCGAGCTCGATGCGCGCCAGCGCAAGCCCACGCCGGTGAGAGGCCGCGATCTCGCGGCGGCGTGGCTCACCGCGGCGGCGGTGGTCGCCTCGCTGGCGCTCCTGCCGGCGGTGCACGGCAGCGGGAATGCGTTCCGCGATCCCGCGCTCGCCGCTGGCGCGACCCGAAGCGATTGCCACGTCCCCGACGGTATCGGCGGCGTGCGTCACGGCTTCGCGATGTGCTCCGCCCGCCCCTGGGCCGACCAGCGCTGCTGAGGGCTCACCGCCCAGCCTTCTCGCCGGCGGATTTCTCGTCGGTGCCGAGGGCGTCGGCGAGACGGGCGGCGGCGCTCCCGGGCCGGAGCGGCTTCGGCTGGCTCGCATGCGGCGCCCAGGCCGTGAGGGTCACGATCTCGAAGGTCGCGGCGATGCGGCCATCGGGGCTGCCGTGACGGTCGCGGTAGAGCTCGGCCATCCGCAGCATCGTCGCGCGGCGCGTGAAGCCCCTGCGGCGCTCGCGGAGCGCGTTGGTCTCGCCCATCGCGCGCAGATCCGACATGAGCGCGAAGGCGTCGCGATAGGTGACGGTGAGGCGGTCGCTGTCGACGACGGGCAAGGCGAAGCCCGCGCGCTGCAGCAGTCCCGCGAGATCGCGTCCGTCCGCCATGGGCGAGACCCGCGGGCTCGCCCCGCCTTCGAGCGCGAGCTCTGCTTCCAGGAAAGCGCCCCGCAATTCCCCGAGCGTCTCGCCGCCGAAGAGCGCCGCGAGGAGAAGCCCATCCGGCCGCAACGCCCGGCGAAGCTGCAGCAGCGCGCCCGGGAGATCGTTTGTCCAATGGAGCGTCAGGGAGCTCACGATGAGATCGAAGGCCCCGGCCGCGAAAGGCAGCGCCTCCGCCTCGGCCACGAGCGCGCGCCGCTCGCCCGCCGCAAGCAGCCCCGACGCCTCTTCCATCTCGATCAACGTCTCAATTCCGCCGCGGCCCGCGAGGACGCGCGCGAGGATGCCGCCGCGCGCGCCGAGAGCGAGAGCGCGTGGGAAGCTCCGCGTCACGTCCTCGAGCCGCTGCGCGAGCCGTTCCGTCGCTTCCTCGAGCATGAATTCCGCGCCGACCCGACGCGCCGCGCGCTGGCGATGGAGACGCACCGCGCGGCGGTCGAAAATCAGGATCTCGCCTTCGGCCATGGCGCCTTATAGTGCGGGGCGAGCGAATTGCGCAACGGCGGCCGGGATCAGCGTCCGGAAGGCGAGCCGGCCGGCACGACCATGCGGCGCAGTTCTGCGCTCACGCGCGTCATCACACCGGCCCAATCGCCTGGGCTCGCCTGCGTGAAGAGACGCATCGTCGGATACCAGGGACTGTCTTCGCGGCTCGTCAGCCAGCGCCAGCAGTGGTCGTATCGGCTCAGCAACCAGACCTGCTTGCCGAGAGCGCCCGCGAGATGCGCAACGGACGTATCGACGCTAATGATCAGATCAAGCGCCTCGATCAGCGCGGCTGTGTCCGCGAAATCGGAGAGCTCCTCGGTCCAATCGACCAAGCCCGAGCCGGAGCGCCACGTGCGCGCCTGAGCGGCCGGCTCTCCTTTCTGGAGCGACACGAAGGTAACGCCTGCAACGGTGGCGAGCTCCGATAGCTGATCCAATCGCATCGAGCGTCGCCGGTCGACCCGGTTGACGCGCAATTGGCCCGATCGCGCGTTTCCCGCCCAGACCAAGCCGAGCTTCAACCCCCCGAGCCTCGCCACCCGTTCCCGCCATTTCGCTGCACGCTGGGCATCGGCCCGGAGATATGGAATCTCGGCGGGAATTGTCTCGAGCCTCGTGCCGAACGCCAGCGGCAAGCTCATCAGGGGGCAATGAACGTCGAAAGCCGGGAGCGGCCGACCCCGGATTACGATCTGCGCGATGCCCGATAGGCTCCGCAGCAATTCGTCGAGCCCCTCCGGGACCTCGAGAATGACCGTCGCCCCTCGCTCGGCAACCAGAGGGACGTATCGGCAAAATTGAAGCGTATCGCCGAAGCCTTGCTCGGCATGGAGCAGTATGGTCCTGCCGACCAGCTCCTCCTTTCCCAGCCAGAGCGGCTCGGCGAAATTGCGATTGGCGTCTCTCATTTGGTCGATTCGCCAACGCCATTCGTATTCTTCCCAACCGCGCTCGAAGTCGCCGCTCACCAGATGACAAAGGCTCTTGTTGAAGCGCGCATCCGCGTTCCCCGGATTAATCGCCAGCGCCCGTCGATAGCTCGCTACCGCCTCGTCGATGCTGCCGATCGTCCGCAACGCATTGCCGCGATTGTAGAGCGCCTCCGCATTGCCGGGCTCGATCGCCAGCGCCTTGTCGAAGCTGGCCAGCGCTTCCCGGTATCTGCCGAGGTCCATCAGCGTGTTGCCGCGATTGTTCAGCGCTTCGAAATAGTCCGGCCTCATCGCCAGGGCCCGGTCGAAGCTGATCAGCGCTTCCTCATCCCGCCCGAGCTCGCTCAGCGCATCGCCGCGAGTCTTCAGCGCTTCCGCATTGTCAGGCTTCAGCGCCAGTGCTCTGTCGAAGCTCGCCACAGCAGGCTCGTGGCTGCCGCGCTCCTTCAACGCGTTGCCGAGATTGATCAGCGCCCCCGCAAAGTCGGGTTTCGCCGTGACCGCGTTTCTATAGCTGGCCAACGCCTCCTCGAGCCTGCCGAGACCTTGCAATGCGATCCCGCGATTGTTCATGGCCTCTGCGTCGTAAGGCCTGAGCGTCAATGCTCTGTCGAAATCGGCAAGCGCCTCCTCGTTACGGCCGAGCTTCAGGAGCACGTTGCCGCGGTTGTAGAGCGCCGCTGCATAGCCGGGCTCGATCGCCAATGCCTTGTCGAAGCTGGCAAGCGCCTCCTCCTTTCTACCCATGCCTTCGAGAGCGCTCCCCAGATTGGAAAGCGCTTCGGGGAATTCGGGCTGGACCGCGATCGCCCGCCTCATCAGCTCTACGCCCCGCTTCGTTTCGCCGCTCGTGCAGAGCAGCAGACCCAAGAGATGAAGCGCGTTTGGCTCCCGCGGCTCGATGCGGAGCACTCGCTCGTAAAGTTTGCGAGCCTCATCTATCGTGCCCCCCCGGTGGTGGCCGATCGCAGCGCCGATCAGTGCGGAGATATCCTGGTTACGCTGAGCCATCTCGTAAGTCGTCTCGCCGGGATTCGAGCGGGCCGTCAGGGTGATTACCTTTCATGCGCACTATACAGGGACGCCGAATGCGCAACCAAGAGAGCCCGCGCGGCGTCAGGCTCGACGCGCGTCATCCCGCAATGACCTTGGTTGCCTTTCCCGGCTCGGCGGTGCGGCGCGCGGCACGCGCGCTTCTCGACCTCCTGCTGCCGCCGCGCTGTCTTTCCTGCGGCGAGGAGATCTCGGCAACGCATGCGCTCTGCCCCGCCTGCTGGCGGAAGCTCACTTTTCTCGGCGAGCCCTGCTGCGCCTGCTGCGGCCTCCCCTTCGCTCACGATCTCGGCAGCGGCGCGCTCTGCGGCGCCTGCACTCGAGCACCGCCCGCCTACGACCGCGCGCGCTCGACGCTCCGCTACGACGAGGGGAGCCGCCGTCTGGTGCTGTCCTTCAAGCATGGCGACCGCCTGCATGGCGCGCCCGCATTCGGCGATTGGATGCGCCGGGCCGGAGCCGGCATGCTGGCGGACGCCGATCTCCTCGTTCCCGTGCCGCTGCATTGGACCCGCCTGCTGCGCCGCCGCTACAACCAGGCGGCGCTCCTGGCCTATGCGATCCGCGGAGCGGGCGGGCCGCCGGTGGCGCCCGACGCGCTCCGGCGGCGCCGGCGCACGGCATCGCAAGGAAATTTCGGCGCAGACGGTCGTCGGCGCAACGTCCGGCATGCCTTCGACCTCAAGCCCGGTATCAGCGTTCGAGGCCTGAAGATCGTGCTGGTCGACGACGTCCTCACGACCGGGGCCACCGTCGAGGAATGCGCCCGGGTGCTGAAGCGCGGCGGGGCTCTTCGGGTCGACGTCATCACGCTCGCAAGGACCCTCCGCGGCGCTTGAGTTCGATTACTATTGATGCAATTGCCTTGACACCAACGCCGGAAAGCCGAAATCCTACGGTCGTTCCAACCCAGAAGGGGGACCGGCACCCACCGGAGTGGCGCCGGCACCTGCCCGGAGGTCCAATGTCGCGCGTCGAAATCTACAGCACGTTGTTCTGTCCATACTGCGCCCGGGCGAAGAGCTTGCTGGAACGCAAGGGCGTCTCCTACATCAACATCGACATCATCGAGGACACCTCCAAGCGCGACGAGATGCTCGCCCGCTCGGGCGGACGCACGAGCGTGCCGCAGATCTTCATCGACGGCGAGCACATCGGCGGCTTCGACGATCTCTACGCACTCGACCGCGTCGGCAAGCTCGACGCGAAGCTCGGCCTTCCCGCGAAATGACCGGAGCCTTCAAAGCCGCCTGCCTGCAGCTCAATTCCGGGCGCGACGTTGCGCCCAACATCGAGAGCATCCGCACGCTTGCCCGCCGCGCCCGCGACCAGGGCGCCGAGCTCATCATGACGCCCGAGGTGAGCGACATGATCGAGCCCGACCGCAAGCTCCGCTTCGAGAAGGCGCGCGCCGAGGCCGAGCATCCGATGCTGGCGGCCTCGCGCGAGCTCGCGCGCGAGCTCGGGACGCATCTGCTGCTGGGCTCGATCGTCGTCAAGCTCGAGGCCGAGACGCTCGCCAATCGCTCCTTCCTGATCCGCCCTGACGGCGAGATCGCGCGGCGCTACGACAAGATCCACATGTTCGACGTGAACCTCCCCAACGGCGAGAGCTACCGGGAATCGGCGGTGTTCCGGCCGGGTGCGGCCGCCGCAGCGACGCCGCTTCCCTGGGGCGTGCTCGGCATGACCGTCTGCTACGATCTCCGCTTTCCGCATCTCTACCGCGCGCTCGCGCAGGCCGGAGCTGATTTCCTCAGCATCCCCTCGGCCTTCACCGTGCCGACGGGCCGCGCGCATTGGCACGTGCTAATGCGCGCCCGGGCGATCGAGAACGGCTGCTTCGTCTTCGCCCCCGCGCAGTGGGGCGAGCACGCGAACGGCCGCAGGACCTTCGGCCACTCGCTCATCGTCGCTCCCTGGGGCGAGGTGCTCGCGGAAGCCGAGGACGGCATCGGCCTCATCGTCACTGAGATCGATCCCGCGAAGGTGCTGGAAGCCCGTCGCCAAGTCCCCTCGCTCTCGCACGACCGCGGCTTCGCCGCCCCCACCCCGCTCAAGAAGCCGCTCGCGGCTGAGTAGCCCAATCCGGCAACGGCCCCATCGCGGCCTTGACGGCGGCGATGCGCTGGATCGCCGCGGGACGCGGCTGGTCGACGATGCCCTGCTCGAAGGCGATGACCGTGAGCGCGGGCATCGCGGCCTCCAGGAGCTCGCCGGGGCGCAGCAGGAAATCCGGGCTGCTGGGCCTGCCGAAACGCTCGTTGCCGAGCATGAAGGTCTCGTAGAGGAGCGCGCCGCCGGGAGCGAGCGCCGCGATCATGGGAGCGAGCAAGGGCCGGTAGAGATAGTTCGTCACGACGACGCCGGCAAAGCCCTCGCCGAGCCGCCAGGGGCCGCCGTCCTCGAGGTCGAGGGCGCGGATCTCGACGCCCGCGTCGCCTGCAAACCGCGCCTCGAGCGCCGCCGCGTCGCGGTCGACGGCCAACACCGGGTGGCCGCGCCCGCGCAGGAGCATGGTGTGGCGCCCGCCCCCGGCCGCTAGGTCCAGCACCCGTCCGCCCGGCCGCAGCAGCGGAAGAAACCTTAGAATCCAAGGGGATGGCGGGACATCGAGCGCAGGGCAATGCGGATTTGGCACTTGACCCTCACGATTGCTAAACCACCTAAGGGTATGCCAGTCTAGCCCTGAACCTTCGAGATCGAGCGGGTCCGATGATCCTTTTCACCCTTCGCTGCAGCGCCGACCACCAATTCGAGGCGTGGTTCCGCGACGGTGCCACCTACGAGGCGCAGGCGGCGGCGCGTGAGATCGCCTGCCCCGAATGCGGCGACGCGGAGATCGAGAAGGCGCCCATGGCGCCGAGCCTCGCGCGGAGCCGCCCGGAGCCCAGCCCCACCGAGATGCGCCGGATGCTCCAGCAGGTGCGCCGCCACGTCGAGAGCAACTTCGACTATGTCGGCGAAAACTTCACGGAAGAGGCGCGCAAGATCCACGAGGGCAAGACCGAGCGCCGCAGCATCTACGGCGAGGCCACCGACGAGCAGCACCGCGAGCTCTCGGAGGACGGCATCGAGGTGCACCGCATCCCCTGGGTCCCGCCCAACGACGCCTGACACGAGCGACAGTGCCGAAGTTCCGCACCATCGACGAGCTCGCGCCGGCAGGCAAGCGCGTCCTCGTCCGCGCCGATCTCAACGTGCCCATGAAGGGCGGCGTCGTCACGGACGCGACGCGAATCGAGCGCCTCGCGCCCACCCTCCTCGAGCTCGCGGCCAAGGGCGCCAAGGTGGTGGTGCTCTCGCATTTCGGCCGCCCCAATGGAAAGGCCGATCCCGCGTACTCGCTGAAGCCGCTGGCAGCGCCATTGAGCAGGGCGCTCGGCGGCAAGCACGTGGCCTTCGCCGAGGATTGCGTCGGGCCCGCGGCCGAGCGCGTCGTCGCGGCTCTGGCGCCGGGCCATGTGGCGCTCCTCGAGAACCTGCGCTTCCATCCGGAGGAGGAGGCGAACGACGCGGGATTCGCGCGGCGCCTCGCCTCGCTCGGCGATCTCTACGTCAACGACGCTTTCTCGGCGGCGCATCGCGCGCACGCCTCGACCGAAGCGCTCGCGCATCTGCTGCCGGCGGCGGCAGGACGCCTCATGCAGGCCGAGCTCGAGGCGCTGGGCGCGGCGCTCGAGACGCCGGCGCGGCCGGTCATGGCGCTCGTGGGCGGTGCCAAGGTCTCGACCAAGCTCGATCTCCTGAGCTTCATGCTGCGCAAGGTCGACGTGCTCGCGATCGGCGGCGCCATGGCGAACACGCTGCTCTTCGCGCAGGGGATTGCGGTCGGCAAGTCGCTCTGCGAGCGGGAGATGGCGGATACCGCGCGCGACATCCTCGCCGAGGCCAAGGGCGCCGGCTGCACTCTGCTGCTGCCGGTCGATGCGGTGGTGGCGCGTGAGCTCAAAGCGAATGTGCCGACGGAGACCGTTCCCGTCGATCGCGTGCCCGCGGACGCAATGATCCTCGACATCGGTCCGAGGACGGCGGACGCGATCGGCGCGAAGCTAGCGACCGCGAAGACACTCGTCTGGAACGGCCCTCTCGGAGCCTTCGAGACGCCTCCCTTCGAGCGCGGCACGGTGGCGGTGGCGCGACGTGTCGCCGAGCTCACGCGTACCCGCAGGCTCCTCAGCGTCGCCGGCGGCGGCGACACCGTCGCCGCCCTCGCGCAAGCCCAGGTCACGGAGGCGCTCAGCTACGTCTCGACCGCGGGCGGCGCCTTCCTCGAATGGCTTGAGGGCCGCGAGCTCCCGGGCGTAGCGGCTCTGGCCCCCCGCTGACCCGGCCGGGCTTCCGCACCGCACCGGTTTCCTCTATAATAATACCTTGAATTTTAACCATAATTCACGATGCAAATCCCGCCGGGCCAAGCGGCCCTACCACCGAACCCCACCCCGCCCGTAGCGCCGGCGCCCCAGGTCGCGCGTGGCGAGGTGATCGAGCCCGTGCGGCGCGTGACTCCGGGCCGCGAGGGCTCGGAGGCCAACGGCAGTACGAAGCAGCGCCTGGGCGCTCAGGGTACGCAACGCGCCTCGCTTCGGGGCGCGGGCCGCGGCCAGATTCTCGACCTCCTGGTCTGAGCCTTCAGCGCAAGCGCCTCGCCGCTTCCTCGACGAAGGAGAGGTCGCTGTACTTCTTCACGTCGAGACTATCCGGAAGGAAGCCGAGCGCCTTCTGCGTATCTATGTTGCGCTGGAACGCATCGAGGTTCGGACGCCCGTCGGGATCGCGATAGTAGTCGCGCTTGGTGAAGAGATAGGTCTCGAAGCGCTCGGGCGGCTGCTTGGTGAAGTCCGCGACGGTCGCGATCGCCTCCTTGCGATTGGCGGGATCGAGATACCAATAGAGCGACCGCACCATGTCCTCGAAGAAGTCCTGCACCGCAGCGCGGTTCTTCTCGAGAAAGGGCCGGCGCGCCGCGAGCACGATCATCTGCGTGGTGCCGAGTCCTTCCTTCATCTTGAAGAGCACGCGTCCCTCCGCGACGAGCTGCGGATCGTAGGCGAAGGGCGGCACGACGCCCACGAGGTCGGCTTTGCGCTCGAGCAGCATCGCGCGCATGCTCGGGAACTGTGCCTCGACGATGGTGAGATCGCGCTTGTCCTCCAGGCCGTGCGCGCGGAGCAGGCTGCGCATGCCCATGTCGGTGGCGCCGCCGATACCGTTGGCGGCGGCGATCTTGCCCTTGAGGTCTTCGACGGTCCTGATGGGGCCGTCCTTCAGCACGTAGTAGTCGCCGCTGTACCAATCCTCGACTCCGTCCTGGAAACCGTCCGCGACCACCCGGAGGTCGTCGAGATGCGCGTTGAGGACGGCGGTCGCGAAGGACGAGAAGGCGAGCGAGGCGACGTCCAGATCGCCGGTGGCGAGTGCCGTTACCTCCGGCGAGGTCGAGCCGAAATGCACGGGCTCGGCCACGTAGGATTTGCCGTAATGCTTCAGGATCTCGGGCTTCTGGAACAGGATCGGGGTCAGGGTCGCGGGCGTCACCACATAGCCCGCGCGCACCTTGAGCGGCTCCTCTGCCTGCGCGGCAATCGCGAGCAGAGCGATAAAGACTGCCAAGACCAAGCTGCCGACGCGCATTCGAATCCTCCGGAACATCCTTCCTTCCGCGCGCGCGAGGCGGCTAATCCCCGCGCGTGACGTATTGGGCAAGCGTGTAGGTGTCCTTGCGCGGAACGTAGGCATAGCCGCTGCGCAGGGCCCATATCAGATCGGCGCGGAACAGCGGCACGATCCCGTGGTCGCCGATCGCGAGCTCCGTCGCCCGCCTGAGCAGGCGCTCTCGCTCGGCATCGTCGACGATCGCGACGGCGCGCGAGAGGACTCGGTCGAGCTCCGCAAGCGAGTAGCGGCCATGATTGGCGTAGCCGAACCCGGAGGCGGAGTCCGGCGTCGCCACCAGCGCCGTAAGCCAAGTGATGGGCTCTGCGGTCTCCGAATAATAGCCGAGCAGCATGAGGCTGAGCTCGTGCCGCATCGCGCGCGTCTTGTAGAGCGCTTCCGGCATCGCCTCGACCTTCACCGCAACGCCCGCGCGCGTCAGCATCTCCGCGACGGCGAGCGCCGCCTTCTCGTCGAATGGCGTCCGGGTGCTCGAGACGTGCAGCGTGATCCCGAAGCCGTCGGGATAGCCGGCCTCCGCCAGGACCTGCCGCGCGGAGGCCCGGTCGAATACGGGCGGGGGCAGTATTTCGCTGGCGCCGAAATATCCCTCCGGCAGCATCTGGCCGGCCGGAACGCCCGCGCCATCGAGGACGCCGGCGACGAGGGCCTTGCGGTCGATCGCGAGCGAGATCGCGCGGCGCACGCGCGGATCCCGCAGCGGATTCCGCTCGAGCGGCTTGCCCGACCGGTCGGTGGCGAAGGGTGAGCGCTCGGAGAAGGTATCGAAGGCGAGATAGGTCGTGCGCGCGCTCGCGGTCTCGACGATCCGCACGTCTTGGCGGCGGCGCAGGTCGGAGAGGACGCTGGTCGGGACCGAATTGATCATGTCGAGGTCCTGGGCGATGAGCGCCGCGACGCGCGCGGCGTCGCTGGGAATGAAGCGCAGTACCACGCGCTCGAAGCCCGGTCGCTTCCCCCAATAGGCCTCGTTCCGGCGCATGACTATGCGCTCGCCCCTGCGCCACTCGACGAAGCAGAAGGGTCCGGTCCCCAGCATCGCCCTGCCGCTGTCGAAGGCGGCGGAGTCCGATCCCGCCGCGCGGTGCGAGACGATCCAGATCACGCTGAGGCGGTTCGGCAGCGTCGGCTGCGGAGCGCTCGTCCGGATCAGCACCGTATAGGGATCGGGCGCCTCGACCGCGACGATGTCGCGGGTGAAGAGCTGATAGCCGCCGCTGGCATTGGCCAGGGTCCGGGGCCGCAGCAGCGAGAATGCCACGTCCTCCGCAGTGAGCTCCGAGCCGTCGCAGAATTTGACGCCGTGCCGTAGCTCGAACCGCCAGGTGCGGTCGTCGAGCGCGTGCCAGCCGAGCGCGAGCCCCGGCTCGAGGCGCTGGCTCTCGTCCTGGAGGATGAGGGCGTCGAAGAAGTGCCGCGAGATCGCCTCGTCAGGCGTCACCATGCGCAGATGCGGATCGAGAGAAGGCGGCTCGAAATCGAGGCCGACGACGAGCGATTGCGCCCGCGCCGCGGCCGTCAGCAGAAGGAGCGCGATCGCAGCAACACCCCCGATCCAACGCGCCATCGCGCTACCCCCTGACCTCCGAGACGAAGTCGAAATACTTTCCGCTGGCCGAGCGCGGGATATCCCCGTGATAGGTGTAGACGATCGCGAAGTGATCGCCGAGCGCCTCGCGCAGTACCGCCGTCAATTTCGCCTCGTTCTCCGCCCCGAACGGACCCCGCGTCACCAATCTCACCTCGAGATCGTGCACGGTCTTCTGGACGACTTGAATTTGCTGAAGCGTCGGGAATTTCGCAATGCCCTTGGTCCCCATGAAGGCGAAGCGGCGCTCGCCCGACGGCAGCACGATGACGTCGCGGGTCTTCCCAAGGATGCGCGCGAGCACGGGCAGACCGCGCCCGCAGGAGCAAGGCGGGCCGAATTCCGCGATGTCGCCGATCTCGTAGCGCAGCAGCGGCATCGCAAAATTGTGCAGCGGCGTCACCACGACCTTTCCCATCTCGCCTGGCCCGCACGGCCGCCCCTCTCCGTCCAGCACCTCGAGACGGACCATCTCGGCGGGCACGTGATGGTGCTCGTGATCGGGACATTGCGTGCCGAGATAGCCCGCATCGACCGCGCTGTAGAGGTCGGAGACGCCCACGCCGAAGACCTCGCGGCAGAGCTCCCGTAAATCCGGCCCTACTACCTCGCCGAATGTGCGCACGCGCCGGAGCGGCGGCGGCTCCGTGCCGGTGCTGCGGAACCAGCGCGCGAGCTCCTTGATGATCGAGGGAAAGCTGTAGAGGTAGTCGGGCCGCTCCCGCAGCAGCCAAGCCGCCTGCTCCTCGATCGTCGCGCGAGTGTCGACCATCGCGCATGGACCGGTCGGGAACAACGCCCCGACGGGCGGTCCCCAATTCGGGAGCCTTAGCCCGTCCGGCGGAAAGGCGCGATTCTCGGGATCGCGGCGGATGATCCCGAGCTTCAGGCGAAAATCCCGCCTCTGCCAGATCTCGTCCCGGAGCGTGACCGCGAGCCACATGAGATGGGCGAGACGGGTCTTGACGATCCGCACGGGCGTGCCCGTGGATCCCGACGTAGAATCGCGCCCGATCCCGCCGTGTCCGGCCGGCACCTCCTTCGCCTCCAGCGCAGGGCCGGCGTCCTGCAACTCGCTGCGGCGGAGGGTCGGCAACGAGCGCCAGAACGGCTCGGTAATCTCCTGGCCCGGGCGATAGCCGGCTGCGTCAAGACGGACTGCGTAGAAGGGGACTGTCCGGTAAGCGTGATCGAGCAGGCGGCTCAACTGCCGGAACTGATGCCGCCGCATGAGCTCGGGCGGCCACCATTGCGACTGCTCGAGCTGCTGAGCGATAGACAGGAGCTGTGCCCTGTCCGCGGTCGGTATGGCGGGCCAAGCGACGCCCGTGAGGGCGGAAAGCGGTATCGATAGCCGAAGGTCGGGCATCTCCGAAACGGCCTTTTTTCCTCAGCAATGCAGGAGCAGCCGGGGCGACTTTGCAACGGGGATTGCGGGGTGGCCAGAACAATTCGGATACCGGTCCAGGCCCGCCGCCGGTATAGTGGCAGCGGCGCCTCTGTGCGCCCAAAATCGAGGGAGGCGAAGGGCATGGCAGAAATCCCACAGGCGGACCGCGAAGGCCGCGCACCGCGCGGTTAGGGCTCGAGGAGAGCAGGCGGAATCCGCAGCGCCCCGACCCAGCCCGCACCGCCCTTCGATGCACGATCTCGCCGCGGCCTCGATCAGCATCGCCTTCCATGGCGTGGCGCTTGCCATGGTGCTCTACCTCGTCTCGGTCGGCCTCTCCATCACCATGGGGCTCATGGGCTTCGTGAACCTCGCGCACGGAGCATTCGCGGCGGCCGGCGGCTACGTCGCTCTCACGCTCATGAACGACTTGGGAGTCCCGTTTCCGCTCGCGCTCGCGATCGCGGCGATCTCGGTGGGCGGCGCGAGCATGCTGCTGGAGCGGCTTCTCTATAGCCGCCTCTACGGCGAGCACGAGCTCAGCCAGGTCATGTTCACGATCGGCCTCATCCTCGTCGCCACCGGAGCGGCCAAGGGAATCTGGGGGCCGCTCTCGCTGCCGATGCACCCTCCGGCCTATCTGCAGGGCGACGTCGATCTCTGGTTCCGGTCTTTCCCGACCTATCGCAGCTTCCTGATCGCCGCGGGCGTCGTGCTGGTGACGGCGCTCTGGCTCGGCCTCGAGCGCACGCGGTTCGGCGCGCAGGTGCGCGCCGCCGTCGACAACCGGCGCATGGCGCAATCCGTGGGCATCAACACGAGCCTTCTCTTCACCTTGACCTTCGCCCTCGGAAGCGCGCTCGCCGCGCTCGGCGGCGCCATCGGCGCCGAGATCTGGGCGATCGATACCGGCTACGCGCAGGAGCACCTCGTCTACTTCCTGATCGTGGTTGCGGTAGGCGGGCTCGGCAGCATCCGCGGGCCCTTCTTCGCCTCGCTGCTGCTCGGCGTCTCCGACACGGCGTTCAAGTACCTGCTGCCGGAATTCGGCGCCTTCTTCATCTATGCGCTGACCCTGGTCCTCCTGCTGTGGCGCCCGCAGGGCCTTTTCGGGAGGGCGCGATGACCGCCGCGGCGCCCGCGGGCGCGCGGGGCCGGGGCGCGATCGGAGCGCTCACGGGACGCCATCGCCTCAAACCGCTCGAGGCGCTTCCCTGGGCGGCCGCGATCGGCGCCTATTTCCTGTTTCCGGACTATCTGCCGCTCGGCGCGCAAGTCCTGGTCATGGTGCTCTTCGCGCTCTCGCTCGATCTCATCCTCGGTTATGGCGGCATCATAACGCTGGGTCAGGCGGCCTTCTTCGGCGTCGGCGCCTATACCGCCGGCCTCCTGGGCGCACATGGCTGGAGCGAGCCCATCACGGGCCTCCTCGTGGCCGGGGCGGTCGCGGGCGCGGTCGGCGTCTTGACCGGCCTCATCGTGCTGCGGACGGAGGGGCTCACCCTCCTCATGCTGACGCTCATGATCAACGTCATGCTCTACGAGGCCGCGAACAAGGCGAGCGCCGTCACCGGCGGCTCCGACGGCCTCCAGGGCATCGTCATCTCGCCCGTCCTCGGGCTCTTCCGCTTCGACATATTCGGGCGCACCGCCTATCTCTATTCGCTCGCGGTGCTGTTCCTGGCCTGGATCCTCGTGCGCACGATCGTGCACTCCCCGTTCGGGCGCTCGCTCACGGGCATCCGCGAGAATGTGGCGCGCATGCACGCGATCGGCTCGCCGGTGCTGCTCCGGCGCCTCACGGCCTATGCGATAGCGGCGGCGCTCTCGGGCATCGCGGGCGCGGTCCTGACACAGTCGACGCAGTTCGTCGGACTGGAGAGCCTAGGCGTCGACCGCTCCGGCGGCGTCCTCATCGTGCTGATCCTCGGCGGCTTCGGACGGCTCTACGGCGCCTTCGTGGGCGCGCCGCTCTACATGATCGCGCAAGACCGCCTCGCCGCCCTCGATCCCGCCTATTGGCCGCTCGCGATCGGCGGTCTCCTGATCGCGGTGGTGATGCTCGCGCGGGGCGGGGTCCTCGGGCTCTGCGGCGCGCTGCTGGCCTCTCTCCGGGGCAAGGGGAGAAGATGAGCCCTCCTCCCGCCATCGAGACCCGCGGCCTCTGCAAGAGCTTCGGCGCGCTTCCGGTCGCGAGCGACATCGATTTCCGCCTGGAGCGAGGCGCGCGGCACGCCCTCATCGGGCCGAACGGCGCCGGCAAGACGACCTTCGTCAACCTCGTGACCGGCGCGCTCGCGCCGAGCGCCGGACGCGTCTTTCTCGGCGGGGAGGACGTGACGGCGCTGCCGCAGGCACGGCGCGTCAAGCGCGGCCTCGCGCGCACCTTCCAGATCAACACGCTCTTCCGAGGCCTCACCGTGCTCGAGAACGTGGCGCTCGCGATCGGCGAGCACGTGGGCGTGGCGGGCGACCTGCTGCGTCCCGCGGGCTCGCGCCGCGAGGTGATCGAGCGCGCCTTCGCCTCCCTGGAGCGCCTCGGCATTGCCGAGGAGGCGGGACGGCTCGTCCACGAGCTCCCCTACGGGCGCCAGCGCCTCGTCGAGATCGCGGTGGCGCTCGGCCTCGAGCCCAAGGTGCTGCTCCTCGACGAGCCCGCCGCGGGCGTTCCAGGCGCCGAGAGCGGCACCATCGTCGAGACCATCGAGAGCCTTCCCGAGGACATCGCGGTGCTCATCATCGAGCACGACATGGACCTCGTCTTCCGCCTCGCGCGCCGCATCACCGTGATGGTGCAGGGCTCGGTCCTCGTCGAGGGTACGCCCCAGGAGATCGCCGAGGACGCGCGCGTGCGCGAGGTCTATCTGGGCGAGCGGGAGCACCGATGAGTCCGAGCCTCGCTCTCGCGGAGGTCAACGCCGGCTACGGCGAGACCGTGGTGCTGCAGGGGGTCTCGCTCGAGCTCGAGGCGGGCGGCACGCTCGCCGTCCTCGGGCGCAACGGTGTCGGCAAGACCACGCTGCTCGCGACCGTCATGGGCCACACCACGCTCCACGGCGGCTCGCTCGCCTTCGGCGGGATCGAGATCGGCGAATTCCCGGCCTATCGCCGCTCGCGTCTCGGCATCGGCTACGTGCCGCAGGAGCGCGAGATCTTCCGCTCGCTCACGGTGGAGGAGAATCTCGCGGTCGCGGAGCGGAGGGGCCGCTGGTCGATCCCGCGCGTCTACGACTTCTTCCCGCGGCTTGCCGAGCGCCGGCGCCATCACGGGAATCAGCTCTCCGGCGGCGAGCAGCAGATGCTCGCGATCGCCCGAGCGCTCATGGGAAACCCGAGCCTCCTATTGCTCGACGAGCCGCTCGAGGGCCTCGCCCCCGTGATCGTCGATGCCGTCCTCGCCGGCATCGACCGGCTCCGGCGGGAGGATTCCCTCGCATATCTGCTGGTGGAGCAGCATGCGAAGCTCGCGCTCGCGGTGACGAAGCGCGCGATCGTGCTCGACCGCGGCGAGATCGTGCACGCAGAGGAGAGCCGCACTCTGCTCGGGGCGCCCGATCGGCTGGGGGCCTTGATGGGCGTCGGGGGACGGAATTCAGCGCAAGCACCGCGCCATTGACCCGTCTGCCAAAGAAAAACCCGCCGGCCCTGAGGCCGGCGGGTCGAAGGCTGCACCCTCGCGGGTGTTAGAACTTGAACTTCATGGAGGTCTGGAAGCGGTTCACGTTTCCGTTCAGACCGGCCTGGTTGTGCTGCTGCATGCGAATCCACTCGATTCCGGTATCGACCTGCGGCACCGGGCTCCAGATCAGGTTCACGTGAAGCGTCCAGGCGTAATCCATCGTCGGCAAGCACGCCGGGTTGGTACTGCAGGTCGGGAACAGAGTGCCGTTCACGTACTGCTTGGCGTAGCTGCCGGCGATCGTCGACCGCAGCATGTCCGTCCACCAGTGCTGGTACTGGACGAACCCGCTGACCTGGCCGAGCGGCTTCAGATCGGTCGAATTGGTGGGATCGACGCCGGAGTCGGGATTGACGAGCTGCGCACCGAAGACGTACCGGCCGGCGCCCTGGCCGCCGTTGATCTGGAAGGAGGCATTGTCCTTGCCCCACCAGCCGGTGAAGCTGCCGGAGAGGCCGAGACCCCAGCCGAACGTCGAGCTGTTGGCGATCGTCCCCCTGCCGTTGTTCCAATAGAGATCGCGGAAGACCGCACGGCCGGAGATCTCGCCCCAGGGACCCGCGTACTTCAAGGCAAAGGCGAAGTCCGGGATCTTGTCGTACTGGCCGGTACCGAAGGTGGTGCCGCCCGTGAGGAGGCCGGGCTCGGTCGCGATCACGCTGGTCTGCGGATCTTCGGCCGATGCCGCCAGGGTCAGGCCGTTGCCGAAGTCGAAGGTATAGCGGACCTGCGGCTGACGGGTGACGCCCGCGACGATCGCGCCGCCGAAGTCCAGCGTCTCAGGCTCGGTCGCGCTGTCGCGGAACACCGAGTTGTACTGGCCGACGAGGATCGGGCCCAAGGTGCCGTAGGCATACCGCAAGCGGAACCCGTAGGAGTTCGTGTTCACGCGCAGCGAGCCGCTGTTGCTCAGGCCGTTGGGGTTCGTGAAATCGCCTTCGATGAAGGTCTTGAGCTCGCCGTAGCCCGTGGGCGTGCGCGTCTCGATGTTGAAACGCGATTCGGACGCGACCATCTGCGAGCGGCCGTGGATCTGGTGGCCGGACTGCGGATTCGCGGTGTACCCCAGGCCAGGTCCGTCGCCCGGAACCGAGAAATTCCCGCCGTCGTATGGCGCGCCAGCCGGCGATATGCCGCCGTTGGCGTTCTGGGCGGCCGAGAAGTCGTAAACGAAGTCGCCCTTGATGTAGCCACCGACCTTCAAGGAGGTCTGCGTACCCGGAACCATGAACGAGCCCGGGAAGGAGCCGGCGCCCGGCGCGCTCTGCGCCTCGGCACCCTGCATGCCCGCGAGCAAAGCAACGGTCGCCGTCAGGCTCCCCAATGCCGCCGCGGCTTTGAACTTGCGAAGCTTC
>Ga0335085_10001032_pt1 | contig 65752 bp, 58 predicted proteins | sample Lox_Sample_45_FD_206712 | JGI IMG/M metagenome (GOLD analysis project Ga0335085, IMG submission 206712) | Soil microbial communities from Loxahatchee National Wildlife Refuge, Florida, United States - Lox_Sample_4.5 | ecosystem: Environmental > Terrestrial > Soil > Wetlands | place: USA... | reverse complement strand
CGGAGGGGAGAGGGGGAAAACAATCCGAGCGTCTCGCTGGCCATCATCGCATCGCTCCCGTATCGCTTCAGCCTTTCTTCAGGACCTTCAGCATCGTGCTCCCGAGTGCCGCCGGCGAATCCGCAACGGCGATGCCCGCACTCCTCATCGCCTCCATCTTGTGGCCGGCCGTGCCGCTGCCGCCGGAGATGATGGCGCCGGCATGGCCCATGCGACGCCCCGGCGGCGCCGTGACGCCCGCGATGAAGCCCACCATCGGCTTCTTCACCTTATTGCTCCTGATGAACTCGGCCGCCTCCTCCTCCGCGGAGCCGCCGATCTCGCCGATCATGATGATCGCCTGCGTCTCGTCGTCCCCGAGGAAGAGGTCGAGCACGTCGATGAAGTTCGTGCCGTTGACGGGATCGCCGCCGATGCCGACGCAGCTCGACTGCCCGAGTCCCGACGCCGTCGTCTGAGCGACAGCCTCGTAGGTGAGCGTGCCCGAGCGCGAGACGATGCCGATCCGGCCCTTGGTGTGGATGTGTCCGGGCATGATCCCGATCTTGCACTGCTCCGGCGTGATGACGCCGGGACAGTTGGGGCCGATGAGCCGGCTCTTGGAGCCCTGAAGCGCGCGCTTCACCGCGACCATGTCGAGGACGGGAATTCCCTCGGTGATGCAGACGACGAGCGGCACCTCCGCATCGATCGCCTCGAGGATCGCGTCCGCGGCGAAGGGCGGCGGCACGTAGATGGCGCTTGCGGTAGCGCCCGTCCTGGCGACGGCCTCCGCGACGGTGTCGAAAACGGGAAGATCGAGATGGGTCGTCCCGCCTTTGCCGGGCGTCACGCCGCCGACCATCTTGGTGCCGTAGGCGATCGCCTGCTCGGAATGGAAGGTGCCCTGGGCGCCGGTGAAGCCCTGGCAGATGACCTTGGTCTCGGAATTGACGAGGATCGACATCAGCCGGCCTCCTTGACGGCCTTCATTACCTTCTCGGCGGCATCGGCGAGGTTGTCGGCGCTGACGATCGGGAGGCCGGAGTCCCCCAGGATCTTCTTGCCGAGGCGGACGTTGGTGCCCTCGAGCCGCACGACCAGCGGCACGTGGAGGCTCACCTCGCGCGCCGCCGCGACGATGCCCTCGGCGATCACGTCGCAGCGCATGATGCCGCCGAAGATGTTGACGAGGATGCCCTCGACGTTGGCGTCGCTCAGGATCAGCTTGAAGGCGGTGGTGACGCGCTCCTTGGTGGCGCCGCCGCCGACGTCGAGGAAGTTCGCGGGCGCGCCGCCATAGAGCTTGATGATGTCCATGGTCGCCATGGCGAGGCCCGCGCCGTTCACCATGCAGCCGATGTTGCCGTCGAGCTTCACGTAGTTGAGCTCGTGCTTCTGCGCCTCGAGCTCGGTCGGATCCTCCTCGGACTCGTCGCGCATCTCCGCCACGTCCTTGTGCCGGAAGAGCGCGTTGTCGTCGAAGTTCATCTTGGCGTCGAGCGCCAGCACCTCGCCCGCCCCGGTCACCACCAGCGGGTTGATCTCGACGATCGAGGCATCGAGGCTCATGAAGGCCTTGTAGATCGCGAGCATGAACCTGGTGGCGGCGCCGATCTGCTTCCCTTCGAGGCCGAGGCCGAAGGCGAGCTTTCGCGCATGGAAGCCCTGCATGCCCGTCGCGGGGTCGATCGCCACCTTGAGGATCTTCTCGGGATGCTGGGCCGCGACCTCCTCGATCTCCATGCCGCCCTCGGTCGAGGCCATCATGGTGACGCGCGAGGTCTTGCGGTCGAGGAGCAGGCCCAGATAGAGCTCGCGCTTGATGTCGCAGCCCTCCTCGATGTAGAGGCGCCGGACCTCGCGGCCCGCCGCCCCCGTCTGCTTCGTCACGAGGACGTGGCCCAGCATCTGCGCCGCGCTCCTCGCGACCTCCTCCACGGACTTGACGACGCGGACGCCGCCCTTGCCGTTGGGATCGTCCTTGAAGCGCCCGGCGCCGCGGCCGCCCGCATGGATCTGCGACTTCACTACCCAGACGGGGCCGCCGAGCTCGCGCGCGACGCGCTCGGCCTCTTGCGGCGTATAGGCGACGCCGCCCTTGGGCACGGCGACGCCGAATTTCTGCAGCAGGCTCTTCGCCTGATACTCGTGGATGTTCATGGGTGGCTCACATCCCTTTCGATCGAACCCGTCGCGCGACCCTCACCCTCCCGCGCTGCGCGCGGGCCCCAACCCTCTCCCGCTGCGTGGGAGAGGGGCAATATCGTCCCTCTCCCGCTGCGCGGGAGAGGGTTGGGGCCCATGGCGAAGCCATGGGAGGGTGAGGGCGCCCGTTATATCACTCCTGCGCCGCGCGCCCACTTGTACTTGGCGCCCAGCACGGCCACGGGAATCTCCGTCGAATAAGCGTAGGCGGGGATGCCGTGATCGTAGAGGTATTCGGATGCCTCTTCGACCTGAACGTCGCCGGCAAGCGAGGCCACGATGGGCTTGGTGATGCCCTTGGCCTTCATCTCCTCCACGACCTCCGCCACGAGATTGGCGAAGACCATCGGCGGCGTAATGATCGTGTGCCAGTAGCCGAGGATCAGCGAATGTATCCGCGGATCCTCGAGGCCGAGGCGGATCGTGTTCTTGTAGGTCGTGGGCGGCTCGCCGCCGGTGATGTCGACGGGGTTCCCCGCGGCGCCGAAGGGCGGAATGAACTTGCGGAAGGCCTGGTCGAGATCGGGCGGCATCCTCATGAGGGAGAGGCCGTTGTCGACGCAGGCATCCGAGAGCAGCACGCCCGAGCCGCCGGCGCCGGTGATGATGACGACGTTCTCGCCCTTGGGCGTAGGCAGCACTTGGACGCCGCGGGCGAAGTCGAGCATGTCCCGGAGCGACTTCGCGCGGATGACGCCGGATTGGCGCAGTACGTCGTCGTAGATCTTGTCGTTGCCGGCAAGGGCGCCCGTGTGCGAGCTCGCGGCGCGCGCGCCCAAGGCGGTGCGCCCCGCCTTCAGCATCACCACGGGCTTCTTCTTCGAGACGCGCTTTGCGACATCGGCGAAGGAGCGTCCGTCCTTCAAGTCCTCGCAGTGCATGGCGATGATGTGGGTGTTATCGTCCTGCTCGAAGAAGGTCAGGAGATCGTCCTCGTCGAGGTCGGATTTATTGCCGAGGCCCACGATCGCGGACACGCCCATCTTCGCGGAGCGCGAGAAGCCGATGATCGCCATGCCGATGCCGCCAGACTGCGAGGAGAGCGCGGCGTGGCCCTTGTAGTCGTAGGCGGTGCAGAAGGTCGCGCAGAGATTCTTCCAGGTGTAATAGAAACCGTAGATGTTCGGCCCCATCAGGCGCACGTTGTACTTGCGCCCGATCTCCTGGATCTCCTTCTGGCCCTCGACGTTGCCGGTCTCGGCGAAGCCCGAGGGGATGAGCACCGCGCCCGGGATCTCCTTCTCGCCGACCTCGACCAGCGCCTGCGCCACGAACTTCGCGGGGATCGCGAAGACCGCGACGTCGATCGTGCCGGGCACGTCCTTGACGCTCCTGTAGGCCTTGCGCCCGAGGATCTCCTCGGCTTTGGGATGGATCGGATAGATCTGGCCTTGATAGCCGCCGTTGATGAGGTTCTTCATGACGGAGTTGCCGATCTTGCCGTCCTCGGCGGAGGCGCCGATCACGGCGACGGCGTCGGGTTTCATGATTCTATTCACCTGCCGGACGATCTCGTCCTGCTTGGGACGGTAGCGCGCGGGTTCGGGGTTCCAGTCGCAGACGATGCGGACGTCGGCCGCGGTGGCACCCTTCCTCGTCGCGAATACGGGGTTCAGGTCCATCTCCGCGATCTCCGGGAAATCGCTCACGAGCCTGGAGACGCTCTGGATGAGGCTCGCGAGCGCGTTCCGGTCGACGGGCTCGCCGCCGCGCACGCCCTTCAGGATCTCCGCGGCGGCAATGCCGTCGAGCATCGAGAGCGCTTCTGATTTGGATGCGGGCGCCAGGCGGAAGGTGATGTCCTTCAGCACCTCCACGAGCACGCCGCCCAGGCCGAAGGCCACGAGCTTGCCGAAGCTCGGGTCGCTGACGGCGCCGACGATGACCTCCTGGCCGCCGCCGAGCATCTGCTGCACCTGGACGCCGTCGATCTTGGCCTTCTTGTCGTACTTCTTGGCGCTCTTGACGATCTCCGCGTACGCCTTCTGCGCCTCCGCCGGCGTTTTCACCCCGACGACCACACCGCCCGCCTCGGTCTTGTGCAGGATGTCCGGCGAGACGATCTTCATCACCACGGGGAAGCCGATCTTGCGCGCGAGGCTCGCGGCGCCCGCCGCGCTCGTCGCCACGCCTTCCTTCGGCACGGAGATGCCGTAGGCGTCGCAGACGATCTTGCCCTCCGGCGCCGTCAGCGCCGTCCGCCCCTCCGCCTTCACCTGCTGAAGGATCTTGCGGACAGCAGCCTTGTCGTTAGCCATGAAACTTTCTCCCGATGTTCGTAGTGCCGTGAGTGCGGACGGATCAGACGGCGCCGGATTTGCGCATCTCCGCAATCGCGTCGCGGCCGAAGCCGAGCTCCGCCAGGATCTCGTCGGTGTGCTCGCCGAGGAGGGGCGAGCGCGTCACTTCCGACGGGCTGTCGCTCATCTTGATGGGGTTGCCGACCGTCAGATATTTGCCGCGCTTGGGGTGATCGACCTCGACCACCGTGCCGGTCGCGCGCAAGGACGGTTCCTCCGCGAGCTCCTTCATGGAGAGGATGGGGCCGCAGGGGATGTCGTATTTGTTGAGGATGTCCATGGCCTCGAACTTGTTCTTGGTCATAGTCCACTGCTCGATCACCCCGAAGATCTCCATGAGCCGCGGCAGCCGCGCGGGGGGCGTGGCGTAATCCGGATGCGTGATCCACTCCTCCTTGCCGATCACCTTGCAGATGCTCTCCCAGACGGGCGCCTGCGTGATGAAGTAGATGTAGGCGTTGGGATCGGTCTCCCAGCCCTTGCATTTCAGGATCCAGCCGGGCTGGCCGCCGCCCGATGCGTTGCCCGCTCGGGGCACCGCCTCGCCGAATTTGCCGTTCGGGTATTGCGGGTATTCCTTCATCACGTGGGTGCGGTCGAGGCGCTGCTGGTCGCGGAGCTTGACGCGGCAGAGGTTGAGGACGCCGTCCTGCATCGCCGCCAGCACCCGCTGGCCGCGTCCGCTCGCATTGCGCTGATAGAGCGCGCAAACGATGCCGAGCGCCAAATGCAGGCCCGTGCCGCTGTCGCCGATCTGCGCCCCCGTCACCAGCGGCGGCCCATCGTCGAAGCCGGTCGTCGAGGCGGAGCCGCCCGCGCATTGCGCGACGTTCTCGTAGACCTTGCAGTCCTCGTAGGGACCCGGGCCGAACCCCTTCACGGAAGCGACGATCATGCGGGGATTGAGCTCCTGGATGCGCTCCCAGCCGAGGCCCATGCGCTCGAGCACGCCCGGCGCGAAGTTCTCCACCAGCACGTCGCAGTGCTTCACCAGCACCTGCAGCACCCTGTTCCCGAGCGGGTTCTTGCCGTCGATGGTGATGGAGCGCTTGTTGTGGTTCAGCATCGTGAAGTAGAGGCTGTCCACGTTCGGAATGTCCTGGAGCTGGCCGCGGGTGATGTCGCCCACGCCCGGGCGCTCGACCTTGATGACATCGGCGCCGAACCACGCCAGGAGCTGCGTGCAGGTCGGTCCCGACTGCACGTGCGTGAAGTCGAGGATTTTGACGCCGTCGAGTGCCTTACCCATTCTCGTCTCCGAAATTCCGTCGTTGCGTTCCCGTGCGTCCCTGCCGGCGGCCGCCGCCCCGCGCCCGAGGACGCTCTATTTCTTGCGCAGCGCGCTTTGCGGGTTGAGGCTGCCGATGCGGCCGCTCTCGCTCCCCGCGGCGGGGTCGATCACGGCGTTGATGAGGGTGGGTTTCCCCGAGTCCATCGCCGCCTCGACGGCGCGCTTGAGCGCGTCGGGCGAATCTGCGCTGACGCCGACGCCGCCGAAGGCCTCCATGATCTTGTCGTAGCGCGCGCCCTTGACGAAGACGGTCGTCGCGGGATCGCTTCCGCCGCCCGTGTTGACGTCGGTCCCGCGGTAGATGCCGCCGTTGTTGAAGACGACGACGCAGACCGGCAGGTTGTACCGGCAGATCGTCTCGACCTCCATGCCGCAGAAGCCGAAGGCACTGTCGCCCTCGACCGCGAGCACGGGCTTGCCGGTCTCGACGGCGGCGGCGATCGCCTGGCCCATGCCGACGCCCATCACGCCCCAGGTGCCGACGTCGAGGCGCTTCCTCGGCTTGTACATGTCGATGACGCCGCGCGCGAGGTCGAGCGTGTTGGCGCCCTCGTTGACGAGGATCGCGTCCGGCCGCTCCTTGACGATGGTTCGCAGGACTCCGAGCGCACCGTGATAGTCCATAGGCGAGTTGTTGTTCATGAGGCGCGGCGCCATCTTCGCGACGTTCTCCTCGCGCTTCGCCTTGACGGCAGTGGTCCAGTCGGAGGGCGGCGCCGGCCAGTTGCCGGCCATGGCCTCGATGAGGGCCGCGACGCAGGAGCCGATGTCGCCCACGACGGGCGCCGCGATCTCGACGTTGCTGTCCATCTCCTTGGGCTCGATGTCGACGTGGATGAATCTCTTCGGCGCCTCGCCCCAGGTCTTGCCCTTGCCGTGCGAGAGCAGCCAATTGAGGCGGGCGCCGATCAGCATCACGACGTCGGAGTCCTTGAGGACCGTCGAGCGCGCGGCACCCGCGCATTGCGGATGCGTGTCCGGCAGCAGACCTTTCGCCATGCTCATCGGCAGGAAAGGAGCGCCGCTCCTCTCGACCAGCGTCTTGATCGCCTCGTCGGCCTGCGCGTAGGCGGCGCCCTTGCCGAGGACGATGAGCGGCCGCTTCGCGGATTTGAGCACCTCGAGCGCGCGCTTGACGGCGGAGGGCGCCGGGATCTGCGCGGGAGCCGGGTCGATCACCTTGACCAGAGACCTTCTGCCGGCCTCCGCATTCATGACCTGGCCGAAGAGCTTCGCCGGGAGATCGAGATAGACGCCGCCGGGGCGCCCGGAGACCGCGGCGCGGATCGCTCGCGCAAAGCCGATGCCGATGTCGGCGGCGTGGAGCACGCGGAATGCAGCCTTGCAGAGCGGCTTCGCGATCGTGAGCTGGTCCATCTCCTCGTAGTCGCCCTGCTGGAGGTCGACGATCTCGCGCTCGGAGGAGCCCGAGATAAGGATCATCGGAAAGCAGTTGGTGGTGGCATGCGCTAGCGCGGTGAGCCCGTTGAGGAAGCCGGGTGCCGAGACCGTGAGGCAGACGCCGGGCTTCTTCGTCAGGAAGCCCGCGATCGCCGCGGCGTAGCCCGCGTTCTGCTCGTGACGGAACGAGAGCACCCGAAGGCCCGCCGCCTGCGCCATGCGGCCCAGATCGGTGATCGGAATGCCCGGCACGTTGTAGATCGTGGTGAGGCCGTTCAGCTTGAGCGCGTCGATGACGAGGTGGAAGCCGTCGGTCAGCTCCTGCGTCTCGTCCGCCCTGGCCTGCTCCTTGAGCGTGGTTGCTTGCGTCATTGAGGCCGTCCTCCCGAGGAATCGTTCGATCGTTTCAGCTCAGAAAATCGCAGTGCTTCGCGACGTGCGCGGCGAGGTCGAGCGTGTGCTGGCGCGTCAGGCGCTCCGCGAGCTCGGTGTCGCGCCGCTCCAGCGCCTCGATGATCTTCATGTGATCGACGATCGAGCGCGCGGCGCGGTTCTCCTGGCGGATCGTCACCTGCCGGATCGCGCGCACGTGGATAAAGAGGTTCTCCGTCATGTCCGCGATGAGCTTCGACTTGCTCAGGCGGATGATCGCCTGGTGGAAGGCGATGTTGGCATCGGAGTACTCGTCCATGTGTCCGGAAGGCGATCCCTCCTGGAACTCCGCGAAGAGCTTGCGCAAGGTCGCGATCTCCTCGTCGCTCGCATCGAGCGTGACGAGCCGCGCCGCCATGCTTTCGAGCGCCGCCCAGACGTGGATGATCTCGATGATCTCGCGCTTCGTCTTGCGCACGAGGAAGATGCCGCGGCGCGGCAGCGTGCGCACGAAGCCCTCCTGCTCCAGGAGCGTCATCGCCTCGCGGATCGGCGTGCGGCTCACGCCCAGGTCCTGCGAGAGCTGCCGCTCGTCGAGCCGGATCTCTCCTCGATGCGCGTAGACGTTGACGGAGGCGATCGCCTCCTTGAGCGCGTGATAGGCCCTGGTGCGGAAGCTCGACTGCGTGTCAATCGGCTTCACCGCCAGCTTCGGTGCCAACTCTATGACGGTCTCTTCGGCCATCCGTCCCGTACCGGCTTGAACAATTTCAAGCAGTTAGCGCCATTTCGCAGCTGGGGCGTCTCGTTATTAGGCATCTTGTATGCCAGATACCAGAAGCCAGCAACAGGAATCAGGAGTCGGGCTTGAGGTCCGCGAAGGCCCGGAGCGCCTCCTTAGCGATGATGAGGCGCTGGATCTCGCTGGTGCCGTCGAAGATGCGGAAGGCACGGACCTCGCGATAAAGGCGCTCCACGGGAACGCCCGCGACGACGCCCATGCCGCCGTGGATCTGCAGGGCTTGATCGACCACGCTCTGGGCGGCTTCGGTGGAATAGAGCTTGGCGATCGCCGCCGCCCGGGTCGAGCGGCCGCCGCCGCGGTCGTTGAGCCACGCCGCCCGATAGACGAGAAGCGCTGCTGCGTCGACGCTCACGGCCATGTCCGCGAGCTTCTGCTGGATGAGCTGGTGCTGGGCGATGGGCTTGCCGAAGGTCGAGCGTCCGACGGCTCGCGCGAGCGCCTCGTCGAAGGCGCGCCGCGCGAAGCCGAGCGTCGCCGCGCCCACGGTCGGGCGGAAGAGATCGAGCGCGGTGAGCGCCATCCGCATGCCGTCGCCGGCGCGGCCGAGGAGGCAGTCCCTCGCGACCCGGCAGCCGCGGAAGGAGAGCGTGCCGACCGCGTGCGGCGGAAGCACCGAGAGGCGCTCCTCGAGCTCGATGCCTGCGGTGTCTCCCGGCACCAGGAAGGCGGAGATGCCGCTCCCCTCGAGCCGCGCGAAGACGACGTAGAGATCGGCGACGCCCGCGTTGGAGGTCCAGGTCTTCCGCCCGTCGATGACGTAGCCGTCGCCGGTCTCGCGTGCGCCGGTCGCGATCGCGGAAACGTCCGAGCCCGCGTCCGGCTCGGAGAGGGCGAAGGCGGGAATCGAGCGGCCCGCCTCGACCGCCGGAAGATAGCGCTCGCGCAGAGGCGCATTGCCGTATAGCGCGATCGGCAGGCTCGCAAGCCACGGCTCCGAGAATGCGACATCCGCAAGCCCGGAGCTGTAGGCGAGCGCCTCGCGCAAGAGGCAGGCCGTGCGCAGGTCGAGCCCTCCGCCGCCATCGGCTTCGGCGGCGGGGATGCAGCCCGCAAGCCATCCGGCGGCACAGAGCCGCTCGAATATCGATCGCGCGGGTCGGCCCTCGAGGTTTGCGGCCGTCGCGAAGGAGCCGAGCTCGCTCCCGATCCAGGGCCAAAGACGGGCCGCCAGATCCCTGTGCCGCCGCTCGAAGAACGGCCAATCGAGATAGCTCTTGTCGGGCATGAGGATCGGCTCGCGGATCGGGCGACGCGTTGGCGGCACCTTCGGCCGGAATGTAGATGCGCGGGCGGCGGAATGGCAATGCGCGGCCTCCCTCCGGGCGCCGCGGCGCCCGCCGCTTTCCATCTGTCGCCCCCCGGCACGTTCCATTATGATCCCGCCGCCCTTGCGGGCGGAACCAGGGATCGGCGGGGGAGCGACAGCGGAATCCATGCAGAACGGTATACATTTCATCTCGGGCCTGCCGCGGGCGGGCTCTACGTTGCTCGCGGGCATCCTCCGGCAGAATCCGCGCTTCCATGCGGCCATGACGAGCGGCGTCGGCTCGCTCATGCTCTCGCTCCTGGGCGAGATGAGCCAGCGCAACGAGTTCGGCGTCTTCTTCGACAACGAGCAGCGCAAGGAAATCCTGCGCAGCGTCGTCACCGGCTACTACAAGGACGTCCACGCCAAGAAGGTCGTCTTCGACACGAACCGCTTCTGGTGCAGCCGCATGTCGCTCGTCGCCGACCTCTTCCCCAAGGGCAAGGTGATCGCGACCGTGCGGCATCTGCCGTGGATCATGGACAGCGTCGAGCGCCTCATGCGCAAGAACAAGTACGAGACCTCCCGCATCTTCAATTACGATCCCGGCGGTACCGTCTACAGCCGGGTCGAGGCGCTTTCCTCCGGCGCGGGCCTCGTGGGCTTCGCCTGGAACGCGCTCAAGGAGGCCTTCTACAGCGAGGAGGCCGACCGGCTCATGCTCATCAAATACGAGACGCTGACGCGCGAGCCCGAGAAGGCGCTCAGCGCGATCTACGATTTCGTGGGCGAGCCGCCCTTCAAGCACGACTTCGACAACGTGCAATATTCCGAGCCCGAGTTCGACGCGCGGCTGGGCTCGCCGGGCCTCCACGACGTGAGCCGCCGCGTCGTGCCGCAGGAGCGGCAATCGATCCTGCCGCCCGACCTCTTCCGTCGCTACGAGAACGACAGCTTCTGGATGGACCCCGCGCTCAACCTCCGCCGCGTGCGGGTGGTCTGAGGCGGGAGGCTGCCGTCAGGGGCAGTGCAGGCCCAGCGCCGCGATGAAGTTGCTGGCCATCGCGTATTGCGCGGCGCTTTGGTCGCTCGCGAGATAGCTGTCGACGAAGGCGCGGAGCTCCGCGGCGCCCATGGCGGCGGCGCAACGGTTGTAGCGCACCAGCACGTCGCGCGTCTTGGGCTCGGTGACCGCGCTCGTCATCCGCTGCATCATGTCGAAGAGGCCGAGGACGTAGTGCATCCGCGCCTCCTCGCTCAGGGACTGATAGGACTTGCCGTCGAGAAAGGTCGGGATCGCGGCCGGAGTCGCGGTCTGCGCCCCGCTCGGCCCCGCGGCCGAAACCAGGGCGAGCGCGAGCAGCGCGCCCGCACGCAGAAGAAACCGCCGCAATCCGCTCATCTCCGCCCTCCTCGTGCCGGGCGGAGGCTAGCGAGATTCGCCCTCGGTTTAAAGGCGCCGCTCACGCGAGCCGCAGGAGGAAGCTCGCGCCCGAAACGAGATATGTCGCGAGGATGAGGAGGGAGAAACGGCGCTCGCTCAGGCGCAAGCGCACGCGCTGGCCCAGCAGCAGCCCACCGAAGACCGGCGCGCAGGCGAGGGCGGAGACGCCGAGCTGCTCCGGCGTCGCGACGCCGAAGGCCAGCAACCCCAGCGCGAGGCCGACCGAGCCCACCGTGTACATCTGGGAGATCGCGACCACGAAGACCGCTTTCGGAAGCCGGAGCCACATGATGTAGAGGAGAAGCACCGGCCCGTAATAGCTGGAGACGCCGCCGACGAGACCCGAGACGATGCCCGTGAGCGGCCCGAGCCAGCGCTCGTCCCGCTCGCGCAGGCGAATTCGCGGAAAGAGATGGGCAATACCGGGGACGACGATGAGGCAGGCCCCGATCACGCCGAAGAGATAGCGCTCGGGCACCGCGACGAGCGCCCGGGTGCTGATCGCGATGGTCGCGAAGAGCGCCAGATGGACCGGCCAGAAGCGCCGCAGCACCGGGCGGAACTGGCCGCCCTCGAAGCTCTGGAAGAGGTTCGAGAAGATGAGCGGCATGACCAGTGCCGCCACCGCCTCTTTGAGGCTGAGCGCCGCGGTCAGGAGCGGCACGCCCACCAGCGGCAAACCGATTCCCGCCACGCCCTTGAAGAGTCCGCCGGCGAAGAGCGCGAATGCACAATAGAGGATGATCGGGAGCGGCGGCATAGCGCCGCTACCCTACCGAGAGCCTCCCGCGATGAGAAGCCGCGCGGGCGGCGGGGCAGCCCTGCATTCCGCCGCCGCGCGCAGGCCCGACGCTACTTGCTTGCGATGGGAATCTTCTTCTGCTGCGTCACCGCCTGGGCGGTCTTCGGCAGCGTCACCTTGAGCACACCCTTCTCGAAGCTCGCGGCGATCTTCGAGCGGTCGATGCTCTCGGGAAGACCGAAGCTGCGCTGGAAGGAGCCGTAACGGCGCTCGGAGAGATAGGTGTTCTTGCCCTTCTCCTCCTTCTCCTCGCGCTTCTCGCCCTTGATCGTGAGGAAGTCGCCGGAGACCTCGACCTCGAGATTCTTCTCGTCGAGACCCGGGAGTTCCGCAGTCACCACGAATTCATTGTCCTTCTCGACCACGTCGACCGCCGGCACGGTCATGCCGAAGGAGGTGTCGAAGCGGAAGGAGGGCTCGAAATCGAGCGAGGGGCGGAACGACGGGAAAGTCGGGAAGCCCCGCATGAAGCCGCCGAACATCCGGTCCATCTGCTCGCGGAAGGCATCCCAAGCCTCCCAGGGCGCGGGGGCGCGCGCGGCGGAGGGACGCGCGCTCGGTGCGGTTTCCTTGCTGGTTTTGACGGCGATCTGGGCCATGGCATTCACCCTCGGTTACGGATTGGAATATCGGTGCGGCGCGGTTGGGCGCCGGCGAGGGATAGATATAGGTGCCGGCGGCCGGGTTTCCTTGACCCAGGTCAATCCCCCGAGGTCAGGCGGCGGCCTCCGCGATGACGCTTTGACGAAGCTTTTCGAGAGCGCGCGTCTCGATCTGGCGGATGCGCTCGCGCGAGACGCCGAAGCGCTGCGCGAGCACGTCGAGGGTCGGGGGCTCCTCGCGCAACCGCCGCTCCATGAGGATCGCGCGCTCGCGCTGGTTGAGCGCCGACAAGCCCCGGCGCAGCAGATGCCGGCGCTGGCGCGCCTGCTCGCGCGCCGCGAGCGTCTCCTCCTGGCCGGGCTCGCCATCGACGAGGAGCTCGTCCCAGCTCGCGCGCTCCTTGTCGCCGATCGGCGCATTGAGCGAGAGGTCGCCGCCGGAGAGGCGGCCGTTCATGCTCTTCACCTCGCCCTCCGGCGCGTCCAGGGTGCGGCCGATCTCCGCCGCCTCCTCGGGCGCGAGATTGCCCTTGTCGGCGATGCCGAGACGGGCCTTGAGGCTGCGCAGATGGAAGAAGAGCCGCTTCTGCGGCGCCGTCTTGGCGATGCGCACGAGCGACCAGGACTGCAGGATGAATTCCTGCATCTCCGCGCGGATCCACCAGGAGGCATATGTCGCGAACCGGACGCCGCGGCCGGGGTCGAAGCCCTTGACCGCGCGCATGAGGCCGAGATTCCCCGCGGCCACGAGATCGGCGAGCGGCAGCCCATAGCCCGCGAAGCCGCGCGCGATTTTCGCTACGAGGCGCAGGTGGCTGCCGACCAGCTCCTTCATGGCGGAGGCATCGGCCCTGCCGCGGATGCCTTCGGCATAGGCGCGCTCTTCCTCTTCCGTCAGCAGCGGATAGCGCCGCGTTGCCTGGAGATAGGCACCGAGCCCGCTTGTCGCTCCTGCCGCACCGACCATCGCCGCTCCCTCCAGATGGCTCCTGCAAATTCGCTCACGACCATTCGCTCGGCGGGTGCAGGGCGCATTGATCTAGGTCAGTCGGCGCCGCGCGCTGGCCATGACGGCCCGCCTCTGCTATCGCTGAGCCGTGAGCAGACCGGAGGCGAGGCCATGTCTCTCGAAAGCGCCACCGCCGCGATCCGCGCCAAGGCCGCGCTCGCGCCGAAGCTCGGCTATCGCGTGACCTTCGATCTGGGCTCGGACGGTGTCATCTATTGGGACGGGACTCAGGCGCCGCCGGCGATCTCGAACGAGGCCGGCGAGTCCGATACCACGCTGACGCTGAGCCTCGAGGACCTGCAGAAGCTCATCGAGGGCAATCTCAATCCGACGCTCGCCTACATGACCGGCAAGCTCAAGGTCGCGGGCTCCATGGGCGTCGCGCTCAAGATCAGCCAACTCCTCGAGGATTGAGCGCGGATTCCAAAATCCGCGCCGCAGCAAGCCTCTGGGCACGCCGCGACGAGCGCGCTAAGAATGAGCGGCGCGATGAAGCGCGCTTCGAGGAGAACCTAAATGAGAAAGCGCATCCTGGCAGCCGCATTCGGCGCGCTGCTCGCGGGGACCGTGGGCGCGGAGGCACAGACGCTCCGCATCGGACTTGCCGAGGATCCCGATTCCTTCGATCCCGCGAAGGCCTGGAGCTATGTCGGGCGGGTGGTGCTCGCGTCGATCTGCGACAAGCTCGTTGACATCGCGCCCGACACGAGCTTCGTGCCGCAGCTCGCGGAAGCCTGGGAGACCTCGCCCGACGGCAAGGCGCTGACGCTGCGGCTGCGCGCCGGCGTCACTTTCTCCGACGGCGAGCCCTTCAACGCCGCGGCGGTCAAGTTCAACATCGAGCGCTTCCTGACGCTGCCGGAGAGCCGGCGCAAGGCCGAGATCGCCGGCGTCACCGGCGCCACGGTGATCGACGACCTCACGGTACGGATCGACCTCGACAAGCCGAACGCGCCGCTCATCGCGCAGTTCTCCGACCGCGCGGGAATGATGGTCTCGCCCAAGGCCGCCTCGGCTCCGGATGCCAAGCTCGACAACAACCCCGTCTGCGTCGGTCCCTATCGCGTGATCGAGCGCGTCGCGCAGGACAAGATCGTGCTGGAGCGCGTGCCGACCTATTGGGACAAGGGCAAGTTCCACTTCGAGAAGCTCGTCTATCAGCCGGTGCCGGACGATGCCGTGCGGCTCGCCAACCTCCGGGCGGGCCAGCTCGACTTCATCGAGCGCGTGCCGCCCACTGAGGTCGCGGGCATCAAGGCCGATCCCAAATTCGCGATCGCTGCGGCGACGAGCCTTGCCTATCAGGGCATCACCGTCAACGTCGACAACGGCCAGCAGGCGAACCCGGCCCTCAAGAAGCGCGAGGTGCGCCAGGCGCTGAGCCTCGCCATCGACCGCAAGGCACTCAACCAGGTCGCCTTCTCGGGAGAATATCTCCCGGGCAACCAGGCGCAGCCGCCCAATAACAAGTATTACAACAAGGACTACCCCGTCCCGGAGCGCGACGTCGCGAAGGCGAAGGCGCTCCTGAAGCAGGCGGGCTACGACCGCGTCAAATTCAAGATGCTCGTGCCCAACAGCACGGAGAACCTGCAGGTCGCGCAGATCATCCAATCCATGGCGGCCGAGGCCGGGATCGACATCGAGCTGCAGTCGATCGAGTTCATCAGCATGCTGAAGGCGGCGAAGGAAGGTAACTCGGAGTCCGATTTCGTGGGCTGGAGCGGCCGCGTCGATCCCGACGGCAACATCGCGACGCTGCTCCAATGCGGCAATCCCGGCAACGACGGGCATTACTGCAGCGCGGAGCTCGACGCCGCGCTTGCGGCGGGCCGCGCCTCCAGCGACCCCGAGAAGCGCCGTCAAGCCTATTTCCAGGCGGAGAAGGTGATCGCCGAGGACAACCCGATCATCTACCTCTATCACCGCCAGTACATCGCCGCCTTCACCGCGAAGCTCTCAGGCTTCGTGCAATACCCCGACGGCATCATCCGGCTCCGCGGGGTCTCATATAAGCAATAAGCCGAGATAGTGCCGCGACCCTCACCCTCCCGCGCTCCCGGCGGGCCCCAACCCTCTCCCGCGTAGCGGGATAGGGAACTTTTTTCCCTCTCCCGTCGCAGACGGGAGAGGGTTGGGGCCCATCGCAACGCGATGGGAGGGTTAGGGTCTACGACGCGAGGCTCGCCCGCCTCCTTTTTCCGCTTCGCCCCCGCGAGTGCATGGGCTAAACCTCGCCCGCGCGACCGCGATGGGGGAGGCATTCATGGAACAGAGGTGGGGGCTGCCGGTCGTCGCATGGCCCGCGCGCCTCAGGCCCAATTTCTGGGACCTCATCGCGCTTCCCCTGGTCGTCGGTCTCATCGCGCTCGTCGCCTGGGCAGGCAAGGAGATGAGCGTCCCCTTCCGGCCCGGCGAGGAGATCCGGATCTCGCTCGATCCCTGGATGCTGCCGGAATACGGGCTGCGGACCGTCATGCGCATGGGGATCGCGCTCGCGGCCTCGCTGCTGTTCAGCCTCGGCTATGCGGCCGTCGCCGCGAAGAGCCGGCGCGCGGAGAAGCTGCTGATCCCGATCCTCGACGTGCTGCAATCGGTGCCGATCCTGGGCTTCCTCTCGATCACGGTCACGGGCTTCATCGCGCTCTTCCCCGGAAGCCTGCTCGGCTACGAATGCGCCTCGATCTTCGCGATCTTCACCTCGCAAGCCTGGAACATGACGTTCAGCCTCTACCAATCCTTCAAGGGAGTCCCTCAGGACCTCCGCGAGGCCGCGCGCATGTATCACCTCTCGCCCTGGTCCAGCTTCTGGCGCCTCGAAGTGCCCTTCGCGATACCTCAGCTCGTCTGGAACATGATGATGTCGATGTCCGGAGGCTGGTTCTTCGTGGTTGCCTCCGAGGCGATCACGGTCGCCAACCAGAACACGATGCTGCCGGGCATCGGCTCCTACATCGCGCTCGCGAGCGCCAGCGGCGATCTCGCGGCGGTCGGCTATGCGATCCTGGCGATGCTCGCCTTCATCCTGATCTACGACCAGCTCCTGTTCCGGCCACTGCTCGCGTGGTCGCAGCGCTTCAAGGTCGAGGCGATTACGGAGGGCGAAGGCGAGCGCGCCTGGTTCCTCACGATGATGCAGCGTGCGGGCTTCTTCAACTTCGTGGCCTTCATCGGCGATAAGCTCGCCGATCTCGTGAGCCGCATTGCCGCCCCCAGGACGTTTCAGGAAAGGCCCGCGCGGCCGGCGAGCCCCTGGACAGCCTGGATCGACACGGGCTGGGTGGCGTTCTTGGCGCTCCTCGCGCTCTATGCGCTCTGGGAGGTCGCCGCCTTCGTCCAGGGCGAGATCGTGCTCGCGGAGGTCGGGCGGGTTTTTCTCTATACCGTCGCGACCTTCCTGCGCGTCTCGATTTTGATAGCGCTCGCTTCGGCGATCTGGGTCCCGGTCGGCGTCTGGATCGGCCTCCGTCCGACGATCGCGCATCGAGCGCAGCCGATCGTGCAGTTCGCCGCGGCCTTCCCGGCCAATCTGTTCTTCCCGCCCGTGGTCTTTCTCATCAAGACCTACTCGCTCAACCCGGAGATCTGGCTGAGCGTGCTCATGATCCTGGGGGCACAGTGGTACATCCTCTTTAACGTGATCGCAGGCACCCTCGCGCTCCCGACGGACTATCAGTATGCCGCGAGCAATTTCGGGGTCCGCCGCTGGCTCTGGTGGCGGCGGCTGATCCTGCCGGCGATCTTCCCCGCCTATGTCACCGGCGCGATCACGGCCTCGGGCGGCGCCTGGAACGCCAGCATCGTCTCGGAGGTGGCGCAATTCGGGCCCGACAAGTTCCAGGCGACGGGCATCGGCGCCTATATCGCGCATTACACCGCCGACGGCGATTTCCCGCGCATCGTGCTCGGCGTCACCATGCTGAGCCTCTTCGTGCTCACCTTCAACCGGCTGTTCTGGCGGCGGCTCTATGCGGTCGCCGAAGAGCGGCTCCGCCTGGATTGAGAGAACCGTCATGGCCGATCAGCCGCTCCTCGACGCAAAGGACGTGAGCAAGACCTACCGGACCGGCGACACCGCGGGGCGGCTGGTCCTCGACCACATCGACTTCGCGCTTAGGGAAGGAGAGATCGCGGCGATCCTCGGCAAGTCCGGCTGCGGCAAGTCGACGTTCCTTCGCATCCTCGCAGGGCTGACGCCGCCTACGGGCGGCGGCGTCATCTATCGCGGCACCCCCGTCATCGGGCCCGCGCAGGGGATCGCGATGGTCTTCCAGACCTTCGCGCTCTTCCCCTGGCTCACCGTCCTAGGCAACGTCGAGCTCGGGCTCGAGGCGCAGGGGATCGACCGCGAGGAGCGGCGCAAGCGCGCGCTCGCGGCGATCGACCTTATCGGACTCGACGGCTATGAGTCGGCATATCCCAAGGAGCTCTCCGGCGGCATGCGCCAGCGCGTGGGCTTCGCCCGCGCCCTCGTCGTCAATCCCGACGTGCTGCTGCTCGACGAGCCCTTCTCCGCTCTGGATGTGCTGACGGCGGAGACGCTGCGCGGCGACCTCGCGGACCTCTGGACCGCGCGGCGCGTTCCTACCAAGGGCATCGTCTTCGTCTCGCACAACATCGACGAGGCCGTGGAGATGTCGGACCGGATCGTCGTCTTCGACAGCGATCCCGGCCGCATCCGCGCGGAGATCCCCGTGGCCTTGCCGCGGCCGCGCGACCCCGGCAGCCCGGCCTTCCGCCAGATCGTCGACGAGGCCTATACCCAGATCACCACCCATCCGAGCCGCCAGGCGGGCAAGGCGGGCGCGGCGGCTGCGGCGCAGATCGGCATCGCCTACCGACTGCCGTCCGCCTCGATCCAGCAGCTCATGGCGCTCCTCGATTCGCTCTCTAGCGCACCCTATAACGGCCGCGCGGACCTTCCGAAGCTCGCGGAGAGCGAGCATCTCTCGAGCGACGAGCTCTTCCCGCTGATCGAGACACTGCAGCTTCTGGGCTTCGCCCAGGTCGGCGGCGGCGACATAGAGTCGACGGCGGCGGGCCGCGCCATCGCCGAGGCCGACATCCTCAAGCGCAAGCAGATCTTCGGGGAGCACCTCCTGCGCAACGTGCCGCTCGTCGCGCACATCCGCCGCGTCCTCGACGAGCGGCCCGGACACGCCGCGCCGGGTGGGCGCTTCCTCGGCGAGCTCGAGGACCATCTGAGCGAGGAGGACGCGCAGGAAGTGCTGGACACCGTCATCAACTGGGCCCGCTACGCCGAGCTCTTCGCCTACGATTACGACCGCGCGGTGCTCAGCCTCGAGAATCCCTGACGGCGCGGCCTATGCTGCGTCCGCAATCGCGCGGCCTCATCGTCCTCCTGGGTGCGCTCACCGCGGTCACCGCGCTCGCGGTCGACATGAGCCTGCCCTCGCTGCCCGCGATTGGCGCCGCTTTCGCCGCGCGGCCTGAGGAGGTGCAGCTCACGCTCAGCCTTTTCGTCGTGGGCTACGCCGCGGGACAGGTCTTCTGCGGCCCGCTCTCGGACCGGTTCGGACGGCGCAAGGTGCTGCTCTGTGGGATCGCGGTCTACGCGCTCGCGGGCTTCGCCTGCGCGCTCAGCTCCAGCATCGAGGTCCTCGTGGCGGTGCGGCTCGTCCAGGGCTTCGGCGCCTGCGTCGGTCCCGTGCTCGGCCGCGCCGTGGTGCGCGACCACATGACGGGGCCGAGGGCGTCCGAGACCCTCTCCTACATCACCCTCACCATGAGCTTCGCGCCGCTGGTGGCGCCTATGCTCGGCGGGCTTCTCCTCAACCGCTTCGGCTGGCAGGCGATCTTCCTCTTCCTCGGGAGCTTCGGCCTTCTCCTCGCGGGCATCACCTTCATCGCCTTCCCGGAATCCCTCAAGACGCCCGATCCCGACGCGCTCCGCCTGCGCCAGCTCGCGCGGAACGCCGCGACCTTCTTCCGCAGCCGTCGCGCGCTCGGCTACGCGCTCGTCAACGCCTTTACCTGGTCCGGCCTCTTCGCCTTCCTCTCGGGCTCGCCCTTCGTGCTGATCGAGGTCCTGGGCGTGCCTCCGGGGCAGTTCGGCTTCTACTTCGCGATGAGCGCGCTCGGCGTCATGCTGGGCGCGATCCTCAACGGCCGTCTCGTGCATCGCTTCACGGGCGAGCGCGTGATGCGCGGCGGCTTCCTGCTGTTGCTCGCGGCTGCAACTGCGCTCGTCATCGTCGCCTGGAGCCGGATCGGCGGCGCCGTCGCGATCATGCTGCCGGTCGCCGCTTACGTGACGGGGCTCGGACTGATCCTGCCGAACGCCACCGCAGCCGCGATGGAGCCGCTGCCGCACATGGCGGGCATGGCCGCCTCGCTCATGGGCGCGATCCAGATGGGAAGCGGCAGCCTCAGCGGCTGGGGCGTCGCCCGCCTCTACGACGGCACTCCGCGCGCGATGGCCGGCATGATCGCGGCGATGGCGATCTGCGCGGTGCTGACCTACGCGACGATGGTGCGGCGGAGGTAGACGCTTCGTTCCATCTGCGACGAGTTGCCGGACTTGCTCCGGCTATCCACGCGCTTATGCCGTGCGCGGGACTTCGTGGACGGCCGGGACAAGCCCGGCCATGCCGACAAAAGAGGGCGGAGCGAGCAGCGGGGACTCTCTTGCGCTGTACCGAAAGCCGAACCGGACACGCGTGGGACAAGCCCGGCCATGACGTGAAAAGGAATCGTCCTATCGGAGAGCCTCCCGCTGAGGGCGCTATTTCGGCCGCATCGTCGGGAAGGCGATCACGTCGCGGATCGAGGGGCTGTCGGTGAGGATCATTACGAGCCTGTCGATGCCGATGCCGAGACCGCCCGCGGGGGGCATGCCGTATTCGAGGGCGGTCACGAAATCTGCGTCGAGACGCTGCGCCTCCTCGTCGCCGAGCTCGCGCTCGCGCATCTGCGCCTCGAAGCGCTGGAGCTGGTCCTGGGGGTCGTTGATCTCGGAGAAGGCGTTCGCGATCTCCCAGCCGTTCATGTAGGTCTCGAAGCGCTCGGTGAGGCGGGGGTCCTTGCGGTCGGCCTTGGCGAGCGGCGATATCTCCCGCGGGAAGCCCGTCACGTGGATCGGCTGGATGAGGCCGGATTCAACGGTGTGTGCGAAAGCCGATTCGAGTGCGCGGCCCCAACCCGAGGTATCGTGCACCTCGGCGCCGAGCGAGCGGGCGCGGGCACGCGCCTCGTGGTCGTCCGCGATCGCCATGAAATCGATGCCGGTCTGCTCCAGCACCAGCTCCGCCATGGTCCTGCGCGGCCAAGGCGGCGTGAGGTCGATGCTCTTCCCGCCGTACGTAATCGCGAGGCCGCCGCAGACCTCGCGCGCGGCCGCCGTCACGAGATCCTCGGTGATCGCCATCATCGCGGTCTGGTCGACATAGGCCTGATAGAGCTCGAGCGTCGTGAATTCCGGATTGTGCCGCGGCGAGATGCCCTCGTTGCGGAAGCAGCGGTTGATCTCGAAGACGATGTCCGCGAGTCCGCCGACGAGGAGCCGCTTCAGATGCAGCTCCGGCGCGATCCGGAGATAGAGGTCCATGTCGAGCGTGTTGTGATGCGTGACGAAGGGGCGCGCCGAGGCGCCGCCGGGGATCGTGTGCAGCATCGGCGTCTCGACCTCGAGCGCGCCGCGCTCGCCGAGGAGGCGGCGGAAGACGGCGATCACCCGGCTTCGCTTCCGCAGCGTCTCGCGGCTCTCCTCGTTCACGATGAGATCGACGTAGCGCTGGCGGTAGCGCATCTCGATGTCCGCGAGCCCGTGATACTTCTCCGGGAGCGGCAGCAGCGTCTTCGCGAGCACCGCGACCGCGCGCGCATTCACCGAGAGCTCGCCGCGGGGCGTGCGGCGGATCGAGCCCTCGACGCCGATGAGGTCGCCGAGATCGAGGAGGCGCACGAGCTGAAGCTGCTCCGCGGAGAGGAAATCCTTGTGGCAGAAGATCTGGATCTTGCCGCTGGCGTCGTGGAGGTCGATGAACATGCCGCTGTTGCGGACGGCGCGGATGCGGCCCGCGACCGCGACGCGATCCTCGGTCTGGGTACCCGCGGCAAGGCTCTCGTAGCGCTTGGACAAGGCCGCCGCGCTTGCCGTCACCGGAAAGCCGTAGGGATAGGGATCGACGCCGAGATTCCTGAGTGCCGCGAGCTTCTCCAGCCGCACCGCGCGCTGCGAGCCTTCCTCGCCCGCCTCGTTCTTTTGCTCCTTATCCGCCACTGGCGCAGGACTCCCCGCCGTTCCGAAAAGCGCGCCCTTTGTAGCGGTTTGCGACGAAAGCGCAACATCAGCGCCTGCGCAACGCTCCTCCGTCGTCATGGCCGGGCTTGTCCTGGATGTTCTCGGCGGACGGGGCGATGTGGATGGTTCGGACAAATCCGCTCACGCAAATTTTCGTTTACTCCGACCCTCTCGGACTCTAACTATGCTGGCGCCGCGCCTCCAGCGGCGACACGCTCTCCAAGAGGGTCAATTCCATGAAATCGCTAGGATATTTCGCGCTTGCCGCGGTGGCGGCGATCGCGGTCTCGACGAGCGCCGGAGCACAGTCCTTGAAGGCGCGGCAGTTCCAGGCCAAGGAGGACGAATACCTCGCCCGCTCCGTGGCCGACACGAGCAAGCGCTGCGACGCGCAGATCGCCGCGAAGATCGATTGGAGCACGATCAAGCAGGACGAGCCGGGCTCGGCGAGCCCCTCCGGCTTCTGCGGCGAGGCGCTCAACGCGATCGGCTCGCTCTGCGGCGAGTCGATGGCGAAGGAGGCGGTTCAGAAGGGCGTGAAGACCCTGGTCTGCACCATGGGCGGAGCGCGGGCGGCCGTCCTCAAGGACGGCGCTCTCACCTACACCATGGATTACGACGCCGCCAACAATGAGGATTTCATCAAGGACTTCCTCAAGGGGCATCTTTGATCGAGCGGGCGCCCGCTCATTCCGCCGCGGCCGCGGCCGCGGGGCGGGCGCCGGCTCTGCCCAAGTCGAGCGTGCTGTCGTGGAAGGCACGGAGCGTGCTGCGATGGCCGACGCTGACGATGGTCGGCCGCCACGGGGCCTCGCGAAGCATGCGATAGAATTCCTCTTCCGCCGCCTCGTCGAGGGCGGAGGTCGCCTCGTCGAGGAAGATCACCGCGGGCTCCGCGAGCAGGACCCGCGCGAAAGCCAGACGCTGCTGCTCCCCGCCGGAAAGCCGCTGCGACCAGAGATCGGCCACGTCGAGCTCGGCCGCAAAGGCGCCGAGCCCGACCTGCGCCAGCACTTCCTTGAGGCGCGCGTCGGAAATGGCGCTGTCGTGCTCGGGATAGATTAGCGCCTGCCGCAGGGTGCCCAGGGGAATGTAAGGCTTCTGCGGCACGAAGAAGCTGCGGCCCGCCGCGAGCTCGACCTTGCCGCGGCCAAAGGGCCAAAGCCCCGCGATCGCGCGCAAGAGCGTGCTCTTGCCGATCCCCGCGGGCCCCGCGACGAGGAGCGCGTTTCCGGGCTCCGCGCGCAGCGCCACGTTCGCGACCAGCGCCTTGCCGTCGGGCAAGTGGAGATCGAGATTCTCGACCGCGAGACCCTCGCCCTTGCGCGCGATCGCGATCGGCTTCTCCTGCGCGCTCTCGGCCTCGAGCTCGGCCACGCGATAGTCGAAGGTCGCGAGGCGCTGCACCACCGACTGCCAGTTGGCGATGTCGCTGTAGGAATTGACGATGACGGAGAGCGAGTCGAGCACCTGATTGAAAGCGCCGGCGGTCTGCATGAGGTCGCCGAGATTGATCTGCTTGGCGAAGAAGCGCGGCGCCTGCGCGAGGAACGGGAAGACAACGGAGGCCTGGCCGAAGCCGGCGGTAAAGGAATTGAGCTTCAGGTTCCGCCACATGATCGCGATGAAGTTCCGGTAGACCTCGCCGAAGCGGAGATCGAAGATCGAGCGCTCGCGGCTCTCGCCGCCATAGAAGGCGACGCTCTCGGTGTTCTCTCGCAGCCGCACGAGGCTGTAGCGGAAGTCGGCCTCGAAGCGCTGCCTGTTGAAGTTGAGCGGCACGAGCTTTCGCCCGATCCTTATCGTGATGACCGTGCCGAAGGCCGCGTAGACGAGGCTGAGCCAGACGAGGTAGGCGGGGATCGTGACCTCGCCCAGGGATCCCAGCGGGATCGTCACCGGCCCCGACAGCGACCACAGGATGAAGAGGAACGAGAACAGCGTCACCACCTTGCGCACCAGCAGCAAGGCCAGACCGAAGGTGCTCTCGATGAAGAGGCGGATGTCCTCGGCGATGCGCTGGTCGGGGTTGTCGGTCTCGCCGCTGAGCTGCAGGCGGTAGTAGGCGCGATGCGAGAGCCAGCGGTCGACGTAATGGGCGGTGAGCCAGCGGCGCCAGCGGATCTGCAGCCAGCTCGTGAAGAAATCGAGCGCCACCGCGAGCGCGATATAGGCCATGGCAAGCGCGAAGAAAATCCCGATCAGCCGGAAGAACGCGCCTTCGTCGACGTTCTGGATCGAGTTGTAGAAGTCGTTGTGCCAGTAATTGAACCGCACGGTCATCCCGACGACGGAGAGGTTGAGCACTGCCACCACGACGAGGAGCGCGAGCGCGCGCCACTTGTCGTCGCCGAACCAGAAGGGCTTGGCGATCCGCCAGGCCTCGCGCAGCACGTGCCGCATTCCCTTGCCGTTCATCGTCGTCCTACTCCCACTTGTCCCGGGCGGCGCCCGGACGGATCATGTTTCCACGATCGTTAAGCCAACGGTAACGATAGTCTCACCCTCGAGAGATGTGCGCCGCCCCCACGGAGGAACCGCCGCTCGCCCTGCTGCTCGCCCGCGGCGTCGCCCGCGCGCTTGCGCAGCGCGGCGTCGCCACCCTTTCGGAGGTGGCGCTGGCGAACGGCAGGCGGGCGGATATCCTGGGACTGGGGCGGGGCGGCGAGCTCGTCATCGTCGAGATCAAATCCTCGGTGCAAGATTTCCGCAGCGACGGAAAATGGCAGGATTACCGCGAGTTCTGCGACCGTTTCTATTTCGCCGTCCCCGGGGATTTCCCGCGCGGGCTGATACCGGAGGATTGCGGCCTCATCGTGGCAGACGGTTTCGGGGCCGCGATCCTGCGCGAGGCGCCCCAGGCGCCGCTCGCCGCGCAGCGGCGCAAGGCAATGACCCTCCGTTTCGCGATTCTGGGCTCCGAGCGGCTCCGGCGTCTCCTCGACCCCGAGAGCGAGGCCGCGGGGCCGCTGTGAACCGGTTCACGGTGCGTCGGCAAATTCCTCAGCGCGCCATCCGCTTGATGGTCGCGGTGGTGCTGTGGCCGGGAACGAGCTCCGCCAGCACGACCTTGCCGCCCTGCGCCTCCACGAGATCGGCGCCCACCACCTCTTCCTTGCGGTAGTCGGCGCCCTTCACGAGGACGTCGGGCTTGAGCGCGGCGATGAGCTCGCGCGGCGTATCCGTCTCGAAGACCACGACCATGTCGACGTCCGCGAGCGAGGAGAGCACCGCTCCGCGGACGGCCTCGCCGTGCACGGGCCGGTCGGGCCCCTTGAGGCGCTTCACCGAAGCGTCGCTGTTGAGCCCCACCACCAGCCGGTCGCAATGGCTCTTCGCCTGCTTCAGCAGCGAGACGTGGCCCAGATGGAGGAGATCGAAGACGCCGTTGGTGAAGCCGACCTTGAGGCCGCCGCGGCGCCAGCGCGCGACGTGGTCCAATGCCAGCGGCAGCGGCAGCAGCTTCTGCCCCGCGAGCGCGTCGCGATTGACGATCGCCTCCTCGAGCTCGCTCGCATGGACGACGGCGGTGCCGACCTTGCCGACGACGATCCCCGCGGCGATGTTGGCGAGCCGTGCGGCATCGAGGAGCGAGGCGCCGGCGCCGAGCGCCGCCCCCAGCACCGCCACTACCGTGTCGCCCGCGCCGGAGACGTCGAAGACCTCGCGCGCCTCGGCCGAGAGACGATGGACCGCGCCCCCGGCCTCCACCAGCAGCATCCCCTCCTGGCTCAGCGAGACCAGCACGGCGCCGAGCTCGAAATCGTCGATGAGCGCGCGGGCGGCGGCCGTCACTTCCGCCTCGGTCGCGACGGGAAGCTTCGTCGCAGCGCCGAGCTCGCCGCGATTGGGCTTCAGGATGCCGGCGCCGCGATAGGGCCGGTAGTCGATGCCCTTGGGATCGACCACGACGGTATGGCCCGCCGCGCGCGCCGCCGCGATCGCCGCCGCGGCGACGCCGTCCGAGAGCACGCCCTTGGCGTAGTCCGAGAGGATCGTGACGGCGGCACCCGCCGCCGCCTGCTCGAAGAGACGGAGCAGGTCCTCGCGCACGGAGGCCGAGACCGGCGCCACCTTCTCGCGGTCGGCGCGGAGGAGCTGCTGCGTCCCCGCGACGTAGCGGGTCTTGATCGTCGTGCTGCGCCCGCGCTCGACGAGGAGATGCACCTCGGTGCCTTCGCCGTCCGCCGCGATCTTGCTGACCTCGCGGCCCGCGGGATCGTTACCGATCACGGAGAGGAAGCACGGCTTGAGCCCGAGCGCCTGGAGGTTGCGGAGCACGTTCCCGGCGCCGCCGAGGGTGCGCGTCTCGCGCTCGACCCGGAGAATCGGGATCGGCGCCTCCGGCGAGACCCGCTCGACGGCGCCATAGACGTAGTGGTCGAGCATGACGTCGCCGAGGCAGAGGAGCCGCGTCGCCGGAAGCCGCTCGACCAGGGAGACCAAATCCGAATCGGCCATGCGGACTCCTCATAGGCTCGCGGGAATCCCGACGCAAGCGGAAACCCTCACCCTCCCATCGCTGCGCGATGGGAGGGTGAGGGCGCCGGCCGCTAGCTCCGCGGCGCGTGCTTGCTGAGGATGCGCTGGAGGGTGCGGCGGTGCATCTTGAGGCGGCGCGCGGTCTCGGAGACGTTGCGGTCGCACTGCTCGAAGACGCGCTGGATGTGCTCCCAGCGCACGCGGTCTGCGGACATCGGGTCCTCCGGCGGCGGCGGCAGGCCCGCCTCCGTCGAGAGCAGCGCGCGCTCGACCGCATCGGCATCGACGGGCTTCGGGAGGTAATCGACCGCGCCGGCCTTCACCGCGGCGACCGCCGTCGCGATGTTGCCGTAGCCCGTGAGCATCACGATCCGCGCGCTCGGCCGCGCCGCCCGGATCGCGCTCACGACCTCGAGGCCGCTGCCGTCGCCGAGGCGCAGATCCACCACCGCGAAGGCCGGCGGCGCGCCGCTCGCGGCGGCGACCCCGCCCTTGACGCTGTCGGCGGTGGCGACGATGAAGCCCCGCCGCTCCATCGCGCGCGCAAGACGCTGGCAGAGCGGCTGATCGTCGTCGACGATGAGGAGGCTGCGCTCCTCCGGCGGCAGGCCCTCGATCGGCGAGGGGGTCTCTCCCGGCGGCTTCGGGGTTTCGGTCATGCTCCCTTCTCCGCGGCAACGGGCACGGGCTCGCGCTGCTCGAGCGCGCCTCGCGGCCATTCCACCACAATCTGAGCCCCACCTTCCACGAGATTTCCGAAACTGAGCCGGGCTCCCGTCCGCTCCAGGAGGCTCCGGGCGATGAAGATGCCGAGGCCCATGTGCTGGCCCTCCTCGGCGCGCTCGGAAATGTAGGGCTCGCCGATGCGCGCGAGCATGGTCGGGCTGAAGCCGGGACCGTCGTCGACGACCTCGACGGAGATGCCGTCGGCGCTCCAGGCGGAGGTCACGATCACCTCGTGGCGCGCGAACTCGACGGCGTTCTGGATGAGGTTGCCGAGCCCGTGCATCACCTCAGGGCTTCGCGCGACCTGCGGCTCGCCGCCGTCGCCCGCGGCCGTCGTGTAGATCACCCGCACCTCGCGCTTGCGATAGGGCTCGCCCGCGGCCTCGACCAGCGCCGAGATCGGCAAGCGGGCGTAGGGGGCGCCGCTCTCGCTCACGCGCTGGCCCGCGAGGTCCGCGAGGATGGTGCGGCAGCGCTCGGTCTGGCTCAGCAGCAGCGCCGCGTCCTCCGCGAAGGGGCTCCCGGACGGCAGGTCGCGGGCAAGCTCCTTCGCGACCACGGCGATGGTCGCGAGGGGACTTCCGAGCTGATGCGCGGCGGCGGCAGCAAGCGCGCCCACCGCGGAGACCCGTAGCTCGCGCGCGAGCGCCAATTGGGTCGCGGCGAAGGCGTCGCGCATGCGCCGCGCCTCCTCGGCGACGCTCCAGATGTAGCCCGCGATAAAGAGCGCGGCGAGGGCGAGCGCCGCCCAGACACCGAGGATCGAGAGCGGCGGCACCGCCGGCGGCTCGCCCCGCCAGGGCAGCGGCAGGTGGTAGAAGGCGATGATGCTGATGGTCGCCACCGTCAGGACCCAGAGCAGGATCACGCTCCGGCGCGAGAGCACCGTCGCCGCCACCGTCACCGGCGCGATCGCGAGGATGGCGAAAGGATTCTTCAGGCCGCCCGTCAGGAAGAGGAGGACGCCGAGCTGAATGATGTCGTAGGCGAGATAGGAGGACGCCTCGATCTCGCCGAGCCGGGCGCTCGCGCCGCGGGTCACGAGCGCGATCACGTTGAGGAAGGCGGAGACGCCCACCACCGCGAGCGCCTGGACGATCGGGAGGTCGAACCCCAGTCCGAAGCGCACCGCGAGCAGGGTCGCGGCCTGGCCCGCCACCGCGATCCAACGGATCAGCAGGAGCATGCGCAGGCTCACGGAAACCTTGCCGCCGGGCTCGCGTGCGCTCACGGGATCGCCGATCGGGCTCATGGGCGCAAGTATAGCAGGGGCGTGGAAGGCTCTCGGAATCCCTCTCCCCACCGGGGAGAGGTTAGGTGAGGGGGCGTTTCCGCCGCCTCGGCCCCTCACCCCAACCCTCCCCCGTTGGGGAGAGGGGTAACTGCGCTGGCCCGCGTCCGCGAATTACTCCATAGTCCCGCGCCATGAGCGACTTCGTCATTGCGGTCGCCGGCCTCACCAAGCGCTTCGGCGACACGGTGGCGGTCGACGGCCTCGATTTCTCCATGACGCGCGGCACCACGGCGGCGCTCCTCGGCGGCAACGGCGCGGGCAAGACCACGACGCTCGCGATGCTGCTGGGCCTGCTGCTCCCGACGGCGGGCGAGGTGCGCGTCCTCGACGAGGACGTGCGGCACCATCGCCATCGCGTACTGCCGCGCATGAATTTCTCCTCGCCCTACATCGACCTTCCGCATCGCCTGACGGTGCGCGAGAACCTCCGCGTCTACGGCATGCTCTACGGCGTCCCCGAGCTGGGGCGCCGCATCGCGGCGCTCGCCCGCGACCTCCAGCTCGAGGACTTCATCGACCGCCGCGTCGGAAGCCTGAGCGCGGGCCAGCGCACGCGCGTGGCACTCGCGAAGGCGCTCGTGAACGAGCCCGAGCTCCTGCTCCTCGACGAGCCCACGGCTTCGCTCGATCCCGACACCGGCGACTGGGTGCGCGGGTATCTCGAGACCTACCGCGACCGGAGCGGCGCCAGCATTCTCATGGCCTCGCACAACATGGGCGAGGTCGAGCGGCTCTGCTCGGACGTGCTGATGATGCGGCGGGGCCGCATCGTCGACCGCGGCAGCCCCGGAATGCTGATCGACCGCTACGGCCGCGAGACGCTCGAGGAAGTCTTCCTCGACATCGCCCGCGGCACGAGCCGGGCAAAGGCCGCGCAATGAGCGCGAGCCTCCTCCTCCCCCTCCGGCGCGTCGCCGCGATCGTGCTCAGGCATCTCTACCTCATGCGCGGCTCCTGGCCGCGCGCGCTCGAGCTCGTCTACTGGCCCACCATGACGATGATCGTCTGGGGCTTCACCACGCAGTTCCTCAACACCAACAGCAGCTGGGTGGCGCAGGCCGCGGGCGTGCTGATCTACGCGGTGCTGCTCTGGGAGATCGTGCTCCGGAGCCAGTTCGGCGTCGCCTTCTCCTTTCTCGAGGAGATGTGGTCGCGGAACCTCGGCCATCTCTTCGTGAGCCCGCTCACGCCCTTCGAGTGGGTGCTGTCGCTCCTCGCCATGAGCCTCATCCGCGTACTCTTCGGCGTGCTGCCGGCGGCGCTCCTGGCGATCCCGCTCTATCATTACTCGGTCTTCGAGCTGGGCCTGCCGCTCCTCGCCTTCTTCACGGTGCTGCTGGTGATGGGCTGGGCCTTCGGGCTCGCGGTCGTGGCGCTCATCCTGCGCAAGGGGCTCGGCGCCGAGAACTTCGCTTGGGTTGCGATCTTCGTGCTGGCGCCCATCAGCGGCATCTACTACCCGATCGCGGTGCTGCCGGCGTGGCTGCAGCCCGTCGCGTGGTCGTTCCCGACCTCCTACGTCTTCGAGGGCATGCGCGCGGCGCTGTTCCAGCACAGGTTCCGCCTCGATTATCTCCTCACCGCGCTCGCCCTCGACGCCTTCTACATCGGCGTCGGCGCGCTCCTGCTCCTCTGGAGCTTCCGCTATGCGCGCCACACGGGCGCGCTGCTGCAGATGGGGGAATAGTCGAAGGCCGTCGGCTTACAGCTGTCAGCCGTCAGCCTTTCCGCTTACTCCTGCCTCCGCGAAAGTCGCCATCCCCGTGTGGCAGGCGACCGCGGCCTTGACGAGCGCGATCGCGAGCGTGGCGCCCGAGGCCTCGCCGAGGCGCATGCCGAGGTCGAGGAGCGGCGGCTTTCCCAATTGCCTCAGGAGCCGCCCGTGGCCGGGCTCGGCGGAGCGGTGCGCGACGATGCAATGATCGAGCGCGCGGGGGTCGGCGGCGAAGAGCACGGCCGCGGCGGCGGTTGCGGCGAAGCCGTCGAGGATCACGGGAACGCGCGCCTGACGTGCGGCCATCGCCGCCCCCGCGATCGCCGCGAGCTCGCGCCCGCCGAGCCGCTGCAGGATCTCCAGGGGATCGGAGGTCTCCGCGCGATGGCGCGCCACACCCACCGCCACCGTCTCGGTCTTGCGCCGCAGCGCCTCGCCCGCGACGCCGGTGCCGGGCCCGACCCAATCGACGGCTGCGCCGCCGAAAAGCGCATGACAGAGCGCCGCCGCCGAGGTCGTGTTGGCGATCCCCATCTCGCCCAGCGCGAGGAGATCGATGCCTGGCTCGACCGCGGTCATGCCGTAGGCGATCGCAAGCGCGCATTCCTCGGCGTCCATCGCGGGCCCTTCCGTGAAATCCGCGGTGGGCTCGTCGAGCGCCATCTCGTAGACGCGGAGATCGGCATCGACCGCGCGGCAGAGCTGATTCACCGCCGCACCCCCCGCGACGAAGTTCTGCACCATCTGCGCCGTGACCGCCGAGGGATAGGCCGAGACCCCGCGTGCGGCGACGCCGTGATTGCCCGCGAAGACGGCCGTCCGCGGATGATTGACGCTCGGCGGATGCCGTCCCTGCCAGGTCGCCATCCACTGCGCGATCTCCTCGAGCCGCCCGAGCGCCCCCGCGGGCTTCGTGAGCTGTCCCTCCCGTGCCGCCGCAGCCGTCCCCGCCTCGAGATCGGGCCCAGGGAGCCGCCGCAGGAGGGCGCGCATCTCATCGAGAGTGGCCTTGGGCGCTTCGTTCGCCATACTCGAAAATTCTCCGTGCCGCATCGCACCCGAGGAGGCGCCATGGCCGGCGTTTCGCCGAGCCTGACGATCGGTTGTTCATAGCAACAAAACGAGCCCCGTGGCGACCCCATAGCGCCCCGCCCGGCCTTGCGGTATCTCATCCCCCATGACACCCGAGAGCGGACACGATTGGCGGACGCTGGGGGCGGAATGGCGGCTTGCCGTGAGCTTCTTCACGCGCATACCGCTCAGACCGGACGCCGAGCTCGGGCCCGCGGGCCTCGCGCGGGCGGCCTGGGCCTTTCCGCTGGTGGGCGTGCTCGTGGGCGTCGCGGGCGGCGTCGCCTTCAGCGTCACCGACCGGCTGGGTCTTCCGATCATCGCGATGGCGCTCATCGCGGTGCTCGCGACGGTGCTGCTGACGGGAGGACTCCACGAGGACGGGCTCGCGGATACCGTCGACGGACTCGGCGGCGGGGGCTCGCGCGAGGACGCGCTCGCGATCATGCGCGACAGCGGCATCGGCGCCTTCGGAGTGCTGGCGCTCCTCTTCAGCGTGGGACTTCGGGTGGCCGCGCTAGCGGCGATGCCGGATGGGCGGATGGCGGTCAACGCGCTCGTCGCGTCGCATGCGCTCTCGCGGGGACTGCTGCCGATGGCGATGCTCTGGCTCGAGCCCGCGCGGAGCGACGGGCTCGGCGCCGAGGCGGGACAGCCGACGCCGCCCACCACGACGGCGGCCCTCATCATCGCGATCGCCGTCGCCATGCTGGCGCTCGGCTCGAGCCGCGGGCTTGCGGCCTTCGCGCTCGCGGCGGTGGCGATGGGGGCGATGGCGATCCTTGCGCGGCGCCGGATCGGCGGCTACACAGGGGACACGCTGGGGGCGACCCAGCAAATCGGAGAAATCATGATCCTGCTGGTGGCGTCGCAATGACGACTGTGACGCGCTGGTGGTGGGTGCGCCACGCGCCCGTCACCGTCAACGAGGGCCGCTGCTACGGCCAGACCGACCTCCCCTGCGACACCAGCGACGTCGCGACCTTCGAGGCGCTGGCACGGCTGCTGCCGCGCGACGCGCTCTGGATCACGAGCACGCTCCAGCGCACGCATCTGACCGCCGCCGCCATCGTGCGCGCGGGCCTCCCGGGCCCCGATCCCATCCCCGGCCCCGCAGTGCTGGTCGAGCCCGAGCTCGCGGAGCAGCATTTCGGCACGTGGCAGGGGATCAAGTACACGGACCTCCCGCACAAGCAGACCGAGGCCTTCCACCGCTTCTGGCTCGCGCCCGCGCATGTGGCGGCACCCGGCGGCGAGAGCTACATGGACCTGGTCGCGCGCGTGGCGCCGGCGGTGCGGCGCTTGACGCGCGAGCACGCGGGCCGCGACATCATCGCCGTCACGCATGGCGGCACCATCCGCGCAGCGCTCGGCGAGGCGCTGGGCCTGGCGCCCGAGGCGCAGCTCGCGATCGAAATCGCGAATTGCTCGCTCACCCGCCTCGACTATTTCTCCGACGAGGCGCAGGGACATCCCTGGCGCGTCGTCGCGGTGAACCAGCCGCCGCGCTGAGCGCCGCTTTAAACCCCGGCGCCGCCGTGCTAGGCTCCTCGCTCGCGACGAGACAGGGAAGTCCGGTGCGAAGCCGGCGCTGCCCCCGCAACTGTAAGCGGCGAGATCGCGGCATCAGCCACTGAGTCCGGGCAACCGACCCCGGATTTGGGAAGGCGCCGCGGTCGACGACCCCGAGCCAGGAGACCTCCTCGTCATCCGTGCCATCGCCAACCGTCCTCGGTGGGAGGAGGGGGTCATGCTGGGCCAGTTATCCGTCAATCCGCCCGCGGGGCGCGCGAGCTTGCCGCGCGTGACGCTCGTCCTCGGCGGCGCGCGCTCCGGCAAGAGCCGGCACGCCGAGGCCATGATCGAGCGCGCCGCGGGCGGCGGCCTCTATCTCGCGACAGCGACCGTGGGCGACGCCGAGATGGCCGAGCGCGTGGCGCGCCACCGCGAGCGCCGCGGCCCGCAATGGACGACGATCGAGGAGCCGCTGGAGATCGCGGCAGGGCTCGGCGCCGCAAGCCGGCCGGTGCTCGTCGATTGCCTCACGCTTTGGCTTGCGAACCTGCTTCAGGCCGGGCGCGATCCCGCGAGCGAGAGCGAGATCCTTCTCGCGGCGCTCGCGGCCATGCCGATGCCCACGGTGCTCGTCGCGAACGAGGTGGGATTGGGCATCGTCCCCGAGAACGCGCTCGCGCGGCGCTTCCGCGACCATGCGGGACTGCTGCACCAGCGCATCGCCGCGCTGGCGGATCGCGTCGTGCTTATGGCGGCGGGACTCCCGCTCACGCTCAAGGACACCGTTGCCGCGGAGAGCATTCGATGACGCGCAAGATCCCTGCCACCGTGATCACGGGCTTCCTCGGCGCCGGCAAGACGAGCCTGCTGCGCCACCTCGTCGCGCGCGCGGAGGGACGCCGCCTCGCCCTCGTCATCAACGAGTTCGGCGAGCTCGGCGTCGATCGCGAGATCCTGCTGGGCTGCGGCGTCGAGAACTGCGCCGAGGAGGACGTGATCGAGCTCGCGAACGGCTGCATCTGCTGCACCGTCGCGGAGGATTTCCTGCCCACCCTCGAGCGCCTCCTGGAGCGGCCGGAGCCGCCCGACCACATCCTTATCGAGACCTCGGGCCTGGCGCTTCCGAAGCCGCTGGTGCAGGCCTTCGCCTGGCCCGAGGTGAAGGCGCGCGTCACCGTCGACGGCGTAATCGCGGTCGTCGACGGGGCCGCCGTCGCCGCGGGCCGCTTCGCCGAGGCGCCGCTCCCGGAGGAAAGCCATGACAACCCGCTCGAGGAAGTCTTCGCGGACCAGCTCTCCGCCGCCGATCTCGTCGTCCTCAACAAGACCGACCTGCTGACGCCGGAGACGCGCGCCGCCGCCGAGGCCGAGCTTGCGGCGAGGTTGCGCCCGGCGACGAAATGGATCGCCGCGAGCCATGGGATCGCGCCGCCCGCCGTGCTGCTGGGGCTCGCCGCCGCCGCCGAGGACGATCTCGCGAGCCGACCCTCGCATCACGATCTCGAGCCCGAGCACGATCACGACGATTTCGAGAGCTTCGTCGTCGCGCGGGGGCCGGTTGCGGACACGCCGGGCTTCCTCGCGCGCCTCAGCGCGCTCGTCGCCGAGCACGACATCCTCCGTCTCAAGGGCTTCCTCGAGGTTCCCGGCAAGGACTTTCGCCAGGTGGTGCAGGGCGTGGGCGAGCGGCTGCAGCATTATTTCGACCGTCCCTGGGGGCCGGGCGAAGCGCGCGCGAGCCGCCTCGTCGTCATCGGCCGCAAGGGCCTCGACCGCGCCGCGATATCAGCGGCGATCGCGGCATGAGCGGGATCGCGCCATGCACCTCCTAGCAGCCGAGCCCGGCACGATCCTCGATGGCGCGGCGGCGGTCGATCTCGGCCAGAGCCCCGGCGAGATCGTCGTGCTGACGGCGGCGGATACCGAGATCGCCTGCCTCGCATCGGCGCAGGCAGCGCTCGCCGCGGCAGACCCCGAGCGGCCGAGCCTCCGTCTCGCCAACCTGCTGCGGCTCAAGCACAACCTCTCCGTCGATCTCTACGTCGAGGCCATGGTGGCGAAAGCGCGGCTCGTCGTCGTGCGGCTCCTCGGCGGGCGCAGCTATTGGCCCTACGGCATCGATCGCGTGGTCGAGACATGCCGCGCCGCGGGCATCCCGCTGGCGCTGCTGCCCGGCGACGAGCGGGCCGACGCCGAGCTCGCGCAGCTCTCGACCCTCGCCCCCGAGGCGGGCGAACGTCTCTGGCGTTTCCTCGTCGAGGGCGGCCCGGACAATGCACGGGAGCTCCTGCACTACGCCGCGACGCTGCTGGGACGCACGGAGGAATGGCGCGAGCCGCGTCCCCTGCTCCGCGCCGGGCTTTATTGGCCGGGCGCGCCCTTGCCCGACCTCGCGGCGATCCGGCGGCATTGGCAGGCCGAGGCGCCGGTGGCGGCGCTCGTCTTCTACCGCGCGCTCGTGCAAGCCGCCGATCTCGCACCCGTCGACGCGCTGATCGCGGCGCTCGCTGCGCGCGGCCTCAATCCGCTGCCGCTCTTCGTGCAGAGCCTCCGCGATCCCCAGGCGCAGACGATCCTCGCCGAGACCCTCGCCGCGGCGCCGCCGGAGATCGTGCTCAATGCCACGGGCTTCTCCGTCGCGGCACCCGGCGGCCCCGCGGCGCCCGTCCTCGCGGGGGATTGCCCGGTGCTGCAGGCGATCCTCGCGAGCGGCAGCCTCGAGCGCTGGCGCGAGGGCACGCGCGGTCTCGATCCCCGCGACGTCGCGATGGCGGCGGCGCTCCCCGAAGTGGACGGCCGGATCGTCACCCGCGCGATCTCCTTCAAGGGCGAGGCCGTGCGCGATCCCCTGACCGAGGCCGATCTCGTGCGGCACCAGCCTGTCGCCGACCGCGTGGCATTCGTGGCGGAGCTCGCGCGCAATTGGGTGCGCCTCCGCCGCGCGCCGCCCGAGGAGCGCCGGATCGCGCTCGTGCTCGCGAACTATCCCAACCGGAACGGCCGCATCGGCAACGGCGTCGGTCTCGACACGCCCGCGAGCGTCATCGCGATCCTGCGCGCGCTAGACGCCGCGGGCTATCGCATCGGCGATATCCCCGCCGACGGCGATGCCCTGATGACCCAGCTTCTCGCGGGCCCGACCAATGCGCGGACGCATTGGAGCCGCGAGGGCGAGGAGAGCTTCTCCTGCGCGGGCTACAACGCCTATCTCGCGAGCCTGCCGCGCGCGGTGCAGGACCGCGTGAGCGAGCGCTGGGGTCCGCCCGAGCGCGATCCGCTCTTCCGTCCGGGCGAGCTCGATTGCGGCCGCTTCGCGCTCCCCGCCCTGCGCTTCAGCAACGTCGCCGTCGCGATCCAGCCCGCGCGCGGCTACAACCTCGATCCCCTCGCGAGCCAGCACGATCCCGCCCTCGTGCCGCCGCACGGCTACCTCGCCTTCCATGCCTGGCTCGCGGACGGATTCCGCGCGCACGCCGTCGTCCATGTCGGCAAGCATGGCAATCTCGAATGGCTGCCGGGAAAGGCCGTGGCGCTCTCGGCGGAGTGCTTCCCCGAGGCCGCGCTCGGCCCGCTCCCCCATCTCTATCCCTTCATCGTCAACGATCCCGGCGAGGGCACGCAGGCTAAGCGGCGCGCGCAGGCCGTGATCGTCGACCACCTGACGCCGCCGCTAACCCGCGCCGGGAGCTACGGCGCGCTTGCGGAGCTTGAGCGGCTCGTCGACGAGTATTTCGCCGCCGCCTCCGGCGATCCCCGCCGCGTGAAGCCCCTGGCTCAGCGGATTCTCGACGCTGCCCGCGCGAGCGGCATCGCCGAGGAATGCGGCATCGCCGCGGGCGAGACCGTCGGGACTGCGCTCCCGAAGCTCGACGGCTATCTCTGCGAGATCAAGGAGCGGCAGATCCGCGGTGGCTTGCACGTGTTCGGGTCCTCTCCCGAGGGCGAGGACCGCACGGACCTGCTGCTCGCGCTCGCGCGCCTGCCGCGGGGCACTAGGCCCGAGGACGCCTCACTGCTGCGCGCGCTCGCGGCCGATCTCGGCCTCGGCTTCGACCCGCTCGACAGCGATCTCGCGGCGGCCTGGACGGGACCGCGACCCGCTTTCCTCACCGGCGAGGCGCCCTGGCGCAGCACGGGCGATACCGTAGAGCGGTTGGAGACCCTTGCCCGCGCACTCGTCGAGGGAAAGACGCCGGCCGAATCGGGGTGGACGCGGGCGACCGCAGTGCTGAAGGAGATCGGCGCGCGGCTCGCTCCCGCACTCGCGGCATCGGGCAGGGCGGAGATCGAGGGATTGCTCGGGGGGCTAGCGGGACACTTCGTGCCGCCCGGCCCTTCCGGCGCGCCGAGCCGCGGCCGGCCGGAGGTGCTGCCCACGGGCCGCAACTTCTACTCCGTCGACACGCGCGCGCTGCCGACGCCCGCGGCTTGGTCGCTCGGGTGGAAGTCGGCGGCGCTCCTCGTCGAGCGTCACGCGCAGGATCATGGGAGCTATCCCAGGCGGATCGCGCTCTCGGCGTGGGGCACGGCAAACATGCGCACCGGCGGCGACGACGTGGCGCAGGCGCTGGCGCTCATGGGCGTGCGCCCGCGCTGGGAGCCGAGCACCGGCCGCGTCGTCGGATTCGAGGTGCTGCCGCAGAGCCTGCTGGGCCGCCCGCGCGTCGACGTGACGTTCCGCGTCTCCGGCTTCTTCCGCGACGCCTTCGCCAATCTCATCGACCTCCTCGACAGCGCCGCGCGCGCGGTCGCGGCACTCGACGAGCCGCCCGCGGTGAACCCGCTCGCCGAGAGCGTCGCCGCCGAGCGCGCGTCGCTCGTCGCCGCGGGCGTTCCCGAGGCCGAGGCCGCGCGCCGCGCGGGCGCCCGCGTCTTCGGCTCGAAGCCCGGCGCCTATGGCGCGGGACTGCAGGCGCTCATCGACGAGCGGCTCTGGCGCGACGACGGCGATCTCGCCGCCGCATATCTCGCCTGGGGCTCCTATCGCTACGGCAGCGGAGACGAGGGCACCGAGGATGCGAACGGATTCCGCGCCCGGCTCGGCGCGGTCGAGGCCGTCGTGCAGAACCAGGACAATCACGAGCACGACATCCTCGACAGCGACGACTACTACCAGTTTGAGGGCGGGCTTGCGGCGACGGTGCGGCATCTCGCGGGCGCGGCCCCGGCGGTCTATCATATGGATCACTCGCGCCCGGAGCGGCCGCGCGCAGCAACCCTCGCCGAGGAGATCGCCCGCGTGGTGCGCGCCCGTGTCATCAATCCCAAATGGATCGGCGCGATGCTGCGGCACGGCTACAAGGGCGGCTTCGAGATGGCGGCGACCGTCGACTACCTCTTCGCCTTCGCGGCGACCGCGCACGCCGTGAGCGACCGCCAGTTCGACGCCGTCTACGACGCCTATCTCGGCGATCCCGAGGTGCGCCGCTTCCTCGCAGAGCGTAACCCCGCGGCGCTCGCGGAAATGACGCAGCGCTTCGCCGAGGCGATCGACCGCGGGCTCTGGAAGCCCCGCAGCAACAGCCTGCGCGACAGGGTTTTGCAGGAGGCGCATTCATGAGCGAGCCCCAGAGCGAGGAGGAGCTCAACCGGCGCCACGCCGAGAAGGCGGCGCTGCGCAAGGCCGTGCGCGAGCGCATCCTCGCGACCAAGACCGAGGAGCGCGGCCTCGTCATCGTGCACACCGGAACCGGCAAGGGAAAATCGACGGCCGCCTTCGGCATGGTGCTGCGCTGCCTCGGCCACGGCATGCGCGTGGGCATCGTGCAATTCGTCAAGGGGGCCTGGGCGACCGGCGAGCGCACGGTGCTGCAGCGTTTCCCCGATCTCGTCACTATGAAGGCGATGGGCGAGGGCTTTACCTGGGAGACGCAGGATCGCGCGCGCGACATCGCCGCCGCCCGCGCCGCTTGGGACACCGCCAAGGCGATGCTCGCCGATCCCTCCTACCGGCTCGTCCTGCTGGACGAGATCAATATCGTCCTGCGCTACGATTATCTTCCGGTCGAGGAGGTGGCGGCGGCGCTGGCGGCGAAGCCGCGCGACCTCCACGTCATCCTCACCGGACGGAACGCAAAGCCGGAGCTCTTGGAAATCGCGGACCTCGTCACGGAGATGAAGCTCGTGAAGCATCCCTTCCGCGCCGGGGTAAAAGCGCAAGCGGGCATCGAGTACTGAACCCACAATCCCAGGAGGGGAACCATGCGACGCATATTGCTGGCGATGTTTGCGATGCTGCTGCCGATACTCCCGACCCAGGCTTGGGCGAGCGATCAGCAGGACATCGTGGACGGTGCCTACGTGATGGCCCGCACGATCCGGAACGGCTCGGGTGCGGCGACCAATGTCCGCGAGCTCCTGCATCGCGCCCGCGGCATCCTGATGGTGCCGGAGCTGGTGAAGGGCGGATTCATCCTGGGCGCCCAGGGCGGCAGCGGCGTGCTGCTGGTGCGCGATCCCAAATCGAACACCTGGAGCCCGCCCGCCTTCTACACCATGGGCGCCGGCTCCTTCGGGCTGCAGATCGGTGTCGAGGTCTCGAAGATCGCGCTCATCATCATGAACGACAAGGCGCTCACGGCGGTGATGCGGGACGAGTTCAAAATCGGCGCCGAGGCCGGCCTCGCGATCGCGACGCTCGGCGCCGGCGCCGAGGCCTCGACCACCGCGCATGGCGGCGCCGACATCTACGCCTTCGCGGAGTCGAAGGGCCTCTTCGGCGGGATCGCGCTGCAAGGCGGCGTCATGAAGCCGCGTCCCAGCTACAACGAGGCCTACTACAAGCCCGGCGCGCGGCTCGACGACATCGTGCTGCACCGGAAATACTCGAATTCCGGCGCGCGCAACCTCCAGAGCATGCTGAACCAGATCTCGAGCCTCAAATGAGCGCAGATCGGGCATGAGCGGAGCACCCGGCCTCGCGCGCCGCACGCCCGCGCTCATGCTGCAGGGGACGGGCTCCGACGTGGGCAAATCTCTGCTCACGGCGGGGCTCGCCCGCGCCTTCCGCCGCCGCGGCCTCCGTGTGCGGCCGTTCAAGCCCCAGAACATGTCGAACAACGCCGCCGTCACGGCCGAGGGCGGCGAGATCGGCCGCGCTCAGGCGCTGCAGGCGCGCGCGGCTGGCGTCGCGCCCTCCGTCCACATGAATCCTGTCCTGCTGAAGCCGCAATCCGAGCGCGGCGCGCAGGTGGTGGTGCAGGGCCGCATCTTCGGGAGCGCCGGCGCCCGCGAATACCAGAGGCTCCGCGCGAGCCTGCTCCCGCGCGTGCTCGAGAGCTTCGAGCTCACCGCTGCGGGCGCCGACCTCGTGCTGGTCGAGGGCGCCGGCAGTCCCGCCGAGGTTAACCTCCGCGAGGGCGACATCGCGAATATGGGCTTTGCCGAGGCTGCCGATCTCCCGGCGGTCCTCGTCGGCGACATCGAGCGCGGCGGTGTCATCGCGCAGCTCTGCGGGACGCATCTCCTCCTCGGGGAGCGGGAGCGCGCGCGGCTCCGGGGCTTCATCGTCAACAAGTTCCGCGGCGATCCCGCGCTCTTCTCGGGCGGGGTCGAGACGATCCGGCGCATGACGGGACTGCGCCCGCTCGGCGTCGTGCCTTGGTTCGAGCGCGCGGGAGAGCTTCCTGCGGAGGACGCGCTCGCCCTCGACCGCCTCCCGCCGCCGCGCCGCGCCGGACGCTTCCGCATCGCGGTGCCGCGGCTCCCGCGCATCGCCAATTTCGACGATCTCGACCCGCTCCGCGCCGAGAGCGACGTCGCCGCCGAGCTGGTGCCGCCGGGCCGCCCGCTGCCGCTCTGCGATCTCGTGCTGCTGCCGGGCTCGAAGGCGACGCTCGCGGACTTAGCGGCGCTTCGCCAGGAAGGGTGGGACATCGACATCATCGCGCATCGCCGCCGCGGCGGCGCGGTGCTCGGGCTCTGCGCGGGCTATCAGATGCTGGGGCGCCGCGTCGCCGATCCCCAGGGGATCGAGGGCGCGGCCGGGGAGGCGCCGGGCCTCGGCCTCCTCGAGGTCGAGACCGTGTTGACGGCGGAGAAGCGCCTGGCGGAGGTCGAGGGCGTGGCGCTTGCGACCGGCGCCCACGTCCGCGGCTATGAGATGCACGTCGGCCGCACCGCGGGCCCGGGAACAGCGCGCCCGATGCTGCGCCTTCGCGAGGGTCTCGACGGAGCGGTCTCGGCGGACGGCCGCGTCATGGGCTGCCATCTCCACGGCATCTTCGCCGGCGACGCCTTCCGCCGGGCTTTCCTCGCGAGCCTCGGCGCCGCCGTCGACGCGACGCTCGTCTACGACGAGCGCGTCGAGGGCGCGCTCGACGCGCTCGCCGATCACTGCGAGGCGCATCTCGACGTGGCGGCGCTGCTGGAGATCGCGCGTGCGCGCTGAGCTCTCAGGCTCCCAGGCGAAGCCCGGCGAGCGCCGCCACCAGCGCCGCCTGCAGGACGCAGGCGACGACGTAGACGCCGAGCGCGCGGCGGATGTCCGCGGGCGAAGCCTCGGCGCTTCCGCTGCCGAGCCAGGCCTCGCTCACGGGCTCGCTGCCATAGCGCCGGGGACCGCCGAGCGAAAGGCCGAGCGCCCCTGCCATAGCGGCCTCGGGCCAGCCCGCATTGGGCGAGCGGTGCTTGCGCGCGTCGCGGAGCATCGCGCGGAGCGCATGGCCGCCACCGGTCCCGGGAACCGCGGCCGCCGCCAGCGCCACGAGAGCGCCCGCGAGACGCGCCGGCAGGAGATTCGCGAGATCGTCGAGCCGCGCCGCCGCCCAGCCGAAGGCGCGGTAGCGCTCGGAGCGGTGGCCGATCATGCTGTCGAGCGTGTTGATCGCCTTCATCGCGCAAATCCCCGGCAGTCCCAGCAGCACGTACCAGAAGACCGGCGCCACCACCCCGTCGCTGAAATTCTCCGCGAGCGATTCGATGGCGGCCCGCGCGACGCCGTGCGCATCGAGATGCTCGGGGTTGCGCCCGACGACGTGGCTGACGGCCCCGCGCCCCGCCGCAAGCCCATCGCGCTCCAGCGCCCGTGCGACCGCGAGCACGTGATCGAAGAGGCTCCGCTGCGCCACCAGCACGGTAAGCACCGCGATCTCGAATACCCAGCCCCAGCGAAATGCGTCCGAGACGCGATCGATCGCGACGCCGGTGCCTGCGGCGAGGGCGACCGTCGTGAGCACCGTCGCTATGCCGCGCCAGCGCTTCGCGCCGTGGCCGAGCTCGCGGCGATTGAGGCCGCGCTCGAGCCCCGCGACCGCGGCGCCGATCAGCGCCACCGGATGCGGCACGCGGCGGAAGAGCGCGGGCGGATCGCCGATCAGCGCATCGACCGCCAGCGCCGCGAGCAGAAGGAGCAGCGGATCGACGTGCGCGGCATCGGTTGGGAAGAGCGGCAGCATCGCCGCGGAGCATCGGCGGGCGAGGCCAGCAGCGTCAACGGGGATGCGGGAGGGCAGGAACACGCATGAGCAAGACGGCGGTGATGGTGTGCGGACACGGAAGCCGCGATCCCGAGGCGATCCGGGAATTCGAGCGCGTCGCGGGGGCGATCCGCGCACGGCTCGGAGAGTATGACGTCGAGACCGGCTATCTCGAATTCGCGCGGCCCGTGATCCGCGAGGGGCTCGAGGCGCTGAAGCGGCGCGGCGCCAAGCGCATCCTCGCGGTGCCGGGCATGCTCTTCGCCGCCGCCCACGTCAAGAACGACCTCCCGTGGGAGATCAACAGCTTCGCCGCCGAGAATCCCGGGATGGAGATCCTCTTCGGCCGCGAGCTCGCGATCGAGCCGAAGCTGCTGCGCGCGGCGGCGGATCGCATCGAGGCCGCGATCGGCGAGGCCAAGCGCGAGGAGACCCTGCTCCTCGTCGTCGGGCGCGGCACCAACGATCCCGATGCCAACAGCAACATCGCGAAAGTGGCGCGCATGCTCTCGGAGGGCATGGGTTTCGGCTGGACGGAGGTCGCCTTCAGCGGTGTCGCGCATCCCCGCACCGACGCGGCGCTCCGCCGCGCCGCGCGGCTGGGATTCCCGCGCATCGTCGTCTTCCCCTATTTCCTCTTCACGGGCGTGCTCGTGAAGCGGATCTACGAGGCTGCGGACCGTGTGGCGGCGGAGCTCACGGGGATCGAAATCGTGAAAGCGCCCTATCTCAACGATCATCCGCTGGTGCTGGACTGCTTCGCCGATCGCGTGCGCGAGACCGAGGACGGCATGCCCGCGATGAATTGCCAGCTCTGCAAGTACCGGACGCAAATCCTCGGCTACGAGGCCGAGGCCGGTGCGCCGCAGGAGGCCCATCACCACCACGTCCGCGGCATCGGCGTCGACGGGCACGATCATCATCATCACGATCATGATCACGATCACGACCATCATCACCATCGTCACGGCCATTCTCCGCGGGAGTCGGGCTGAGTCTTGTGCCCGCGCTCCCTCTTCGATTGCTACGTCATGGTGGATTGGAGCGCGGCGGCGGTGCCGCGGCTCGGACGCGACAGTATTTGGGTGGCGGCGCTGCGCCGGCATCGGGGCAAGATCGAGACCGTGCTGCTCGAGAACCTCGAGACCCGCGCCGATGCCAAGGCCGTCCTGCGCGGGCTTCTGATCGCGAGCCTCGCGCGCGGCGAGCGCACGCTCCTGGGCCTCGATTTTCCCTTCGCCTATCCCGCGGGGCTCGCGGCGCGCCTCGGGCTCGAGGGCGAGCCCTGGCGCGCTATCTGGGACACAATCGCGGAGCTCATCGAGGACGGGTCCGATAACCGCAACAATCGCTTCGCCGTCGGGTCCGAGCTCAACCGACGCCTCACCGGCGCGGCCTATCCGTTCTGGGGCTGCCCAAAGAGCCAGGCGAGCGCCAACCTCCAGCCGAAGCACCATCGCCGCCACGATGCCCACGAGTTTCCCGAGCGCCGCCTGGTCGAGACGCGCATGCGCGGGCCGCAGCCGGGCTGGAAGCTCGCGGGCGCGGGCTCCGCGGGCGGCCAGGCGCTCACGGGCATTCCCGTGCTGCGGGCGCTTCGCGACGATCCCGCGCTTCGGGAGAAGCTCCGCGTCTGGCCCTTCGAGACCGGGCTTGCGGCACCGCGCCCCAGCCGCCACGCTCAAGCGGTCATGGCGGAGATCTATCCCTCCCTGGTGCCGGCCCCCAGGCGCGCGGGCGAGGTCAAGGATTCGGCGCAAGTGCGCCACCTCGCGCAGCACTTCGCGAGCCTCGACGGGAAGGGCGCGCTCGCACCGCTCCTCGCCGGCGATCCCGCGCTCGATCCCCGCGAGCGCGCGCAGGTCGAGCGCGAGGAGGGCTGGGTGCTCGGCGTCGCCGGCGGACTCGCGCGCCGCGCGGCAGACCGGCCGCGGTACCGCTATCTCCGAAGCCCCGAGGCGATCTATCGCCGCTCCTTCGCGCTCATCCGCCGCGAGACCGACCTCTCGCGCTTCCCCGCGGATTTGCAGCCGATGGCGCTTCGTCTCATCCACGCGGCAGGCGAGCCGGAGCTCGCATCGGCGTTGCGCTGGTCCGAGGGCGCGGTTGCCGCGGGCCGTGCAGCGCTCGCAACGGGAGCGCCTCTCCTCGTCGATTCGGAGATGGTCGAGGCGGGTATCATGCGGGAGCGCCTGCCGCGACGGACGCGCCTTCTGTGCACACTCCGGGACCGCCGCGTTCCCGCGATTGCGCGGAAGCTCGGGACTACGCGCTCGGCGGCGGCAACGGAGCTGTGGCGGCCGCAGATCGCGGGCGCCATCGTCGTCGTCGGAAACGCGCCCACGGCTCTCTTCCACCTCCTGGAGATGATCGCCGCCGGCGCGCCAAAGCCCGCGCTGGTGCTCGGCTTTCCCGTCGGCTTCGTCGGCGCCGCGGAGGCGAAAGAGGCGCTCGCCGAGAATCCTTTCGGTCTTGCCTACGTGACGCTCGCGGGACGGCGCGGCGGCAGCGCGCTCGCGGCGGCGGCGGTGAATGCGCTCGCGGGGAGCCAGCCTTGACCTGGCTCTCCGTCATCGGCCTCGGCGAGGACGGGCTCGCGGGCCTTTCGGCCGCGGCGCGCACGCTGGTGGAGCAGGCGGAAGTACTCGTGGGCGGCGAGCGGCATCTCCTGATGCTGCCGCCGGGCAAGGCGGAGCGCCTGCCCTGGCGCCGGCCGCTCGCGGATACGGTCGGCGAGATCGCCGCGCGCCGCGGCAAGCGCGTCGCCGTGCTCGCGACGGGCGATCCGCTCTGGTACGGGGTCGCGACGGTGCTCGCGCGGCATTTCAGCCATGAGGAGATGCTGATCCTCCCGGGCCTCAGCGCCTTCAGCCTCGCGGCGGCGCGCCTCCACTGGCCGCTCGCGGAGTGCGCGACGATCACGCTGCACGGCCGGCCGCTCGAGCGCCTCGCGCTCCATCTGGCACCGGGGAAGCGGCTTCTGATTCTGAGCGAGGATGGCGGCACGCCCGCGGCGGTCGCGGCCCATCTCGCCGCGCGCGGCTGGGGCGAGAGCAGGCTCACGGTGCTGGAGCGCATGGGCGGCGAGCGCGAGCGCCGGCACGACGCCAGCGCCGAGAATTGGCACCCCGAGCGCTGCGCCGATCTCAACACCCTCGCCGTCGAGTGCGTCGCCGGGCCCGCTGCCCGTATTCTCTCGCGCGCCGCGGGGCTTCCGGACGACGCCTTCCAGCACGACGGGCAGATCACCAAGCGCGCCGTGCGCGCGGCGACGCTGGCGGCTCTCGCGCCGCTGCCGGGCGCGCTGCTCTGGGACGTTGGCGCGGGCGCGGGCTCGATCTCGATCGAGTGGCTCCGCCTCGGCGGCGGCCGCGCCGTCGCCATCGAGCGCGAGGCCGCGCGCGCGGCGCTCATCGCCGCGAATGCCGCGGAGCTCGGCGTCCCCGAGCTCGAGATCGTCGCCGGCGAGGCTCCGGCAGCGCTCCGCGGCCTGCCGCCGCCCGACGCGGTCTTCCTCGGCGGCGGCGTTGCGACCCCTGGGCTCCTCGAGGCCGCCTGGAGCGCGCTCGCGCCCAAGGGCCGCCTGGTCGCGAATGCGGTGACGCTCGCTGGCGAGACGCGCCTTCTCGAGTGGCACGGGCGGCACGGCGGACAGTTGAGCCGCATCGCGGTCGCCGACGCCGCACCGCTCGGGGGCGGCCACACCTGGCGTCCGCACCTGCCGGTGACGCAGCTCGCGCTTTCAAAGGAAGCCTCGGCATGAGCCTTGGCGAGCTCATTCGCGGCTGGCGTGCGCCGGCGCTGCTGCTGGCGCTCTGCGCCCTCCTCTTCCTGCCGGGCCTTGCGAGCCTGCCGCCGACCGATCGCGACGAGGCGCGCTTCGCGCAGGCGACACGGCAGATGCTGGAGACTCGGGACTTCCTGCGCATCCGCTTCCAGGACGAGGCGCGGAACAAGAAGCCCGCGGGCATCCACTGGCTGCAGGCCGCGAGCGTGGCGCTCTTCAGCGACCCCGAGAGCCCGGAGATCTGGCCCTATCGCCTGCCCTCGGCTCTGGGCGCGCTGGCGGCGGTGCTGCTGACCTTCGCGTTCGGCCGCGCCTGGGTCGGGCGCGAGACGGCGTTTCTCGGCGCGGCGCTGCTTGCGTCCTCGCTCGGACTCACGGTCGAGGCGCACCTCGCCAAGACGGATGCGGTGCTGCTCGCAGCGGCCGTGGCGGCGCAGGGCGCGCTCGGCGAGATCTACCGGCGGAGCCGGGAGGATACGGCGAGCTCTTGGACATGGCCGCTGCTCTTCTGGTGCGCGCACGGCCTGGCGCTCCTGATCAAGGGGCCGATCTCGCTCCTCGCGAGCGGGCTCACGGCCTGCGCGCTCGGTTTCTACGAGCGGCAATGGCGCTGGCTCCTCGGCCTGCGCTTATTTTGGGGCGTGCCGCTGATGCTGCTGATCGCAGGGCCGTGGTTCCTCGCGATCGTCTTTGCGACCGATGGCGCCTTCGTCACCGAGGCCGGCGGCGGCGATCTCCTGGGGAAGCTGCTGCACGGGCAGGAGTCGCACGGCGCGCCGCCGGGGGCGTATCTGGCGCTGGCCTTCGTGAGCTTCTGGCCCGGCTCGATCGCGCTCGGCATGGCCGCGCGCCGCGCCTGGCGCGAGCGCAAGAACGATATGACGCGCTTCCTCATCGCGTGGATCGTGCCGTTCTGGATCGTAATGGAGGCGGTTCCGACGAAGCTCCCGCACTACGTCCTCCCGACCTATCCCGCCTTGGCGCTCCTCGCGGCGCGGGCGCTGCTGCAAGGAGGCGTCGCGGAGCGCTGGCATTGGCTCGAGGGACTGGGAGTCGCCTTCTGGGGCATCGCGACAGTCGCGCTCGCAGGCGGCATGATCGCCGTCCCTAGCTACCTCCTCGGCGAGACGATGCCCGCAGCCGTGCTGGCGGCGGCGGCGGTGCTCTTGCTCTCGGCGCAGTTCCTGAAGAGCCTGCAGCGCCGCGAGAGCCGCCCCCTCTACGGCATCGCCGCGGCGGTAGCGCTCTCGGGCATCGGTTTCGGCGCGGTGCTGCCGGCGCTCGATCCGATCTGGCTCAGCCGCAGCGTCGCCGCGCTGATCGCGCGCGAGCAACTCCAGGGGCATCCCGTCCTCGCCGCGGGCTATTCCGAGCCGAGCCTGGTCTTCATGCTGGGTACGCCGACGAAGCTCACGACGGCGGACGGCGCGGCGAGGCTCCTCGCCAAGATCCCCAATGCCCTCGCGCTCGTGAGCGACCGCGAGACCGCGGCCTTCCACGCGAGCCTCGAGAACGCCGGCATCTCCGTCTCCACCGTGGGCGAGGTCTCCGGGATCAACTACTCGAACGCCCGGCGCGTGACGCTGACGCTCTACCGGAGCGCGCCGTGACAGGAACTCTCTGGGGCCTCGGCGTCGGACCCGGCGATCCCGAGCTGGTGACGGTAAAGGCGCTGCGCATCCTGCGCGCGGCGCCGGTCGTGGCATTTCTTGCGCCCGAGGAGGGACGGAGCTTCGCGCGCGGCATCGTCGCGAGCGAGCTTGCCCCCGCGAAAATCGAGATCGCGATCCGCGTGCCGATGGAGCGCGCGCGGCACCCCGCGCAGTCCGTCTACGACGAGGCCGCGCGCGAGATCGCCGGACATCTCGCCGCGGGGCGCGACGTGGCCCTTCTCTGCCAGGGCGATCCCTTCTTCTACGGCTCATTCATCCAGATCTTCGAGCGGCTGGGAGCGTCGCATCCCACGCGCATCGTGCCGGGGATCACCTCGCTCACGGCCTGCGCCGCCGCGGCGCGGCTCCCTCTGGTGAGCCGAGAGACCACGCTGACGGCGCTGCCGGCGACATTGCCGGAAGCGGCGCTCATGCGGCGCCTGAAGCAGGCGGAGGCCGCCGCGGTCCTGAAGCTCGGGCGCAATTTCGCGAAGGCGCGGCGGGTGCTCGAGCGCCTGCACCGCGCGGAAGGGGCGATCTACGTCGAGCATGCGAGCCTCGGCAGCGAGCGCGTGCTGGCGCTCGCGGAGGTCGATCCCGCGGAGGTTCCCTATTTCGCGATGATCCTCGTGCCCGCGGCGGAGGAGAAGCGGCGGTGAATCCCGCCATCCTCGTCCTCGGTCCGAGGGCGCTCACTCTGGCGCGGCGCCTGCGGCGCGGGCTTCCGGGAGCGGAGATACACGGGCCCAGAGGCCTCGACGGCGTCGATGTCGGCTACGCCCGCGCCGCCCCGCATCTGCGCCGGCTCTTCCGGAGCGGCCGGGCGATCCTCGGCCTCTGCGCGAGCGGCATCCTAGTGCGCAGCCTGGCGCCGCTGCTCCGCGACAAGACCGGGGAGCCGCCGGTGGTGGCGATGGCCGAGGACGGCTCGGTGGCCGTGCCTCTCCTCGGCGGCCATCGCGGCGCGAACGGGCTCGCGCGTGCCGCCGCGGCGATCTCCGGCGGCAGCGCCGCCCTCACCACCGCGAGCGAGCTCGGCCTCGGCTTCGCCCTCGACGCGCCGCCGCCGGGCTGGCGCGTCGCCAATCCCGCGCGGGCGAAGCCCTTGATGGCGCGGCTCATCGCGGGAAGGCCGCTCACGGTCCGGATCGAGGCGGGCCGCGCGGGCTGGCTGACGCGGCACCGGCTCATCAGGCCAATTGAGCGGGGCGCCGCCGACATTCGCGTGACCGACCGCGCCGCGGGCCCGCGCGAGCGAGCGCTGGTGCTGCACCCGCCCGTGCTCGCCCTCGGCGTCGGCGCCTCCCGCGATTGCCCGCCCCGCGAGCTCGCGGCCCTCGTGCGCCGCACGCTCGCGTCGGCGGCACTCGCCCGGGAGTCCATCGCGGCCGTGGCCTCGATCGATCTCAAGATGGACGAGCTCGCGGTGACGGACTTGGCGGACCGGCTCGCCGTGCCCGTGCGCTTTTTCAGGGCGGCGGAGCTGCTGCGCGAGACGCCGCGGCTCACCGATCCCTCCGCGGCAACCTTCCGCGCGACCGGATGCTACGGAGTCGCCGAGGGAGCGGCGCTCGCGGCGGTGGGGGAGCGCGGCGCACTGGCCGTGGCGAAGTGCAAATCCCCCCACGCCACCTGCGCGGTCGCGCGATCGCCCGAGCCGCTCGATCCCCGGCGCATCGGCCGCGCCCGCGGCTCGCTCGCCATCGTCGGCATCGGCCCCGGCGACCCGGCCTGGCGGACGCCCGAGGCAGGCGCCGCGATCGCGGCGGCGACGGACGTCGTGGGATATGGGCTCTATCTCGATCTCCTTGGTCCGGCGCTCGCGGGGAAGCGGCGGCATGCACGCGCACTGGGCGCGGAGACCGCACGCGCCCGCCTCGCCCTCGAGCTCGCGGCCAAGGGACGGAGCGTCGCCCTCGTCTCCTCCGGCGATGCCGGCATCTACGGCCTCGCGAGCCTGGTCTTCGAGCTCCTGGAGCGCGAGAAGCGGCCGGAGTGGCGGCGGATCGCGCTCAGGGTCGTCCCCGGGGTCTCCGCGATGCAGGCCGCGGCGGCGCGCGCGGGGGCGCCGCTCGGGCACGATTTCGCGGCGATCTCGCTCTCGGATCTGCTGACGCCCTGGCCCGATATCGAGCGCCGGCTCGAGGCGGCGGCGGGCGCGGATCTCGTGCTCGCGCTCTATAACCCGCGCTCGGCCCGCCGGACGAGCCAGCTTGCGCGCGCGAGGCGAATTCTCCTGCGGCATCGCGTCCCGGAGACCCCGGTCGTGCTCGCGCGCAATCTAGGCCGCGCGGGCGAGCGTGTGACGGTCACCAGTCTCGGCGCGCTCGATCCCCGCGCCGTCGACATGCTGACGCTCGTCCTCGTCGGCAGCAGCGCGAGCCGCCGCATCGCAGGCGATCCGGCCTGGATTTATACGCCCCGCGGCTACGCGCGGAAGGGCCGCCAATGACCGTCCATTTCATCGGCGCGGGGCCCGGCGCCCCGGACCTCATCACGGTGCGCGGGCTCGGCCTCATCGAGCGCTCGCCGGTCTGCCTCTATGCGGGCTCCCTCGTCCCCAAGGCCGTGATCGCGCGGGCGCCCGAGGGCGCGCGGATCGTCGACACCAGCGCCCTCACCCTCGACGAGATCGTCGCGGAGATGCAGGCGGCGCATGCGAAGGGCCTCGACGTGGCACGGCTTCACTCCGGCGATCTCTCGCTCTATGGCGCAATCGGCGAGCAGATGCGGCGGCTCGACGAGCTCGGCATTCCCTACGATCTCACTCCGGGCGTACCGGCCTTCGCGGCGGCGGCGGCGGCGCTCGGCGCGGAGCTCACGCTTCCGGGCGTGGCCCAGACCGTGATCCTCACGCGCACCGCCGTCCGCGCCTCGGCGATGCCCGCGGGCGAGGAGCTCGCGAGCCTCGCCAGGAGCCGCGCCACGCTCGCGATCCATCTCTCGATCGCCAACCTCGCGCGCGTCGTGCGCGAGCTCCTGCCGCATTACGGCGCCGACTGCCCCGTCGCGATCGTGCACCGCGCGAGCTGGCCCGATCAGCAGATCCTCCGCGGCACCCTTGCGGCGATCCGAGAGCGAGCGAAGGCCGCGGGCATGACCCGCACCGCGCTCATCCTGGTGGGACGCGTGCTCGACGCCCCGGCCTTCGGAGAGAGCCGTCTCTACGATCCCGCGCACAGCCACCTGTTCCGGCCGCGGCGGAAGTGATCGCGCTATTTCTTCGCGGCGTCCTGCAGCAGGCGCCTCACCGCGGGCTGGCTCGAGGACCAGCCGAGCGCGTCGCGTCCCGTGAAGTCCTGCTTGCGGGGATTAGCGCCGGCGTCGAGGAGCGCGCGCACGATGGCGACGCGGCCGCGATCCGCCGCCAGCATCAGAGGCGTCAGCCCCTGCTTGTTCTGTGCGTCGACGGTCGCCTTCGCCGCGAGCAGCATCTTCAGCACGTCGAGGTGCCCGGCGTCCGCGGCCCAGTGCAGGCTGGTGTTCCCGCTCTTGTCCTTCACATCCGGCGACGCGCCGGCATCGAGGAGCAGCTTGGCGATGTCCGGATATCCCTGCGCGGAAGCGTAGCTCAGCGCCGTCCGGCCTCCGGAGTCCTGAAAATCGGGATTGACCCCCTTGGTGAGGAAGACCCTCACGTCCGCGATCTTGTTCGACATGGCCGCGGTCGCGATCGTGTAGTACTCGGTGTTGAAGGTGTCCGACAAGCCCGCGAAGGCCGGAGGCGAGGCGAGCGCCGCGACCGGGAGCGCGAGGAGGAAGAGCCGGCGTCTCATGGCCGCGCGGCCTCCACCGCTTTCGGCTGGCCGGCCTCGAGCTCCTGCTGGAGCCAGGCGATCGCCTCCTCGACGCTGTCGACGCGCGGGCCGGGCTCCGGCTTCGGCCGGCGCAGCATCACCACGGGGAGGTTCGATTGGCGCGCGGCGATCAGCTTCGCCTCGGTGGCGCTTCCGCCGCTCGCTTTGGCGGCGAGGACGTCGATGCGATGGCGGCGCAGCAGCAGCGCCTCCTCCGCAAGCGCGAAGGGCCCGCGCCCGAGCACGACCTCATGGGAGGCGAGCGGCAGCGGCGCCTTCGGAGGGCCGATGAGGCGCACCACGAAATGCACCTGGGCCGCCCGCGCGAAGGCCGCGAGCTCGCGCGCGCCGAGGGTGAGGAAGCAGCGCCGGCCGAGCCGCTCCACCGCCGAGGCCGCGTCCTCGAGGGTCTCGACCTCGATCCAGCGGTCGAGCGGATGCCGCCGCCAGGGCGGCCGCTCCAGCACGAGCCTCGGCACCGACGCCGCCTCGGCAGCGAGCCGCGCGTGCGCGGAGATGCGGTCGGCGAAGGGATGCGTCGCGTCGATCAGCAGATCGATCCCGGCGGATCTCAGATAGTCCGCGAGACCTTCGGCGCCGCCGAAGCCGCCGATGCGCACCTCGCCCGGCAGCGGACCCGGATGCTCCGTGCGTCCCGCAAGGGAGGTGACCGCGGCGAGACCCGCACCGAAGCGCTGCGGCACGGCACGCGCGAGCGCCGCCGCCTCGGCGGTCCCGCCGAGGATCAACAGCCGTCGCGGCATCTTGGGCCGGCGTCTGCCCATGGCTCCTCCCTGCCGGAGATTTTCCGACAGATGCCCCCGCGGTTTCAACTGGCACGTGCCCGTAGCGGCTTTATGGCAATTTTATACCACTGCGCGCCAGCAAATTCCCGCCGCGGTCGAAAACCGCGACCTCGACCTCGGTGCCGCCCGCGAGCGTCGCCAGAACCGCTTCGCGCGCGCGCTCCGCGATCGCCTGCGCAAGCCGGGGGCGGAGATCGGCCTCGAGCGCGGCCATGATCTCGCTCATACCGGCGCCTTCGCGCGCGCGCGCGATGACGGGCGTGGGAGCGCCGATCTCGCGGAGCAGCGCTGCGAGCGCTTCTCCATCGACGCGGCTCCGCGCGGAATGGAGATCGAGCTCTCCCTGCGCGAGCTTCACGAGCTTGCCGGGTCCGCCCGATATGGTGAGCCGCTTTACCGGGTGGCGGCGGAGATATTTGAGCACCGCGCCCGCGAAATCGCCCATGTCGATGAGCGCCACCTCCGGCAGGCCGTGGAGATGCTGCACCGCCTGCTCGGAGGTACGGCCGGTCGAGGCGGCAATGTGCTCGATCCCCGCGGCGCGCGCGACATCGATGCCGCGATGGATCGAATGAATCCAGGAGGAGCAGGAATAAGGGATGACGACGCCGGTGGTGCCGAGGATCGAAAGGCCGCCGACGATCCCGAGGCGGCCGTTGAGCGTCTTCGCCGCCAGCGCCTCGCCGCCGGGGATCGAGAGCGTCACCTCGAGACCGGCGGGCGCGGGCTTGCCCGCGGCCTCGGCCGCTGCGTCCAAGGCCGCGCGGATCATCGCACGCGGTCCCGGATTGATCGCGGGCTCGCCGACCGCGAGCGGAAGTCCAGGCCGCGTCACCCTTCCCACGCCTTCGCCCGCGCGGAAGACGAGACCGCTGCCGGGTGGGGCCGTTTTGACTTCCGCGATCACGAGCGCACCGTGGGTCACGTCGGGATCGTCGCCGGCGTCCTTGGTGACGCCCGCGCGCGCCCAGCCGGGGCCGCTCTCGCGGAGGGCCAGGGGAAAGCTCGGCGCAGCGCCGCCGGGCAAGCGGATCGCGACGGGATCGGGAAAGCGGCCCGTGAGCAGCGCCTCGAGCGCCGCGCGCGCCGCCGCCGCCGCGCAAGCGCCGGTGGTCCAACCGCGACGCAATGGCCGCTCCGGTGCGGAGGACATGGCCGCATTCTAGGAACCGCAACCCGGGCTGACTACCGATCGGTGGGGGCGGCGGTGTAGGCTGCGCCATGACCGACTTTGGCCTCGACCTCCCCGACTTCTCCCCGGGATCGGTGTGGCTCGTGGGGGCGGGGCCGGGCGATCCGGGACTTCTCTCGCTCCTGGCGCTGCATGCGCTCCGCCGTGCCGATGCCGTGGTCTACGACGCGCTGGTGGACGCGCGCATCCTGAAGCTCGCGCGCAGGGAGGCAGCTCTCGTCTATGCGGGGAAGCGCGGCGGCAAGCCATCGCCGCAGCAGCCGGACATCTCGCTCCGCCTCGTCGCGCTCGCGCGGGAGGGAAAGCGCGTGCTGCGGCTCAAGGGCGGCGACCCCTTCGTCTTCGGACGCGGCGGGGAGGAGGCGCTGGCGCTCGCGGCGGCGGGGATTCCCTTTCGCGTCGTTCCCGGCATCACCGCGGGCGTGGGCGGCCTGGCCTATGCCGGCATCCCCACGACGCATCGCGACACCAACTCCGCCGTCGCCTTCGTCACGGGCCATGCGAGCGACGGGGGGGTGCCGGACGGACTCGACTGGGCGGCGCTCGCGCGTGTGCCGGTCCTGGTGCTCTACATGGCGCTGAAGCATCTCCAGCCGATCGCACGGCGGCTCATGGAGGCGGGACGGCGCGGCGACGAGCCCGTGGCGATCGTCGCGAAGGCGACGACGCCGGAGCAGCGCGTCGTCGAGACGACGCTCGCCCGCGCCGCGGCCGATGCGGAGGCAGAGCGCCTCGAGCCGCCCGCGCTCGTCGCGATCGGCGAGGTGGTGCGCCTGCGCGCGCAGCTCGATTGGCTCGGCGGCAAGACATGACGCCGACCGCGCGGAGAGGCCTCTTCGGATTCCTCCTGGGTCTCGCGATTCTCGTGGCCGCTCTGGCCCAGCTCTATTGGCCGTGGCTTGCCGGCGGCGGGAGCGAGCAGGTGGCGCCGGTCGACGTCGGCGGGCCCTTCGCGCTCAGAGATCAGAACGGCGTGCTCCGCCGCTCCGAGGAGTTCCGCGGCAAGCTGATGCTGGTCTATTTCGGCTATACCTTCTGTCCCGACGCCTGCCCGACGGCGCTCCAGGACATGACGCAGGCGCTCGACCTGCTCGGGCCGAAGGCGGATGACGTGCAGCCGATCTTCATCACCATCGACCCCGAGCGCGATACGGCGGCGCAGATGAAGCTTTACGCCGGCAATTTCCATCCGCGGCTCATCGCGCTCACGGGGACGGCCGACGAGATCGCCACGGCCGCGCGCGCCTATCGCGTATTCTACCGGAAAGAGACCGGCGGCAACGCCACGGAGTATCTCATGGATCATTCCGGCTTCATCTATCTGATGGGCCGCGACGGCCGCTATATCAGCCATTTCCGCCCGGGCGCGACACCCGCGGAGATGGCGGCGGCAATCGCGGCGCATCTCTGATGCCCCACCGATGAGCCGCGGCCTCATCGTCGCGAGCCCGCATTCCGGCAGCGGCAAGACCGTGCTGACGCTCGCGCTCCTGCGCGCGCTCCGGCGGCGCGGCATCGCGGTCGTCTCCGCCAAGGCGGGGCCCGACTACATCGACCCTGCCTTTCACGCGGCGGCCTCGGGCGCGCCCTGCCGCAACCTCGATTGCTGGGCAATGCGGCCAGCGCTGCTGCAGGCGCTCGTGCGCGGGCTCGCGGCGGCGGGCGAGCTCCTCCTCTGCGAGGGCGCGATGGGGCTTTTCGACGGGGTGGGATCGAGCGAGCGAGGCTCGACCGCCGAGCTCGCGGCGCGGCTCGGCTGGCCAGTCGTGCTCGCGGTCGATGCGGCGCGGCAGGCGGCTTCCGTCGCGGCCCTTCTCGAAGGCTTCGCCCGCCACCGGCCGGACGTCCGGGTCGCCGGCGTCGTGTTCAATTGCGTGGCGTCGCCGCGGCATGCGGAAATCCTCGCGGCAGCGGCGCGGGCTGCGTTGCCGGAGCTTGCGATCCTCGGCGCCGTGCCGCGCGATCCGGCTCTGGCGCTGCCGGAGCGGCATCTGGGACTGGTGCAGGCGAGCGAGCATCCGGAGCTTGCGGCGTTCCTGGAACGCGCTGCCGATGTCGTGGGGAGGCACTGCGATCTCCCCGCGCTCCTCGCTCTCGCGGAGCACGTGCGCCTCGACCTCGGAAACGAGGCGCCGATCCCGCTTCCGCCGCTCGGACAGCGCATCGCCGTCGCGGAGGATCGCGCCTTCGCCTTCGCCTATCCCGCGGTCCTCGAAGGCTGGCGCGCGGCGGGCGCGGAGATCGTGCGCTTCTCGCCGCTGGCGGACGAGGCGCCCGATCCCGCTGCGGACGCGGTTTATCTCCCCGGCGGCTATCCGGAGCTGCACGCGAGGCGGCTCGCCGCGAATGCCCGCTTCCTCACGGGACTCCGGGAGCGCGCGGCGAAAGGAGCCGCGATCTATGGGGAGTGCGGCGGCTACATGGTGCTGGGGCGCGGTCTCGTCGATGCCGAGGGTGTGCGTCACCCGATGGCGGGGCTGCTGCCGGTCGTGACGAGCTTTGCCGGGCCGCGGCGGCATCTCGGATACCGCGAGGCCGGGCTCACGACCGAGACGCCGCTCGGCGCCGCAGGCGCGCGGTTCCGCGGGCACGAGTTCCACTACGCCGGGATCGTCGAATTGGAGGGGCCGCCTCTCTTTCATGCGCAAGACGGCAGCGGCGCCGACCTCGGAGACATCGGGTCCATAGCGGGGAGGGTGATGGGCTCGTTCCTGCACCTCATCGACCGCATGGAATTGCCCGCAAGGATCGGATAGCGCGCAATGGCGCGGCGTCCTATCTCTCGTCCCATGAGCGAACAGGCCCTCGCCGCCCCCCAAGAGGATCCCCGCTGGATTGCGGTGATCTCCCGCGACCCCGCCGCCGACGGCACTTTCGTCTATGCCGTCAAGACCACCGGCGTCTATTGCCGCCCCTCCTGCGCGAGCCGGCCGGCAAAGCGGCAGAACGTGGTGTTCTATCGCGCGCCCGAGGGCGCGGAGGCCGCGGGCTATCGCGCCTGCAAGCGCTGCCGCCCGAAGGCCGCGGCCTCCGACGACCCGGCGCTGCAGCGGGTACGGCGCGCCTGCGCCGCCATCGACAAGGCGCTCGAGGAGGGCGAGAGCGGCCCGCCCGCGCTCTCGCCGCTCGCGCGCGCGGTGGGGACGAGCCCGCATCACCTGCTGCGGCTCTTCCAGCGCCATCTCGGCATCACGCCGAAGGAATACGCGGACGCACGGCGGCTGGAGCTCGTGAAGCGGCATCTCAAGTCCGGCGACGGCGTCGCGGGCGCGCTCTACGCCGCGGGCTACGGCTCGCCCTCGCGGCTCTACGAGCGCGCGGACGCGCAGCTGGGCATGACGCCCGCGACCTACCGGCGCGACGGCAAGGGCGCCGTCATCGACTTCACGACCGTGCGCGCGCCCTTGGGCCGGCTGCTGGTCGCGGCGACGGAGCGCGGGCTTGCGGCGGTGAGTCTCGGCGCCGACGATGCCCGGCTCGAGCAGGCGCTACGCGCGGAATATCCCGCCGCCGAAATCCGCCGCGCGGACGCGCGGCTCAAACCCTGGGTCGCGCAAATCCTGGCGCATCTCGCGGGCGAGCGGATGAGCCTCGCTCTGCCGCTCGACCTGCGGGCGACGGCCTTCCAGTGGCGCGTCTGGCGCGCGCTGCAGCAGATCCCCTACGGCAGCACCGCGACGTACAGCGAGATCGCCGCTGCGATTGGCGCGCCGCGCGCCGCCCGGGCGGTCGCGCGCGCCTGCGCCAACAACCGCGTCGGCATCGTCATCCCCTGCCACCGCGTCCTCCGCGAGGACGGCGCGCTCGGCGGCTACCGCTGGGGGATCGAGCGCAAGGAGAAGCTGCTCGCGACGGAGAAGGCGAAGGCGCGGGAGCGTAGAGCGCTTTAGCACCACCCTCACCCTCCCGTCGCTTCGCGACGGGCCCCAACCCTCTCCCACCTTCGGTGGGAGAGGGAGTTTTTTTGTCCCTCGCCCGCTTCGCGGGAGAGGGTCGGGGCCCATGGCGGAGCCATGGGAGGGTGAGGGCGGCGGCTACTTCTCGGTCTCGACGAGCCCCTTCACGAACCAGCGCTGCATCGCCAGCACTACGATCACCGGCGGGATCATCGCGAGCATCGCGGTCGCCATGATGAGGTTCCAGCTCGGCGCCACGTCGACCGCGTTCACCATGCGCGAGATCGACATGACGACGGTGTAGTAGCTCTGCTTCGTCGTCACCATCAGCGGCCAGAGATACTGGTTCCAGCCATAGATGAACTGGATCACGAAGAGCGCCGCGATCGAGTTGCGCGAGAGCGGCAGGAGGATGTGCCAGAGGAAGCGGAGCGGCCCCGCCCCGTCGATCCGCGCGGCCTCCGCGAGCTCCCCCGGCACGGTCAGAAAGAACTGGCGGAAGAGGAAGGTCGCGGTCGCGGACGCGATCAGCGGAATGACGAGCCCCGCGTAGCTGTCGAGGAGGTGCAGGTCGGCGACGACCTGATATGTCGGCTGTATCCGCACCTCGACCGGGAGCATCAGCGTGATGAAGATGAGCCAGAAGCAGGTCATGCGGAGCGGGAAGCGGAAATAAACGATGGCGTAGGCCGCGACGATCGAGATCGCGATCTTGCCGATGCAGATGCCGAGCGCCATCACCAGGCTGTTCATGAGCATGACGGAAGCGGGCGGCATCCCCGCGGTGCCGACGCCTGCGCTCAACACGGCAGAGTAGTTCGCGACCGCCTGGTCCCCCGGCATGAGCGGCAGGCGTCCCTGCAGCAGCACCGGCAGCGGATGCGTCGACGCCACGAACGCGACGTAGAGCGGGAAGCAGATCGCGGCCACGCCGAGGATCAGCGTCAGATGCGCCGCAAGCGTGAACCAGGAGCGTCTTTCGACCATCGGCGCGCCCCTAGTAATGCACCCGGCGCTCTATCCAGCGGAATTGCACCACCGTGAGCGCGATGACGATCGCCATCAGGATCACCGACTGCGCGCCGGCGCTGCCGGGATCGGCGGCGCGGAAGCCATCGGTGTAGACCTTGTAGACAAGAATGTCGGTCGCCATGGCGGGACCGCCCTTGGTCAGCACGTCGATGATCCCGAAGGTGCCGAAGAAGGCGTAGACGACGTTGACCGTGAGCAGGAAGAAGCCCGTCGGCGAGAGCAGCGGAAAGACGATGCTCCAGAACCGTCGCCCCGGCCCCGCGCCGTCGAGCGCCGACGCCTCGATGAGCGACCTCGGCACCGACTGCAATCCCGCGAGGAAGAAGATGAAGTTGTAGCTGATCTGGTTCCAGCAGGCGGCGATCACCACCAGCAGCAGGGCCTGGTTACCGTCGGCGAAATAGTTCCAGCGGATGCCGAGGAAGCGCAGCGCCTGCGCAATCTCGCCGATCGAGGGATCGAAGAGAAAGCCCCAGAGCGCGGCCGCCACCGCCGGCGCCACCGCATAGGGCCAGATCAGCAGCGTCTTATAGGCGCCGGCGCCGCGGATCACGTGATCCGCCATCACCGCCAACAGCAGCGAGAGGCCGAGCCCCAGCGCCGCCACCGCCGCGCTAAAGACGGCCGTGACGCCGATCGAATGGAGGTAATTGGGATCGTCGAGCAGGCGCGCGAAGTTGGCGAAGCCCACGAACCGGCTCGATAGGCCGAAGGCATCCTCGACGAAGACCGATTGCTTCAGCGCCTGCGCTGCCGGCCAGATGAAGAAGATCAGCGTCACCGCAAGCTGCGGCGCCAGCAGCAGATAAGGCAGCAGTCTTCCTGGGAATACGGACCGAGAGGGCATCGCTAGCGCAGAATTCTCCCTCTCCCCCACGGGGAGAGGGTCGGGGTGAGGGGGCGCCGCGCCTCCCCCCTCACCTAACCTCTCCCCGGAGGGGAGAGGAATCGCTCCGCGCTATTCATTCGCGCTCTGGAATTGGCGGAGCAGGGCGTTACCGCGCCTGACCGCGTCGTCGAGCGCCTCTTTCGGAGTCTTCTTGCCGCTCCAGACCGCCTCGAGCTCCTCATCCTCGACGTCGCGGATCTGCACGTAGCTTCCGAGACGCAGACCCTTCGAATTCGGCGTCGGCGGCTTGTTGTTGAGCTGGAGGACGGCGATGTCGCGGCCGGGATTCTTCTCGTAGAAGCCCTGCTGCTTCGCGAGCTCGTAGGCGGCATTCGTGATGGGGACGTAACCCGTCGCCTGGTGCCAATCCGCCTGCACTTCCGGCGAGGAGAGGAAGGTGAAAAATTTGGCAACGCCCGCGTAGTGCTCCTTCGGCTTGTTCTTGAGCACCCAGAGCGTCGCACCACCGATGATGGAGTTCTGCGGCGCGCCCGCAACGTCCGGCCAGTAAGGCAGCATGCCGATACCGAAGGAAATATTCGCCTTGGCGAAACCGCCTGCCGCGCCCGAGGAGCCGAAGAGCATCGGGCACTCGCCGCTGGTGAACTTAGCGTTGGGCTTATCCTCGCGCCCGCCGTAGACGAAGATCTTGTCCTTCTGCCAATCCGCGAGCTGCTGGATGTGGCGTACCTGAAGCGGCCCATTGAAGATGAGCTGGGTGTCGAGCCCGGCGAAGCCGTTCTCCTTGGTCGCGAAGGGCTGGTTGTGCCAAGCGCTGAAATTCTCGAGCTGGATCCAGGTCTGCCAGCCCGAGGTGAAACCGCACTGCGCGCCCGAGGCCAGGAGCTTCTTCGCGAATTCCGCTACTTCGGGCCAAGTCTTCGGGCCCTTCTCGGGATCGAGCCCCGCCTTCTTGAAGGCCTCCTTGTTCCAGTAGAAGACCGGCGTCGAGCTGTTGAAGGGCATCGAGAGCAGCTTGCCGTCGGGCGTCGAGAAATAGCCGTAAACCGGGCCCAGGAAGGCCTTGGGATCGAACTTCTCGCCGGTATCCGCCATGAGCTGATAGACGGGATAGACCGCGCCCTTGGCCGCCATCATGGTGGCGGTGCCGACCTCGAAGACCTGGACGATGTCGGGCTGCTGCCCCGCGCGAAAGGCCGCGATCGCCTGGGTCAGGGTCTCGGTATAGGTGCCCTTGTAGACCGGTACGACCTTGTATTGGCTCTGCGACTTGTTGAAGTTGCCGGCGATCTCGTTGACCTTCTCGCCGAGCTGGCCGCCCATCGCGTGCCACCACTGGATCTCCACCGGCCCGCTCTGGGCCTGAGCAACGCCACCCATCGCGAGCGTCAGAGCCGCCGCAAGCACCGCCTTCCGGATCGTCATCAGCCCCTCCCCTAGGTCCAAGCGCCGCCAAGAGCGCGTCGGCGGCGGGCCTGATGTAGCGACGATAGCGTGAAACCACGATGACAGGGGAGCCCCGCGGCCCCGCGAGGGCATGAACACGTATTTATAGAATAGCAGGCTCCGCCCCGAGCGCCCCGGGAGCGGAGGATTTATCCACAGGCTTTCACGGAACGGTGGTCCGATTTTTGCTGCGAGCGGCTTGTCTTCGACGCGCACAGCACGCTACGAATCGAACCTCAGGGGACGACCACCGCGCCATGACCGAGCCACGCTCCCTCGCCGAGGCCTTCACGACCGAGCTTGCCTTCGACAAGGGGGCGGTCCCGATCCGGCTTCGCGTGAGCACCCGGGCACAGCGGGTGGCGCTTCGCATCGACGGGCGCGGCCAGTCCGTCGAGCTGGTGCTGCCGCGCCGGACGCCGCTGGTCTCCGGCCTCAAATTCCTGGATGCCAACCGGGATTGGGTCGAGGCACGGCTCAAGGACCTGCCGGTGCGCGTTCCCTTCGCGGACGGGGTCCAGGTGCCCTTCCTCGGCGTCAAGCACCGCATCCGCCACGTGAAGCGGCGGGTCCCCGGGAACGGTCCCGTCTGGATCGAGGAGAGCGAGATCCGCGTCACCGGCGAAGCCGCGCATCTGCCGCGGCGGGTGCGCGATTTCCTGATGGAGCGCGCGCGCCAGGAGCTGACGCGGCGCGCCCGCGCGCTCGCGGAGCGGCTCGAGCGCAAGGTCGCGCGCGTCAGCGTGCGCGACATGACGAGCCGCTGGGGGAGCTGCTCCAGCAACGGCAGCCTGTCCTTCTCCTGGCGCCTCATCCTCGCCCCGGAGGGCGTGATCGACTACCTCGTCGCGCACGAGGTCGCGCACCTCTCGATCATGAACCACGGGCCGCGCTTCTGGCGCCTGGTCGAGAGCCTGGCGCCGGATGCTCGGGTCAGGCAGGACTGGCTCCGGCGCCACCGTACGGAGCTGATGCGCTTCGGCTGAGCGCCGCAGCGGCCCCCGGAGCCCGATGCGGATCCTCTATCTCGATTCCGGCCTGCGCGGCGACGTCGGGCACCACGCCAATTACTGCCGCTACATCGTGGGCGAGCTCAGGGCGCGCGGGATCGAGACCGCGCTCTTCGCCTATCGCGGCCTGGAGCCCTCGCTGCAATTCGAGCTCGGAGCGGTCCCGCATTTTCGCGTCTACACCTATGTCGAATCGGACGGCGATCCCATCTGCGGCTGGCTCAGCGGCTTCGATAGCTCCACGCGGGCGACGGTCGAGGATCTCGCGGCGCTCCCGGCCGTCGAGCGTGCCGACCTCGTGCTCGCGATTTCGACGCAGCCCGCGCAGATGTCGGCGCTCGCGGAGTGGCAGCGCGCGATGCCGCCGGAACGGCGCCCCGTGGTCGCGGTAGAGGCCTTTCAGTCGGGGCTGCAAATGCGGCGCACCGACCAGGGCATGTCCGCCGTCGCACCCGATCCGCGGGTCAGGCCGCAGGCGACGCTCTTCCGCTTCGTCGCGAAGCGCTTGCCCCCGGCCTCGGAGGGCCGCTTCCATGTCGTCACTTTCGAGCCATTCTCGAGCGAGCTCTTTGCGATGCTGCTCGAGCGCCCGGTGCGCACGCTGCCGCTTCCCTACCGCGCGGTGGCGCCGCTGCGCAGCCGGGCGGGCGCCGCGCCGCCGACGGTCGCGATCCTCGGCCATCAGAAACGCCTGAAGGGCTACGACCGCCTGCCGGAAATCCTGGAGGCGCTGCTGCGCCTGCCCGACAAGTTTCGGCTGCTGATCCAGCTCGTCGATCCCCGCGGCCCGCCGGAGCTGCAGCAGGCGGTGCGCGCGACCGCCAAGGCCAGCGATCGCGTGATCCTCGAGGAGAGCCCCGCGGGAAGGACGGAATGGCCGCGGCTCCTCGAGCGGTCGGATCTCGTTCTCTGCCCGCACCGGCCGGAGTTCTACACGAGCTTCTCCGCCGTCAGCGCCGAGGCGATCGCGAACGGGATCCCCCAGGTGGTGCCCGCGGGAACGCCGATGGAGCGGCTCCTTCGGGAGTCGGGGGGCGGCGGGGTGAGCTTCGAGCGCTTCGAGCCCGCGGCGATCGCGGAGGCGACGGGCCGGGCGCTCCGGGACTTCGACCGCCTCGCCGATCTCGCCCACGCAGGAGCGCAGCGCTGGCCCGAGCGGCAGGGACCGGCGCGCCTCGTCGATGCGCTTCTGGCGCTCATCGCGGCCTGAGGGCCGCGCCGGGATCACTTCGCCTTGTCGGGCCTCGCCGAATTGTCCTGCTGCCAGGTGCCGTCCGGAAGCTTGCAGCTCGTGATCACGTAGGTGGAGGGCTGGGCCGTCGCGGGCTGATTGGGCCCGGGATCGATGTAGTACTGCACGCGCTCGCAGGTGCGCCCTTTCGAGGGAAATGTGTCGAGCAAGGTCACCTTGCCGGAATTGCCGCTGTCGGGATTCTTCCAGGGCAAGGAGCTGCCCTTCGGCTGCTTGATGAGATCGTTGCGGACGATCTTGCGGATCAGCTTGATATCGGACTTCGTGAGGGTCGCGGAGGTCCAGAAGCCCTGGCCCATCTGGGCACGGGCGTCCAGGGACCAGAGCAGCAGCGCCGACACGGCAACAAGCGCGAGCAGGGCTCGATCGATGGTTCGCATGCGGGGTACCTCCGGCCAAATCTTCCGGTAGGGCCGCCGCCCCGTCAACACCGGCGCGGCGCCGCTCTCATCCCGCGGGCTCCGGCGCGTGGCGCATGAGCCAGAGCAGCAGCAGAAGCCCTGGAATGCCCGCCGCCGCCGCCAGCACGAAGAAGGGAACCCAGTCGATCCGCTCCGCGAGCCAGCCGCCGGGCGCGGCGAGAACGATGCGCGAGAACGCGAAGAGCGCGGAGAAGAGCGCGTATTGGGTCGCGGTGAAGCTCGCGTGGCAGAGCCGCGAGAGATAGGCCACGAAGGCCGCCGAGCCCATGCCGCCGGTGACGTTCTCGAGCGCGATGCTGAGCGCGAGCATGCCGAGGTCGTGGCCCGCGATCGCCAGGGCCGCATACATGATCGTCGCGAGATTCTGCACGATGCCGCAGAAGAGGAGGCTGCCGTAAAGGCCGAGCCGCGCCACCACGGCGCCGCCAAGCGCCACGCCCGCGAGCGTCGCGAAGACCCCGAAGATCTTGCTGATGCTCGCGACCTCCGTCTCCGTGAAGCGGAGCGCGACGTAGAGCGGCGTCGCCATCACCCCCGCGAGCGCGTCGCCATACTTGTAGAGCACGATGAAGAGGAGGATCGGCAGCCATTGCGGGCGCGTGAAGAAGTCCGCGAGCGGCGAGATCGCGGCCTGCCGCAGCCAGAGGAGGAGCCGCTCGCCCGCGCTCCCGCCCGCGAGCGGCGGCAGCGGGTCGGCGCCGGGCTCGGGCGAGAGGCAGACCGTGACGAAGCCCACGGCCATCAGCGCCGCCATCACGGAATAGGAGAAGGCCCAGCCGCCGAAGGCGACCGCATAGAGTGCGCCCGCGCCCGAGGCGAGAAGGCCGAAGCGATAGCCCCATTGGGTCGCCGCCGCGCCCGCCCCCTGCTCCTCCGGCGCCAGGAGCTCGATGCGGTAGGCGTCGATGACGATGTCCTGGCTCGCGGAGAGAAACGCGACGACGACGGCTGCGAGCGCCGTCGCGAAGAGGTCGCGTCCGGGATCGGTGAATCCCAGCGCGAGGATAGCCGGCGCCAGCAGCGCCTGGATCAGCAGCGCCCAGCTCCGCCGCCGTCCGAGCCGGCGCGTGAGGCCGGGGATCGGCAGACGGTCGATGAGAGGCGACCACGCGAACTTGAAGACATAGGCCGAGCCGATCAGCGAGAACACGCCGATCGAGGTGCGGGAGACGCCCTCTTTCGCGAGCCAGAAGGAGAGCGTCGCCCCCGTGAGCGGCAGGGGCAAGCCGCTCGAGAAGCCCATGCAGAGGATCGAGACGAGCCGGGGCTGGCGATAGGCAGCGAGCGCAGCGCCCCAGGACGCCATGGCGCGTCCGCGCGAGGCCCCCCTCTATTTCGGCTTCGCGTCGGCGGCCATCTGCATCTTGACGATGCGGTCGGGGTTGACGACGGAGCCGTTCTGCTTGGGATCGCCCATCTTGATCTGGTCGACGAACTCCATCCCCTTCGTCACCTGGCCGAAGATCGTGTATTTGCCGTCGAGGAAAGGCGCGGGCTGGAAGCAGATGAAGAACTGGCTGTCGCCTGAGTCGGGATCGTTCGCGCGGGCGAGCCCGAGCGTGCCGCGAATGAAATGCGCCTGGCTGAATTCCGCGGGAACGGTCTTGCCGGAGCCGCCGGTGCCGTTGCCGAGGGGATCGCCGGTCTGCGCCATGAAGCCGGGGATCACGCGGTGGAACTTGAGGCCGTCGTAGAAGCCGCGCTTCACGAGAGCCTTGAATTGCGCGACGGTCTTGGGCGCGAGATCGGGCCTGAGCTCGATGACGACGCGGCCCGCGGGCACGTCGAGGAAGACGGTGTTATCGAGATCGGCTGCGCTCACAGGGCCTCCTGCGGTTGCGATCAGCAGGGCAAAGATGATCGAGAAGAGACGCATCGCTCGGTTCATGCAGCGCTCCGCCGTTCCAGGGAGCCGCGACCTTAGCCGAGCGCGCCTGTCCTGCAAAGCCCGATGTGCGACTCGGAGCCTCGGGGTTCACTACGGAGACGGTGAGGCAATGAGGGCCGGCGTCTCGCGGCGAAGCCGTAATTATTCTTCGGCTTGCGCGGCCGGCCTTGACGTAGATCGATTGCGGCCTTCATCCCGAGCGCAGTCGAGGGACGCCGCGAGACACGGCTTCTCACTGCCTCACCGTCTCCGTGGTGAGCAACCCGTTAGCTACTTATCGAGCCAGACCTCGCTCAGGTCCTGGTCGATGTAGTGGCTTGGGGTGGTGGGCCAGCCCTTTACGGAGGCGGTGTTGACGATGATGCGGTTCCACCAGAGAAAGGGCACCGAATAGGCCTCGGTCATGGCGTGGCGCTCGAAGTCGCGCACGATCTTGCTGCGCTGGCGCGGGTCGGTGGTGACGGCCTGGCCCACATAGAGCGCGTCGAGGAAGCGGTCAGTCGAGCCGGAGTAGTTGACCGGCGAGAGATCGGTCGAGACGAGCTTCGTTAGCTGCAGCGTCGGGTCGTCGAAGTAGTCGCCGACGAAGTCGATCGCGACCTCGAACTCGCCTTTCTCGAGCGCGCTCTGCCAGGTCTTGGTGTTGAGCTTCTCCTGCACGGTCTCGACGCCGATCGCGCGCCAGGACGCGATGAGGAAGTCGGCGGCGGGACCGTAAGGCGCGGGGATGTCGCGGTTGGTGAACTTGATCTTGAGGCTCTGCTGCCCCGCCGCCGCGAGGA